>Ga0207416_1000336_pt1 | contig 83523 bp, 89 predicted proteins | sample PaiPotPPM11metaG_FD_184107 | JGI IMG/M metagenome (GOLD analysis project Ga0207416, IMG submission 184107) | Iron sulfur acid spring bacterial and archeal communities from Banff, Canada, to study Microbial Dark Matter (Phase II) - Paint Pots PPM... ... | reverse complement strand
TGGCTGATATCGAACAGGTGTTCGTCCTGGGCGGGCCTGAGCCGGATGAGTGAGACGCCCGGCATGGGCAGGTGGAAGCCCAGGGACAGCTCGCCACTGCCTGCCTCGAGGGTCTGGGCTGGCTCCAGCGCCTCCAGGGAATCGCCCTCCCGGAGCCGCTCCCAGGCGTCCGGGTCCGGCCAATCCGGGGACCCGAGAGCGGTCCAGCGCTGGGTGAGATTCGAATGCTCCAGATCAACACGCAGGTGCTCCCGGCGGTATCGCCTCGCGGAGACCCCGGCGATCTTCAGCGCGATTTTCCGGCCGAGCAGCGGGTGACCGTCTTGCTTGGTCTGGTCCGGGGTGCCGTTCCAGACGAGCACCTGGATAACTCCGCCGGGATCCCGGGTGGCGATTGCCTCGACCATCGACTCGGCTCCGTCCCCGGCCACCGTCAAGGCCACCCGCTGCGCGCCCAGCATCTCGAGCATCCGAAGGGCCCAGAAGCGAGGCTTGCGCAGATTGCCGACCGTGAGGAGTCCAAATCCACCGTGGAGGAATCGCGGCGGTGTCCCGAGCTCCTCGAAGTGATCCGAGATGACCCAGTAGGCCAGGTAGTCCGCCCGGTCCATCGCAGAGAACATACCGTGAAGGATGAAGGGTGCCCCGAGAACGGAGTCGTTGATTCGCGCAAAATGCCTCGGGCTCACACCCCATTCCGTCCACCAGACCGGGCACGGCTCGAGCCCCGCACGGGCCGCGGTCGTAGCCACGTCCAGTGGCACGTTGCCGTACGTATGGGTGGCGAGAAAGTCGACCGGTGCGCCGGATCCGACCACGTGCGCCGCAAAATCGGCGATCCAGGCGGCGGCGGCGGTCGCCGGCCCTCCGACCTTGAGGCGAGAGTCAACCCGCTTGAGCGCGGCGGCGGTCTCGTCGTAGAGCCGGAAATAGTCTTCTCGGCTGCCGGTCCAGAAGAGTTCAAGGTTGGGTTCGTTCCAAACCTCGAAACCCCATCCGGCGACTTCGTCGATGCCGTACCGCGCAACCAGGTGCCTCGCAAGCGCGCCGATGAGTTCTCCCCATCGGGCGTAATCCTTGGGTGGCGAGACGATCCCGCGGTAGCCGAAGATCGTCGCCGAAGGGTTGGCTGAGAGGGCGCGCGGCATGAACGACAGCTCGACAACCGGGCGCAGCCCTAACGAAATGACTTTGTCGTAGATGCGATCGACGCCGGCAAAGTCATAGAACGGCTCGCCGTCCCGTTCGCTGTAAGAGCCGAGATCATCGAGCAGGATGCCGTGGGCACGAACCCGGTTCATTCCGAGCTCCAGATTTGCGATCCGCAATGATTCGGCAAGCTCAGCCCCTACGTCGATCCCCTGGTCGTTCTTTGGATAGAAGAGCATGGACAGGTGCTCCGCGCCGACCATATGCCAGGGGTGTGCCAGCGGCTTGACGACGTCCCGCGCATCGACGCGAATATCGATCGTCCCGGCGACGGTTGTTGAGGCCGCGCTCACGGGTTCGGACAGATCCCCGTGCGCCCCGTCAGCCGATGCCAATGATGCGACCGCGTACCAGGCCACTGTTCCGGGCTGCCCGGTCGTGTCGGCGTAAAACGGTCCTGGGACGGCAAGCACATCGCCGCCCCCGTTGTCGATCGTCTGAAACGGGCCCTCGCGCCGATCCGCGCGCTGCACCACGTAGCCGGCCGCGCCCTCGACCGGCGTCCATCGGATGGTCACCTGCCCTCCCCCACTCTCGGCGCGGACGTCGTCCGGAGGTGGCAGGTGCTCGGCGATCTGGGCGGCGACCGACTCGCGCCGCAGGCCGATGCGGCGCTCCCAATCGAGGCGGGCAGCGGAACTCGCTCGCTGCCCGCCGGTCTTACGCTCTGCTATTGCTTGTTCTTGTCCTGGTCGCCTGCATCTCCACTGATCGACATTGTCTCGTATGAGAGGTACAACTTGGCGGCCCAGGAGACCGGATCCTCGGCAAAGTGGCGTTGAATCGCTCGATTCTCGAGCGCATTGTCGAGCGCACCCATGATCATCGATTGATCGAGCACGAGGTACCGATGTCCAACCGAGCCAGTCTTGGGGTTGACGGCATCGAAGAAGCCACCGGTTCCATAGATGCCCGGATAGAGTTGACGCAACTTCTGGATATTCGCGTAGGCCTGCTGCGGCGCGACGTCCAGTGCGATGAACGAAGCGTGGGGCGTGACGACGTCCTCAGAAGTGGCGCACCCGTAGCAATTCGACAACCCCTTCTTCTCGGCATATGGCGTAGCCGCGCCGTAGGCGCCGTAGGCTGCGTATCCACCGCTATCGTCGGCCGTGCTTGACGGAGATATGCCCCAAACCGGGTAATGCAGCTTTTCGGTCTCGTACTTGATCTGAACCTCGGCCCAGCGAGCGTCTGCCAGACCGAACGTCCGCGGTCCCCAGGTGGTCTCTGGGACCACCACGTTCGCCATCAAGCCCTCGAACATCCCGCCCGCCCAGGTCGGAATGAAGGTCGGGTCGCCGCCGTAATAGTTGTAGTGGCCTTCCCACACATTGAAGAGCTTGCCCGATTGGGGATCGCGATAGATCGTCCAGTAGCCGGGCACCGGCCACTGTCCCTGCCAGGAGAAGTCGGGATCGGTTGCCTGGCAATCCGCATAGGGAGCCTTGGGCGGCAGCGTCCGCCAGGTGCGCCACCACACGTCGCCCGGCATCTGGTGCAGCCCCATGCCGATATAGGCGGAGATGCGTGGATCGCTGTAGAGGACGCCGTTGTGATAGTAGTGCGTGTTTGCGTTGTTGTTTACGTACGGGGGTGATCCGACATAGTAGCCACCGAACATCTGCCCGGTGGGTTGATTGCCGACAGCGGCATTGACGTTGCAGTGGCTTTGCGGCCGACTGTCATAGAACAGGCTGAAGTCCATCGGAGTCATCAGCGCGTTCACCTGTCGGCGAAGCTGCGGAAGCGCGCTGCGCACGACGATCAGGCCGGACGCGTACCAGCCGTTGTCAACTTGTGAGATGAAAAAGCAGTTATTGAAGTCGGCGGGCGCCCCGGCCTGGCACTGGCCTTGCCCGGGATTCATGATGACGGCTCCCGTCGTGGTGTCGTACCACTGGTACAGGAATCCGTGGTCTTTCTGCAGCCTCGCGACGGTTGTCAGTGTGGCAGACAGTTCCCGCGTGGCCTCCCTCTTGCTGATCAATCCGAGGTCACTGGCGGCGACCACCGCCCACATATAGACGCCGATGTTCGCCGCCGACGTATATTTCCCAAAGCTGGTCGGTGTCGGCGAGCCTCCCGCGTGGGTGACATTGTCCATCGGCAGATGGGTGGCCGGGTCGAGGTCTTCTCTGTAGAACTTCCACGTATCCCTCGCGATCCCCATCAGCACCTGTCGTTGCTGCGCAGTCAGGCCGCTACAACTTTCGTTTACATGCTGGTCGGCCTGGCAATTGTCCCGACCCTGGTTTGCCGGGCCGGCCGCGGCGGCAGGCGACGCGAGGGTGCCAAATGAAAGCCCGAGAACCAGGAGCACCCCAAATACGCGCGCGCGCAAAAAGCCGTTTCCTCTCATCTCCTTCTCCTCCCTTTCGAAATCAATGTCTCGAACTAAGCGCCGGCTGCCGCGAACGGGGTGGCCACCGCATCGAGCAACTGGATCGTGTATTCGTGCTTTGGATTCTGCAGAACGAATTTGGTCTTACCCTGCTCGACGACCTTGCCTTTGTGCAGCACAAGGATCTCGTCAGTGATCACGCGGGCACCAAGCAGGTCATGAGTGATATACAGCAGGCTCAGGCCTCGATTGGCGCGCAGGTCGGCCAGCAGCCGCAGCACGCCGGCGCGAAGCGACACGTCGAGCATCGAGACCGGCTCGTCGGCCACCAGGAGCTCCGGGTCGCAGGCCAGGGCACGAGCGATGACGACGCGCTGTCGCTGGCCACCGGAGAGTTGATGCGGCAACTTGGCCGCGTACTGGCCAGGCGGCGTCAGCCCGACTGTCTCGAGCAGCTCGTGGACGCGATCCCTGGCCTGGGCGGCGGACATGTTGAGGAAGTTCTGTAAGGGACGGGTGACGGTGTACGCAACGGTGTGCAGGGGGTTCAGCGCCGCGTACGGATCCTGGAAGACCATCTGCGCCCGCCTGTGGTATTTCCGCAACCCGCTGGCGTGCAGGCTTTCCACCGCCAACTCGCCGAACCTGATCGAGCCTGAGGTCGGCCGCTCCGAGCCGGTGATCATCTTGGCAAGCGTGCTCTTACCGCTGCCGCTCGCCCCGACGAGGCCGATTGCCGATCCGGGCGGGATGGTGAACGACACGTTATCGACTGCGGTGAATGTTCCGCTGCCGCGCCCGCGGACCCGATAAATCTTTGAAACGCCGTCGACGACAACGGGCGGAACCGAACTGGCCTTCCCGGGCGCCAGTTCCCCGTTTGGCACTTGCCTCATGTCTGCGCGACCTTCGCTGCCACCTCTTTCGCGCCCGTAACCTTGTCGGACGGAGCCCTGACGTGGCACGCGGCCAGCCCGCCGCCCAGCGGCGCCAGTGGCGGGACCACCTTCCAGCAGATGTCCTGCACAAGTGGGCACCGAGGCGCGAAAGCACAGCCGGAAAGAGGCAACGACAGGTCGGCCGGCGAGCCGGGAATCCCCGCGAGGTGGATCTCTTCGGCGCGCGGGTCGGCATAGCAGTGGAGTAGTGCTTCCGTGTACGGGTGATGCAACCCGCGCACCAGGCCTTTCGAGGGTTGGTCCTCGACGATCCGGCCGGCGTACATCACCATCACGCGGTTGGTGGACTCGAGGACGACACCGAGGTCGTGGCTGATCAGGATCGCCGTGAAGCCGCTCTCTTGTTGCAGCTCCTGGATGGTCTTCATCACAGCCTTCTGCACGATTACGTCGAGTGCAGTTGTCGGCTCGTCGAAGACGATCATCCTGGGTTCGAGCGCAAGCACCAGCGCGATCGACACCCGTTGGCGCATCCCTCCGGATAGCTCGAATGGGAATTTGGCCAGGACGTCAGGGTCGAGGCGAACCTTGCCGAGCAGCTCGGCCCCACGGCGCCGGACTGCAGCACGCGGGTGGCGCTCGCCCGACCGGGCGTGAGCCTTGAGGATGTCAGCGAAATGGTCCTCGACGTTGCGGACCGGGTTCAACGCATTCATGCCGCTCTGGAGGACGATCGCGAACCCATTGCGTCGCTGCCGGCGCAAGACCTCGCCGGACAGGCTGGCCACGTCGACTCCGCCGAACTGGATGACGCCGTTCTCCAGGCGCGCCGGCGCGCGTAGCATTCTCGTCAGCGCGAACCCCAGCGTCGACTTGCCGCACCCCGACTCGCCGACCAGTCCGACGAACTCGCCCTGCTTCAGGACAAGGTCGACCTCGCGCACCGACCAGATCCGCGTCCCGCGGTTGGGCTCGTAGACGACGTTGACGCCCTGCACGTCCAGGAGTGTCATAACTTCTCCGGTGCCCATCATGACTTCTCACGGAGTCGCGGGTTGGATAGCGCGTCGACACCGAAGTTGACCAGAGTGAAGGACAGGGCGAGAAGGGCGATCGCCAACCCAGGAGCGAAGATCATGACCCACTGGCCGGTTAACAGCGCGTTCTGTTGCTGGGCGTAGTACAGGATGGTGCCCCAGCTGACGGTGTTGGGGTCACCCAGCCCGAGGAATTCCAGGCTGGCCTCTGCCATCACCGCAGCGGTTGCCGCGGCGAAGAAGCTGCCGGCGACGAGGGAGGTCATGTTTGGAAGGATTTCCCGGAAAACGACCCGGAAGAGGCGTTCACCGGAGAACTGCGCCGAGGTCACGAACTCGCGCGTGCGCAGTGTCGAGGCCTGGCTGCGGATCACGCGGGCGCCCGTGGCCCAGCTGGTGAAGGCGACGACCAGGACGATGGTCCAAACCGACCGGCTCTTCAGGTACGCAGCCAGAATGAACATCAGTGGCAGCCCGGGAATCACCAGTGCCAGGTTGGTTACAAAGCTGAGCACTTCGTCGATGATCCCCGGCCGGTAGCCGGCGATCAGGCCGATCGTTACCGCCACGAACGTCGCCACCGCTCCGGCAATGATCCCGACGAGTAACGAGATCCGGGCGCCGTAGATCATCTGGGAAAAGACGTCCTGTCCGTTGCCGGTGGTCCCAAACCAGTTGGTGCCATTGGGGCTGAGATATGGGGGAAAGGTGGTGGCACTCGGCGAGTGCGGCGCGATCAGTGGCGCAAGGAGCGCGACGAGGATGTCCAGGCCGAGAATGACCAGGCCGATGCGGGCCTTGCCGTTGGCCCATAGAGTCCGGAGCGAGCGGCCGAGGAACTGGAACGGGCCCGGAATGGAGCTGGGACGGGCGGGTGGAATCTGGACCGCGGCGCCGGGAACAGTCGGCGGCGGGACCGATGTGACGATGCTCACGCTTGTCGTACCCGGGGATCGAGGCGGACGTAGAGCAGATCGACGACAAAGATGGCGACGAGCATGCTCACGGTGATGACCAGGAAGAGAGCCTGCATCAACGGGAAGTCGTGGTTGGACACGGCGATGTAAAGCAGGTTGCCCAGACCGGGATAGCTGAAGACGCCCTCGACCAAAACCGATCCACCGACAACGGCGCCCAACGAGAGACCGAAAGCGGTGACGTTGGGCAGGATGGCGTTGCGCGCGGCATAAAGCAGAGCGATCGTCCGGGTGCGCAGCCCGTTGGCCTCCGCAAACGTCACGTAGTCCTCGCCGAGGGTGTTGATCATGTTGTTGCGCATGCCAAAGACCCAGCCGGACAACGTTGTGATCGCCAGCGTCAGCGCCGGGAGGATGCTGTGGTAGACCGCGTCAGCAAGAAAGGATGGACTCAGGTTCGGCGTCTCGCCGGGGTTGTACCCACCTTTGATCGGGAACAGGCTGAGCTTGAACGCCAGGACATAAAGCAGCAACAGTCCGAGCCAGAACGGTGGAAAAGCCGCGAGAAACGTCGCGCCCAGCGTGACGGTCGTGTCGGCTGTCTTGCCGCGCCGCCAGCCTGCATACACGCCCAGCAGCGTGCCAATGATGAACGCGACGATCGTGGTCACGCCGACCAGCCCGAGCGTCCATGGGGCGGCTTTGCCGATGGTCTGCGCGACCGTCTCACTCGGGAACGAGTACGAGCTACCGAAGTTGAGATGCACGATGCCCGACAGATAGTCGCCGTACTGGCTGAGGAGGCTGGCGTGAGGCGAGCCAAGCTGGATCTCGACGGCTTGCCGTTCGGCGTTGGTGATCGGGACGCCGCTGGACGCGAGCCTGGCCAGTGCTGCGTCCACCGGCGATCCCGGCATCAAACGCGGCAAGAGAAAGTTCAGGGTGATCGCCCCCCAGAGGGTGATCAGGAACAACGTTCCCTTGCGGACGACGTAGTTCACGTTCTAGGCCTTGGTGATATGTGTTACCACGGTCAGCAGCGAGTTGTTGTAACTGGTGGGCAGCGTGTACGGATTGGATGCCGAGGGCCATCCGGTGAAACGTTTGGTTGAGAAGAGACCCCAGCTACCGCCGTAGTACATCAGGACGATCGGAACCTTGTTGTACATGGCCTGCTCGAGCGTATAGGTCGCCTGCTGCTGTGCCGATTGATCGGTTGAAGAGGCGAGCGTCGCCAGCGCCTGGTCGACCGCCGGATCCTTGAATCGCTCGAAGTTGTTCGCGGTGGGAGTGTTGACTGGCGTGGCAAAGCTGCTGGCCAATGCCACGTCGAAATCCGTGTAGGGATCACCGCTGCCGCCAAAACCTCCGATTGCCGCATCAAACGTCCCCCCCTGGATTGCCGAGGAGTACTGGGCATACTGCGGCAGGTCCAGTGTGGCTGCAATCCCGACGGCGCCCAGCTGGTTGACGACCTCTTTGGCGGCCGCGACCCAGTCGCTGAAGTTGCCGGGCATCACGATGCTCATGGTGGCCTGCTTTCCATTGCTCATGAGTTTTCCGCCTTGCGTGGTGTAACCGGCCTGGGCAAAGGCGGCCTGGGCGCCCGCGGTGTCCTGCTTAACCAACCCCTGGTTCGGCAGGCTCGGGTCGAGCCACTTCTTCAGGTTTGGAAGGATCAAGCCCGACATGCTGGCCTGGTCCAGGTAACCGTTGACCGCCTTTGTCGCAATCGTCGTGCGGTCGAGCGCCATCGAAATGCCCTTGCGGAAGTTGACATCTGAGTAGGGCCGCTTCGTCAGGTTGAGGTAGAGGCCGATCGTGCCACCCGCCGGGAACCAGTACTGGTTGTGTGCGGGGTCGCGCGACACATAGGTCGTCTTGACATCGGGCAGGAAGTTGTAGGACCAGTCGAACTTGCCGCTGACGACGTCGAGCTGGTTTGTGCTCTGGTTGCTGGCCTGGGCGGGGAAGACGACCTCGGACGGCGCAATCTTGTCCGCCTGCCAGTAATTGGTGTTCTTCTTCAGCGAGTATTGCGTCGGCGCGAATTGATCCAGCATGAATGGCCCGGTTCCGACCGGCTTTGTGTTGGGATCCTTCACGGGATCGGACATGCTCGACCAGAGGTGCTGCGGCACGATCGTGGTTTGGGCGATGGAGCTCGCAAACGGGACGTTGGGGGCGGAGAAATTCACTGTCACGTCGTTACCGCTGGCCGATACGCCGCTGATCTGCTGCCAGACCCCCTTGCTGTCCAGCGCGGGATACTTCTTGAGCAAATTGAAGGTGAAAACGACATCGGCGGGAGTGAAGTCCTTGCCGTCGCTCCACTTGACGCCCTGGCGGATGGTATAGACGAGCGTCTTGGGATCGCTGAACTTGTATCCGGTGGCGAGAAAGGGCGTGTAGCTGCCGTCGATCGGACTCGGGATCTCGAGGGGCTCGTAAATGAGGTTGAAGCCGTGAAGCGCTGAGCCCTGGAAGGGATTGAAGTTCTCGACCAGTGTCGGATTGCCCGCGTCACCCTGGATCGTTAGCGTCCCGCCTCCCGAGGAGCCGTTGCTCGAATTATTGCCACAGGCGCTCAGGGCAACGAGGCAAAACGCCGCGGCTGCCCAGAGCATCGTCGACCGAACAGGTGAAACTCGTCTCATGGTTGGCTCTCCTCGTCTGTTAGTTTTCCAGTCGGTCGGCGGCGGTAAAGGGCCCGGACGCCGCAAGCGGCGCCAGGCCGACAACGTGGCGCTTGGAATGGTGCCCGGTGTGGGCTTGCCATAAGCGGGACTGCTCCGGCCAGACGAGTCCGCGAATCAGGTGGGGGTCGGCGGCGGTGCCAGCAGGGCACCAGGCCGTGAGGATGGGTAAGGAGCTAATTTGTTGGAAGGCCGTTCCTATCACTCTCCCCAACGAGTGGCGATGGATACCCACTTACAACCTAGCACACCATACGAAATTAGGGAAGTCCCCCTATCAGGAAACAGCCTCAGCAGTGGCTCAGGTTGGGGGTGGTGGCCCGGGGAGGCCACCACCTACGGCTCGAACTGGCTAGATGCGGCGGCGCCGAAGGATCAGCAGACCGACAGCGAAGATGGTGCCGAGCAACAGCAGGCTGAGTCCGGTTCCCATCGGAGCCGTCGGCAGGTTGGCCGCCGCGGGGCGCCCGGTGGCGCCATCGACGATCGCCATCGGTTTGGTGCCGAACGGAGCGACTTTAACTACACCCATGGGCGTCACGCTCATGTCGTAGGTAACTTTGCTATCCGGTGCGTCAAGGCTGAGATACGTCAGCCAGCCGTCAGGGCGGACCCAGCCCATGTTTCGGTCGGTCGAGAGGTCGCGAAACAGGCTGTTGTTCATAGGTTCCTGGAACTGGAGCGTGAAGCCGGCCGCGCCCGGAACGTCCGTACCGACGCCGGAGACTCCGAGAACGGCGCCCAGTTCCGTCGTGTACACCGGCTGGTCACTGAGCAGGTAGAGATCCGCCTGCACCTGCTGGCCGGCGGCGAGCACTTCAAACGGGATCCAGGGATGGGCCAGCTTCATGGTGATCAGGACCGGCGCGCCGTCACCAAACAGCAGTTTCTGCGTTGCCGCACGGGCCGTGTTGTATTTGGCTGCCATGAAAATCGGGCTGCCCTTGGCGTACTGCAGGACGTGGGCGTGCGTCTCGGCGTCGATCGCGAATCCGTTCTGCTTGGCCCAGTCGAGCACGGCCTGGCCACGGCCACGCAGGACGGTGATATCGAGCGCGTCGACCTGCACCTGCTGCAGGACAACAACTGAATCCGAAGCGGTGGTAGCCGAACCAGCCTCAAGAAAACGAGGTTGCGGCCGAGTCTCGCGCAGCAGCCGCTGCAGGGTCCATTTGCCACCCGGCTCGACTTTGTCGGGAACGGTTGGCAAAGGCACGATCCAGCCAAAGCTCTGGGCGCTGCCCTGGTAGCTGAAGCTGGTCATGTAGTGCTCGATGCCGCCATGCCAGGCAACCAGCGTGGTGGCGCGCTGCAGCCGAATCGCGCCGTTAGGAGCGACCAGACCGCCGCACGCAGCCGCTGGGAGCGCTTGTGTCAAAAAGACCGCCAGAGTCGCCGCCGCCGCCGGAACGAGCTTCTTGAGCATGGTTTCCTCCTGTTCCGTCCTTGGACGTCACCATCCAGACGGAGGAGCGCGCCGAAAGTTCCCGCAAAATGAAGGGAAGCTGGTGCCTGCGCCCGCGCCCGGCCGCAAAAGCAGCGCGAGAATTCCGCCGCTTACGGCCAGCATCACCTCACGCGGGGGCAAAACACCCTTTCCGATGCCGGTCCATGGGTGCAAAGTAGTTGTGTGACCCGCGAAAAGGCCTCTCTTTCCGCTGCCCTCGCCCTCTGGCTTCTCTCGGCCGGACTGGCCGCCACGGCCGTGTGGCTCAGCTTCTCAACCGCCGCAACCTCGATTCACGGGCTCTCCATCCCGTCACCAGCGCAGGCGCTCATCATCTCCGCGGGTGCCCTTTCCTTTGCGACCGTCGGGGCTTGATCTTGATACGTCGGCCCAATCGGATCGGCTGGCCATCAAGGAGGCGGGCAACCGGCTCCTGGTCGAGGTACGGGATGACGGTCAAGGTTTCGATCCAGACCGGACCACCCGTGGCGCAGGCCTTCAAAACATGGAGGATCGGTTCGATGCCCTTGGCGGGCAGCTCGACATCGACTCGGCACCCGGACGAGGCACTCGTCTCAGTGGCTGGCTACCGTTGAACGCCTGAGTCGCTCCTCCTGCCGGCCGACCACGTTTTAGTGCGGAGTAGCCTCCGACTTTTCGAACGCGTGTACCGGCTTCAGCGTCTGAACCTTGACCGGAGCCGCTTCTCGAGCAAATGTGTCCGCATCGCCCGGGGTGCCGACAACAAAGCCGTAGTGCATCGGCACAGCCAGCTGCGGTCGGATCTTCTTGATGAAGCCGGCCGCCTCCGATGCGCCCATGGTGTAGGTCCCGCCGATGGGCACGAAGGCTATGTCCGTCTTGATCTGGTCCAGTTCGGGGGCGGGGTCGGTATCGCCGGCGTGGTAGTAACGGTGGTCACCGAGCTTGAGAATGTACCCGACCCAGCCATTGCTCTTGGGATGGTTCTGCAGCCGCTCGGGGTGCGTGTTATAGGCGACCACGGTCTCCACCTTGATTCCGGCGACCTCCAGTGATTCACCGGGCCTGACCGGCTTTACGTTGCCTCCCAGTTCGCGAGCGATGTCGTGTGGAGCGACGATTATGGTCTTCTGCTTACGAACCTTTTCTATCTCTTCGGGCTGAAAGTGGTCGAAGTGGGCGTGGGTGATGAAGATGACGTCGGCGGGCTCATCCTGGCCCTTTGTCACTCCCCAGGGGTCGATGTAGACGGTGATCCCGTCGCCCTTCCACTTGTAGGCCGATTGCTTGTACCAGGTGAATTTTTCGAGCATCGCAAACCTCCTGCAACTGACGGCCTAGCCGCCCGGTGGACAGCTGTAGGTTAGCGGTTCAGACGGCGGTTGCAGAATCGAGCCTGCGCTCGGCTCAGGCGCCGAAGACCTGCACCACGACCTGGCGGTCGCGCGCTCGGTCGAGTTCCAGCAGGAAGACACGCTGCCAGCGGCCCAGGTCGGGGGCGCCGTCCCAGACCGGAATGGTCTGGCTGGCCCCCACCAGCAGGTGCTGGCAATGGGCATGCCCGTTGGCACATTCGTTCGGTTCCATCTCGCCCGTCCGGCGGCTCATGTCGTTGTGTTCGTAGACCGCCCCGGAGCCCGAGATCCGCTCCAGCATCGCTCCCATGTCCTGGAGCAGCAGCGGCTCGTTCTCGTTGAGCACCACGGCCGCGGTTGTGTGCCGAGAAAAGATCGTCAGGGTCCCCTGCGAGACCCCCGAACGCTCCACGACCTCGCAGACGCGCTCGGTGATATCGATGAACTCGCGACCGGTGCTTGTCTTGACCAGCAGGGTTTCAGCCCAGAAGGTAAGCCCGGCGGCGTGCCGAACCCTTGGCTGGCCGGCTTGGTCCGCCGGACCGACCAGGCGAAGCGCTGGGTTGCCTGAATCGCGCATATTTTGGCGGGCGCCCGCCTTCCGTGGCTGGCCGGCCGCTGAACCGATGCTGCGCCGGACGGGTTACGGGAACCGTTACGAAGCGACGTAAACGGGTCGCTCCAGCCTAGTGGCGGCTGGTCCGCACCTTGTCGAAGCAGTCGCTGCAGTAGACGGGTCGGCCCATGGTGGGGGTAAAGGGCACCTGGGCGGGCTTGCCGCACTCGGCGCAGACGACCTCGTGAAGCTCCTTTGGCCGGCCTGTCCCCCGGACATTGCGGTTGATCGATCGGCAGTCCGGGCAGCGGGAGGGCTCATGCTGGAACCCCTTCGCGGAGTAAAACTCCTGCTCACCGATGGTGAAAACAAAGTTCAGACCGCAGTCACGGCAGGTCAAGGTCCTATCGCTGAAGCTCACGGCAAAGATCTCCTTTCTTTCTACTTTGGATTGAGAGTCTTCGCCGGGAGCCCGGCGCAGCCCGCGACCCAAACTTCCCGGGCGGATTATAGCAAGCACAAAGTGGCTTTTGGTGATGGCCAAAAGGGCAGGCTGCCGAATCGACCGGCTATGCTCGACCGGTGGCCGCGCGCCTGTACGTAATCCAGGACGATCTGTTTTTCGCGGAGCGCGTCAGGATGACGGCGCGTCGCCTCGGTGTCGAGGCGGCTGCACTCTCACCTTCTCAGGCCGAGAGTCACCACTGGGAGGCCAACAGCGTCGTCGCTCTTCAGGTCACTCTCAATCCAGAACGGCAACTCGAGCTCGTCCAGCGCCTCAGCGGCGCCACCCCTCCCCCTCGGGTGGTTGCCGTCACCGGCCACCTCGAGACGGAGCTGCGCTCCCGGGCCCGGGCGCTGGGCGCAATCCTGGCGGCGCATTCCAGCATGGAGCGAGTCCTGGCCCGTGCTCTTGGAATTAATGCTGGTGATGATGATGACCCAAATCTCCGGAGCTGACATCGGCGGCGGGCGGCATCTCCATCATGCGCAGCATCTCCAGGCCTCCGGTCCGCAGAAACCGCCAGCCGAGCAGCGCCATAAGAACAAGCAGGATCAGGTTCAGGATGGTCGTGTAGTTCAGGCTGGGTGACGACTCGAGGGCGATCACATGCCGGTGCGCGGGAGTGAGGCCCAGCACCTGGAAGGCGAGTCCGATCAGAAAGCCGGCGAGCGCCATGGCAACGTAGGAGACGATGAGCAAGTAAAGGCTCATCCGTGCTCCGTAGTACTTGCGATAGATATTCAGGATCGGAATGATGATCAGGTCGGCGAAGATGAATGCGATCACGCCACCGAAGCTGATGCCGCCGTTCCAGAGGACCGCCGCCAGCGGCACGTTGCCAATCGAGCAGACAAAACTCAATAGCGAGATCACCGGTCCGATCAGCGGCCCCCAGAAAGTGGCGATTACGGGATGGCCGCTTAGAAAAAATCCCTGCCAGAAGGAATCCGGAACCCAGGCGGCCAGCGCCCCCGCGATCAGCAGCCCCAGCCCGATATCGACCCATAGCCCCGTCACATCCATCCAGAAGTAGTGGCTGACAGCGGTCAGGCCTCGCATTGAGAACAGACGCGCGAGAAAGGGGCCCTCGCTAACGGACATGTCCATCTCGCCGTGACCCTCCATCCTTCCCTGCAGGCCGCGGTCCGCCTGGCCCCGCGCCTCGTCGACCATTTGCCGGCGCAGCGTGAGCCGGAAGATAAAGGCAAGGATCACGATCATCAGCAGGCCGCCGGCGAACTCCGCGGCGAGGAACTGCCAGCCGAGCAAGATCAAAAGAATCAGTCCCAGCTCGAAAACCAGGTTGGTTGAGGCAAATTCGAAAACGATCGCGTTGACGAAGCTGGCGCCCTTTCTGAAGAGCGAGCGCGCGATCGCCACCGAGGCATAGGAGCACGACGACGACGCGGCTCCCAGCCCGCAGGCGATCGCGAGGCTGCGCGGCGAGTCCGTCCCCAGCGCGCCCGCGACCGCCTGGCGAGAGACCAGGCTCTGCACCACGGCGGAAAGAATGAAACCAAGCGCCAGCGCCCAGAGGATCTCCCAGAGCATGTCAAATGATGTCGCAAGCGCATGAAGGACCGGCTGCACGATTACGATCGCGGGCACCGCCGTACTAGGCACCGCTGACATGCAGCAACCGGCCGATCAGGTAGCCTGCCCCGGCCGATACCATGCCGATGATCAGCATCTGCAGACCGCTGATCCGCCAGTCGCCCACCAGCGTGACCGCCTTATAGGCCCCCACACCAAAGAGCACTGCGGCGCAAAGCGGTAGGGCGAGCAGCGTGGCAGCAGTGACAGAGATGCCGAACAATGGGACGAACAAAAATGGGATCAATGGAATCACCGACCCGATCAAGGTGGCAAGCCCCGTGACCAGCGCACGCCTGACGATTCCCTCTTTGGCGACCGGCGTCAGGTGTAGCTCGTCACGCATCATGACGTCGACCCAGACTGTCTTGTCCGCCGTGATCTCCTCGACGACGCGCTCCAGCAACTCCCCCTTGAGTCCCTTATCGCGAAATATCTCGCGTACCTCTTCGCGCTCGACCTCCGGTACCTCCTCGATCTCACGCCGCTCCTTGGCCTCCTCGGCGAGGTAGTAATCGTGGTCGGCCAGGGCCGAGGTATAGGCGACCCCGGCCATCGCGATCGACTCCGAGAATGTCGCTGCCAGCGCCGCAACGATGATTACTTTCAGCTGCGCGGTTGCGGCCGCGACGCCAAGCACGAGCCCCAGGACGTTGACCAGTCCGTCCTGGCCCCCGAGGATGATGTCCCGCAGCTGGCGGCCGATGCCGCCCTGCGGCGCGTCGGGTGGATGAATCGGGCCTTCGATCGCGGCGTCGGGCTGTGCCATGCCCGTTATCTTCGCATTGCGCCCGGCGACCCGGCGCTACCGCGTATGGCGAGCACGCAGGCGCCCGCCGCGAGGTAAGTGAGAGACATCAGGGTAAAGACGAATCCAAACCCGAACCGTCCGATCGCAACGCCAACGCCGGCGGCCCAGAGCGCGCCGACACCGAAAGCAACCGCGAAGTAGAGGCTGAAGATGGCGTCCCGCTGGACCGCGGGAGCCTCGTCGGCGAGGTAAGCCTGCAGAATCGGGCTCTCGACGTAAACGATGAGCCCCATGGCCGCCAGCGCGACCGCAAACCAGGGGCCACTTGCAGGCGTGATCAGCACCAAGAGCGTGGTCAAAGCGCTGAGGGGGTAGGCGATCAGGAGCAGTGCCCGGCGGCCGATCCGATCGCTCAGGGGACCGCCGACCAGCGGCCCAACGACGCTGCCCACAAGCAACAGGGAGTAGAGAAGCGTTACGTAGGCATTGTTCAAATGCAAGTGAAGCTTCAGGTACAGAGGCACCACCAGGATCACGACGCCGAGTCCGCGGCCGCCGGCTGCGATCAGCGAGGCGATGAAGATCATAACCAGGTTCCATGATTGGCGAACCAGCCGCAGCCCCTCGAGCATGTCGCCCGCGGCTGACCTCTGGCGGGCGGGACGGGGACGCTCGGAAATCGAGCTGACCACCGCCAGCCCGGTCAGCACGGCAGGAAGCGTCAGCAGGAGCAGCGCATTCCGCCAGCCCCACGCGTTTAGCAGCACGCCGGCCAGCGGTGTCAGGATGACTGTGCCCATGTTCCCGCCTGCCACGTGGCCGGAGATGGCGACGCCGCGCTTCCCTTTCTCGTAAAGGTCTGAAAGCAACGAGTTCCCCACCGGATGCTGGGCACTCGTCGATACCGAACGCAGCAGGTTGCCGACGAAAAACTGTGCGAACGTCCCGGCGGTCCCGGTGACGACACCGGCTAGGCCCATTGCCACCGCGCCCCAGCCGATCAGGCTGTGCCGTGATATCACCCGGGTGACTGCGCCGGCGCCCAGCTGCAAGATCCCGCCGGCCAGGCTGCTGACCGCGACCATCACCCCCAGCGACGCCACCGAGAAATGCAGGTCGGTCAGCGCCAGTGGATAGATCAACGGCATCAAGGTCGAATAGGAATGAATAACGGCGTGGGTGGAGCTGATGATCACCAGGCCCGTAAGTGGCCCCCCGGCGCGCGGCCACACCAGCGCCCGGCCGGACTCGCCTGAGGGCTCTGACGCCAACCGCTCTCTAGCGCCGGGCCGCTTTCGACTGGCAGCGCGAGCAGCGACCGTGGACCACCAGGTCGGCCGAGCTCACAACGAACTCGTGCTCCTCGGTGATGTGATGAAGTACCGGCACCAGGTGATCGCCCTCGATGTGGAGCGTGGAGCCGCACTGGTCGCACACCAGGTGGTAGTGATCCTGACCTTCCTCGGCCAGCTCGTAGTAGCCCCGGTCGCCTATCCGCGTCTCCTTGACCAGCCCCAGCCGGGTAAGAACCTCAACCGACCGGTAGATGGTGGCCAGGTTGAAGCGTGGATACTGCCGCCGGATCTGCACCAGCAGGTCATCGGCGCTGAGGTGCTTTTTCGCCTGCCGGAGAGTGTCCCAGACCACCTGGCGCTGCATCGTGAGCCGGTAGCCGGACGTGTGCAGCGCTTCGGTTGCGGAGCTCCTCGCCGTCACCGCCTCATTGTGGCATGGGGTAGCTGGCCACCCGTCCCTGCCGGCTCACCCGCGGTTGCCTCCTTGTCGTCCAAGCCGAAAAAAATAATCGCGATCGCGACGAAGTAGATCAGGTTGCCAAGGCCGAACATCACCAGCCCGGCCGCAACCTGGTCATCAAGCGGCGATAGCGGCGTCACTCGCGGAGCGGCGGCATAAAACGGGTAGAGCACGGTTCGGGAAAGAATGAAGGCAAGCCCGAGGATGGTCGGCGGCACGCCGGCAAAGCCCAGGTAGGCGATCTTCCCGATTAGCGACAGACCGCGGCGCCGTGCGCTGGGAGCGAGGATCGGCCACCAGAAGAGCAGCCCCGCCAGCAGAAAGGTCAGGTGCTCCCCCACGTGCACCGGCCCGTTGCGCAGCGTCGCCTCGTAAAGAAAAGGCAGATGCCAGATTGCCAGCACCAGGTTGAAAGTAATGTTGGCGACGAAGGGCGACAGGCGAAGACGCTCCAGCAGCAGCCATTCCTCGGGGAGCCCGAGCAGCAGCAATGGCGGGACGATCATTGCCAGGATCAGGTGCTGGACCATGTGCAGGCTGAACAGGTAATGGTCTCCGCCGACGTCGATCGGGGACTCGAGCGCAAGGATAAGGGCGAGCAGGCCGGCACTGAAATAGAGGCGCGCCATCGGAGACCAGCCCGCTGCGCGGCCCCGGCCGCGGATCAGCCAGCCGTAGGCGGCCCCGAGCGCAAGCGTGCCCGCCACCACCGTCGGATCCCAGGACCATGTCGTTAGCGCCAGGCCCGCGTGAAGAGGAAGCAGGCTCAGCCCCTGGTGCCTTCCTGCACGATCGGCTGGGCGAGCAGCCAGAGGCTCGACATCGTGTAACCGACCATGGCGACGATCCAGGGCCACTCCGCCTGCTTGCCCTGGCGTTCGGTGCGGGCCACACGTCCCAGGTACCCATGCGCGAGGACTACGGCGGCGATGTGCACGCCGATGATGAGCGCGATCTGGAAATACCAGATCAGCGCCGTCGGGATCAGGTTGCGGTTCGGCTCGTAGTTGGCTGTCCCGAACAGGTTGAGCCCGGCCCCCAACGGGTCAGAGACCTGGTGGATGACCAACTGGCCGTTGATCACGAGGTAATCGAGGTTGTGGGCCACCAGGTAGCCGAAGGCGATCGGCACCAGCGAGGGGATCAAGCCCGCCATCACCTGAAGAAACGATGCGTCGAGGCGGCCCACGGCTCGCACCGCCGCGGTGAAGGCGGCGAACAGCCCCCAGATGAGCCCGAGCATGGCGACGAACGCCACCAGCAGCAGAACGGTGTAGCCGGCCGCACCGGGCCGAAGGCTGTCAGGCAGGAGACCGACGGCGTTTTTCCAGCTCGGGGTCGCCAGCAGACCATCGAAGCTGACCGATACGAGCAGTAAAAGTACGAAGGTCAGCCGGCTGACGGTCGCATCGAATGGCCTGGTCAGCCCCCCGAAAAAGCCGCGCCTTCCGGGCTCGCCGAAGCGAAAAAAGCCGAGCCGGCCCCAGGTGGCGAAGAGCACCGAGAAGACCTCACCCCGCCGCAGCCACTCGTTGGCGCCAAAGATCGCCGCCATCAGGATGCTGAAGATGGCGTACGCGATCATCACCAGCGCCGCGCCCGCCGGAGTGGTCGTGAAGCCGTTGAAGACCAGCTCACCGCAGGCAAACAGAAAGAACAAGACGGCGGCCGGCCAGAAGCCCCAGCTGGTTGGATACTTACGCCGCGGGCGGGGTCCGACCAGGCGGGCAAGGGCATTCAGGGGGCTGATGTAGGGCCAGTAGTTTCCCGCGATCGCAATGCTGATGGGGACCGCGATCCAGAAGACGAGCCAGAAGGCGGTCGGCAGCAGGCTATCCGGTGTGCTCTGGGTTCCGAAAAGGCCCGCGAAGATGAGTAGCGCCGATACCGCGACCATCACCCAGCCGGGCCAGACGGGCGCCGCAGGCGGCGCGGAAATATCCGCACCCTGGGGCTCCTGTCGCCCGACCGGCCTCTGCAGTACCAGAAGAAACGATATGAAGACGACGGCTCCGGCTCCTAGCAAGAAGAGATAGAGCGGCGCCGGAAGGTCGTACCTGGCGCCGAAGGCGTGAAGTGGCATCAGGCTCATCGGCGTCGCCTCGCCGCTCGTGGGCTACGCGCAGCGTTTCTCTTCCTCCGGCGGACCTCCTGGACGACCGCGATCACACCGAACACGATAACGAATGCCAGGATGCCGTAGAACTCGATGTAGCGACCCAAAAACGTGAGGATGTTAGGACCCTGTGCTCCGGCCGAAGCGGTTGCCGCGTAGTCGCCGAAGCCGCCTGGGGTCGCCCCGGCGAAGGGATTCCCGCCCGACACCTGGGTGGTCTCCAGCCCATGCCAGGTGGTCCCGTCGTAGTACTGGATTTGCTTGAAGGGCCCGGTCGGATAGCGCATCGTCAGGTGGAATGTCCCGTGCGTCGTGAGGGCCGCGCCGCTCGGCTGCTCGACGCATTGAAAGCTATAGACGTTGCCGCGGATCTGGGCTCCCCCAGCTGGCGGCGGCGGATTGGAGAGCGGCGTCACCGTGCAGCGCACGCTCTGCGCCGTGGCCGAGACGTTGAGGAAACCGACGCCGAAATAGATCACCACCTGGGCATCGCCGGTCTGGAGGCTCCCACCCGCGACCTGGCCGTTGTGCACCGGGAAGGTGGATTTGCCGGCCGAAGGCTGAACGTTGCCGGAACGCAGGTCGGGCGGCGGCGACTGCCAGTGATAGGGCGAGGGCGGGACGGCAATGCCGTCGAAGACAGGCGGCGCGAGCGTCGCCCCGTGGAGCAGCAGCGCCGCGAGGACGCCCAGGAGTAGGGCGAGGATCCCCGCGTTTCGCTGCCGTGTCATGCCGAAAACCAGGCTCCCCAGTCGGCCATCACGTGGGCGATCGCGCCCGGCATCACCCGGCCGCTGATGGCGCGCAGCCCGCCGAATGCCAGGCCGACCGAGAAATCGAGCGGCATCGCCGAGAGGCCGTAGCGTGGCAGGTGAATCAGCGCGAAAACAGCCGCGCCTGCCAGGATGGCGGCGAGCGGCCCCACCTCGCCCGTCCAGCGCTGCTGCAGGCGGCCTCGAATCACGAGCTCCTCGAGGGTCGCCACTCCGGCGGCGATCGCCCCCCACTGCCAGAAACCGCTCAGTGGCCGGCCATTCAAGGAGCTAGCTGCCAGCGGCGCCAGCAGCACCAGCCCGAGCAACAGACCGGCTGCGATCGAAACTCCCCTCCCCCATCGGGCCTCCCCTACGGCCGCGTCACGCCCGAGCCACGCGATCGCAACCAGGGTCACCGCAAAGACCCCGGTGCTGAATCCGTCGCCGATCGGCTCCAGGGCGGCGCGCAGCAGTGCCGCCGCCAGGACCACGACCGTGAGCCGCACTGACCGCACCGGGAGACGGCCTCCAGGCAGCCGGACCGGAAGCGCGATCACCGCGGAAGCGGGATGAAGGCCGCAGTTCCGGTGGCGAACACCGGCGGGTAGACGGTCACGCTCTGCCGGACTCCCTGCCATTGCCAGATCACGCTCGCGGCACGCAGGTTCTGGCCCATGGCGTCGGGAGTGGCTGCGAAGCGGACCCCGGCACCGTTGGCCAGTGTGCCCGACGGTAGGTCCAGCCCGCGGGCGGCGGCAGCCAGCCCCCTCGCGCTGCCATCCCGCGCCGAGCCCATCACATAATGAAATAGCGTCCAGGCGGCTGAGAAGCCGGCCAGCGACTCCTCCGTCGGTTCAGTCCCTGACGCCTTCCGGTAAGCAGTAGCGAAGCGGTTGTAGACGGCGAGCCCGGTCGGGTTGAGAGCCTGCGGGTTGAATCCGTGCGGCGGGCGGTCCGAGGCGAAGACGCCGATCGCGTCAGCACCGAGCATGACTCCGAAATCCGGGACGCACTGTGCCATCGTGGTCCCGATCAGGGCCTTGACGTGCAGCCCGGATGCGAGCATCGCCCGGCGGAACCTGACCCCGTCGTCGATGTAAGACGACAGCATGAGGATGTCAGGATTCGCCGCCCGAATCGCGGTCAGAACTGAACCCCAGTCAGGGGCCCGGGCATCGTAAATGACGTTTCCCACCACCTGCATCTGCTCCCTGCGTGCCTGCGCCACCGCCGCGCCGGCCACCGCGGTGGGATAGGCGTCGGTGTTATGGACGACCGCCAGCCGAAGGGCCGAGGCCGGCTGCTGCAGTTTGCCGGCCAGCACGCTGGCGGCGAAATGGCTCGACATCGCCCCCAGGTTGCCGCCGGTGGCGCCCACCCGAAAGACGAGCGGATAAGAGCGCCCGGTCAGCTGGTCGGCGACCGCGCCTGCTTCCCAGTAGAGCAGCCCATCAGCCTGGGCCGCTTCGCTGATCGGCATCGAGAGCGCGCTGGAATAGGCGCCCAGCACGCTCTGCACGCCGCTCGCTCGCAACTCGGCGACCCTGGCCTGCGCCTCTGACGGTGCCGTGATGTCCCGGCTGATCAGCTCGATCCGCCGGCCGAGCGCACCGCCGTCGGCGTTGACGAAATCGCGGGCGACCTGCGCCCCCAGGTACTCCTGGCGGGCCAGCGGCGCCTGCGGTCCGCTCAGGGGAAACACCGCGCCCACCTTTATGGTGGCGCCGGCGGACGGCACCGTAGCACAGGAAGTACCGGCAAGCACGGCGGCAGCCAGGAGGCCGGCTAACGCGCGCACGAGTCGAATTCTAGTCAGTGCCCTCTGAGGCTCGCCGGTTCGATCACGATCGGGACTGAGTACTGTGCGGCGAACTCAGCGCCGCTGAGCCCGATCCGCCGGTAGAACCCGCCGGCGTCGTACTTGGTGGCGTAGCCCGGCACCTCGGTGGCAGGCGGCATCTCCTTCGCGATCCGCGCCATCGCCGAGATGACGATGATGTCGCCGCCCTGCCCATCGCCGTCGAAATGGAGCGCGACCCTGGGATTGCCCTCGATGTTGCGCAACTTGGGCTTGCCGGGCTCACTGTAAACCAGCACCCGCGATTGATCCCATAGAAACCAGACCGGCACAGGTTGGGGGATACCGTGCTGATCGACCGTTGTCAGCCAGATCATCGGCTCCTCCTGCAGGCGGTGTTCCACCCGCCTGTGGAAGGTGTTTCGGCGATCGAGTGCAAAGCCCGGGCGGCTTATGTCTGCTCGATGCCTTTCATCAAGATCGTGATAAAGGCGCCCAGCGCCGCGACGCAGACGGCGGCGTAGAGCCCGGGCGCGATCAGGTTGAAGGGAAGGTGCAGGAACGCCGCGGCGGCGGCCACGAAGACGGTGAGCGCGATTCCCGCCGAGGAAAGCCGCCCCCAGGTGGTGTGCCGGACTCGCAGCGTGCGGCGCCGGACGAAGAGAAAGGCGATCCCTCCCACGATCGGAAAGGCATAGCGGAAGGTGACCAGCGCCCCGAGCCATTCGGGCAGGACGCCGATTATGGCCAGCGAGATCGCCGCAACGCTGAAGAAGATACCGTCCATGAAGGGGTCGTAGAGGCGGCCCCAGCGGGTCGAGGCGTGTCCCCGCCGCGCCAGCCAGCCATCGAGCAGGTCGGTGATTGCGGCCACGCCGAAGACGGCCACCAGCGCCACGTACGAGCCCTGGCTCGCCCAGTGGGCTCCCCATGCCACCAGCACCGCGGAAAAGCCGCGCAGCTCGGTCAGCCGGTTGGGCCAGCCGATCGAGCGCTGCATCTCCCCCGTTTCGAGGTTGACCATCAGGCCGAGGTGCAGCCCCAGGTCGGTCATCAGCACCCCCCACCAGAGCAGGCAGCTGATCAGAAACCAGAGCGACTCCATGGCGTGTACCGCGCTGAAGACCGCCACGGCGCCGAGCAGGATGCAGGTCGCACCGCCAACCGCAAAGCGGATCCAGGAGGAGCGCAGTTGATCGTTCTCCTCGATGATCTGGACCGACCGGATCCAGGAGGCCCGCCAGAAGGCGCCCCAGGCGCGGGCGCTGTAGCTGCCCTTCTTGAGATCGTGCAGCAGGCCGATCACGAAGAGATTGGGCGGAAGCTCGGGCTCCTCCGGCTGGGCAGCTTTCTGCGAGGGGCGCCTGACCACAACCTGAGTAAAGGCTCTTTGCCGCCACCCGTCAAGGTGCCTATGGCGGGAGGGAGGCGGCGCGAGCGGCGGTCCCGGCTCGCCCTAGGGGTGGATGCTGGGGAGGGGCAGCGCCGGCAGTGAGGGAAGCGCCGGCAGACCCGAGGGCAGGCCGCCCGGGAGGCCGGGGACTGAAGGCAGGATTCCGCCCGGCAGGACTCCACCGGGCACCCCGCCGTCGTTGGGGCTACCGCCACAGCTCGCGGCCAGGGGGGCTGCGCCCTTGACCACCAGCTCGGTCACAGCCAGCTCGGCAGGGATATCGACCGCAGGCTGGCCGGTCAGCTTGCAGACCGTGGTCGAGATAACCTCGGCCGGGCGGCTGAAGTCCGCCGGCTTGCGGCCGGCATAGTAGGCCTTGAGAAACTGCCGCCACGAGCTAGCAGGCCCAGTCTCGCCCCAGAGTCCGTTCATCGACTCATTGCGGGGAGCCGGCGAGGTAACGGTACGGCCCATCCAGCTGGCGACCGCCAGGTCGCTGGTATAGCCGACGTACCAGGCGTCCTTGAAGTCGGTGGTGGTTCCCGACTTGGCGGCGGCCACGATCCCGAGCCCCGGCTTCACGGCCCCCTTCAGGATGTCGGTCAGCAGGTAGGTGACTGCCGGCGAGAGCACCTGCTCGCCCGAGTCCGGCCGGGGCGGGTTCGACTCCAGCAGCGCGCCCTGACCGTCGCGGACCTCGAGCACGGTCGCCGAGCGCACCCTGTGGCCGCCGTTGGCGAAGGCGCTGTAGGCGGAGAGATGGTCGATCATGCGCAGCTCACTGGCGCCCAGCGTAGTGGGCAACGTCGGCTCCATCGGGGTGCTGATCCCGAGGCTGCGCGCCAGGTCGAAAACCTTGTCGATGCCGACGTCCTGGAAGAGGTGCACCGAGGAGATATTGCGCGACTGCTGCAGCGACTGGCGCAACGTGATCGTGCCCAGCTCCTTCCCGTCCCAGTCGTGCACCGGGTAACCCTTGAAGGCGGTCGCACCGTGGCTGTCGTCGAGCGGCGAGGCGGGAGCCCACCCGTTCGTCAACGCCGTCACGTACGTGTAGGGCTTGAATGAAGAGCCCGGCTGGCGCGGGGAGACGGCGTAGTTGACCTGGCCGCCGATGGCGGCATTGAAGTAGTCGGCGCTGCCCACCATGGCGAGCACCTCGCCCGTGTGCGGATTCATCACCAGCATGGCGCCGTTATTCACGCCGTTCGATTTTGCGAAATGAGCGACACCGTCCTGCACCGCCTTCTCGGCGAGCTGCTGGGTTCTCGGGTCAAGCGTTGTGACGATCCGTAGCCCGCCTTTCAGCAGGTAGTTGGGGTCGTAGCGCTGTTCCAGTTGACTCCAGACGTAGTCGACGAAATGAGGCGCCAGGCTCGAGCGCCGTCCGCCCGCCACCTGGCTGGCAGTGGTCAGCCGCGCCTCCAGGTCCTGCGCCCAGGCCCGGTCGGCCAGCGCGGCTGTCACGTAGCCGTCCCGCACCATGGAGTCGAGAACCTGCCGCTGCCTGGCCCGCGCTCCGGCGTAGCCCGTCTTCAGAAAGGGATTGAAGTAGCTGGGCCGCTGCGGCAGCCCGGCGAGAAAGCTTGACTGGGCCAGGTCCAGTTTCGCCGCCGGGACGCCGAAGTATGTCTGCGAGGCAGCCTCGATGCCGAAGGCCTGGTTGCCATAAAAGATCGTGTTCAGGTACATCTGCAGGATCTGGTCCTTCGAATACTCCCGCTCCAGCTCTACGGAGAGCACCAGCTCGCGCGCCTTGCGATCGAGACTGCGGTCCTGGGCGCTGTCCGCCAGCAGGTAGTTCTTGACCAGCTGCTGCGTGATCGTGCTCCCCCCCTGCGCCGCGTTGCGATGGACCACGTCGTAGAGACCGGCCGCGATCATCCGCAGCGGGCTGACTGCACCATGGTTGTAGAAGTCCTTGTCCTCGATCGCGATGGTCGCATGGCGCAGGTCCCAGGAGATCTGGTCGAGCGGCACCACCGTCCGCTTCTGCTGGTACCTTTCCTCCAGCAAGGTGGTGCCATCGCGGGCATAGATCCTGGTTGTCTGGGGCAGGGTCTGGGCGTTGAGGTGGTCGAGGCTGGGGAGGTCTCCGGCGTAGCTGTAGAGGAATGTGCCGGCACCCACGACGCAGGCCAGTGAGGTCGAGAGCCCCGCGATGACAAGCCGGCGCAGCCATTTCGTGTACGCGCGACGGCGCCCGGCCCGAACACCCCCTGGCCGCACGGACGCGAACGGCATCCGCCTGGTGGCGGGGCGCACCGGACGCCTCAGTCCGGCGCGAGTTCTCATTGCGCCTCGGTAAACGATGACACGGCGCCCTAGGTTACCCCCGGCGGCGAATAAAGGTCAGATCAGGTGGTTTGACAAAAGGTGATAGCCGACGCCTTGTTGCACTCTCAGTGAGAAAGCGCCTGCTGGCCAAAGCCGGCGGCGGTCAGCACCGGGCCGAGCAGGAGGCCGAAGGCGACTACGGCAGCCGCACTGACCCCCATCGCGAGCTGCAGCGGCCGGTCGGGCCGTCCGCGAGGAACATCGTAGACCGGGTCGTCGAGGAAGGCGACCCGGATCACTCGTAGGTAGCAGAGCGCCGCCAGCAGGATATTGATCACTCCCACCATCGCCAGCCAGGCGAAGCCACCCTCGACGGCGGCCTGCAAGGCGAGGAACTTGCCGAAGGACCCCGCCAGCAGGGGAAAGCCGACCAGCGACGCCAGCCCGATGCCGAGCGCGATGGCAACGCCCGGGGTGGTACGTGACATTCCTGCCAGGTCTTTGATGGCGTCGCTGTGGACCGTCCTCCCGTAGGCGATGACGGCCGCGAAGGCGCACAGGTAGCTGGGCGCCAGCGCCGCCAGCATGACCAGCAGGGCAGTGACACCACCGTGTTGCAGGTCGGTCAGGGCTACGAGCGCATAACCGCCCTGGGCGATGCTGGAGTAGACAAGCAGTCGCCGGATGCTGGTCTGGGCCAGGGCGAGTAAATTGCCGCCCGTCATGGCCGCGGTCGCAACCACGGCGATAACCACGCCATAGGGGAGGGCGGTCTGGGAAAAAACCGAGAAAAGCAGCCGGGTGAATGCGCCGAAAGCGGCCAGGCTACCCACCGACGCGATGAAGGCGAGGACAGGTACGGGAACGCCGAGGTCAAAGCGCCTTGTCCACCAGCGGACCGGCGTCAGACCCAGTTTGCCGGCGAATCCGGCCAGCAGCAGGCAGAGAGCGAGCAGCACGGCCGGTTGCCTTGGCCCGATGGCGCGGAGCGCGTGGCCTACAGCGCTCAGCCTGGTTTCGCCGCTGAGACCGTAAAGGAGGGCCAGCCCGTAGAGCATCAGCGCGGTCCCGGCGACGCCGAGCACCAGGTAGCCGAGCCCTGCCTGCGCCGACTCCCCGCCGCGGCGGGCCAGCGCCGCCAGAATATAAAGGTTGATGGCGAGCAGTTCCAGCCCCACGAGGAGCGCGGCCATCTCCGCCGCCGATGCCGCCAGCAACGCACCGAGCGTGGCGAGCAGCATGAAGCCGGCGAGTTCGGCGCCCCGCGATTCGCCCGGGATATAGTCGCCCATCGCCAGCAGGACGCAAATAGAGGCGGTGGCAAGCACGATGACGTCGACCACCATCGTGAAACTGTCGAGCAGAAAGGCACCGTCGAGGATCGTTATCTTCGACTGAAACTGCGTCATCAGCGCCAGAAAGCTGAGCGCCAGCGTGCCGAAAGCCACCACCTGCGGCCAGCGGCCGGGCCTGGATCGAGCCAGCAGAAAGACGGCGACAGCGCCGAGCAGCAGCCACAGCTCCGGGGCGAAGGCGAGCAGGTTGTCGAGCGTCTTCATCCGCCACTCCCGCTGAGCAGCGTCAGCACCGAGAAGTTGATGCTGTCCATCAAGATCGCCGGCAGGATTCCCATCAGCACAATCAGGCAGAGGAGCCCGACGCTGGTCCCCAGTTCAAGGCTGCCGATGTCCCGAAGCCGGCGATCAGTTTCGATCGGGGGCCCGAAGAAGATCCGCTGGAAGGCCCAGAGCGTCGCCACTGCGATAAACAGGGTTCCAAGTATGGCGAGGCTGGTCGCCAGCCGGTGGCTCGGATAGCTGCCGAGAAAGATCAGAAGCTCTCCGACGAATCCTGCCAGCCCCGGGAGTCCGAGCCCGGCAAGCGCAGCCAGCAACCAGAGGACGGCGCCTTTTGGCATGCGACGGGCAAGCCCGCCCATGGCGGCGATCGACCGCGTGTTGGCGCGTTCGGCGATGGCTGCGGCCAGCACGATCAACATCCCCGCCGCCAGTCCATCCGCCACCATCAGGAGCACTCCGCCATTGAGCGCTGTGGGAGCCGCAGATGCGACCGCCAGCAGTAGCAGACCGCCGTGGCTCACGACCAGGTAGGAAACGAGCCGACGAATGTCGTCTTCCCGGAACGCTGCCACCGCGCCCCAGAACACGGTGATCACGGCCAGCGCCGCCACCGCGCCGGAGGCCCGGTGCAATGTTGCCTGCAGTTGGCCGGCGTTGACCCGGTAAAGGCCATAGGCACCGAGCCGGGTGACGATACCGGCAAGTACGATCGCGACCGGCGCCGCGGCCTCCCCCTGGGCATCCGAGAACCAGGAATGAAAGGGCACTACCGGCAGGCGGAGAGCGAACGGAATGAAGAACAGGGCGAACACCAGCCCGGCGATCGAGCCTGGGACCTGCAGATTATGAAGCGTGGCGACATCGAAGGTCCGGGTCGGCGACTTGAAGTAGAGGATCAGAATGGCCAGCAAGAGGAATGCGCTGCCCACCAACTCGACCGCCATCAGCTTCCAGGCGCCGCCGGCACGCCGGTTCGCCGACCAGCGCCAGAGCAGGAACCCGAGGGGCAGGACCTGCAGCTCCCAGAAGAGGAAGAAGAGAAAGAAGTCGAGCGCTGCCAGGCTCCCGTTGACGCCCGTTTCCAGCAGTAGCAGCAGGACAAAAAAGCCCTTGACGTCTTCACGGACACGGTTCGAGACGAAGGCCGCTGCCAGGAAGAGGACGCCCGACAGCAGCAGCAGGGACATGCTGACGCCGTCGACTCCGAGGTGGTAGCTGGAGCCGATACCCGGAAGCCAGGAGCGTGTCTCTTCATAGGCGAAGCTGCCGCTCTGGTCCCGAAAGCCGTACCACATGACGACGTCGAGCGCGGTGACGAGGGCGGCCGCGGCGAGCGTGACGGTCCGGATCCGCTCTTTCTCGGCGGGGGTCCGTGAAGGAAAGAAGAGCAGGGCGAGGGCCGCGATGGCGGGAACCAGGACGATGGCACTCAGGAGGAACATCAGGAACCCAGGCCTTTTATAAAACCCGCCCCGACCAGGACTGCGATGGCGGCCAGGGACAAGAGGCCGATGAGAAGGCCGAGGGCGAAACTCTGCGGACGCACTCGCGGCAGCTGGCCGCGTGGCGCCAGCGCAAGGGAGATCGAGTCCGCGACCAGGCTGAGTCCGGCGTCGATCACATGGACGTCGAACCAGCGGAGGCCACGACCCAGGGGCAGCAGCGTCCGCTCGACGCCGAGCTGATATCCACGATCGAGGTAAAAACCGTCCCGCAGTGCTCGCGCCGCCGGCTGAAGCCGAGGTGAGAGGTCGGGCACCATCCGCCTGCCGTAGAGCGCCAATCCGGCCGCGGCACCCAGCAGGCTGGCAATGGCGACGATGATCGCGGCCAGGAAATGCGAGTTCGAGAGGACCAGGCCGTGGTAAGTCACGAAGCCAATGAAGTCCGCTCGCCCCGGGATGCCTCGCACCCCGGCGATAACCGCCGGTATCGCCAGCACGATGAGGGCGAAGGCGACGCGTCCGCCGGCATCGCGGATCCGATCCGGCTCGAAGCGCCTTCGCCGCGCCGTTTCGCCCAGGAAGACGAGGGCGAAAATGCGAAACAGCGACAGGGCGGCAAGGAAGACGGTAAGCAACAGGACCGCAGTCGACAGCGGGTTTCCGCTGGCGAGTGCTCGCGAGAGGATCGCGTCCTTGCTCCAGAAGGTGCTGAGCGGAGGAATCCCGGCCAGGGCAGCGATCGCGACCAGGGACAGGACCCCGGTGAAACGCATCCGCCGGAGCAGTCCGCCCATTTCCTCCATCCGCTCCGTCCGCAGCTCGCGGATCACGACCCCAGCGGCAAGGAATAGGAGTGCCTTCGGCCAGGCGTGCGTGAAGAGCTCGAAGGCACCGGCGCCGTAGGCGCCTATCCCGAGCGCGAACATCATCAGGCCGAGCTCCCCCATGGTGCCGTAGGCGATCGCCTGCTTGAGGTTGGCCTGAAAAAGCGACCATAGGGTGCCAAGCAGCGCGGTGACAGCCCCGACCACCGCCACAACGATCAGGGCCCGAGAGCTGGCGGCGAAGAGCCCGTAGCTGCGCGCCACCAGGTAGACACCGCTGACTCCCAGGGTAGCGGCGTGCATCAAGGCAGCGGCTGGCGCCGGCGCCTGGACACTTGCCGGCAGCCAGACATGCAGCGGAAACTGCGCCGACCTGGCGGCCGCTCCGACAAATACCAGGAGGGCCATCAAGAAGAGCCCGTTCGCGCTGACTTTGCCGGCCCCGTACTGGCTTGCGAGCGCCTGGAAATTCAGGTCGTTGAAGCGAAACCAGATGTAGGCGACACCGACGAGGAGGGCTACGTCGCCCACGCCCGCGACGATGATCGCCCGCAGCCCGGCCAGGACCGCCTCACTTCGTTGCCACCAGTGTCCGATCAACAGGTAGGACGAGACGCTCAAAAGCGCGCCGAAGAAGAACGTTTCGAAATAATTCGTGGAGAGCACGAAGCCGAACATGGCGAAGGTGGAAAAGAGCATGACGGTAAAGAACCGGATGGCTCCGTCATCGCGTCGCATCGAACCGAGGGCGTAGTACTGCGCGAGCAGGCTTATGACCGCCACGGTGATCAGCATCACGGCGGAGAGTGGGTCCGTCGCAACGCCCCACTTGAGGGTGAATTCGGCCGCCGCCCCCGACTGCCCTGTGAAGAACTGGAGGAACGTGCCTTCACGTTCCAGGTGCAGCGGGTGGGCGACCTCGATGGCGACAACGATCAATGCGCAGACCGCGCTGGCCAGGGTGAAGAAAACTGCTGTGCCGGCGCTCAGGCGGCGCGAGTCGATGGTGAAGCTGACGATCAACAGCACGCCGATCAGTGGCAGCAGGAGCGCAAGCAGCGCGATGAAGGTCGGACTCCAGGTGTCGAGCGGGCCGCGCGCGGCCGCCGCCAGAAGGATCAGAGCCACGTCAGTCCGCTACCGACTCGTACTCGTCGTTAAGGAAGGTATCGTGCTCGCGATACACGACGGCCGCCATGGCAACCCCGATCGCAAGCCCGCCGGCGCCGGCGAAGCCCGCGAACAACGCTACGGCAGCACCGTTGTTGGCGTTCGCGGCGCCCAATCCGAAACGGGCAAAGGCGACAAAGGCAAGACCCGCCGCCGTCAGCATCAATTGACTACCGATCAGCATTACGACGACATTGCGCTTGACTACGAGCCCGAGGGCACCGATCGTAAGCAGAGCGGCCGAGGCTACCAGCATCAGGCTGAGGCCGGCTTTCATCGAGAGAACCGCCGTGCGAGGCGCTGGCTTGTCAGCAGCGCCGTCCCGAGTGCCGCCGACGCAAGCATCACCACCACCACGGCTACGGCGACGACGTACTGGTTGGCGAGGCTCCCACCGAGGCCCTGGTTCGTGCCGCCACTGATCCTGACTGGCCAGTTGGTGGCCGAGACCACCACCCCGACCAGCGCGAGCAGGGCCGTGCCGACAGCCACGCCGGCGATCAGCTCGGGGCTGAAGGGGCTGTCGGGCGCGGGCGCTGTGCCGCTCGTCCGGCGCAGCAGCCCGAGCAGTAGCCCGGCGCTGACCGTGGTGAAAACCAGCAACTGCACGGCGAACAGAAGGAAGGGCGCGACCATCAAGTAGAGCAGCGCGACCGCCGCCATCGTGACGCTGAAGGCCGCGATCGCGAAGACCAGGTTGCGCAGAACGATGCCGGCCAGGGCACTGCCGACGATCAGGAGCAGCAGCAAATAGATGAGGAGGACGGCAGGTTGGTCGGTGATGGCCGAGGGAAGCGACCCCTTCAGCAGCGGCACGGCGAGAGATTCTATCTCAGTACTCAACCTCACCCTCCCCGGGCGCCCAGTAGGTCTCCTCTTTGATGTCAGTCTGCTCGTAACCGCGCCGGCGCAGGATGTCGCGGGCGTTCACGATCATGCCCGGATTGCCACACAGATAGGCGGTCGTCTCACCCGGCTGAAGCCCGAGCGTGTCGGAGTACTTGCGAAGCAAGTCGTCCACCCTCCCCCGCTCTCCCGGCCAGGCAGGGTCCTCCCAGGGGCGGCTGATGGTCGGAACATAGGTCAGCCAGCTGAAGTCCCTTGCCGCCGCGACCAGCTCGACGTTATAGGCGAACTCGTCCGAGCGGGCCGCTCCCTGCAGGATGACCAGGCGGTCCGGCTCGGTGACCCGGCCCGCCTTAAGCTCGCGGGCCAGCGTGCGCACCATGCTGACATAGGGGGCGATGCCGGTCACGGTGGAGACCAGGAAGTGTTTCTTGTGTCCGGAACGGACGTCCAGGTTGAAGATACCCTTGGCCTTCTTGCGCATGAAGACCGCGTCACCGATCCGCAACTGGTAGAGCTTCGGTGAGAGGGCACCCTCCGGCACCATCTCGATGAAAAACTCGAGCTCCTCCTCCAGCGGGCTGGAGACGATCGAGAAGGCCCGCTCCAGGACCTTGTCCTGGTTTTCGACGCCGAAGGCGACGTACTGCCCGGGCTTGAAGGGCAGCGTTTCCGGCGGCTTGATCCAGATGCTGAAGAGCGTGGGCCCGTAGTCGCGGCGGCGGACGATCGCTGCGCTCATGTACTTGTCCGATAGATCCATCACCGGCAATGCTATTTGGTGCTGAATGGTGGACCAAAGAGCAGGTCCAGGGCCACACCTACTACGGCGAGTGCCAGGCCGGCGGTGACGGCGGTGAACGTGGTACCTCCCGCAAGCGTCCCTCTCCCCCACAGCGCGCCAACCAGAAACAGGAATACACCGAGGACGGCGAGCCAGTAGGCCGGACGGCCCTGCCAGGCGACCCGGGCTGCCAGGACGCTGCCCAGCGATGCCAGGTAAACGAGGACTATCTGGGCGAACAGCGGCACCAGCGGATGCTGGGCGGCGAGGTCTAGCTCGATCACCCGGAGGCGGCGATCGGGCCGCCGCCGATCAGTCGATCGCCGTCGTAAAAAACGGCAGCCTGCCCGGGGGCGAGCGCACGCTGAGGCTCGGAGAACCTGATCTCAGCAATGTCGCCGATTGGCGTCACGATCGCCTCGGCCTGCGGCGCATGCGAGCGGACCTTCACCTCTGCCTTGAAGCTGCCGGCGGGCGGACGGCCGCTGACGTAGCGGACATCGTCGGCGATACAGGCATCACGCAGCAGCCCGTCGTTGGACGCAACCGTGATGGTGTTAGCGACGGCGTCGATCGCCTTGACGTAAACCGGGGCCCCGCCCGACCGCGCGGCTGCGCTCAGCTGGAGGCCGGAGCGCTGACCGACCGTGTACATCGCGATACCCTCGTGCTCGCCCACGACGTTGCCGGACTGGTCGATGATCGACCCCGGACGCACGCGCTCACCGAAGCGCGACTTGAGCAGGGTCCGATAGCTGCCATCGGCGATGAAGCAGATTTCCTGGCTCTCCGGTTTGGTGGCGGTGACCAGTCCCAGCTCGCCGGCGCGCCTGCGGACCTCGGTCTTGGTCCAGCCGCCCAGTGGGAAGCGGAGTGAGCGCAGCTCATCCTGACCGAGTTGGTAGAGCACGTACGACTGGTCTTTCCGATCGTCGACCGCCCTCTTCAAAATGAAGCCAGAGCCGTCATCGGCCTGCTCGATGCGAGCGTAGTGGCCGGTCGCCAGCGCATCGGCTCCCAGTGCCAGCGCCTTCTTGAGCAGGAGACCGAACTTGATCGTCTCGTTGCAGCGGATGCACGGGTTGGGTGTCAAGCCTTGCAGGTAGGAGTCGCTGAAGGGCTCGATAACAGAGGACCTGAACTCTCCCTCGAAGTTCAAGACGTAGTACGGAATCCCGAGCGCCGTGGCAACGCGACGCGCGTCCTCGACCGCGTCCAGGGAGCAACATCCGTGATGTTTGTCGAAATCGCGAGCGGCCATCTCCTTTGGCCAGAGCTGGAGCGTGACCCCGAATACCTCGTGGCCCTGGTCACGCATCAGCGCCGCGGCGACCGAGGAATCGACGCCGCCGCTCATGGCGACGGCAACTCTCACGCTGGCTCCAGCCGCTGTACCTCGACTCCGCGACTGCGGCAGTACTCGAGCGCTCTATCGATCTCCGGCTGCTCGCCATCCAGGTCGAGGTCGGCCCAGCCCGTCTCGTCTCCCACGTCGGCACGCCGGATGTTGGTCACCACCTTGAAGTCCTTGCCGAGCTGGTAGATGACGGGGACATTCAGGGTCTCACGGCGAAAGGTCAGGCGCACGCTTGTCCGCGCCATCCCAGGTCAACCTCCGGCGACTGCCGGGACGATGGAAAGATCGTCGCTCTCGCTTAGCTGGGTCTTGAGTCCGGAGCCAAAACGAATATCTTCGTCGTTGCGATAGATGTTGATGAACTGCCGGAGCTGGCCCTTGTCGTCGTAGAGGCGCTCCCGAAAGCCGGGGTACTGCTGATTGAGGGCGTCGAGAGCCTGCGACACGTCGGTCGCATTCACCTCGACGACGGCGGCACCGCGGGTTAGCTGGCGCAAAGCGCCGGGGACCCGGATCTTGACGGCCATGGTCTCCGCATTATAAGGACAGGCGGTGGGACGCCCCGCCGCCTCCATGGAGCTGTCGATCAGGCCGCTTGCGCCACGCGATCCGTTCGGCCAGCTGGGCCACGAAATAGCAGATAGCACCCACGATTACGATCACGGCGACCACCGCCTCGAAGATGGGAACGACGTCACCCAGGCCGCCAAGACTTGCCCCGCTGGCGGCCGCGCTCGGATTCAAGCAGGTATTGAGAGTCGGGTTGCTGGCCGGGCGCAGCCAGTTGACCAGCATGCTCCCGCCCCAGGCGAGGGCAATGATATTCACGATCATCCCCCAACCGCCCAGCTTGAACGGCGGTCGGCCACCCCGGAGCCGCGCGATCAGGACGACCGCAGATACTGAACAACGCCAGGTCCCATCGAAAAAGCGACTTCTTAAGCTTGCGTTTCTCGGCGAGGACGTCCGACGCGACGCCCGCCTCGGGGCGAACTACGGTTGTTGCCAAAGCTTCCTCCTTGTTTTGGGTAGCTCCGGGCGGAGCCTGAGCGCAATTTCAACCTGCCGGGGAAGGCTTATCAAGGACCGGTTGACGAAAAATGGGCTGGATATACTGCCGGATGATGCCGGCCGAATACGACGCGATCATCGTCGGCGGCGGGCACAACGGGCTGGCCACCGCCGCCTACCTGGGGCGGTCCGGATTCAAGACCCTGGTGCTGGAGAAGCGCCAGGTGCTCGGTGGCGCGGCGGTGAGCGAGCATCCCTGGCCGGGATACACGGTATCGACGCTGTCCTACGTGCTCTCCCTGATGCCGCCCGAGGTCATCCGCGAGCTGGAGCTTCACCGCCATGGGCTGAGCCTCTACCCACTTGCCGCCGATTACTACGTCCCCTTCCCGGACGGCTCTCACCTGCTTCTGACCAAGGATCCCCGCCAGGCCCACGATGAGATCGCGAAGTTCTCGAGTAAGGACGCCGAGGCCTGGCCTGTTTTCAGCGCCTACCTGGCGAAGATCGCCCGGATGGTCCGGCCGCTGCTGCTTATGACTCCTCCGGCGGTGGGGGCCAAGTCCCCAGCTGACCTGCTGGAACTGGCGCGCTTCGCCTGGAAGCTCAAGGGGCTCGACGTCCAGGGAACAGCCGACTTCGTCAAGGTGATGACACTTTCGGTCGCGGAGCTGCTCGAGGAATGGTTCGAGTCACCCCAGGTGAAGGCGGCGCGCTGCGTCTCGGGCGCGATCGGGACCTATGGCGGGCCCTACACGCCCGGGACGGCTTACGTGTTGCTGCATCACTACATCGGTGAGATCGAGGGGCAGATGGCGGAGTGGGCCTTCGTCAAGGGCGGCACCGGAGCCGTCTCGGAGGCGATCGCCGCCGATGCCAGGGAGCATGGAGCGGAAATCAGGACCGGGACAACGGTCAGCCGGATCCGGGTCCAGGCGGGCCGCGCCGTCGGAGTGGCGCTGTCGGACGGCACCGAGCTCAGCGCCCGCGTCGTGATCTCGAACGCCCATCCAAAGCTAACGTTCTGCAACCTGGTGGAATCGAAAGAGCTGCCGCCGGCATTCGTGCGGGCGATCGAAAATTACAAAACCCGCTCCGGAACGGTAAAAGTAAACCTGGCGCTGGCCGAACCGCCAAGATTTGGCGGACTCTCGGAGGCTGATTCGGGCATCGCGGCGCGGTCCTTCATCCAGCTCTGCGACTCGATGGAGTACCTGGAGCGGGCCTTCGATGACGCCAAGTACGGGCGGCCTTCCGCGCGCCCGTACTCGGACGGCGTATTACCCACGATGGTCGACGACTCGCTCGCCCCGGCCGGCAAGCACATCATGAGCTGCTTCACCCAGTACGTACCTGCCTCCTGGTCCAAAGCGCCGCACCGGCAGGAGCTGGAGGCCTACGCCGATCGCGTCGTGGAGGGCTACGCCCGCTTCGCGCCGAACCTGACCGGCGCGATCGAGCACCGCCAGGTGCTCGGGCCACATGACATGGAGCAGGAGTATGGCCTCGTCGGCGGCAACATCATGCACGGCGACCTGACGCTCGACCAGCTCCTCTCCTGGCGCCCTGTGGCCGGCTACGCGGATTACCGCACGCCGATCAAGGATCTGTACATGTGCGGTTCCGGGACGCACCCGGGGGGCGGCATCAGCGGTATCAACGGCCGCAACGCCTCGCGCGAGATCCTCACTGATCTCAGGCGCCCCCGCCGGTCGCACGCCCCGGACTAAAGGCCAGCACTGGTCCGCTGACGGTCGCAGGCTGCCAGGCTAAACGCCGGCATCGGTGCGATCACGCCGACCTCGCATGAGCTCGGACCCGATTGCCGGGCGGTTTCGTAAGCCAGCGGCCGCCCGCGCGCTCGATCGTCCAGCCCCCTTCATGCACCATCGTGTGATGCCGGCCGCAGACCAGGGCTAAGTTCTCGAGTTTGGTCTCACCGCCGCGAGTCCACCACCTGAGGTGATGTCCGTCGCACCAGTCAGGCGGTCGGTGACAGCCGTTGAAGACGCAATCCTTATCGCGCGCCACCAGTGCACGCCGGATTGAGGGCGGGATCTTACGATGCTCGTGGCTGGTCTCCTGCTCCATCTCGGCCTTGCCCAGCAGCCAGCTGACCGTGGCATCGCAGGCAAGCCGCTGAGCCGTCTGATTCGCGATCGGGCCGGCACCCTGCAGCTCGGCCGCCGGAGCTCCCGGGACTCCAGCGAGGGTCTCGACACTTGCGGTGATCACCAGGTGAGGCCTCATCCCGCCGGTGCTGCCCAGCTTGCTTCCAGCCAGCGGACGACGGGCCAGGTCTACCAGCGCATCAGCACGCCGCTGCCCGGGCGGACGGTCATCGCCCGCTTCGGCGGCGGCATCAACGCATCCAGAGCCGTCTTGATGACCGCGCCACCTTCGGCATCGAGCAGGCCGTCCAGTTGCACCAGGCCGTCCTTCGGTTCGCTGATGTGCAGGTAGCGCCGGCTGTACGCCCGGTTGGCTTCAGCCAGTGCGGCGGCCCGGTCCACCCGGAACTCAAACGCCTTCGCAACGCCGGCGAACTTCCCCGGGTCCATCGTCTGGGCCGCCTGCAGCAGGCTGGCCTCTTCCTTCTTGAATGCACCGGTACCGACCTTCTCAGCGGTGCGGCTCAGGATGGCCACGTGCTGGTAGCAAAGATCGCCACGCTGGAAGGCCTGCGCCGTCTCCGGCAGCCTCTCCAGCTGGCGGGCCATGGAGACCCGCTCCATCGCCGCACTACCCGACAACTTGCCATTGGATTTGAGCCAGCTGACCATATCGAGGGCGCCGTCCTGGGCCCAGGCGCCTGACTTCTCGAAGCGGCGCACCACATCAGCGGAAATCCCCTCGGAACGGTCGATGAACTCGCGCAGCTCGATTGCGATCGGCCCCAGATCCTCGTCGCGCTTCCGCGCCAGCCACGCCGGCAGAGCCTCTGTTTCGCGGCGGATACGGTCGAGTGGAGTCTCAACTTTCTTCTCCAGTACGGCCATGCTGCCATCCTGAAGCATGGTTGTGACAGCTGTCTGTCGTAACGCAAAAACTGGTCTAAATTCGCAAGGCCGAAGCCACCAACGGACGGGCGCGCAGCCAGCCAGCCCGGCCGATCTCTTCGCTGACTCCCGGCCAACCGATCCGCACCGGGGCGAACCAGGCCCTCTGTCGCACCCGGCGGTCCGGATCGCCCGCTAACCGAGCGTTAAAGCACCTTCGATAGAAACGCCCTGGTGCGCTCCTGCTGCGGGTTGGCGAGCACGTCGCGAGGCGTGCCTGATTCGACGATGACGCCGCCATCCATGAAGACCAGGGTGTCCCCCACCTCGCGGGCGAAGCCCATCTCGTGCGTAACGACGATCATCGTCATCCCCTCCTGGGCAAGCGCCCGCATGACATCGAGTACCTCTCCCACGAGCTCAGGGTCCAGCGCCGAGGTCGGCTCGTCGAACAGCATCAGCTTGGGGCCCATCGCCAGCGCCCGGGCGATTGCCACCCGTTGCTGCTGGCCCCCCGAGAGTTGGTTCGGATACACATTGAGCTTCTCTGCCAGGCCTACCCGCTCCAGCAGGCGGCTCGCCATCTCAACGGCAACCGACCGGTACATCTTCTTGACCCGGATCGGGGCCTCGGTCACGTTTTCCAGCGCCGTCATGTGGGGAAACAGGTTGAAGCGCTGGAAGACCATGCCGATCTCTGATCGCTTCTTGCACACGTCCGAATCGGGCAGCTCATAGAGCCTGTCGCCGCGCTGCTGGTAGCCGACCAGTTCACCGTCAACAGAAAGACGGCCCGCGTCGATCTTCTCCAGGTGGTTGATACATCGCAGAAACGTGCTTTTTCCGGATCCGGATGGCCCGATCAGGCACATCACCTGCTTGGGGTGGACCTCGAGGTCGATCCCGCGCAGCACCTCGAGCCGGCCGAAATTCTTGCGGACCGCTTCAGCTTTGACCATGGGAGCGCCGCTCATCTCAGCGATGCTCGCTACCCGGGACTGCCGATCCGGGCACCAGAGCTTCTGCCGCTTCCGGCATCGGCGCGTGACCGATCAAGAGCATTCGCCGGAATCGCTGCAACGGCGTCATGGGAAGCGCGCGCTGCGATCCCCTCGCAAAGTAGCGTTCGAGGTAGAACTGCCCAACGGTCAGGATGGAGGTCATGAACAGGTACCAGATGCTGATCACGAAAATCAGCTCGACTATCTCGAAATTGGCGCTGGCGATCTGCTGGCCCCTGGTAAACAGCTCGGGCACGGTTGCTACGAAGGCAAGTGACGAAGTCTTGAGCATCGAGATGGTTTCGTTGCCGGTCGGCGGGATGATTACCCGCATTGCCTGGGGCAGCACGATACGACGCATGACCAGGAGTCGCGTCATACCGAGGGCCTGCGCTGCCTCGGTTTGCCCCTGGTCGACCGAGATGATGCCGGCTCGGACGATCTCGGCCATGTAGGCCGCCTCGTTGAGTCCGAGGCCGAGGACTGCCGCCATGAAGGGGGTGATCAGGGTGTTGGTCCCCGGTCCGCGCCAGAAGAATGGCGTACCGGCCAGTCCCAGGGTGATGTGCGGCAGCACCAGGTTGAGGTTGAACCAGAAAAAGATCTGGACTAGCACCGGCGTCCCTCGAAAGAACCATATGTAGAACCAGCTGACCCAGGCGACCACCGGGTTGACCGACAGCCGCATGACCGCCAGAACGATGCCGAGGGCTACGCCGATGATCATGGCGAGGACCGTCAGTTCGAGCGTGACGACGATTCCCCCGAGGATCAGCCTCTGAAACAGGAAATGGCCGATCACGTCCCAGCGCAGGCCGGCTTCGACCAGGATCGTGTAAACGACCTGCGCTACGAGCAACACGACTAGCACGGCGGACAGCCAGCGCCAGGGGTGCCGGACCGGGATGGCCTTGATCGCCTCCGGCCGCGGTCCGGACTTCGCGCCGAACACCGGGCCGGAGGTGACCTCGCTCACTGTCTAAAGTTCGCTGCTTTCAGATCCTCAGCTTTGCCGTTAGTACGAGGGCACGCAGGTGGGCCCGATCGAGTTGTTGTTGTTGAGCGCCACGTCAGAGCTGGCGATGGCACCGTCGGCGACGTTCCACTGCTGCAGGACCGACTTGTAATAGCCGTTGTCGATCAGGTACTTTACGGCATCGGTGAGCGGCTTTTCGAGCGCGCTGCCTTTTACCAGGGCAATCCCGTAGGGCGCGACGCTGCAAGGCTGGCCGCCGATCTTGAGTTTGCCGTTGGTCTGCTTCACCTGGTAATCGGCGACAGGCTGATCGAGCCAGCCGATATCTGCTCGACCTGAAAGCAGGGCCGAGTTCGCTTCCGTCTGGGTCGCGAAACTGCTCACCTTGATGTCCTTGCCATCCGGACAGTTGTCCTTGTCACCGGGAATCGCGGTGCCTCCTACCTGCTTGCCCAGGTACCCCCAGGCGTCACTCTCCTCAGTGGTCCCCGCCTCGACGGCTACCGTCTTGCCGCACATATCGGCGGCGGTATTGATCGTCGCGCCACCGGAGGCCTTTACCAGCCAGGCCTCGCCGGCCTTGTAGTAGGTAATGAAATCGATGCCGCTGTCCTCCCGCTTCTGGGTCGGTGACCAGCTCGAGATGCTGAACTGGTAGCGCGGCTTGTCGCCAGCCGCCTGCTCGGCCGGTGTGCTCGCCTTCAGCTGGGCGATGATGTCGTCGAAGGTCACGTTGTTGAATGTGCACACCAGGCCCATCACCTTGCACAGCGCATTCCCGAAGTCGATGTCCCAACCCTGGATCGTGCCGCTGTCCGGGTTGATGAACTCGTTGGGCGCGTATGTCGCATCCGTCGCGATCTGCAGGGGCGACTGCGACTTCACCGCGTCGGGCACTTCGGCGGCAATACTGGCGACCTTACCCGGTCCGCCGGAACTCGAGGCCGCTGGACCCCCGGACGTCGTGCCGCCGCAGGCCGCCAGGATGGTGGCCGCCGAAACCATCAGCAAACCGAACCGTTTCATGCTTATCCTCCCCTTCCGGATGACGTAATCGAGACGCTGCGAGAATTGTAGGCGAATGCCAAAGACACCCAACCTTGACGCGCAAATCGACTGACCCCAGTATCTGGGGCCCGCCACCTTCATGAAGGCGAAGCTGCTCACCGAGCCGGATGGGCTGGATTCCTTCAAGCCCGACGTCGCGGTCGTCGGCGCGCCCTGGGACGACTCGGTCACCTACCGTCCCGGCGCCCGCTTCGCGCCCCGTGCTGTCCGCGTCGCCAACTATCAGCCCCCAAGCTGGCACCTGGACCTCGAGGTGGCGCCCTTCGACGTGCTGAACGTCATCGATTACGGCGACGCCGTCTGCTACCCGGGACTGGCCGACCAGGCCCATGAGGCGATCCGCGCTCGAGTTTCCGAGATCGCGGGCCGCAGGATCGTCCCGATGGTCATCGGCGGCGACCACTCGATTACCTATCCGTCGGCCACCGCGGGCGCACAAGCATGGCGCCCTGCTCATTTTCGACGAGGTCAACGGGTGTCACGATCGCCGCCGGCGGCGCTACCGAGCGCTTCGGTGTCACCCCCGACCTGGTGGCGCTGGCAAAGGCGATCGGCGGCGGGCTACCCTGCGGCCCGGTGGGTGGTCGCGCCGATGTCATGGCCACCATCGACCAGCACAAGGTAGCCCAGCTCGGCACCTTCAACGGCAACCCTTTGACCATCGCTGCCTCAAAGGCGACGCTGCTCTCGGTGCTTACCCCCTCCGCCTACGCCCACTTCGATGCCCTTGCCGAGGCCCTCGACGGCGGCCTGCGCAAGGTCATCAGCGATTACCAGCTCCCCTTCCATCCGATCACCATGGCGGCCCGCGGCTGCGTCACCTACCGAAAGGAGCCGGTGCGCAACTACCGTGACTACCTCACTATCGACAAGCGGTATGCCTATCTGTCCTGGCTCTATCAATGCAATCGCGGCGTGCTGATGGCGCCCGGTGGCGAGGAGAACTGGACCCTTTCAGTGCAGCACTCCGAGGACGACGTGCTGCGCTACGCCCGCAACTTCGAGGAACTGGCGAAAGACCTGACGGCCTAAGCGACGGGGACCCGCGTCAGGTAATCGAAGATCAGCTGCGACCAGGATTCCATGTCGAGGTAGTACGACCGCATGGCGTCGAGGGGCAGCAGCTTGCCTGCGAGCTTGTCGACCTCCCGGATGGAGATCTCCGGCCGATCGCCGTCGACCAGAAAGATCAGTCCCACATGCACTCGCCCGACCGGCGTCGTCTGGTCATTGATGGCGCCGATCAGTCGGTACTGGAAGCCGCCGGAGTAGACGACCTCCTCTTCCCACTCGCGCCGCAGGCCGGCATCGATGGGGTCGGCTGCACCTACGACATCTTCCGGGTTGATGTGCCCGCCGACCCCAAGCGAATAGAGGTGACGGAGGCGACGCTCGCTGGAGCGGCGCAGGCGATGCGTCAGGAAGTACCTGTCCTCGTGCCGGAAGACCACGTAGGGGATGATCTGCGGCTCGGTCGGGTCCTCTTCGACCTCCTTACGAGGCCGGAAGTGATAATGCCGGCGGATGCTGGTGAGCAGACCGTCCAGGTCGGAATCCCGGAAGCCGACCCACTCATTGCCACCGAAGAGCGCGGAGCGGGGCACGACCAGCACATCCTCACGGGCGCCCATGAGATTTGAGTCTAATCGTCGCTTGGCCCGGGGTCCGGTCGGGGCGTCGGTCGCGGGGTGGGCTTGGCGGTGCTCTGCGGTGCCGGGGTTGGCGTGGTGACGGTCAGGGCAGGGATGATCTGGGGCTGAGCGGACACCGTGCCCAGGTCGAGCTCGTCTTTCGATGTCAAAACCAGCTGCTTCAGCTCGGGGTCATCATCGCCGCGCGTGGCATTTGCCTCCTGGACACCGGTCAACTCCACGTCGAGCGATCGGACCTGGTCACGGGCGACCCGGACATCGGTCGCCTCTTTGAGCCCGGCGATGATCGAGGGGAGGAGCAGGCGGAAGGCTCGAACACTCTTAGCTGCCAGCGCCGGTTTCCCGGTCGAGGCCATCACCTGTGCCTCGCGCAGCCGCTCCGAGCCGATCGAGAGCTGGACCGGCCCGCGCTGCGGCGCAGGCGTGAGCGCAAGACGAATCGATTCCTCGACCTGCTTCAGCGGATAGACCGGGTTGTCAGGGAGGGCCGACTCCGCGGCAAAGGCGAAGGTGGCTGCGGTCAGGGTCGCGAAGGCAGCGACGGCGAAAGCGAGGCCGGCGCGGCGGTACAGGGTGAAGCGCGCCTCTCTCCTCGGCGTACGGGGAGCCGGCAGGGTGGCCTGCAGCTTCAGCCAGAAAGGGGCAAAGGCGACCGGCGGTGCAGGCGGAAGGCTTACCAGCGCCAGGTTCAGCTCCCGCACTGTGCCCAATTCGCGGCGACAGAAGTGGCACCCGCCGATATGGCTGTCGATCCGCTCACGCTCGTCGTTCGACAGCATCCCGTCCGCGTACGGGATCAACCAGTCCTGGGCCGTAGCATGACTCAACATTTTCCAGGCGTCCTCTGCAGAAACAAACGGCTCCAATTCATGCCGTATTCGCCTGGTCCACTTCGCCCAGCGCGCCCCGGAGTTGCTCGCGGAGGATTCGCTTGGCGGCATTCAGACGCGACATCACGGTGCCGAGCGGAATGTCGAGCGTGCGCGCGATCTCGTCGTAGCTGAGCTCGGCAAATACCTGGAGGGCCACCGTGTCGCGATAATGTGGCGGTAATGCGGCAATCGCGTCGCGTACGGCACGCTGGAGATCGTGCCTGGCAGCGACATCCTGCGGGTCCGAGCCAGCGGCCAGAGGTAGCCGCTCTAGAGCGTCAAGCGAAAGGACAGGCTTCTTCTTTCTAACCGCGTCGGTTACCGCGTTGGCCGCCACCCGGTGCAACCAGTGGGTGAAGGGCTTGTCGTGCCGGTATCCGGGAAGCGCGCGGTAGACCTTTAAGAAGACCTCCTGGGCGATGTCCTCGGCCGCTGAAACCTCACCGACGGCGCGGAAGGCCACGTTGAGCACCAGCCGGTGATGTCGAAGGACCAGCTGGCGGAACGCCTCCTGGTCACCTGCGGCACTCCGGTCGATCAAGCGTCGCTCCTCGGCGTCGATCTCGCTCGACGGAGCCGGCTCGGCGTTACCCATCCCCTGCGTGTGACGCCGGAGACGGGCTGAATCCGGCTACCGGCGTCCTAGCCTGCGGAGCGGCATAAGAAATCGTGCCACCTGCTCGGGTGCTGTTTCCGGTGCCTTCGAAATCTCATCCAGCAGGGCACTGGCGATGATAGCCCCATCCGCGTGGCCCTCCAGGGCGTCGAGATGGACCTTTAGCGAGATCCCGAAGCCAACCACCACCGGCAGTGAGGTCTTTAATCGAACGCTCTCAATCAGTGGCAGTACCGCCGGGTCGAGCGACTGGCGGGCCCCGGTAACCCCGGTCACGGCGATGCAGTAGACGAAGGCCGTCGAAGCCGAGCATGCCGCCGAGATGCCATCCGGACTGCTCGTTGGCGCCACGAAGAAAACCAGTTCGAGACCGCTCTCCTGGGCATGCCGTCTGAGTTCGGTCGCCTCCGCCGGAGGCAGGTCGGGCACGATCAAGCCGTCGATGCCGGCCTGCTTCGCCGCCCGGCAGAACGCCTCCTGTCCAAAGGCGAGGATCGGGTTGAGATATGTCATGAAGAGCATCGGGACATCGCTCAGGGCACGGGCCGCGGCTGCCGCTTCGAGCGCCTTTCGCACCGTCACCCCGCCGCGGAGGGCAGCCTGCGAGGCGGCCTGGATCGTCCGCCCGTCCGCGAGCGGGTCGGAGAACGGGATCCCGAGCTCGATCAGGTCGGCGCCCGAGGCGGCCGCGACTCGCACCAGTTCGGGGGTGACATCGAGCCGCGGGTGGCCGACCGTGAGGTAGGCGATCAGCGCCAGCCTGCCTTCACTTTTGCACCGCTCGAAGGCGGCGGCTATCCGGCTCAACGCGCGGAGGTGTCGCGCACGATGTCGAGGTCCTTGTCACCTCGCCCTGACAGGTTGACGAGCACCAGGTCATCCGCTTTCAGGCCGGCCGCCAGCTCAATCGCATAGGCGATGGCGTGGGCGCTTTCCAGTGCCGGGATGATTCCCTCCAGGCGCGAGCAGGCATGGAAGGCCGCGAGCGCCTCGCTGTCGGTGACGCTGGTGTACTCGGCACGGTGCTGGTCCTGCAGGTAGGCGTGCTCCGGCCCAACGCCGGGATAGTCGAGCCCGGCCGAGATGGAGTGGGTTGCCTGCACCTGGCCGTCGGCATCCTGGAGCAGGTAGCTATAGGAGCCGTGCAGGACCCCCGGTTTGCCGGCGACAAGCGAGGCGGCGTGCGCCCCGCTGTTGACACCGCGGCCGGCCGCCTCGACGCCGATCAAGCGCACCGGGTCGTCATAGAAGGGTGCGAAGATGCCGATCGCGTTACTCCCGCCACCGACGCAGGCGACTATCGCGGTGGGCAGGCGCCCTACCTCGGCAAGCATCTGCGCCCGGGCCTCGCGCCCGATCACCGACTGAAACTCGCGCACCATCACCGGATAGGGATGCGGCCCGACCGCCGAGCCGATTATGTAGTGCGTGTTTCGAACGTTGGTCACCCAGTCGCGGATCGCCTCATTGGTCGCGTCCTTCAGCGTTCGGCTACCTGTATCGACACGGATGACGGTGGCGCCGAGCAGCCGCATCTTGTAGACATTCATCGCCTGGCGGGCCATGTCGTCGACTCCCATGTAGACGACGCAATCCAGCCCGAACTTCGCGCATACGGTCGCGACTGCGACCCCGTGCTGCCCCGCGCCGGTCTCCGCAATTATTCGCGTCTTTCCCATCCTTCTGGCGAGCAGTACCTGGCCGAGGGCGTTGTTGATCTTGTGCGCGCCGGTGTGACAGAGGTCCTCGCGTTTCAGCCAGATGCGCGCGCCGGCCGCGCTTTCGGTCAGCCGCTCGGCGGCGTAAATCGGCGTGGGCCTTCCGGTGAAGGTGCGAGCCAGCCGGTCCAACTCGTCGCCAAACGACCGATCCTGCAGCGCCGAGTGGAAGGCCTCGGTCAGCTCGCCGACTGCCGCCATCAGGGTCTCCGGAATGAACTGCCCACCATAGGCACCGAATCGACCGCGTTCGTCCGGGCCCGCGGGGAAGACCGCCTCGCTCATTTCCGGTCCGCCTGCCGCACCGCGGCAATGAACGCGCGTAGCTTTGCCGGGTCCTTGCGCCCTGGTTCGCTTTCGACGCCGCTGCAGACGTCGACGCCCCATGGTTTTAGCTCCGCTATCGCGTCCCCGACGTTATCGGGATTGAGCCCGCCGGATACTACGATCGGATAACGTATCGCGAGCGGAATCGCATCTGCCCACGACCAGCTCCGTCCGGTTCCACCGCCGACCATATCGGCCGCCCAGGTGTCCAGCAGCGGATGATCGCCGTCTTCGAATCGGAGATCGCGCAGGCTGTCGCCCATTCGGACCCGAAAGGCGGGGAACAGCTTCACGCCGAGACTGCGGTCGTCCTGATTTACCGGACGGTAGACCTGGATGCCCGTCAGCTGGCAGGCAGCCACAGCGCGAGCGATCTCCTTGACAGCCTCGTCGATGAAAACGCCCACTCTTTCCACCGAGGGCGGGAGCGACGCGGTCAGGGCCCGAGCATCCTCGACCGAGACGCGCCTCTTACTGCTGGTGAAGATGAAGCCGAGGAGGTCAACGCCCAGCTCGGCAGCCAGCTCGACGTCCTGCGGGTTGGTGTTGCCGCAAATCTTGATTCGCGTCATCGACCGGTCAGCTCGCGAAGCTTTTCCTCGAGGTTGGTAGCGCGCAGCAACGCCTCGCCGACCAGGGCGGCATTGATGCCGGCGCGACGAAGCGCGATCATGTCCGCCCGGGTCTGGATGCCGCTCTCACTGACGACAATCTGCTCCATGGGGATGAGCGGCCGGAGCCGCGCCGTAGTGCCCGGGTCCGTCCTCATCCGGGTCAGGTCCCTGTTGTTGATTCCGATCATGGCCGGCTTGAGCGCGAGCGCGCGCTCGACCTCCGGCTCGTCGTGCACCTCGACGAGCGCCTGGAGACCCAGTTCGAGAGCAGCGGAGTGGAGCGAAGCCAGCCCGCCTTCGTCGAGCACGGCCACGATCAATAGGACGGCATCGGCCCCCGCGGCGCGCGCCTCCAGCAGTTGCAGCCGGTCGACGATGAAGTCCTTACAGAGGACCGGCACCCCGACGGCAGACCGTACCGACCGAAGATGATCCATCGACCCGCCGAAGAACTCCGGCTCGGTCAAGACCGAGATGGCCGCGGCACCCCCGGCGACGTAGCGACGGGCCAGGCGAACCGGATCGTAGGTCAGTTGCAGCGCGCCGGCGGAAGGTGACCGTTGCTTGCATTCGGCAATCACGACCGGGTCGCTGCCGCTGATCGCCAGGCGGAAATCGCGCGCTGCCGGCGCTCGCCTCGCCCGCTCCTCGAGGCCGGAACTCGAGGCCGACTCCTGCAGCCGGGATACGGCAAGACGCCGGGCCTCGAGGATGCGCTCGAGGATGGGGGCCGCCCGGGTGGCCACCGTTAGGCTCGAGCGGCGCTTTTCTCGAGAACTCCCTTCATTCGCTTGACGCCCTCCTCGATCTGATCGATCGAGTTGGCATAGGAGAGGCGAAGGTAACCCTTGCCCTCCTTACCGAAGGTACTTCCCGCGAGCACCGCGACGCCGCCCTCATTGAGCATGCGGTCGGCCAGCATCCGTTCGTCCTGGCCGGTCTGGGTGATGTTGGGAAAGACATAGAAGGCGCCGAGGGGCCTATGACAGGTGACGCCCGGAAGGGCATTGAGGCGGTCAACGACCACATCTCGGCGATGCTTGAACTCCGCGACCATCTCCTCGACGGCCCGGTCCGAACGCGGCGACGAGAGGGCCTCGATGGCGGCCATCTGGGTGAAGGCCGCCGCACATGAGCTGCTGTTGATCATCAGGGTTTCCATCTTCTGCGCCAGCGGCAGCGGAGAGACGGCGAAGCCCAGGCGCCAGCCGCACATCGCATAAGCCTTGCTCAGGCCGTCGGAGTAGATCGTGCGCTCGACCATTCCCGGGACGGTGAGGATCGAGCTGTGCGTCCCGTCGTAGGTGATCTGTCCGTAGACCTCATCGCTGAGCACGTAGAAGTCATGCTTCATCGCAAGCTCGGCGATCTGTTCCAGGTCGCGGGTCGTAAGGACGCCGCCGGTCGGATTGTGCGGTGAGTTGATCACGAGCAGCCTGGTTCGGGGCGTGATCTTGTTCGCCAGCTCCTCGATGTCGATGCGGAAGTTGTTCCGTTCACGGAGGGCGATTGGCACAGTGGTCCCGCCGGCGAGTGTGGCCGCTGAGCCATAGATTGCGTAGCCGGGGTCCGGCACGATCACCTCGTCGCCCTTGTCGACCAGTGCCAGCATTGTGAAGAGCAGCACGTTCTTGGAGCCCGGCACCATGACCACCTGCTCCGGCTTGACCTCGACCTCGTACCAGCGACGGATCCAGTCGGCAACCGCCTGGCGCGCCGGCATCAGGCCGCCGGCGGGGGTGTAGTGGGTGAAGCCGTCGCGAATGGCGCGCTCCGCCGCCTCGACGATGTTGGGGGGGGTCGGAAAGTCCGGTTCGCCGATCTCGAGGTGCACTATGTTGCGGCCCTCTGCCTCCAGCTTGCGTGCCTTGGCAAGCACCTCGAAGGCAGTTTCGGTGCCGATCTCGTCCATGCGGCGGGCGAATTTCATGCTGTCATCCTCTCACGCCGAAGGGCCCGAGGTCGCCCCGATAGGGCAGCCAGCCGACACGGACATCCTGTACCCGTGCCAGCCGCGGACCCTCTCGCAGCGCATCCAGAAGCTGATCCAGGTCGGTTAAAAGCCCTTCAGCCTCGACTTCGACAGCGCCATCGTAGCGGTTGCGAACGTAGCCATGCAGGCCATGACGTCGCGCCACAGCCTGGGCGAAAAGGCGAAAACCAACTCCCTGGACGTCGCCGATAATTTCCGCCTTGAGGCGACGCCGATCGTCCTTAGCGGTCACCGGCGGCGACGACGACCGAGACGCGCTTGGGCGCGTCCGGGATTGCCTCGAGCGTCCGCCGGACCACCGGCAGGTAGGCATGAACCAGCTGGCGAGCGGATTGCTCGGTCGGGGCTCCGATCACCAACCGCTGCGCGTCACAGCGTCGGCAGGTCGCCGTCCCTTCCCAGACGTAAAAAGCCGTGTCCGGCAGGTTGAGACTCAACAGGAGCTGCAACTCCTTCCAGACCGCGCTCCCCTGCACGCTTCAATGCTAACGCCCAATAAGCTAGCTGTCTAATGTCGTTCAAAGACGATCTCGAAACGCGGGCCCGCGAGCTGGGATTCGTGGCGGTTGGAACCACGACGGCCGAGCCATTTCGGGAAGCCGAGGCGGCCGCCCTGGAACGGACGGAACAGGGCCTGATGGATGGGCTGCCCTGGTGGACAAAGGAGCGAATCCACGCCAGCGCAGATCCCCGGCGCCGTACGCCCACCGCGCAGTCGATCGTCGCCCTCGCCTTTCCCCACCCGCTGGCCCCGGTAGAGGACGCCTCAGATGGAGACCTTCGGGGACGGATCGCGGCCTACGCGCTTGGCCGTGACTATCACGAGGTCCTATCAGAACGGATGAGTCCGCTGGTGGAGATGCTGCGCGGCGCCGGCCATGTCGCCAGGACATACGTCGACCACGGCTGGATGCTCGACCGCGCTGCCTCGGCACGGGCGGGTGTCGGCTGGCTCGGAAAGAACACCAACCTGCTGGTGCCAGGCGTCGGCTCCTACGTGCTGCTCTCGGAGATCGTCACCTCGGCTGAGATCGAGCCGGACGGACCCTCGTTGAAAAGCTGCGGCAGTTGCACAGCCTGTATCCGGGGCTGTCCCACCGGGGCGCTGGTCGCCCCGGGGGTCATCGACAATGGCAAATGCATCTCCTTCTGGACTATCGAGCATCGAGGACCGGTGCCGCTCGAGATGCGCCCGCTTCTTGGCAACTGGATCTTCGGCTGCGACATCTGCCAGGAGGTGTGCCCCGTCAACGCCTACCCGCGCAGGGCGGAAGCTGGGGCAAAGACGGGTGATGCCTTCGGAGCGCCAATGGTTGCCGGACGCCCGATGCTGGAGCAACTGCTGTCGCTCGATGAGTTGCAATTTCGCGACCGATTCCGCGCCAGCGCAATCTGGCGCGCCCGGCGGGACGGACTGCTTCGCAACGTCTGCATCGCGCTTGGCAACCTCGCCGATCGGAGCGCCATCCCGGCCCTGGCCGGCGCCCTGCGCGATCGAGAAAAACTGATCCGCGGCCATGCCGCCTGGGCGCTCGGGCAACTGGGCGGCTCAGCCGCCCGCCACCACCTCGAGCTGGCGCTCAGGCGCGAGGACGACCCCTGGGTGCGAGACGAGTGCGAGCTGGCGCTGGAGGAGTGCGGACCGCTCGTCGTCCGGTAAGTGGCTTGATCGCGGCACCCTCTTCGGCGCGGGCCAGCATGAAGACCAGGTCGCTGAGGCGGTTGACGTAGCGCAGCAGTTCGGCGCTGACCTGGACGTTGGACGCTCGCAGCGCCACGATTCGCCGCTCCGCCCGCCGCAGCACGGTACGAGCGACGTCGAGCGCGGCGCCGGAGGGGGTGCCGCCGGGGATGACGAAGGCATCTGGCAGTTGCACGGTGGCCTCGAGCTCGGCGATCTCCTTCTCCACCCGAGCGGTGAAGTCCGGGCCGACGGTCAGGAAGTGTTTCTCCAGGTTTTCGATTTCACTGTCGTCGGTGGCAAGTTCCGCTCCGACCGTGAAGAGCTCGCTCTGCAATCGCAGAATGACCGCATGGCGCGCCCGGTCGGAAACCAGGGCCCGCGCCGCCCCCAGCGCGGAGATGGCCTCGTCAATCGAGCCGTAGGCCTCGGTGCGCGGGTCCGCCTTGGAAACACGCCCACCGTAAAGGAGGCCGGTCTCGCCACCGTCGCCGGTGCGGGTGACGATGCTCTTGCGTGGCATCCCGGCTCAGGCGGCGCCGCGGGCGAGGCGTTCGCGCGACCAGCGCTCCAGCACCGCCCGGTGACTGCTGAAAGCGAGAGGGGGTAACGCATCGGGAAGGAACCATCCGACTTCCTGGACCTCGTCGCGGGCCCGCACCTGGCCGCCAACCAGCGTCGCCCGGTAGGCGAGCATGACGATGCCCTCCTCCCCCATCAGGATGTGCTGCACGGAAATCAGCTCGTCAGCGCGTACCCGAGCACCGGTCTCCTCTTCACATTCGCGAACCATCGCCGCCTCGGGATGCTCGTCCCAATCGACGTAGCCCCCGGGTAGACCCCAGAGCCCGCGTCCCGGCTCGATATCGCGCAGCACCAGTAGCACGCGGCCGCCCTCCTCGATGAGGCCGGTCACGACCAGCTTGGGGTTACGGAAAAAAATCCTCCGGCATCCAGGGCAGACACTCACTTCCTGGGTACCCACCCGCTCGATGACCGTCGTGGTTCCGCAGTCCGCGCAGTACCGGATCATCCGCCGCGGGCGAAGCGTCGGCCACCACCAGCCGCTATCGCGGCCGCCACCAGCTTGACGGTGTCGCCGAGCAGGAAGGGAAAGAATCCCAGTGCGAGCAGCTGCGGAGCCGGGACGAAGCGGGCCAGCCAGAGCAGCCCGAAGACGTAAATTGCGACCTCGCCCGCGACCATCGCCGCCACGATGCGCGGCGCGTCACGGTCCCAGCCTCGCTCGCAGAGCCAGCCGACGATGAATGCCGCGACGACGAAGCCGGCCAGGTAACCATAGGTTGCCGGCCCGCGGGTTCCTGGCGCGAACACGGGCAGGCCTGCGAGACCTTCGACGATGTAAGCCAGCAGCGTCGCCGTTCCCAGCCGACTGCCGAGCACGGCGCCGGTGAGCAGGACACCGAACGTTTGGCCGGTGACGGGTACCGGGGTGAAGGGCAACGGGATGACGAGGTGCGCCAGCAGTCCGATCAACAGGCTGAAGGCAAGGACCAGGCCGATATCGCTCAGGACGGTCCGCTGCCCCACCCATTGGCGGACCAGCGCCGAAGAGCCCGCTCCTGATCGCATATGGGAATCCTAGCGGTTCCCGGTTGGGTCAGACGCCTGCTTTTTCAAGCTCGGGGCGAGCGAGCAGCGAGATGTCCTCTTCGGTCAGGGGTGACGACTCCAGCGTCCGGCCCTGCTTGGCCGCGGCGACGATCTCGTCCTTGTGCAGGCGAACCCGGCGCGCGCCCAGCGGGCACTTCAAGTATTCCGCGTAGGGTTCGTCGCAATAGCCCATCCTCTGGTCGCCGCACTTGGGTTGAACCGGCCGCGCCAGTTCGGGGAAACTCGCCTTGAGCGCGTTGCGCGCCCTGGCCCACATGTGGCGGATCTCCCACTGCGCTCGCCAGCAGAGACGTAGGTCGGCGATATGGAGGAACTCCTCGTAATTCACGGTGAAGGTCAGGTTGGTCGAGGCGGCGTTGGGGAGGAGAAAGCGGGCGTCCTCAGCTGGAACGCCCGCCTTGAGCGCCTGGTCGTAGAGCTTCCCTACGCTCCGCATGAAGCTCACGTACTCCTCCCTGAGCCCGGCGCGCTCCCAGGTCTCGGGCACGACGTAGGGGAAATCGGATTCCTTGAAGGCGTAATAGCGTTGCGACTGCTGGTCAAAGGTGATCCCGTTGTTGTGCCGCACCAGCTGATGGCTGGCCGCCCGCGAGAGGCCGCTGACCGCGAAGGTGAAGTAGACCTGTGTCCGAGGTGACGAATGACCCGACTTCAACTTGTCGAAGATGAAGCTCTTCATCTTTTCCTCGGAGATCTTGCCCGAGTCGATGTCAGCCCAGAGTTCCTGCGGGCTAAAGCGCGAGTAGCAGGTCCGGAAGGCGACGTACATCACCCTCACGGGATCCGGTGTATGGGTCAATAGTTGGACGTCGACAGCGGTTTCCATCCGGGGCCATCACATTCTGAAACCACTACATATTGGTGTCAAGGTATTTCTTTTCCACAACCTGTGGACAACATGTGCAAGGTGCCGCTATCAGGTCGGGCCAGAAAATCCTATGAGGACACCGCCCGGCGCTCGTACCATCGCGGTGCAAACCCCCTCCATGACCCTGGTCGGGGGGCTGATTGCCTCGGCTCCAGCGGCAAGGGCGGCGTCGTAGGCTGCCTGGGTGTTCTGAACTGGACGGTCGGGGTGGACCCCGGCCGCTCATCCGCCGCGGCCTGACGAATGCCGCCGCCACCCTGTGCGGAATATGCGAAGAGTTGGTAGTCGCCACCTGGAGTTGGAAACGCTGGCTGAAACGGCCAGCCGAGCACCTGGACGCACCACTCCCGGGTCGCGGCAGGATCGGTGCTGGCAAAGTCAGTGTGAGTGATCGACCCGTATAAGCCCCGGGTGAACTCGTGGCTTCGTTCCTCGGGCATGCCGGCAGCCTAACGCAACCGGTCGGTCGTCATCTGGTCCCGGATCTCGCGGCGTAGCTCGGCGAGATCGCGCTCGCGGGCGCCGCGCTGGTTGCGAAAAGGCCGGTCCAGCCCCATCCGTCCCTGTATCACCCAGGCGCCGCCCTGGGCGAAGGCCATCAGGTTGACCTCGTAAGTACGGCGGTCGGCCTTCCAGGCAAGTGTCCAGCGGGGCGGTTTGGGTTCGTACTTGATCGTCCCCGCGTCGTTGAGGACTTCCTTGTTGCCCGCTTCCAGCTCGGCGCGCACCAGCCGGTCCAGCTCGACGAGCAGCTCGGTCAACCGCTCGCGGTAATTCTCGACCCTACCCTGCAGATTGAAATCGGTCGCGCTGACGGGCATCGCCGTCATGATAGCGGCCTACTTCGCGAGGACCGCTCGCGTCAACCCGGCGTCGCCGTTCTCGATCCGCAGCGGCAGCGCGATCATGTTCCAACGACCCGGTTCCACTCGATAGAGGTCGAGCCCCTCGACGATCGGCACGCCCGCACCAAGCAGTCGCCTGTGTGTCGGAGCGCCGGTGACGTGAAATCCCTCGATCGAGAGGTAATCGATGCCCACCAGGCGCACGCCGCGGTGCAAGAGCCAATCGGCTCCATCGGCGGCCAGGTAAACGAACTCAGTCGTAAACGCTCGCGCCGGATGCCAGAGGCGTGAGTTGCGCGTGCGCAGAAGCACGCGTGATGTCCGGCGCGGAATTCCGGCTCGCTCGAGGTCCTCGGCAGCGATGCCGCGGCGGACGTCGCGCAGGTCGGCGACCCAGGCCGGACCGATAAACCGTTTCAGATCGACCCGGTCGATCCCGGCGCCCCCACGAACGAAATGCCGCGGCGCATCGACATGAGTTCCTGTATGAGAGCCGAGGCAAATCTCGCTCAGGTTGACACCGTCCCTTGCCAGCGTCAGCGCGGGCCGAACGCGAACCGCCGGATTGCCGCGGTACACGGTCATGGCATCGCGGACCGGGACGCTGATATCGACCAGGGTCACGGCTGGTGTTTTCCAGAATCAAGCGCGTGTCGGAGGATCTCCGCCACGCTCCAGGCCTGCGCGATGCAGCCCACCGGGCGGTAGGGAGGCTCGGGCTCGAAGATCTCGCTGATCGTTCCAAGCCCTGCCTGAGAGAGATGATCGCGAAACGGCGCCAGCAGCGTCTCGACCGGCACCGGGTCGGCATGAAAACGTTTGACCGCGTCGATGTAGGGCCCGAGCAGCCAGGGCCAGACCGTCCCCATGTGATAGGCAGCGTCCCGGCTGCGCTGATCGCCCTGGTATCGAAACGCGTAGCGAGGATCATCGGGGCTCAGAGTCCGAAGCCCATAGGGCGTAAGCAGCCGCCTCGTGACATGCTCCAGCGCCGAGAGGGCGTGCTCACCCTCGATCAGCGGATAGACAAGTCCGAAGGCCATCAGCTGGTTGGGGCGTAGGCTGTGGTCGTCGCCGTCGGGCGCATCCACGACGTCGAACAGGTAGCCTCTCTGCTCGTCCCAGAAGCGCTCGGCGGCCGATTGCTGCGCCTGCAGCGCCATCTGCCGGTAGCGATTTGAGGGACGCTGGGCCCGTGCGCACCAATCCGCTGTCAGCTGCAGGGCGTTGAACCAGAGCGCGTTGATCTCGACCGGCTTCCCCATCCTCGGCGTGACCACCCAGTCGCCCACCCGGGCGTCCATCCATGTCAGTGCCAGGCCATCTTCGCCGGCCGCCAACAGGCCGTCACGCACGTCGACCTTGATGCCGTGATGGGTGCCGGCAACGTGCCAGTCGATGATTTCTTCGAGCGAGCTCAGCCGTTCGGAGATGAACTCCCAATCACCGGTTGCCGCGTGATAAGCGTGGATTGCCTGGAACAGCCAGAGGGTGGCGTCCACGGTGTTGTACTCGACCAGGTGTCCATGGTCGGGGAACCGGTTGGGAAGCAGTCCCTGGTCGAGGAACCGCATCAGGGTGCTGAGGATGTGGCGAGCCTCTTCGGGCTGACCCGTCGCGAGGGTTAGTCCGGGCAGGCTGATCGCGGTGTCTCGTCCCCAGTCCACGAACCAGTGGTAACCGGCGACGATGGTGCGAGTCGGGACTGCGGGCTGCGCGTCGATAGCGCCACGAGCGACCAGGAACTGGCTCGCAGCGGCCTTCAACTGGGCGACCATCTCAGAGCCCGCCTCCAGCTTCTCAGTCGAATCGGCGATCCGCCAGCCTGCCGGCACCGGATCGGTCCCCACGACGACCACCGTCTCGCTCTCCTGAATCAGGGTGATCTCCACGGTTCCCGGTGTGAAGAGATCTTCCTCATCATCAAGGCCACGCTCGCGCTCGGCACGATGGAGCACGCGCCAGTACCAGTCCGGCCGGCTCTGGATGCTGGCCCCTGGACGGACCTGCAGGTGGCTGCGGATGCCTGCCGCCTCCACCGCCCAGCCCTCACTGCTTTCGGCCAGCGTAAATGATCCCTGACCCCGGCGCTGCGAGTGGTAATCGCGATGAGCGAACAGCGGCCGCAACCTCAGGCGTGCGGCTTCTCCCTTTTGCAGTCGGTAGGTGATCAGGGTGCGATTGACACCGGGCTCCATCCGGACCCTTTTTTCGATCGTCCTCTCACCTACGCTCCAGCTGAAGACAGGCACCATACCCTCCAGTTCGACTCCCTCGAGAACTGCGAATCCCTCCGGAAACACCGTGCCATCCCAGTATTCCTGGGCCGACAGGCCAACCGGGTCAGAGCCCTGGGTCAGCAACCATTCCTCGAGGCCCGCCAACAACACCATGCGTTCCGCCGGCGGATCGAGAGAGGCAACCAGCAGGCCATGGTAGCGGCGGGTGTTGGCACCTGAGACCGTTCCCGAGGCATAGCCGCCGATTCCATTCGTTACCAGCCACTCACGGCCGCAGGCTCTTTGGAAGTCCCGGCAATCATCCGGACCGACGCGAACCGGCACCAGCCGTCAGCCGGCGGCGACCGTCAAGAGGGTCTTGATGTCCTCGGGACGGCGGTCGAGCGCTGCCTTGAAATCGTCGAAGGCGACGCGGCGGGTGAGCAGCCGCGTAAAGATTCCGGGCCAGCGCTGCTCGGCTTCCGCGAAGTGCGCGACCCCCATCTCGAAATAGCGACGGTTCGCGTTGACCGAGCCGAAGACCAGGCGGTTGCCAAGCACCATTTGCAGGTTGATGAGGTCCGAGGGGATCTCGATCGTGCGGTTACCGCCCGACACACCCGTGAGGCAGAGGACGCCGTTGATGCCGAGCGCCGCCATTGCCTGGAAGGCGACGCCGCTGTTTCCGGTGCCCTCGAGGATGAAGTCGACCTGGCCCAGCTCGTCGCGCAAGGCGGCGACTGGATGGTCGTCCACGCTCTCATACACCGCGCCAAGCGACTGGAGCACGCGCGCCTGCAGGCTGTCGCCGGCGGTCTTGGCGTAGACGTGGACCTCGAGACCTTTGAGCCGCAGGAGAATCGTGCCGAGGATGCCGATCGGGCCGGCCCCGAGGACCACCGCGCGCTTCGGCTGCCACAGCATCCGCCGCTGCGCCTCCCATGCCTGGGTCACCGCCTTCTCCACGATGCTCAAGGGCTCGAGGAGTACGGCGAAGGAGCGTAGCGCCGGGGGGATCTTGACCATGAACTCCGGCTTCTCGCTGTAGTAATCGGCCATGTAGCCGTGCGCGCCCTTGATTCCGCGCTCCGTGTAGCCGCCGGTGAGGCACATGTCGCTCTCGCCGGCCTGGCAGTTGGGACATCCGTCCGGCCGCCGGACGGTGGCGACGACGAGGTCGCCGACCTGGAAGCCGCTGACACCGTCACCAACGCGCTCAACCACGCTCAGAGCCTCGTGGCCGATGATTAGAACATCTGAGTGTGGCGGGGCTTCACCGTACTCCCCCAGGTTGATCTCGGTGTCTGTGCCGTCGATTCCAACCTCGAGCACGCGCATGAGCGCCGCCCCCGGTGTCGCTTCCGGGCGGGGCAACTCAACCTGGCGGGCGCTGCCCGCCTGCTTCGGGGTCACCCCGATCGCGCGCATCGTGTCGGTCATGGTCTTGACCATCGGCTCCAGTGTAAGTCGCCTCAGCGCTCGGCGAGCAATGCCAGCCGTGGGACGGGGGGCATGAGGAAGAAGCCGGTCGGCACCCGCCTCACCCGGTGAAAGCCGGCGGAGGTCAAGGCTCGCCCGAGCTCGCCGCTGGAGCGCAGACGGAAGGAAGGCGGCAGGCCCGAGACGGCCGCGCTCCAGAAAAGCGGTGCGGAGAGCCGGCTCTTTTCAAACTCCCACAGCAGGAATCGACCGCCGGGCGCCAGCACGCGCGCAACTTCTGAAAAAGCGACAGCGAGCGCCACCTCGTCCAGGTGCTTTATCACGTGCGAGGTCAGCACCAGGTCGAAACGGCCATCGGCAAAAGGGAGGTGCGTGGCGGGCGCCACCTGTAATTCGATACGTCCCGTCAGACCCGCCCGAGCAACCTCCCTCTTTCCCAGCGCTACCAGTGCCGGCGCGATATCGGTACCAACGGGCGGCTCTCTGAAAGGCATTCGTTCGGCCAGCGCGATGAGGATGTTGCCGATGCCGCAGCCAAAGTCGAGCACGCGGTCTTCGGACGTAATCCTGGCCGCTTCGAGGATCCGCCGGTACGGTGTGTTGAGCAGCCATAGTCCACGCCGAGAGAAGACGTATCGCATGCCCACGCCGCGCAGCCCCTGCGTGAACCATTCCTCGTACACACGGCCGACATCGCCTTCATCAATCCGCCCGCTCACCGGTGCACCGCCAGCCACGGAATAGCCACAGCCAGTGCCACGGCGGTCACGACCCAGCGCGTCCGGCCCGGATGCTCGATGACTGTTTTCCCCGCCAGCCCCGCGCCGACCAGTGACATCACACTCAGGAGGATTGCAAAGGGCAGCTGATAGAAGAACGATTTGACGACCAGAAGCGAGCCGAGCAAAAGGGTCCCCTGCATCACCGCGGTAGAACGCCCGCGACCGAGCCTCACGACCAGGCCCCCCGAACCCGAAGCGGCATCGGACTCGAGATCGGAAATCGAATCGGCCAGGTGTATGGCGACACCCAGGGGGGCGCCTACGGCAAAGAAAGGCAGTAAAGCCGCAAGAGGCAGGCCGGCAACCACACCCACCCAAACCGCCAGCAACGGAAACGCGATCGCAAAGGGAAGAAAGCTCCAGAAGGTTGGCTTAATGACGAGGTCGTAAAGCCAACCCGACAGGAGACCGAGCGCAAACAAGAGGATGCCAGCCCCACCTAGCCCGGCCGCCACAGTCCCAGCCAGGCCCACGGCCCCGAAGGCCACCGCGGCGATCATCGCCGACTGCCGGGGTACCAGCCCGAGTGGAATCGGGCGCGGCCGGCCGGCCGCGGCGTCGAGGTCGGCATCGGCCCAGTCGTTCAGGGCGCTGATCGAAAACTGCGCAAACAGCATCAGGACTGCGATCAGCCAGAGCCTGGGGTCACCGAATCGCAGGCCCAGCAGCAGGCCGACAAGCACGGCGACTGCCGCGGTGGCGATCGAGGGGCCCGGATGAACAAGGTCCAGCAGCCGCCACCGCGAGGCCTCGGCGACTCGGGCCCTTACCGGTCCTGGCCCTGATGGACCGGCGGTTCGCTGACCGGGATTCGCGTCCGCGAGGAGCCTCCTTCGCCAATCGGCAGCGAAACCGTGAGGATGCCGTAGGTCAGTGTCGCCTTTGCTCCCTGCGGCTGGACTGGCTTGGGCAGCTCCAGCTCACGATGGAAGTTGCCGACCGACCATTCGTGCCGGTGGTAGTGCTGCTGCGCCTGCGCGTAACGCGACTCCGCCCCCACCGTCAACCTGCGACCCTCGAGTCGTACCTCAACCGTCTCGCCGTGCGCGCCCGGCATCGGGATCGCGACCGTGATCTGGCCATTCGACTCGTAAACGTTGACCGGCGGTGGTTCCACGGACAGTTCTTTAGCCATCACGTCCTTCTTATCACAGGGCCATCTGACGCTGCGGCTTCTAGATCCGCTCGAAGTTGCGGCGGAGCTCCCAGTCGGTGACTACGCCGTCGAACCGCGCCAGTTCCATCCGGCCGGAGTGCAGGTAGTGTTCCACGACGTCCTCTCCCAGGGCGGCGCGCGCCACCTCGCTCTGGTCTAGCGTGGCGAGCGCTTCGGTCAGGTTGCCCGGCACGCGGGGAAGGCCCTTTGCGGTGTAGGCATCGCCCTTGAACTCCGGCGGGAGCTCCAGCTTGTTCTCGATCCCGTGCAGTCCGGCGGCGATCGTCGCCGCAAAGGCGATGTAGGGGTTGGCGTCGGCGCCCGGGATGCGGCACTCTACCCGCAGGCTTGGTCCATGGCCGACGATGCGGAAGCCGCAGGTGCGGTTGTCATAACCCCAGATCACCGAGGTGGGGGCGAACGACGTCGACTGGTAACGCTTGTAGGAGTTGACGTAGGGAGCGTAGAAGTAGGCAAACTCGCGCGCCAGCGCGATCTGCCCCGCAAGGTAATGCTTGAAAAGGACAGACATGCCATGCGGCTCCGCGCCGTTCGCATGAAATAGAGCGCGGTCGGATCGCACGTCCCAGAGCGACGAATGCAGGTGGAAGGAGCTGCCCGCCTGCTCCATCGACCACTTGGCCATAAAGGTGACCGCCACCTGGTTGAGCGCGGCGATCTCCTTGACACCGTTCTTGTAAACGACGTGACGGTCGGCCATCTCGAGCGCGTCGGTGTAGCGCAGGTTGATCTCCTGCTGCCCGAACCCCACTCACCCTTGCTGTTCTCCACCGGCACGGCCGCCGCTTCCATGCCATTGCGGATCTGCCGGTTGAACCACTCCGCCTTGCTGCCCTGGAGGATGTGGTAGTCCTCGATGTAGCGGCCGTAGGGTTCGAGGTCTCGGTAACCCTTGCCCGCCGCGCCCTCGTACGTGTCCTTGAAGAGATAGAACTCGAGCTCAGAGGCGGTGCGTGGGTTGAAACCAAGTTTGATGGCCCGCTCGACCTGCTTGCGCAAGACCTGCCGCGGTGAGACCTCGACCGGGCGTCCGTCCATCGTCTCCACGTCGCAGAGGATGAGTGCGGTCTTTTCCAGCCAGGGTATGCGCCTGATAGTCGTGAGATCGGGACGGCCGTGCATGTCTCCGTAGCCACTGCCCCAGTTGGTGAACATGAATCCGGGTAGAGGTTCGTTATCCACGTCCATGGCGAGGAGGTAATCGCAGGCGTGCAGGCCCTCGTCGACGTGGTCAAGGAAGTACGGGCCCGTCAGGCGCTTGCCCATCAACCGACCCTGCAGATCGGCGATGGCGATGATCACGGTGTCCACCTCGCCGTCCTTCAGCTGGCGCACCAGCTGCTCGAGCGAGATCTTGGCGCTCTTTTGCGCCCGGCGAGCTTGCCCGTTGGAGCGCTCGCCGGGTGTTGTCGACCGGGCGCGAGACGCTGGCGCGGACGTGCGAGCCATGACTCCCTCCTTACTCCAGGCTGATGAAGATGTTCTTGACTTCGGTGTAGAGCTGGAGCGCGTGCATGCCGAGCTCGCGGCCGATGCCGCTTCGCTTGTAGCCTCCAAAGGGCGCTTCCTGGTGCACGCTCCTGGTGCTGTTGATGCTGAGCACGCCCGTTTTTATCGCCTTCGCCACTCTCAGTGCCCGGCCGATATCGCGGGTCCAGAGCGAGCCCGATAGTCCGTACAGACGGTCGTTGACCATGCGGATGGCCTCGTCCTCCTCATCGAAAGCAATGATGGTGAGCACCGGGCCGAAGATCTCCTCCTGGGCGATCTTCATCCGGTTCTCTGCCTGGTCGAACACGGCCGGTTCAAGGTAGCTACCCTTCGTGAGCGCGCCGCCGGGTGCCGAGCCTCCCGTGAGCAGTCGAGCGCCCTCCTTGCGGCCCAGCTCGACGTATCCCTGGACCCTTTCGCGCTGTTTCATCGAGATCAGCGGGCCCATCTCGGTCGACTCCTCGAGCGGGTCACCGAGCTTGAGCGCCCTGGTACGTACCGCCACCCGCTGGTCGAACTCTTCCGCGATCGACCGTGCCACGAAGGCACGACTCCGGGCGCAGCAATCCTGGCCTGCGTTGGCAAAGACACTGGTTACCGCGCCTTCCACCGCTTTCTCCAGGTCGGCGTCGGCAAAGACGATGTTGGGCGACTTGCCACCGAGCTCGAGTGAGACGCGGGTGATATTGGGAGCCGCCTGCCGCAGGATGCTCACGCCGGTCGCGGTCTCGCCGGTAAAGGCGATCTTGTCCACGCCCGGGTGGCCTGCTAAGGCATTGCCCGTCGTACCTCCCGGTCCGGTGATCACGTTGAGGACGCCTTCCGGCAACCCCGCCTCCAACGCCAGCCGTCCCAGCTCGAGCGCCGTCAGCGGGGTGTAACTGGCAGGTTTGAGGATGGCCGCATTGCCGGCGGCGAGCGCCGGCGCCACTTTCCAGGCGGCGATCGTCAGCGGAAAATTCCAGGGGACGATCAGGCCGACCACGCCGACCGGTTCCCGGAGCGTGAAGTCGAACCCCGGCGCCGTAACCGGGATCGTCTCACCGTAGATGCGGGTCGCCGCCCCGGCGTAGTACTCGAAGCACTGAGCGGCTCCGAGCACCTCGTCACGAGCATCGCGGATCGGCTTACCGGCGTTTCGCGCCTCGAGCCTGGAGAGATCATCCAGGTTCGAACGGATCATCTCGGCGATCCGGTAGAGGACCTTGGCTCGCGCGCTTGCCGCGGCATTGCTCCAGGCGCCGCTGTCAAAGGCTTTTCTGGCGGCCTGCACCGCCGCGTCGACATCGGCTGGCGACGCGATCGAGGCCCGTGCCATCACCTCGGAGGTCGCCGGCTCGACGATCTCAAAGGTCATTTCTTCCTCGCCCGCGCGCCAGCGCCCACCGATCAGCAACTGGCTCGGACGCTCGGTCGAAATCATCAGAAGTAGTTGGAGGTGATGCCGCCATCGACCACGAGGGCGGCGCCATTGGTCCAGGTTGATTCGTCGGAGGCAAGGTAGACACCCAGGTTGACCACGTCCTCGGCGTGACCGAAGCGTCCGAGCGGGATCCGGTTGATACGCAGGGCCTTCTTCTTCTCGTCTTTGAGCAGGTCGCGCATCAGTGGCGTCTCGATGGGTCCCGGGCAGATGGCGTTCGTGCGCACACCCTTTGGACCGAACTGGACGGCAAGCGACTTGGTCAGGGCGATCACGGCTCCCTTGCTGGCCGTGTAGGCGTCCTGCGGCACGGTGCAGCCGACCAGCGCCACGAAGGAGGCGATGTTGATCACGGACCCACCTCCGGCCTTGATCAGGGCTGGAATCCCGTGCTTGCAGCAGAAGGCGACGCCCTTGACGTTGACCGCCATGGTTCGATCCCAGATCGCGTCAGTGGTGGTCAGTACCGACTCGTCGGCCTCGTCGAAGATGCCGGCATTGTTGTAGAGCGTATCCAGCTTGCCAAATCGGCTGGTGGCAGTCTCTACCATCCGCCGGACGTCAGCGTCCTTAGTGACGTCGCCGGCAACCGCCACCGCGTTAGCCCCGAGGCGGGCGACCGTCTCATTGACTGCGTCCGTCTTGAGATCCGCCGCCACCACCCGGGCCCCTTCGCGCACGAAGACCTGGGCGGCGAGGCGGCCCATGCCGCTTCCCGCCCCGGTGATCAGGGCAACCTTGCCCTCCAGTCGTCCCATCCGATCAGGGTCTCGCCGGCGCGGTGCCGATGTCGCTCAGCTCGCGCTCGATGGCGGCGAGCTCTGCTGGTGAGCCCTGGACGCGCGGACCCTTGAACCAGTTACGCGCCGAGGCGAACCACCAGCCGCCGGCGAACAGGAGGACCACCGCCACGGCGACCGGTGCGTAGTTGAAGTTAGTCGCCATATTGATCGGCGAGGCCGGCGGCAGCATGAAGAGGATGGTGATGACCAACCCAGATGGTTGCGATGACACCGACGGTCATGCTGCACTGGCCGAGGGCCGAGCAGGTTGAACCAGCCCGTAAACCAGCTCCACGCGGCTGCGTTGCTCTGCACCAGCTTCGCCGACCAGTAGTAGAGCCCGCCGGCAGTTGGAAAGGTTGAGGCAATCTCCGCCATCGAAAGCCCGACCAGGGTGACCATGATGCCGACCAGTGGCCAGCCGATGCTCATCACTACCGGTCCGCCCGTTTTCATGCCGTAGCCGTAGAGCGTTAGAACAGCCGCTAAGGATCGAGATGATCGTGAATGAAACCGCGAAGTTGGAGAAGCCACTCATCCTGCGGAGCAGCTCCTGGGCGTGGCCAAGCTCGTGCAAACGCTCAACGTCGGACTTGGTTGGTCCCCGCGGACGACTGTTGACATCGAATCCCTCCCTCGATTTTCGGTGCGCGCTGTTCCCCCGACTAGCTTCCCCTATTTCAAGCTCGACCTCTTCCAAAGTCAAGGAGCGGCTTGCTTAACAAAACTTTGCACGCCAGCCGCAAGCTCGTGAAGATTGTTACGTTTCCTTTTCGATGGGACGCTTTCGCTACCTCGCCGGAACCCTCCTGCCCACCCTCGCCATCCTGGCGGCGCTGGTCGCACGGCCGGCCTATGCTCTCACGCACCATCCGGCGGCACCTGCCCGCACCGTCCGGCACCGTGCTGCCCCATCGCCGCCACCGCTGACCAGGGCCCAGGCGAAGGCGATCCTTATTCGGGCCGCGCGACATCACCGGGTCAATCCCAACTTCGTGCTGGCGGTTTCCTACTGGGAGAGCGGCTGGAAGCAGGCCAGCCGGTCAAAAACTGGTGCAATCGGGTTGATGCAGATCGAGCCCTACACGGCCGCCACCGCCGGCCCTGCCCTGCTCCACCGCGTGGTCGACCTCAACAACCCGACCGACAATGCCGAGTTGGGTGCGGCCTTGCTGCGTTCCTATCTCGATCAGCTGCACGACCCCAAACTGGTCCTTGCCGCCTACTACCAGGGCCTGAGCGGAGTCCGCCGCCACGGCATCTATGCCAGCAGCCGGCCCTACGTCGACGGTATCTGGCGGATCAGAAACCGCCTCCAGGCCGGTTCTAACCCCTAGCCAGACCTTGACCCCCGGGCTTGCCTTCCGGGTCCCCTAAGTGATATCGTGAATATCAGTATTTAAGATATTCCCGATGGCACCCAGTCCACGGGCATGGAGGTACACATCATGGGTAGGTACGGACCTCATTTCGGGATCGGCACCATTCTCGTCATCCTCTTCATCGTCTGGCTCTTGTTCTTTCACCACTAAATCCAATCACGCGTGAGCTTGGAGTGGACGGGCAAACCCCGTCCACTTTTCGTGTCGGAAGAGAAATCGCGCATTCAGGAAGGAGACGAAATGGACGCCATCACACTGCTCAAGAACGACCACCGGAAGGTAGAGAAGATTTTTTCCCAGATCGAGAAGGGCACCGGCAACCGTGAGCAACTCTTCACCGAGCTTACGAACGAATTGACGGTCCACGCCGAGATCGAGGAACAGCTCTTCTACCCGGCGGTGAAGAATGCCAAGCAGACCCACGACATCGTTCTCGAGTCGTTCGAGGAGCACAAGCAGGTGAAGATGGTTCTGGCCGACCTGGGGAAGGCCGACAAGAAGACTGAACATTGGCTGGCCGGGCTGAAGGTCCTGATGGAGGACGTCCAGCACCACGTCGGCGAGGAAGAGGAAGAGCTCTTCCCCAAGGTCAAGGAAAAGGTGCTTTCCGAGCAGCAACTGCAGGAGCTCGGATCGAAGATGGAAGAGATGAAGACGCGCCAGCTGGCCGCCATCAAGAAGGGATAGTTCCAGCACAACGTCAACACGGAAGCTCGCAAGGGGGTCCGGCCGTGTCCGGACCCTTTCCTTTTCTGGGGCCGGTCAGGCGCGCGCGCTACTATCGTAGAGTCCAGCCGCGCAAGAAAAGGGGTGACAATTGGCAGCAAAAACGGACGTTTCGGAAGAACTGCGCCGGGTGCCGCTCTTCAGTGGATTGGACCGCAAGGAGCTGGGGATGCTGGCCAAACTGGTCAAGGAGCAACGCTACTCGGCCGGCGCCACCATCGTCGAGGCCGACAAGCCGGGCCATGGCCTCTACCTGATCAGAGATGGCCAGGTTTCGGTCAAGAAAGAAGGCCGCACCGTGGCGACCATGGGCCCGGGCCAATTCTTCGGCGAGGTATCAGTCCTCGATGGGGGCCCACGGACCGCTGACGTGATCGCGGATCAAGATACCTCCTGCTTGACTCTCATCTCATGGGAGATCAAGCCGCTGCTGATGGAGAACGCCGGCATCAGCTACAAGATGCTTCTGGAGGTAACCAAGCGGCTACGCAGCGAGCAGCCGCGCCACGCCGACTAGGCTGGTCCTAGGCGCTCACGAGGAACTCGTGAGCCATCCAACCGTTCTTTTCCAGGTGCCACCAGAGCTTTCCGTCGGCATAGTTGGGGCCGCCATCTACCCGGACACTGCTCCCGTCATTCAGGCAGGCGACGACGCCTCCCTGGAGACCGGCGGCGTCCCGAACGTTGGCGCACTGACCAGGCACGTGCACGATCGCCTGGCTCCCTACCATCGGGCTCAGCTGGCCCGGCAGTCCACAGGTCGCATTGACGAAGTGCCAGCTTCCGGCATCCTGGAATACGTAGCCGGCGCATTGCCTGCCACCCGTTCCCGCGGTGGAGAACTGGACCGCCGCTGCGTTGAGCCCGGTAGTCTGGCCGGCGAGGTGCAGGCAGGGACTGTTCGAAGGGCATGCCCCGCTCGAGTATTTGAGTCCGGTTTTGGCCTCAACGCCGGGGATGGCAGCTGCCACCGCGCTGGCCCGCCCCGCAACCGAGGCACCGGTCTTTGTCAGGGCGGGCCGCGCTGAGGTGCGGCTGGCCGAGAGATGCCGGGCCGAAGGTGACAGGACATATGCCAGTGGGGCGATGAGCAGGACCAGCACAACGGCGGCGATCGCCCAGGCGAGCATCGGTATGCGTGGCAGACGCGGCGTACGCAACCGGGGCATGGTCATGCGGGGCAGGTGAAACTGGGGAATGTGAAGCTGCGGCAGCTTTAGCGCCTTTCGGGGCTTGCGCGCTCGCGCCACCCGCGGCTCCGGCCGATTCTTAAAGGCCGCGCCGGCTGACAGCCCCGCCGCGGCGGCGGCGATTACATGCCCGCACCGCGGGCAGAACTTGTTGGTCACGTCATTCGATTGGCCACAACCCGGACAGAAGACTCGTGTTAAGCCCTCGGCTCTCCCTTCCCCCTGTGGGGAGGGTTGAGGAGGGGGTGAAGCCGGAACTTCCGCTACTGGCGCCGCGGCGGCGACCGGCGGCGGCGCAGGCGTATCCACGGTTCTCCCTCCCCCTTGTGGGGAGGGCTGGGGAGGGGGTGAGACGGGCGCTTCCGCTGCTGCTACTGGCGCGGGAGGCGCGGGCGGTGGCGCGACAAAGGCCGGTGCCGAGAAGCTCTTGACGGTGCGATCTTTAGCAGCTGACTGCGAGGGTTTGCTCTTCAGCCAGGGTAGCCCGCCGGCAAGCGCGGCTAACCCCCGGTGGTGGCCATTTTCGTTCCGGGTCGGGCCCTTTTGCCCATTCCCCGGGGAGGGCGACGGGCTCGAATTTCCCTGCCAATCGACTGGCGTCCCACAACGCTCGCACCAGATGTCGATCGCGAGGTTCTCGTATTTGCACCGCGGGCAGCGAACCGTGCTGCCCATGCCCACCTTCTGCTTGGTCATAGCTTCTCGTTGATGTAAACACGTTCCAGCGCGAGTCGGATAGCGGCCGAATTCAGATTCATGAGCTGGCGGCGCGCAAATCTGGCTGGTTCAGGAGCCAGCCAGAGGACGTCTGGACCAGCTGCCAGGTGCCGACCCAGTGGCGCGTGGAACCGGCGTAGACCTCGATCAGGTCGATGTAGACCGTCGCCGTCTGGCCGTTGTTCGCGACCACTTGAGCCTGTCGCAGGTTCATCTGCTGCGTATAGGCAAAGCGCTGATTGATGTATTGCGGAGGCGGGTAGGCGCTCTGCATCCGGGCGCTCCAGGTGGCGGCCGCGGCATCGAACTGGTGGGCCGCAACCGCCTGGTAAAAGCCTGAGATCGAGCCTCGCGGGTCGCTCGCACCAGCCTGGGCTGCCGGTACAGGAGCGGGCTGCTGTGCTACAGGAGGCTGCGCCTGGGCAGGCTGCGCCGCGGGCTGGGCGGCCGGCTGAGCGGTCGGGGACGGAGTGGCGTCGGGAGTCGCCGAAGCGCCAGGCGAGGCGATCGCCGTCGGGCTGGGCGAGTTGAATCCGGTCAGCGGCAGCTGCGCCGTGTTGTGTGAGCCTGCCGCGTTGAACCAGCCGAGGACGGGCATGGCGAGCAGGACAGCCACCACCGCGACGGCAGCCAACGGAAGGATCCAGACCGGCGCTTTGCGACGTGACCTGGGAGCCGCTTCTCGTTCGACGGGAACTATAGCCGCGGCGGGTCCCTTTGCTTCAGTTGCGGTCGCCGCCGCGGCCGGCACGGCGATGGGTTCTGGTACCACGACTGGCTGAGTGGCCGGTTCAGCAACTGCGGCCGCTGGCGGCGCTGGCTTCAGCTCCTCTGCCGCGGGTTGGCTGGTCCCAGGCTCAACCGGTTCTGGTTGCGAGGCTGCCGCTGTAGCCGCCGCGGGTGCCCAGTCCAGGTGCTGCGAGCAATTCGAGCACCACATATCGATCGCGTAGTTTTCGGCGCCGCAGTGCCTGCAACGAACCATTTGAGTGCCTCCGGTTGGAACACGCCCCTATCAGTTCACATGATGATACGCATATCAGGTTCAAATACGTACGCAAGCTCATCGGTAGCCGGGTTGCGGGGCGGAGTACCCTGCGGGTGTGCTCACAGATTCGGCCGAACTGGCGCTGCCAGGCCCTCTCGATCTCGGGCTGACTCTCGGCGGCCTCCAGCGTGGCGGATCCCGCGATCCGACCATCCGGATCGAGTCAGGCCGCGCCTGGCGGGCCAGCTGGACTCCCGACGGCCCGTCCACCGCCTTTTTCGAGCTGAAGCCGGGAACGCTCCGGGTCCATGCCTGGGGTCCAGGCGCCGCGTGGGCGGTTGAGACCGCGCCGGCCTTGCTGGGGCTCGATGATAGGCCGGAGTCGTTCCGCCCCAGGCACGCACTGCTTTTCGAGATTCACCGCCGGCATCCAGGGCTGCGACTCGGTCGGACTCAGGCAGTCTTCGAGGCTATCGTTCCCACGGTGCTCGAGCAAAAGGTCCCCAGCGTTGAAGCTCGAGCTGCCTATGCCGCCTTAGTCCGAGCGCTGGGCGACCCGGCCCCCGGCAGCGCCGGACTCACGCTTCCTCCCACGCCCCGCAGGTTGCTGCAGACCCCTTACTGGACCTTCCATCGCTACGGCATCGAGCGCCGAAAGGCGGACGTGATCCGGAACGCGGCCGCGGTCGCCCCTCGCCTCGAGGAGCTGGCTCGTGGCGGTGCCGACGAGGCGCGCCGACGCCTGCTGGGCATCCCAGGCATCGGTCCCTGGTCGGCCGCCGAGGTCACCGCCGTGGCGCTCGGTGATCGTGATGCTGTCTCGCCCGGCGACTACAACCTCCCCCATGTCGTGAGCTGGGCGCTTGCGGGCGAGCCCAGAGGCTCAGACGCCCGCATGCTGCAATTGCTTGAACCCTATCGCGGCCATCGTGCCCGCGTGATCAGGCTGCTGGCGGCCGCCGGCATCACCGCGCCTCGCTTTGGTCCCCGGATGGCGCTGCGGCGGTTTGCCCGCCGCTGAGTCAGGACGCCTTCTTCGCCGGCTGGAAGTAAGGGTTGGCACCGGCCGCGTGGTCGGTACTGTCGATGACCCGCGAGATTTCTGGTACCGCGGCCTTGATCGCCACCTCGATCCCCTGCCGCAGGGTGACGTCGACCTGGGCGCATCCCTGGCAGCCGCCGCCAAGCTGCACGTAAGCCGCACCGTCGCGAACATCGAGGAGATCGACGAAGCCACCGTGTGAGGCGACGCCGGGATTGATCTGTCGATCCAGAACATCCTGGACCCGCGCCGCGATCGGATCGGTCCAGCCCTCATTCGGATTGTCGATCGTCAACGCACCCCCGATCGCCGACTGGTCCAGGTCGACAACGGCGCCCTGAAGGTGCGAGGCACTCTCCGGATCCACCAGCACCGCCAGCCCCGGAGTTTCGACTACGACGTCGTGGGGAACGGCGCTCGACGGATCTACCAGGTCGATCTCATAAACAAAGCGACCGCCACGGCGCCCGGTGATCTCCAGCCGGAGGCAGGCATCGGGCCGGCCGCCTTGCAGGCGGACGCGGTCTATCTTCTCCAGCGCCGCTGGCGTAACGCGAAGCTCGAGGGCCACTGATTCATTCTATTAGTGGTCAGATAGAAGCATGGCACGCGTTCTCCTCCTGATCCCAAGCCGTACTTATCGAACCCATGACTTCATGGAGGCGGCGCGCGCCCTCTCGATCGAGGTGGTGGTTGCCAGTCCTCACCGTCCGGCGCTGGCGCCCTTGATGGAAGGTCGCCTTCTGCGGCTCGACTTCGAAAAGATCCACGACTCGGTCGCCTCCATCGTCAGCTTCGCCTCGAAACATCCACTTGACGCCGTCGTGGCGGTGGATGACGGGGGTACTCGCCTCGCGAGCGCCGCCGGGGCCGCTCTTGGTTTGCCTCACAACCCGGTAGCAGCTGTCGAGGCTGCCTCAAACAAGGCGCTGGCGCGTGCCGCCTTTCGGCGCGCCGGCCTGAGAACGCCCGGATTCCAGGTGCTGTCGATCGATCGGGATCCAACCACCCTCGCCTCCGCGCTTCGCTATCCCTGCGTCGTCAAGCCGCTCGATCTTTCCGGCAGCCAGGGCGTGATCCGGGCCGACGATGAGTCCAGCCTCCCCGCGGTGTTCGAGCGGGTAGCGGCCATCGTGCGGTCATGCGCTCGAGATACGCACTCGTACCTTCTGATCGAGGACTTCATTCCCGGTCGTGAGGTCGCTGTTGAGGGCCTGCTGCGCAGCGGCCGGCTCGAGGTCCTGGCGATCTTCGACAAGCCGGACCCACTCGACGGTCCCTTTTTCGAGGAGACGATCTACGTGACGCCGTCGCGGCTGGGGCGTGAGTGGCAGGACTCGATCGCCCAAACGACCGCCTCAGCAACCGGTGCGCTCGGCCTTGTCGAAGGTCCGATCCACGCCGAACTTCGAATCAGCGACGGGGATCTGACCGTGCTCGAAGTCGCCCCCCGCTCGATCGGCGGCCTCTGCGCGAGGACGCTCCGCTTCGGCGCCGGGATGTCGTTGGAAGAGGTGATCCTGCGCCACGCTGCCGGCCTACCGATGCCCGATCACCAGCTGGAGGCGCGCGCCGCGGGCGTGATGATGCTCCCGATCCGCGCCGCCGGGAGCCTGGAATCGGTCAACGGACAGGAGGCCGCCCGTAGGGTGCCGGAGATCGAAGACCTCGTGCTGACGATTCCTCCCGGCGAGCGGCTGGTCCCGCTTCCCGAGGGAGACCGTTACCTGGGCTTTCTCTTCGCGCGCGGCAGGCAGCCCTCGTCGGTCGAGGCGGCCCTTCGCGACGCCTATTCGCGGCTGACCGTCGTCACCCATGACTGAACTCCGCGATGACTGGCAGCCCAGGGTTCTGATCGTTGGCGCCGGCTTCGGCGGCCTGGCCTGCGCCCGAGCGCTCGACGGAAAACCGGTCGAAGTACTGCTGATCGACCGCCATAACTACCACCTCTTTACGCCCCTCCTCTACCAGGTTGGCACCGGCCTCCTCAACCCGAGCGACATCGCCTATCCGCTACGGCGAGTCTTCAGGAATTCCCACAACGTTCGGGTCCGGCAGGCGACGGTCCGCCAGGTCGACCTATCGGCAAAGTTTGTCCGAACTGAGGACGATCAGACGCTGAATTACGACTTCATCGTGCTGGCGACGGGCAGCGTCGACAACTACTTCGGCAACCAGCGGCTCGCGGACGTCTCACTCGGGCTGAAGTCACTCGAAGACGCCACGCGGCTTCGCAACCAGGTCCTCACCTGCCTGGAACGCGCAGACGCCGAGACCGACGAGGCTGAGCGAAGGGCTCTTCTCACCTTCGTCGTGGCGGGCGGCGGCCCTACCGGCGTGGAGTGCGCGGGAGCGCTGGGTGAACTGATTCAAATCGTGGCCGGACATGACTTCCCCGCCGTGGGCCGGAAGGACGTTCGCATCATATTGCTCGAGGGTCAGGATCGGTTGCTGGGCGCATTCTCGGAGCGAATCGGGCGCTACGCCGAGAAGGTACTGCAACGCCGCGGGATCGAGGTGCGAACTCGCACGCTGGTCACCGCCGCTGATGCGAACAGCGTCACGCTATCCGACGGCGCCGTGGTTCCTACCCGCACCATCATCTGGTCGGCCGGCGTTCGGCCTAACGATCCCGGCTCGGACGCCTCAGCGCCAAGGTTCAAGAACGGCAGAATCGTGGTAGACAGCTGCCTGCGCATTCCGGGGCGGAGCCGCGCCTTCGCCCTCGGCGACGTGGGATCGCCAGGCGAGCAACTCCCGGCGCTGCCGATGCTCTCGCCACCGGCGATGCAGGGCGGACGCCATGTCGCGCAGGCGATCCTGGACGAGCTTCGAAGCGGCGCTGCGCCTGACCGCCCCTTTCACTATGTGGACAAGGGCACCATGGCTACAATCGGGCGCAATGCGGGCGTGGCGCACCTGCCCGGCGGCCTCGAGCTGACGGGGTTCCTGGGTTGGGCCACCTGGTTAGTCGTTCACGTCTACTACCTGGTGGGCTTTCGCAACCGCCTCAGCGCCGTTGCCTCCTGGGCGTGGGACTACCTTCGCTTCGATCGGCCGATACGGATCATTCTTGAGAGCGGCGCGGACCAAAGCGCCACTGTCAGCCGCGGAACTCGGCCAGCGCCTTGAGTCGCCTCACGTCAGCGACGAAGGTCCGCTTGATCAGCGGCCGCAGAACCATCATCCCGATCCAACCCGGTGCTCCGAGCGGCGGCTGAAGGCGCTCAGTCCAGGTAAAGAGCGTCCCACGCGCCGACTCTCGACACACCATGATGCCCGAACCGCTGACCCAGCCGAGATGCACAATCGTGAGTCGCACCGGCGGATCCCAGAGGGTAACCCGGATCCTGTCCGTGGTCGTGATGCCTCCGATCCGGACGCTCGCCACTCCCTCAACGCCCAAACCCTGCCGCTGCTTGGAAGTGATCCGAAGGGCCGACAGCTCGCTCATCCAGCGATGGAGTCCTTCCCAATCGACAAGGTAGCTCCATATGGCGCCGATGGGAGCCCGTATCTCCGCTGACATCGTCACCTCGATTGGCGGCAGCGTCATCGCGCGGCCTTCCGTGGTTTGGTCCGTTCAATCGCCACTCGATTGCCTCGTACGGAGACGCCCTCGCGCCTCAGGCGCCGGATCTGCTCGTCTCGGTTTCTCGCAACCGGCTCGCCACTGGAACGCACCACTCTCCACCAGGGCAACCCGACGCTGTTCGCCAGGACATTTCCTACCGCCCGCGCTGCGCCCGGAAACCCTGCACGTGTAGCTACCTCGCCGTAGCTCACCACCTCACCACGACGCAGATCGCGTATAACGTTCGCCACCGACGCGACAAACGAGCGATGTCCGCTTCCGGGCTGGCTGATGATCGGAGGCTAGCAGGCGCCGATTCCCGCGGTCCGAGCGGGCGTATGCTAGCGACACAGCGGAGGGGTTCGGTGGGAATGCAAACAGTCGTCCGGAGAACTGATTACCTGGATTACAAGGGTCGGGACGACATCCTTGGCGGCGGAGTAAAGCTGATCCCAATCCAGACGCCGCAGGGAACCTTCCGCGTCTGGACCAAGCGAGTGGGAAACAGCCCAAGTATCAAGCTTCTGCTGCTGCACGGTGGCCCAGGTGCCACCCACGAATACTTCGAGGCCTGTGACAGCTACCTCCCGGCTGCCGGGATCGAGTACTACTACTACGACCAGCTCGGCTCCGCCTACAGCGACCAGCCGGACGACCCGCGCCTCTGGGAGATCGATCGTTTCGTCGAGGAGGTCGAGCAGGTGCGCGTCGCTCTTAACCTCGACCGGAACAACTTCTACTTGCTGGGCCACTCCTGGGGTGGAGTGCTCGCCATCGAGTATGCCCTCAAATACCATCGTCACCTGAAAGGGATCGTGATCTCGAACATGATGGCCAGCATCCCGGCGTACAACGCTTATGCGCGCAGCGCCTTGATGCCGGCAATGGATCAATCCGCGCTGAAGGAGATTCAGCGGCTGGAGTCGGAGAACGACTTCGAAAATCCTCGTTACATGGACCTACTGATCGAGCAACACTACGTACATCACGTTTTGCGCATGCCGGTCGAGCAATGGCCTGACCCGGTGAACCGGGCCTTCGCGAAGATCAACAAGTCGATTTACGTCCCGTTGCAGGGTCCGAGCGAGCTCGGCGCCAGCGGAAAACTCGAGCGGTGGGATCGGACAGCCGACCTGAAAGACATCGATGTACCCGCGCTCACGATCGGCGCGCGCTACGACACGATGGACCCCAAGCACATGGAATGGATGGCCGGCCAGCTACCTCGCGGCCGCTACCTTCACTGCCTGGAGGGAAGCCACATGGCCATGTACGACGACCAGGCGACTTACTTCGAAGGCCTGACCCGTTTCCTTCAGGCGACTTCAACCTCCGCTTCGACGGGCTCCGCCTGAACCGCCTGTTCTGACCTGAGGGCCGACAGCACGATCGCAAGGGTCACGACGACGGTCGCTGCACCCACCAGCCAGGCGAAGTGGTACCCGCCGGCCAGCGCGGTCACGGTGTCGACCCCACCCCTGCTCAGGCTCAAGCTGTGCGCCCCCGCGACCGTGGCGAGGACAGCCAGACCGAGCGCGCCACCCACCTGTCCGGTCGTGTTCAAGATCCCGGATGCGAGGCCGGCATCGGACTCCCGAGCGTCCGACATGGCAATGATGGCGAGCGTCGGAAAGGACAGGCCTCCACCGAGACCGAGCAAGGCCAGCGGCACCATCAGGTGAATGGGATAGATCGCGTGAGTGGGGCCGAGCCCGAGCATCAGGAGAGCGATCACGATCACGATCTGGCCCGCGACCAGAACCCTGGTCGTGCCGAACATGCCGATCAATTGTGCTGAGAGCCGGATCGAAAACAGGCCCATGACAACGGCCACCGGCAGGAAGCCCAGGCCGATCGCCATCGGACCGTAGCCGAGCACCCGCTCGAGGTCGAGGGAGCCGAAGAAAAAGAATCCAAAGAAGGCCGAAGTCATCAGCGCTTGTACGAGGTTGGCGGCGGAGAGCCGGCGCGAGCCGAAGATACGCAGGGGAAGGATCGGGCTGGCGGCTTTCGCTTCGCGGATGACGAAGCCGATCAGCAGGGCGAGCGCCAGGGCGCCGAAGAGAAGTGTGTGAGGCGATCCCAGTCCGTAAACCGAGGACTCTACGATGGCATAGACAGCAACCATCAAGCCAACCGTGACGAGGAACGCGCCCACGAGGTCGGCACCTTTTCCTATGCCAATGCCGTCATCCGAACTCAGCAGCCTGGCGGACACGATTGCTGTTGCCACTCCGATCGGCACGTTAACGAAGAAGATCCAGTGCCAGCTGACTGCCTGCGTAATCAAGCCTCCGGCGAGAAGACCGACGGCGGCACCGGCCGAGGCTATGAAGCTGAAGACTCCAAACGCCCTGGCGCGCTCGTTCGGCTCGGGGAACAGGCTGACGATCATTGCCAGGATTACGGCCGAACTGGCCGCTCCGCCGACGCCCTGTACGAAGCGAGCCACGATCAGGAGCGGCTGGTTGAATGACAGCCCGCACACGATCGAGGCACTCACGAAGATGCCGAGGCCTGCCAGGTAGACCCGCTTGCGGCCGAGCAGGTCACCGAGCCTGCCGGCGAGCAGAAGGAGTCCCGCGAAGGCGATCAGGTAGGCGTTGATCACCCAGGCCAGGCCCGATTGCGAGAAGCCCAGATCGCGCTGAATCGAGGGCAGCGCGACGTTGACGATCGTCATGTCGACAACGATCAGGAGGAAGCCGACGCAGAGAATGATCAATGAGGCCCAGCGTGTGTTTTTCATGTCTCTTTAGACCGCACTCAAACCGAAATTCATCGGTCCGCCTGGTTATTCCGAAGCGATGACTTTTAGCCCTGGATCCGGTCTAAATAGGAAATGGCGATTGGCCCGATCACCCTGGACTGTGCCTGCCTTGGGCCGCACGCGGGAACGATCGATCGGATTGCGCGGCTCCAGCTCATGGCCAGGCGAAAAGGGTCAAGGTTGCAACTGAGCAACGTCGACGAGGCGCTGCTCGAGCTGATGCAGCTCTGCGGCCTGGCGGCGACGCTAGGCGTCGAGCCGGGGCGGCAGGCCAAAGAGCGGGAAGAGGCGGGCGGTGTCCAGGAAGAAGGTGAGGTCCGAGATCCTGCCGTCTGAGACCTCGAGAACCTGTAGGGCCCACGGCTCGTGCCCACCGTTCGGACTCGGCTTGTACTGCCCATAAGTGGGCATCCCGTTGGCACTGATCGCCGGGATCACTCGCGAGCCGCGGCACCCGATCCCGGGACCAAACCACCAGCCGAATATGTCCTCCCGACCGCTGAGCCACATGTCAAACGGCGGCATCGACTGGGTTGCGTCTTCCCGGATGAGCGAAGTCAGCGCGGTTATGTCGTAGCGTTCGAAAGCCGCTACGTACCGCTCGAGCATCGCCCGGTCGGAGTCTTTCAATGGCGGCAGGCGATCACCGGAGCTGACATTGCTCTTCGCCAGCGTCGCCCGGGCCCGTTGGAGGGCGCTGTTGACGGATGCCACCGAAGTCTCGAGCAGCTCGGCCACCTCAGAGGCTTCCCAGCGCAGCACCTCGCAGAGGATCAGGGCCGCCCGCTGGCGCGCCGGGAGGTGCTGGAGGGCGGCCACAAAGGCAAGCCGGATCGATTCGCGTTCGACCGCGACGTCCGCGGGATCCTTATCCGGCGCTATCAGCTGCATCGGGACGGGTTCGAGCCAGGTCGCCTCCGGGCGGGTGTGGAGGTTCGATTCCACCGGCTCCTGGGCCGGCCCCAGGTCCATCGGCCGGATGCGGCGCTCCTTGCTATTGAGCATGTCGATGCAAACGTTAGTCGCAATTCGATACAGCCAGGAGCGCATCGCAGCCCGGCCTTCGAAGCGGTCGCGGCTGCGCCAGGCACGCACGAAGACGTCCTGCACGGCGTCCTCGGCGTCGAAGGGCGAGCCGAGCATCCGGTAGCAGTACGCGATCAGCTCCGAGCGGTGCTGCTCCAGCTCACCGAAAGCGGGCGCGGCAGTAATTGCGGGTTCGGGCACTCCGATGATTCTAGAGAGAGACACCGTCGCCGTTGTTTCAGCCCTCTCCTGGGAGGCCACCGAGCTTGAACGCTTCCCGCAGCAGCTGCTTCACGGCGGGCGCCTCGGCTTCCGCCGGGGTGCGAAGCCTGAGGAACCTCGAATCCTTACCGCTGCCCTGGAGCAAACCCGCCTTGTTGTTTAGCTCGCGGCCCCGGTAGAAGAAGATGGTCGCGTAGCTCGCGAAGGTGCCGATTCCAGCGACATTCGAGCCGTCCACCTCGTAGCGAACGATCTTCCACATCGCGCTGGCAGAGCGTGGCGGCTGGCCTCGATAACTGATCTCAGTGGCCTTTGGCCCGGCGGCTTTCACGGCCTTGCGCGCTGCCTGAAAGATCGGGCGCACCTTCGCCGGCATCTTGCCGAGATGCTCAGCCACCGAAATCTCGGCTGCTGCCATTACCGCGCCCCTTTGGTGGCGGCTGTCGCTACGAGTACCTCACGCAGTCTCACGGCAAATTGGGCGGCATGGCTGTCAAAGCCTCCATGGGCACCGGGGAAAACCACAGCATCCGTTCCCAGCGCTTTAGCCAGGCCGAGACCGGCCTCGTGAGCGAACTCCCCGCGCGAGTCGTGACCGACCGCCGGTACGATGCGGACGGACGATGCTTTCAGAGCGGTGAAGTCCGGCTGGTAGAGCCCCACTGGTTTCAGGTAATGGCCGAGGAAGAGGCCAAAGTTGCGCTCCATCTGGGCCTCCCCCTCGCGCATCTCCGGGGTCGTCTCACCCTGGGGCACCGGCGGCGGACCACCCTTGATGCCGGCCGACTGCATGAATTTCTGCATCGCCGGCCAGACCCCGGCCGACTGAAAGGTGGTCTGGATATCGTCCAGCTGTTCCGGATGCCGCTCGCTCGCCGGCAGGAATGCCTGGGCCGGCGGCTCATGGGCCACGAGCGTCCGGACCTGCTCTGGATGGCGCGTCACCAGCTCGAGTCCGATGACCGCTCCCCCGCTGCTTCCGAAGACAAAGGCAGGTTCACTGGTCACCGCCTTCAGAAGCCGGTGCACGTCATCAGCAAAGATCTGGACGATCCGGGCGTCCTCGAGGGGCTCCTCGAGCTTGCTGTGCGACAGGCCACGCGGGTCGTAAGTAACGACGGTGAAAGCCGGACTGAGCTCGGCCACGATCGCATTAAAGGCCCCCGCGTCGGCCGGGCCGCCGGGCATCATCAAGAGGACCGGACCGGACCCCCGGATTTCGTAGTAGATGCTCGCGCCAGGCACTTTCAATGTTTCGGTTTTCATGCTCATAGTCTTACCCATTACCAGCCTCCCTTTGGATCGTCAATAGGCCGGGGTTCGGAAACAGGACCGAGCGTTGACCGAGGCGCCGGTACTGGCGCATGCCCATCCAGATGGAGGCGCACAGGTAAAGCAGCCCACAGCCTGCCGCCACGATCGCCGCCGGCAGGCCCGGTCCGTTTATGGCGATGGTCACGAGGGCACCAAAGGCGCCAACCAGGCCCGAGGTTACGAAGGTTATGAACGTGCCACTGCTGGCCAGGGGCTGAAGGATGGCTCGCGGACCCGCGAGGTGGTTGTATGTTTGCCATAGTCCCCGGTCGTCGTCATTAGCCGATGTGACGAGGAAACGCTCGATCCCCGGGTCCATCTGGACGTAGGCCGCCCGCAGGCGATTCATTCCGATCACGATGCCAAGGTCTTCGATCGAGGCATTCGCCACCCGCATCTGGGTCAGGGCCCCGATTACGACCAGCACCCCCAGGAGCACCAGGGCGAAGGTGATGAAGCGTCCGTCGAACCGAGTAACCTGGCCGACCAAAGCGGTGCCGACGATGCTGGACGAGACCAGCATCAAGAAGGTGGTAATCCGGCTCAGGATCTCGCTTTGCGTGGTGCCGCGCGTCGCCAGCAAGCTCCAGTGCTCGGTCGCCAGTAGCTGCGCCCTGATCGTGGCCGTAGGATTCATACCAACCTCCATCTGAACTCTGTCTCTTTAGACCGCCGACCGGCGGAAAGTCATCGGTCGAGGGAGAGAAAGCCACGGCTGTCAGAATCGTCCACGTGACTGAGGAGGACCTGGCGGCTGCCCGAGCCGGATGCAACCGGTTCCTCAACGGGCACGGCATCCCGAGCGCAGCCGACCTGCTGAGCAGCATTCCGCTCGACGTCCAAGCCGATCGCTACGGCAGCGGGGGCGTGGTGCAGGAACTCGAGACCGAAGTGGCATCGCTCCTCGGAAAGCCCGCTGCTCTGTTCCTACCCAGCGGGACCATGGCTCAGCAGGCGACGCTTCGGGTGCACGCGGACCGAAGGGGGCGCCGCGCTGTTGTCTTCCATCCGATGTGCCATCTCGACTGGCATGAGGGCCGTGGCTACCAGCGCCTTCATGGTCTGGTCGGCGTTCCGGCTGGCGAGCCAACCACGCCGATGACGCTATCCACCCTTGAGGGCATAAATGAAAATCCGGCTGCGCTGCTGATTGAGCTGCCACAGCGCGACCTCGGCGGAACGCTTCCCGACTGGCACGACCTCGTCGGCCAGGTGGAGTGGGCTCGCGCGCGAGGCGCCGCGGTCCACATGGACGGTGCCCGGCTCTGGGAGGCGACGGCTGGCTACGGCCGGACCGCGACCCAGATTGCCGCCCTCTTCGACACGGTCTATGTGTCCTTCTACAAGGGGCTGGGCGGCATCTCGGGCTGCTGCGTGGCGGGGCCGGCCGAAGTAATCGCCGAAGTCTCCGATTGGCGGACTCGACATGGCGGCCGACTCTTTGCCATGTGGCCGTACGCCGCGTCCGCGCTGACGGGCTTGCGAACGCGCTTGCCCAGGATGCCGGCCTACCACCAGCACGCGCTTGCCATCGCTAACGAACTGAGCGGTTTGCCTGGCGTCGAGGTACTGCCGAATCCGCCGCAGGCTCCGATGATGCACCTGCAACTCTCGATCAGCACCGAGGACCTCGTAGGACGGTGCGTTGAGATCACAAGGCGCGACAAGATCTGGACCTTTCCTCGTCCGTTCAGCGCGATCTCCCCCTCCCTTCTACGCGTGGAGTTTTCTATCGGCGACGCCACCATGGAGTTCACACCGATAGAGGTCCGGGGCCTCGTGGAGCGACTCGTGTCCGTCGCGCGGGTGGCCTGACTGGCTTATGCCGCCCAGTCGAAGTTGGCACTCTTGTCGGCAACGTGGCCGTCCAGGGAGCTGATGACCGAGTAGATCAGGTTAGCGATGGTGGATGCGGTACCTCACATGAGTCACCGCTGGTGATGCCACGACCTCGACCGGCTCCAGAACGGGATCACCCGCACCCTCGAGTAGGCGCTCGCCCGAGCCGAGTAGGACAGGAACAATATGAAGATATAGTTCGTCCAGCTTCCCCGCAGCGAGATATTGCCTGATTGTGCTTGCTCCGCCCGCAATCAAAACGTCTTTTCCACCCGCGGCATACCGGGCTTGCTCCAGCGCCGCTTCCGCCCCGCCCCCAACGAAGCTGAAGGTCGTGCCGCCGCGCATGTTCAAGGGTTCGCGCGGATGGTGGCTCAGGACAAACACGGGAACGTGGTACGGCGGGTCATCACCCCACCATCCCTTCCACGACCCGTCCCATGGCCCGGCTCCGCCGCCAAACATCTTTCGTCCCATGACGTAAGCGCCGATATTCTGGGAGGCCGCCTGGACTACATCCGAGTCCGCATTACGCACGCCGCCCTCTAAACCCTGTTGCTGGCGCCAAGCGAGGGTTTCGAAGATCCACTCGTGGAGGCGCATCCCGCCTTCGCCGATCGGGTTTTCCAGGCTCTGATTCGGCCCGGCGACAAAGCCGTCGAGCGAAATTGAGATCTGGGACCTGACGATGCTCAGGCGCTCGCAGCTACGGGGTGGAGCTCGAATACCGGGTAGTTGGTCGACGCCCCCTCCGGATCCGTGATCGGCTGACGCAACAGCCGCCCCGCGAAGAATCGAGCGGGAGCCGGTTGTCGCCTGACGAAGGGCGCCAGAACGTCTCGAAAGAATGTAGCCACTTCAGGCGGCGTGAGCTCGACCGCTTTGATCGCCTCGGATCGGTGGTTGACCTCGATGGTGCCTTCCCCCGCGGCACGCAGGTTGCGGACCCAGTTGACGTGCCCGTAGGCGCCAATAAGGAAGCGCCGGCCATCGACCTCCAGCACCGCGACGGCTGTCGATCGAGGCTGACCGCTGGTGCGGCCGCGGACCGTTAGAAGGCCATTGGGACCCATCGGCACTCCGCTGCCGAGCAGCCGGCGGGCGACCGGATTGAAGAGTCGAACGAACGTGGGGGCTTTGGTCGTGGCCATGCGCATCTAATCGTACGCCCACCAACCCACCAACTTTTAGAACCGATCTCCTATCAAGCGGCCGCAGTCCTAAGTTGAGAGATCTTCCAGTGCAACCTTCGCGGCACACAGCGGACAGTCCCCGGAGTCCACAGGTTGTTCGGCAATGTCTCCAGCGATTCCAGGGCAAGGTTGCTGGCGGCGGCAAAGGTCGCTGACCACGGGCCAAGCGCAATAAGCGTGCCGAAAGCGACCGGTCGCGCGCCGCACGCAACCAGGTCGTCGTAGGTTCCTCGAACAGCCGAGCCGGCATTCGTCACGTCGTTTACGATCGCGACACTTACGCCTCTGAGACGATGGCGCAGGACCTCCGGTATCCGGTATCTCACTGGATACATGGCGTCCGACGGCGGCTCGGCAAAGCGCTCGGTGAAGGCAAAGGCGACGTCGCATTCCTCCCCAACGAGCTGTGCCAGGAATGCGCCGCCCGTCAGAGGCCCGCAGACGGCATCAAAGCGATGACGCTTCAGCCGGTCCGCCAGTTTCACGGCCAGCGGCCGAAGCACGGCCGGCCGCTGTAGCAGCAGATCAGGCTCTAGCCAGCGGTCGCCGTGATGACCGGACTCAAAGCGGAAATGCCCCGCTCGAGGCGCCATCAGATCGAACAGGCTTTCCGTCGAGCCATATAGTAATTAGCCGAGGCTTTAGAGAAATGGAGGCAGTAAAGATGGCAGGTTCGCCGGGGAAGCCGAGGGACGGCGCCCGTCCTTCCTCATCATTGATGTCAGGCGATTTGGCCACCGCCCGGGACAAGGCTTTGCATCCTGGCGAGACCAGCACATCATTCCCCGCTATAACCGGGCAGGCGTGAGCAAGTTCGCGATGCTGGTCGCGGCAGGGGCGTCAGGCTGGATGGCCCTAGGACGGCCACCAACCCCTGAACCTCCCGGTACCTTTCCGACCGGCTACTTTGCCGATCGTGAGGAGATGGAGTCCTGGTGCGCGTCACGATGATCCGAACCAGGTAGTCAGCGCGTCGCGCAAGCCGGTTTCGGTGCCCTCCCCCACCCAGGCGACATGTCCGTCGGGCCGGATCAGCACGGCAGTGGGGGCAGAGACGGCGCCGAGTACCGGAAGTTCCCAGGTGCCGGCGTACGAGGCATCGACGAGCTGAACTCTGTCGGCCCACGGTGCGATGTCGAGGCCGCCGGCCTCACCGAGGTTGAGCAGCACCGGCTTGGCGTCGTGCAACAACGAGAACACTCGCACGGTGCCATCCGCAGTGGCCAGGTCCAGGTCGGGCATGCGGCGCCCCAACAGCGGATGTCCCTCACCGAGGTCATACGCAACGTCGAGGCCGGCGATCATGGCGGCGATGTGCTTGCGCGGCTCGTCCATGCGCAGCAGCTCCATCACCGTGTCGCGCAGTGCAACGGACCGGTCGTCCGTTGCGCCGAGCGCCCTCTGCGCCATGGTGTTCCGCAGCACCCGCGCACCAACCGGGTGGCGTTCGGCCTGATACGTGTCGAGGAGGCTCACCGGTGATGTTCCACTGACCACCTGGGCCAGCTTCCAGCCCAGGTTGACGGCATCCTGCACGCCAATGTTCAACCCCTGGCCTCCTATCGGGGCGTGCACATGTGCCGCGTCTCCCGCAACCAGCACGCGCCCGCTGCGATAGGCCACCGCTTGACGTGTCATGTCGGTAAAGCGAGAGATAAAGCGCGGGCTATGCGCCCCGTGGTCCGTTCCGTCGACGCGGATAAGCGCTGCACGGAGATCCTCCAGAGTGGGCTCATCGGTGTGGTTCACCTCGGGTTCGATCAGGGTGACCCCCACGCGTCCCCCCTCGGCGGGGCCGATGCCGCCGCCGCCACGCAGGCCGAATTCAGGCATCTCCTCCATCTCGACCTCCGCATGGATCCAGCACGTTGTTGGATCCCAGCCCGCGAAATCGATGCCGGCCGCCTTGCGCACCACGCTGCGGCCCCCGTCGCAACCAACCAGAAATTTCGTCCGCAGGGACGTGCCGTCGGACAACGCGACGTCAAGGCCGCTGTCGTCCTGCGTGAAACCCGTCACCTCGCGCTCGCGCAGGACGCGAACACCCAGCTCATCGATCCAGCCCGACATGATGCGCTCGAAATGGCTCTGCAACAACGCCATCCCGTAGTTGTGGCGGGTGGGGAAATCGCTGATGTCCAGCGGGACTCCACCGAATGCCTGCACCTGCACCGTCTTTCCCTCGGCGAGAAAGCGATCAACGACGCCACGCTGATCGAGCACTTCGATGGTGCGGGAGTGCAGACCGCGCGAGCGTGGGCTTTCCAGCTTGAAGCTGGCGCGTCGCTCGACGATGACAACGTCGGTCCCCGCCAATGTCAGCTCTGCCGCCAGCATCATCCCCGTCGGACCGCCTCCGGCGATCACCACCGCATGCTCGGCCATACGCTACCCCCTCCTTGCCGCCTGGTTCACGCGCACACTGGCGGCCTCAGCCGGCGATTATGCGGCACCACCCGGGGCTTGCCGCAAGCCCCCGGCTGCGGTATAAATTGGAGTGGAGGGGGTTGGTCATCCCTTTCTGGATAGGTGGCTGTGCTAAGACCCAGCCGGAAACTGTTCTTCGAACGGGCTGGTAGCCGCTAGAAGTCAAGCGGAAAATTAGCGGGAGACGAGTCTCGAACTCGCGACCTCAACGTTGGCAACGTTGCGCTCTACCAACTGAGCTACTCCCGCACGAGTTGCCATTATAGCCACGCCTTTCCCGAATTCCGGAATTCAGCCAGATTCGCTTGGAGCACCCGTTACCGGGACGTCAGGAGGCCGTCACGGGGGCGAAGGCCGTACCGCAATGCTCGGACGCTTGACTGGCGTAGATGGAGTCCAGGGGGATCCTTTTTCGTATGGTCGTGGCCGCCGGCGTGGCCGCCAGCCTCCTCGCCAGCGGACCGCTGGCCGCGTCGGCCGATGACATCACCGACGCCCAGGCCCGGCTGCAGGTCATCGGGAAGCTAAAGGG
>Ga0207416_1000335_pt1 | contig 83729 bp, 73 predicted proteins | sample PaiPotPPM11metaG_FD_184107 | JGI IMG/M metagenome (GOLD analysis project Ga0207416, IMG submission 184107) | Iron sulfur acid spring bacterial and archeal communities from Banff, Canada, to study Microbial Dark Matter (Phase II) - Paint Pots PPM... ... | reverse complement strand
CGAAAGAGGCGGGTGTTGGGCCTTCCCAGGACGCCAAAAACGAGAGTTGCGGGCCATTCATCCCTTCTCGAAAGGCACGGGAGCATCAACGAGCATGGCACCGCTCAGAACAGGAGTTCAAGGATGGTTGAACCTGTTCGCGATATTCCTCACCAACTACGGCTTCCACTTGAGTAGAGGCCACGCCTCATCTTCTCAGGAAGCCGACTACGTAGGAGTGTCAGAAGCTGCGGGACTTCAGTCCCTGCAGAGTGTCACATATACTCTTGAGAGCATTGTAGGAGAAGTTTGGATGCTCTTCCAGGGGGAAACAGGGACAGTCTAATACTATTTAGGCATGTGTCAAATCCACTTGACAGTTTCGTGCTTGTACAAGGTCAACACTGTCAAGCAGAATCACCTCTTTTTGACGTATGCCTTAACTTTGAGCTAACGGTTCTTTTTCGGGTAGTGGGTTAGACTCGGAGGATGATCCTGACTAGCATAAACGTGTGACGCTTGGTCAGAGCATGAACGCTGTGGAGTCTCTTGAGCAGTCAAATCCTCCTTAGCAGACCCACTACCTGTCAACAGATCCCCCCTTGATTCTTCTACCAAGCCTGTTATACTACAAATAGAAGGTCGAAATATCCCATCATTCATAAAAGCATAGCTACAACTAAATATTTTCTACAGGCAACTGGCGAACAGTGGAGCAACCACAGGGGAGCCTGAAGAACTATGCAAAAACAGTCGTTCGCCTGGGCTGTAGAATCAATCAAAGAGGCCAGAACATTTTGCTTTTTACAGCATATTTTACAGCAAAGGAGCGAACCCAATGACTACAACCACCACACCTCAAACTTTTTTGATTCGTTACCTGAATAGTCTCAATGGAGCTACGCCTAATTCCGCAGCTGCCGCATTCTATGCTTCGCTGGACCAGATCAGCACTGTTTCCCCAACGATTGCTGGCTCTATCATTCAAGAACTGCGCGATCAGCGTAGCAACCTGAAGCTGATAGCTAGCGAGAACTACAGTTCTCTGGCAACACAACTGGCTATGGGTAACCTCCTAACAGATAAATATGCCGAAGGGTACCCACATCACCGATTCTACGCTGGTTGTGATAACGTTGACGCCATCGAAGCAGAGGCAGCCCAACTCGCTTGTGATCTCTTCGGGGCCGAGCATGCTTATGTCCAGCCACACTCGGGAGCTGATGCCAATCTGGTAGCATTTCTGTCGATTCTGTTGGCAAAAGTAGAGAAGCCACAGTTGATAGAACTGGGACAGGAAGATCCTACGAAGCTTTCCCGGCAAGATTGGGAAAAAGTACGCCAGACCGTACACAATCAACGCCTGCTCTCACTAGACTACTACTCCGGTGGACACCTCACCCATGGCTATCGTCACAATATCTCTAGTCAACTGTTCGATGTGTACACATATACTGTCGACCCCAAAACCAACCTGATCGACCTCGATCAACTCCGCACGCAACTGCACGAGATTCGCCCCTTAATCCTGCTAGCTGGCTATAGCGCCTACCCACGTAAGCTCAATTTCGCCAAAATGCGCGAACTGGCCGATGAAGTAGGAGCTGTATTGATGGTCGATATGGCTCATTTTGCAGGGCTAGTCGCAGGAAAAGTATTCACAGGCGACTACGATCCCGTTCCTCATGCCCACATCGTGACCTCAACAACCCACAAGACACTACGTGGACCACGTGGTGGAATCGTACTATGCAAGCAAGAACTAGCAGAATGGGTTGATAAAGGTTGCCCCTCCATGCTTGGTGGTCCGCTACCACACGTTATGGCTGCGAAAGCGGTTGCCTTTCGCGAGGCATTAGCACCCGAGTTCCAGACATATGCGCATAAAATTGTAGAGAACTCCCAGGCTCTAGCCGCCTCCTGTGTTGCAGAATCCCTCAACGTTTTGACCGGAGGCACAGACAATCACTTGCTACTAATCGACGTCGCCAAAACCTTTGGACTGACAGGACGGCAGGCAGAGTCAGCACTGCGCGAATGCAAGATCACGCTCAACCGTAACGCATTACCATTCGACGCTAACGGACCCTGGTACACCAGTGGCCTGCGCATCGGCACTCCTGCAGCAGCCACCCTGGGTATGGGCCCTGCAGAAATGAAAGAAATTGCTAGCATCATCAAGCTTGTCCTTACGCACGTTACTCCAACAACGACAGCTAGTGGGAAGAAGAGCCTTACAAAGTATATCCTGGACGCAAGGGTAAGCCAGGAGGCCCAGCAGCGCATCAGCGCATTGCTTAATCGGCACCCTCTCTATCCAGAACTAGATCTTGAGCTGCTGCAGACACCCATTGCCAGGCAATAAATTGCGACGGACGTGATAAGTCGAGGTGCGGCGGACGCGATAAATCGGGTCCCTACACCATTCGCAATAAATTGCGGTGTAACACATTAAAATAGGATAAGCATATATGACAAACAAAGAACTGGCCCTGCGTTATGGCTGTAATCCACATCAAATACCTGCAAAAGTGTTCATGAAGAATGGGACACTGCCTTTCAAGGTCCTCAACGGAGCACCGGGATACATTAACCTGCTCGATGCCCTCAATTCCTGGCAGCTTGTAAAAGAACTCAAGCAGATTCTCAAGCAGCCAGCAGCGGCCTCATTCAAACACGTTAGCCCAGCTGGAGCGGCCATTGGTCTACCATTAAGTGACACACTCAAAAAATCATACGGCGTTGAAGATCTTGAGCTATCCCCACTAGCATGTGCCTACGCCAGAGCCAGAGGAGCCGACCGACTGTCCTCCTTTGGCGACTGGGTAGCACTGAGTGATATTGTTGATGTGCCAACGGCCCGCTTGCTCAATCGCGAAGTCTCTGACGGCGTTATCGCTCCTGGATATGAACCAGAAGCACTAGATATCTTGCGTAAGAAACAAAAGGGACGCTATATCATTCTGGAAATGGACGCGCACTATGAGTCCGAGGAGATCGAGAGACGCGAGGTATTCGGCATCACCTTTGAGCAGAAGCGTAATACAGCATTAGCTAGCGCTGATTGGCTACAGAACATCCCGACCACCAAAAAAGACCTGCCAGAGACAGCGCAGAGGGACTTGCTTCTCTCGCTTGTGGCTCTCAAATATACCCAGTCCAACTCAATCTGTTTTGCTGTCGATGGACAGTGCATTGGGATTGGTGCAGGACAACAGTCGCGCATCCAGTGCACACGGCTAGCTGCTTCGAAAGCTGCAACATGGTACCTGCGCCAGCATCCCAGGATATTTGAACTGCCCTGGAAGCCAGGAGTCAAGCGGCAAGATCAGGTCAATGCTATTGATCTCTACCTGCGAGATGACGCTACATCTATCGAGATCCAACAGTGGGAAGAGTTGTTTGAACAAGTTCCTCAGCGCTTAACACCCGAAGAGAAGCAAGAATGGTTGAAAGGCTTGAAGAATGTGGCACTTGGCTCGGATGCATTCATTCCCTTCCGGGATACGATTGATTGCGGTGCACAATACGGTGTGTCATATATTGCTCAACCGGGTGGATCTCTACGCGATGAGGATGTGATCGAGGCTTGCGATAGTTATGGGATGGTGATGGCTTTTACTGGGGTGCGGTTGTTCCATCACTAATTCTTTGAGCTTACAACGCCAGAAGTTGAAAACGACTTGAATATTACAAGGAGTTATTATGAGTGGTCATCATCCAATTTCCGAGCTTTTTGACCGCTTCTCGCCTGAAGAGAAACAGGAAATACAGGCAGAGACAAACAGGCTGCGTGAGGAAATGACTCTTCAAGAACTGCGTGAAGCCCTGCACATTCAGCAAGGGGAGCTAGGCGAAATACTTGGCATCAAACAAGCTGCCGTTTCCCATATGGAACGCCGCAACGATATACTCCTTAGTACTCTCAGAAAAGCAGTAGAGGCTATGGGAGGCGAGTTAATAATCACTGCACGTTTTCCAAATATAGAGGTATGCTTGAGTGACATCTCCCCACGTCTAAAGACGGGGGCTTCCTACCCTCGCGAGTAGGCTTTCCTGCTTCGTTGGAGGTTGCGCCCAAGTCATGGACTTGGGTGTCTTACACCGCCTCCACAGGCCTAACTTTCCCTGAGCCCCAGGGTAGTTACTCAGTCTAACATGTGCGGAAACGTGGTTTTTGTTTCCTCATCAGGAGCTTGGTTTTCACTCCTGGTAGTAGAAAGAGAGCGACATTGGTGAAACACGCTAGTGCTTTTACCCAAGCGAACGATTTAGCTTGGAACCTCTGAAACACTATTCCGTTGTCAACGTTCTATGAGGTGAAGTATAGCATAGGTGTCAATATACAAATGTTCATCATACAGGAAAGGAAAGTGAAGATTTTGTCATACAGAAAGGTACCACCAGTGCCCAAGCCCCACAAAAGGACTCTCCATTCATCCCCATGGCTAAAGCGCAGGGGTCTTCTGGTTCGGGGAGTGATAAGGAATAGCATTGAAAGAAAAGGGCTTGTCAGCAGAGTTTGACAGGCCTATTTTCTGGAAAGAATATACCCAGCAACCTCATATCCTCTGCCAGGACGCTCTTTCTCCAGCAGATCAGCCAGCCACTCCCAATGCGCCTCCTCAATAACAGTAAAGGCATCGCGTACCAGTTCGGGAAAGATACCGGGAACCAGAGGGAGAGAACGACGATGTGCGACATCATGATCAGTTCCATAGACATTGAAGACAAACCCACGAATGTCACTCAGCAGGACGACAATGCCTCCCATATCCAGTAGTGAGCGCAGAAAGTGAAGATGTGCATTGATGATACGAATGCGGAAGGCTTGTGCAGCCTCCTGGTAGCGACGGTGACGCTCCTGTTCGCCTAGTAGAGATGGGGCAACAGTTTGTACGTGGTCAAGGGCATCCAGCAAGGGATAACTGAAGAGCTGTGAGAGCACCAACGAACTGACGACAAGGCCAAAATCTCCTGGTTGAAGAGCATAGATCTCAGGAGGATCTGGCACTTGACACTGCTCCAAGCAAAGAGCCAGAGCATCAAAGAGAGCCTGTGATCCCTCAGATACCAACTTCTGCCAATCTTGCCGCCTGATAAGACCGGCAAGATTACTGCTGACGCCACCAGTGATATCGCATTGTACGAAGCGTATGCGCTTGCGAAAGGTAGACGATGTCAGCTCATCGCGTCCACGTTTCATAGCAGCAAGATCGAGATCAGCGAGCACAACCTCCTCGGATGCACGCGCCAAATCAGCGAGAGGTACTTCAGTACAGGCTCCAGCTCCTAAGACGAGCGTACTACGAGATGCGGCAGGAGCACGCAATTGTAAAGCCTGCGTAGTCAGTGGAGTACACTGCTGGAGGTGCTGGGGAGAATGCTGACGGAGCCATTCACGCCGACGAGGTCCTTGAGACTGCTCATTATTTTGTGGCAAAGTATCAATGCGCATACTATTAACTACCTACAGTATTTTGAAAGCTATGTGGCTTATACAACATTTACTCATATACCATGAATTGAGGCTTCTCTAGATTATACCTCCGGGGCCTTTGCCAGAGCCTTACAATCCATCAAATCTCCTAGGTCAAATATCAACAGTACCCCAGATTCTGGCTTGGTAACTCGGACTCACGTAATGATAACATTACCAACATTTTATTGACAGTATGGCTATAGGAATTAGTTGCGACCTGACATTCTGAAGTCATTCGTGTGTGGTAATTTGAGCTGATCACCACCTACTGCGGTTCTCCCCCATATCTACTACTAGAGCACTTACCTCAGGTATTCCCCGCTGTCATATGCTATACTAAGCTGGGCCGAAGTCTTGAGGCATGTTCGTTCTACCAATCCAGAGGAAATATTGCTATGGCAAATGTCTTCATCAGTCATCGCGGGAGTGACGCGAAAGAGGCCGAGCTGCTCGCCATCGAAATTCGCAATGCAGGCCATCAGGTATGGCTCGATGCATGGAAAATCGAGCTGGGTGATTCGATTGTTGAGCGCATCAATGAAGGGCTGGAAGGGACCACCTACGTAGTCGTATGCTATTCCTCGTCGGGTATAACTGCGCCGTGGATGTCGCGGGAGTGGATGTCAGCTCTCGCACGACAGCTCAAAGGATACGGAGTCAAGCTCTTGCCAGTTGCACTCACCGGAAGAGAACGACCTGCGATTTTGGCCGATCTGAAATACGCTGATCTTATCAAGGATTGGCATCAAGGTGTCTCACAACTTCTCCATGCGATTCGGTGAATGATATGGCAATACAAGTACTTATTGCACATGCCCAAGGTGAAGAACATTGCGCCGAGCATCTGGCGGGACCAATACAGGACGCAGGCTATCAGGTAGTCCACTATGGCACAGTGATGGTCGGAGAATCTCTCGTTGAGGAGGCGTCCAAGGTTCTCATGGCTAGAGGCGCAGTCGTGCTGTGTGGAACTATCAAAGCAGTGGGGACACGATGGGCACGCCAGTTTGTCAACGCGGCAAGAGCGAATAATCGAGGGGTCAAAATATTCCCTGTATGTATGGAAGAGGAAGCCGACGTCGAACAGCTCGCGCTTGACGGCAAGCCTGCAAATTACTGGCAAGATCCTGCAAAAGCAGTGCGAGAGTTGATATCGTCGCTGGAGAAACACTATCCTCTTCATGCTGATGCTGAACGGAGCCGCACTGATTGGGATTGTTATAAGCGAGCGGTGTTTGAGGAACATCAATGGGTGCGTTTGGCAGTCATAGCTGGTGCCAAGCACGATAGTTTCGCACGTATACCGCTTACAGAAGTATTTGTACCCCAAATGAGCAAGACTGGCCTGCCGAACTATGATATCCCAGATGAGATTCTCGCATACAAGCGCAATCTCTTCAATCTGGACAGGAAGCTAGAACCTTCCGAAGAATTGATCTCACCAGAGGTCGATGCTGAAGAGATTGCTGAGGAATTAACCTTAGCAGAGATAGATACTGAAAGGACAACCGAGGAGTTGGGGCTCTTAGGAGGTGCATCCCCTGAATTGGTTTTGGATGTGCTGATGCGAGAACGAGCCCAGGTCTTCCTGGGCGGGCCTGGTAGCGGTAAGAGCACTCTCCTGCACTATGCACTGTTATCCCTATGTGATCCAGAACGATCGAAAGAAGATCTGCCTCCGCATTGGCAAAGCTCCCCGGTTCCTTTCTTGATCGAACTACGGCAATATTTGCTCAAGAAGACACTGGACTTTGTCGAGTATATCGTCGAAAATACGAAAGAACGCTATGGCGTGCTTATTGACGCTGAGGACCTCAGATCTCTCTTCCGTGAGGAAGGCCAAGCCCTGGTTGTATTTGATGGCCTGGACGAGGTGTTCGATCCCAATGATCGGTTACGTGTACTTCAGAGCTTTCGAACATTTGCTCGCCAATATCAGACTCACATTGTGGTCACGTCGAGAATTGTCGGATACGAAGGCAGTGAGTTGGGAGTCGCACAGTTTCGCCACTACACCTTGCTCGACTTCACTCTTCAGCAAATTCGCCAGTTTGTCACGAAGTGGTACGAGTACTACACCTGGAAGGGAGATGAGCGCAATGCTCAAGGCCTTATCCAGCGCATCACAGAAAATCCAAGGTTAATGGAGTTAGCTGGCAATCCACTGCTCCTGACCATGATGGCAATAATTTATAAGCATGGAGATCTGCCCGAGCGCCGCTGGAAGCTGTATGAGCGATGTACCGAAGTCTTGCTTGAGGATTGGGAGATCAAGGGAAAAGGCATTGATTACAGAACCACTCTCCGCTTAGAGATCACCATCAGAGCGCCACAAAAAGCAGAAATCCTGCAACGCGTTTCGATGTACATGCTAGAACATGGGCAAGAAGGACGAGAGTTGAATGCCATCGCATACCAACCACTCATGACAATTCTAGCTACCTATCTGGTGAAGAAATACAACCAATCACAAGGTGAAGCTGAAGCCATCGCCAAAGACATCTTGCAACATTTGCGCGAGCGAACCTATATTCTTGCCGAGGTGGGCGAAGGTATCTTCGGTTTCGTCCACCGAACATTTATGGAATACTTCGCCGCCTGCCACTGGCTTGCTGAATTCAACACCAGGAAATCAGACTATGAGTGGCTGAAAGTAGAGGTATTTGGTAATCACTGGCAACAGGATAATTGGCAGGAGGTTCTCTTGTTGCTTATCGCTATGCTGTCTGGTCAAAAATCACCTGTCAAGGAAGTGGTGGAATATTTGCGTACCGAGTGCAGGGAAAAGATACCAGTGAACGTTGCATTCGCAGCTCAGTGCTTAGCTGAGACCGAGACAGTAGAAGACCAACAATGGGCCCAGGACCTCTTGGCTGAGCTAGTAGAGGGAATTAGCCATTATGCTGCACAACCTAAGCAGGAGAGAGTTGCCGCTTTTCTGGATACAGCACTCTCGGCATTCTCTATGCTTGCTCCAATGGTGGGTGTGCCACAAGACGTTAAGGAGTGCATCAGTGGGTTGCAGAAAGCAAAGACTGTGCGAGTGCGGATAGCGGCTTGGCAAATGGGTCTAGCGCTCCGATCCCGGCAGGAGCGTCTAGAATTTGCAGTGGAGGCTCTCCAAGATAAGGAAGAGGCTATCCGCCGTGGAGCAATAGCCGCCCTGGAGAGAGAATGGTCAGGCAAAGACGAAGTAGGACAAGCACTTGCAGAAACGGTGCGGACCGATCGGCTTGTAACAGTTAGGCAGGCTGCGTTGGAGGCCTTACAGCGTGCTTGGCCGGAGCAAGAGAATACATTGGATGTTATTGAGAGCCGAATTGAGGAGGAATCAGCTTGTACCTATATAGCCTGGCTCATACACTATCTGGCTAGCAACTGGCGGGGTCATCCAAGAATACTGGGAATTGTTATTAAACTCGCCAATCGCATGAAGGAGGCTTTAAAGCAAAAAACATATGCTTCACCAAATGTTTGCAAGGCGGCTGGTCAGGCGATCGGACAAGGCTGGAGTGGGAATCCCAACATTTTGGCTTTGCTCAAGGACTGGATCGAGGATGCCGATACCGATGTTCGCACAATTGCTATCGAAGCAATGGTACAGGGCTGGAGGGAGGATGCAGAAACATTGCCCCTGCTAATAAGAGAACTGGCTCTCAACGATGCCAATTTCGATGTTCGTCGGACAGCTATCGAGAAGATCGGGCAGATCGGGCAGGAGGATGCAGAGGTATTGCCATTACTCAGGGAGATAGCGGTCAAAGGTGCCCATCTCTATGTTCGTCAGGCAGCTATCGAGAAGATCGGACAGATCGGGCAGGAGGATGCAGAAACATTGCCCCTGCTCAAGGAGCTAGCGGTCAACGATGCCAGTTTCGATATTCGTCGGACAGCTATCGAGAAGATCGGGCAGATCGGGCAGGAGGATGCAGAAACATTGCCCCTGCTCAAGGAGCTAGCGGTCAACGATGCTGATTCTGAGGTTCGTCAAGAAGCTGTCGAGGCAATCGCACGGGGCTGGAGGGAGGATACACAGACATTGCCCCTGCTAAGAGAGCTGGCTCTCAACGATGCCAATTTCTATGTTCGTCGGACAGCTATCGAGAAGATCGGGCAGATCGGGCAGGAGGATGCAGAGGTATTGCCATTACTCAGGGAGATAGCGGTCAAAGGTGCCCATCTCTATGTTCGTCGGACAGCTATCGAGAAGATCGGACAGATCGGGCAGGAGGATGCAGAAACATTGCCCCTGCTCAAGGAGCTAGCGGTCAATGATGCCGATCCCTATGTTCGTCGGGCAGCGATCAAGGCTCTCAAGCATAGTGGGCAGGAATTTCATGATAATCCATCATTACACGGCAATAATCTCATAAGTAGCTTGGATATAGACTAGAGGCTGTGTGAAAAGTGATAGTATCCTAGTAAAAGAGGAATCAACAATGAGTTCACAAACATTTCCACCACAAAACTCACCATCAACCGATGAGAGCGAGGTTCGCACGCTCTATCGGCAACTGTTGGATGGCTGGAACAAGCGCAATGCCGATGCTATGGCCGTCCTGTTCGCTGAGGACGGCGATATCATTGGCTTCGATGGAAGCCAGCTCTCGGGACGGGCGGAGATCGCTTCGACTCTTCAGCAAATCTTTGCTGACCATATCACTCCACCCTATGTGAGCAAAGTCAGAGGTGTGCGCTTCTTGAGTCCTGAGGCTGCTATTCTACGCGCAGTCGTTGGTATGGTGCCAGCCGGACAGTCGGACCTCGATCCCAATCTCAATGCCATTCAGGTGCTCGTCGCTGCGAAGCAGGATGGCAAGTGGCGCATTGTGCTCTTTCAGAATACCCCGGCTCAGTTTCACGGAAGACCGGAGCTGGTCCATGAACTGACGGAGGAGCTGCGGCAGTTGCTAGATTAGATTTAGATTCGTCATTCAGCTTTCCTACTACTCATTTTGTCTACCAAAGAGAAGAGAGGCGAGGCGAGGCAAACAGCCAGTTACGACATTTTCAGAGTTGGCATATCGAGCATCAACACTTCAAGAGTAAGACGAGCATTGACATTCTGGTCGAGTGTTTCTTGCGTTTGCAAAATAGTCCGGATCATTCGCTGAGCTTCTGAGGACCCGATTTTGGCGGCCTGTGCCTTCAAAAGGTCGCGCATATCAACATTGACAGTCAGATCCAGACAATTGTTGGCAGCTAGCACCATATCACGCCACCACAATAACCACAGTTCCAGGAGGGAGCGGATTTTTTCGCCATCCGCTCCAAGCCGTTGCACGATTTCAAACCGCTGCACCTTGCTAGCAGTGAGAGCTTTCGTCAGGAGATCGAGTTGCTCTTTGCGCTCAGCTAGCATCTCATCATCCTCTATAGCTTGCACAGCCCAGCCCATACGCCCGGCAGCTAGTGCAGCAATAAGATCAGCCTCGTCCGGTTCAACCTCCCAATGCTGTACAAGAGCACTTTTGATCTGCGTAACTGGCAGCAATTGCATAGTAATAAGCTGTATACGAGAAAGGATTGTTGGCAATAGCAGGCCAGTTTCTGGAACGGTGAGTAGCAAGACAACGTCCGCTTCGGGCTCCTCTAGTGTTTTCAAAAGACAGTTTGCCGCCTGGAGATTCATTTCGTGTGCATCCTGGATGATAAAGATGTTGCGTCGCCCCTCTAATGTCCTACGGGCAGCGCCGCTTTGTAGCGTACGGATTTGCTCTATAACGATTGCCTGTTTGTCAGGAGCTTTGGCAATGACATGCACGTCAGGATGGTTACCGTGTAGCACCTTGCGGCATGAGAGACATGTATTGCACGGATCTAGAGGAGCAATATGCGGATCTGTGCCTTCAGTACAGAGGAGAGTCTGAGCAAAACGTTGCGCCAATAAACTTTTGCCGATGCGCTGAGGACCAGCAAACAAATAGGCATGACGCACTTGTTCAGCAGCGAGCGTGCGGCGCAGTATGTCTATTGCATGCTCATGTCCAATGATATTCCAGTCTGCCGTGCTCCCTTTGGGGGATGCCTGTGTTTGATGCGCTATCATAGGGACAATCCTAGCAGAAACACAGGAGAATAGCAAGATTCTCCCAAAGCATTTCGCCTTACATTGCTAGAGCATTCTCAAATTTACCGCAAAGTGCAAGGCAGAAACAACTAGCACCATTCCGTATACATTCGGCATGCCATGCACATCTGCATTGTAAAATAGGGCCAGGATTGAAAGCTATTGAAGCTTCAAGGAAGGTAAAAATATGCTATACTGATCTTCACGAAAGGCTGTTATAAAAGTATAAGTTATTTCACCCGCAGTGCTGGTCCGCGTCATCACAGCGCGGGCATATTGTTGCAGCTGGATCGTAATGCACCTGCTCTACCTAGCAAACAATGCAGCGAGAGGTGATGCTAGTCACTCTATTTTGAATTCACCTTTAACTGTCTACCAGATCACAGCACCCAGTTAATAAATATGCTATGCTGGTAGAGAATAGATGTGCTCTATTGTTAGGAACTGGGTAAAATCTTTGAATTTTTGTAAGGCCGATGTAACCGATGGATACGTCTATACGTTTGTACACTACGAATAGCAGATGGGGTTCTTCTACGGAAGATGAGCCCCAGGGCCATTCTGGCATTCCAGTATCGGCAGATGAAGATAGGTGTGAAGGTCTTGTGGATAAAGAGGAAGAGAATGCAGAGACATCATCCTCTGAGCCCTCAACTATCACACAGCCAGAACACGTGAATGTAGCGGACTTTGAGTCAATTTTTTTGCGCTACCAGAGCCCAATCACCAATTTCATCTATCATCTGCTCGGCAATCGCGAACAGGCTTATGATCTTGCCCAAGACGTCTTCGTCAAAGCATATAAAGCATTGCTGGGAGGCACGATCGTTCAGCCAGGTGCGCTATCAGCATGGCTCTACCGTATTGCGTCCAATACTGCGACAGATACACTACGTCGCAGACGCCTGATTTCCTGGTTACCACTATCATTGTTTAATGAAGATCGAGGTATCGGAGCAGGAGTCGTTTCGGAGTCCAGTAGTACATTAGCCGACGGCTCGAATAGCGATGAACAGAGCAGCGATCCTCGACCGAACTCAGTGAGTTCAATGTACGAGCGCAACGGTTATGATGGTGGACGCTTCGAAAGTCGAGTGGCTGACCGCGAAATTGTGGAGCGTGTGTTTGGACAATTACCGCAAAAATATGCTGTATGCCTTTGGCTATACGAAAATGATGGGCTTTCTTGCGCAGAGATTGCAGGAGTACTCAATATCAGTGCATCCGCAGTAAAGATGCGTTTGATGCGAGCAAGAGAACGCTTCATCAGTTTATACCAAAAAGAGGTCGGTGAAGATTGAATTGCAGACAGACGCGAGCATTACTCGCTATCTATCGAGAATTAAAACTGAATCAGACCGATATGAATGCCCTGGAAGCACACTTGTCACAATGCACTGCTTGCAAAGAGGTACAGGCACATTACGACCTTATTGGAGAGCAGCTTCGTGCGCTACCACGTATAAAACCACTGCCAGATGCCCACACCAAGCTCATGCAAGTTCTAGCAACTGAACATGTACGCTTTATTCAATACACTTCGGCATCAACAGCTGCAACGCCAACACCAGTTTTCCTTGCGCCATACCTCAAAGATCTTGCCCAAAAGGCTCCTCGCACCAACAATCTGGTAGCCTTTTCCACCGCAGATACGGCCCCAATACCTATCGTCCAGCGGTCAACGAAACGCCGCCATGTCTATCAAATCAACCATTTTACCATTATTGGTGTGGCTGCCTCATTTTTAATGATGCTACTAATAGGTGGCCTGACATCTTTTCTACTTCTAACTCAGCGTGGAAGTAGCATAACACCACCATCATTGGTTGTTCATCAGCTTAATGATGTTCGACCAGTAAATTATACAGCTACTCCAGTTTACTCCCATGTGGCAAGCGCGGTAGCAAGTGGCCATGATATTTATTACACGACATACAATGACGATGAAACCAGCTGGCAACTTGAACAATTTGATGAGAAAGCGAATATTAATACTCCTCTTCTTGCTAAACCCAGCACGCAAGAACTTATTGTCTTGGGCAGTTCGCCAAACTGGTTGGTCTGGCTCCAAATCGATCCGCCAAAATCGGCAAACATCCCAAGCCAAGCAACTAATGGTACCAGCACAACTCCAACGCGTGCATGGAGTCTTCATGCACAGTATCTTAGCTCAACGCCATCTCCAGCGGCCGAGACAACTCCATCTGATAGAGAACTCGCTAGCAATACGTTTGATCCAAGCACTGTTCCCAGCTGGGTAAACAAGCCTATTCAGGGAATTTGCTTTATTCAGAATACGCTCTTAGTGGCCACCATTGATGCGCAGGGTGCTTCACATCTCCAAAGCTATCAACTTGATCCAGCCAAAGAAATTATAAAAACCGAGTTTGCCAATGCTAGCAACGGCCATATTCTGACATCTCCGACGGCTAATAGCGATGGCACTGCTATCTACTGGGCAGATGAATACTTCTCGAATGCAAGTAGCCAACTGAGTAGTGATGTCTGGACTCAACAGACTGTAGACGCCTCTCCGACAAATGCAGGCCGATGGGCAGCACATAGAACAACCAAGAAGTATCCATTTAGTACCGATGGCAAATCGTTTCATCCACAAATGGTCAATGATACCCTTTTCTTGCTGAGCAGTAGTCAGGCTGATGTTAATACCCCTAATACAACCTCATCTATACCGTCGGCAACAACAACAGCAATAGCACAAACAGGATCTACAGTTGCCGTACAACCCACAACAGTGCCAACGACGCCAAATATTGCTACTTTACCCCAAGGTGCAACAAATTTGGACCCCAGAATTTTTGCACCACAGATTGATAACATGCAGGCAGGTAGAATTCTCTCATTTACTGCTAGCGGAGTTACGGAAGCGTTACCCCAGTTTGACAATACCCAGATTGTGACAGCCCTTCAGGGAGGAACAGGATTCCTGCTCTGGCAGGAAAATGGATCAACATTTGGAATGTACGATGTCATTGCCAAAGCACCGGTAGAGGTTGGTAATAATGTCTTTTCTCCAAATGCTGCATTTCTGGCAGTAAACGGGGATACAGCAATATCAGTCACAGGGCGACAAAACAGTGCAGGTCAAGGCAACCAGGCAAGCATACCTGTAACATTTAATACATTTAGGTGGCCCATGCCTCGGTCTTAGCGCTGTGTACAGACTCGATGTCATCTTCTTTTAAGCTAAGCAGGGCAAGCGTACGACCATCATTATCGACAAACTCGACCTCATATTCAGGGTTTGTTGAGTCTGTTTTGTATACCATCACTATAGTGCCAATCGATCCCGTAGTCAGATCAGTCGATGGTATACCGGGCCACGCTGTTGGGCTATTAGCAGGCACATTACGTTTTAGCCGCACTATATCGTTTTCATGTAACATCGATTTCTCCTACCTTGTTGGAATCGCTGTCACTAGTCTTACAACACCGTCATTATTCCTGATCCACGCGAAGTCTACATCGATAACCTTACCATTTTCACCAACGATGCTCATTACCTGACTAAACTTCGTCCCATATGGGGTTATGCTTGTTTCAACTGCCGCAGATAGATCAAAAACAATTTGTATTGCAAGCTTATCCGCATTGTCTCTAGTGAAACCCAACGCGGATCTAAACCATTTCGCCTTCAGACCACCAACAGGATGGTCAAGATTTAATAGGTAATCACTCAGCTTTTTAGTAACACTCTCTTCTGTAGTGGTAGGAAGACTATAGCTACTCCCAGCTCTAGAAATCCCCGAACTATTACCACCTGCTTTATCAGGATTTAATGATCCATCATTGCCACCCTGCTCCACCATCAGTGATATAATTCTTCCTTCCTACTTGTTACTATGAGTATAGCATAAACTTTATTCAAATACAACGAACTACTCAGGTACAAATATCTCACTCAGGACAGAAGATGTTTTGCAATCACGATACGCTGCACCTCGCTGGTCCCTTCACCGATTTCGTTAATCTTCACGTTACGCCAGTAGCGCGAAACTGGATACTCATCCATAAAGCCATAGCCACCATGGATCTGTACTGCTTGGTCGGCAGCACGCTTGGCTGTTTCAGAAGCAAAGAGTTTCGCCATAGAAGCCTCACGTGTATACGGCTTGTCCTGCATATGTAACCAGGCAGCCTTATAATACATCAAGCGAGCAAGCTCTATTTCTGTATCCATATCGGCCAGTTTGAACTGAATAGCCTGAAACTTACTGATAGGCTGACCAAATTGCTTCCGCTGCTTAGCATAGCTCAATGCCTCATCTAAGCAAGCCTGGGCCAGACCAACGGAGAGAGCAGCAATGGCAACGCGACCAGCATCGAGGATGTACATAAACTGCTTGAAACCATCACCACGCTGACCCAGGATATTCTCCTCGGGTACCACACAGTCTTCAAAGGACAAGGGACATGTATCAGAGGCCTTCCAGCCCATTTTCTTATAGGGATTACCGATATTGTAGCCAGCAGTACCTTTAGGGACGATAATATTGGTAATTTCTTTCCGACCAGCAGGCAGAGAACCCGTTACGGCGGTAATGGTGACACCACTAGTCATATCCGTACCAGCATTCGTGATAAAGGCTTTGGAACCATTAATGTGCCATTGACCATCCTTAAGAACTGCCCTCGTCTGTGTCCCAGCTGAATCAGAACCAGCTTCCGGTTCGGTGAGGCCAAAGGCCCACAATTGCTCACCACGGGCAAGCGGTATGAGGTATTGTTCTTTCTGCTGCTGATTGCCAAAGAGATAGAAGGGTGTTGCTCCCAGGGATGTATGTGCTTCCATAGTGATGCCAACCGAAACATCACCACGTGAGATCTCTTCGATTGCAAGACAATAGGAGAGAAAATCTGCTCCCGCTCCCCCATATTCTTCGGGAAAGGGCAAGCCAAGTAAGCCGAGTTCACCCATCTGGCGAATTACGGCATAAGGGAATAGTCCAGTGGCATCCATCTGCTCTGCGATAGGTTGTATTTCTTGCTCAGCAAATTCTCTGCACGTACTGCGAATAGCCAGCTGCTCTTCATTGAGTGTAAAGTCCATAAATTCTCGTTTCTCCTGTATATATCTGAATCCGTTTACTTGCTATCAGTAATTATACGTGATCAAGACAAGGGAAATGAGAAGCATACAGTAGCTCTTCAGGTGCTCTCTTCTAGCTTCCCCACGGCCTACGGCCGTTCGCAACCCATTGTGTGTGGAGTGGGGGTTTGCCAGCCAAACCCCCACTCCACACCAAAACGAGGCGAGACACCGTAGGTGGCGAGGCGACCTGAAGAGTTACGTTGCGCTAGATGCAAGTAACCGGTCGACTAGCTCTAGTAATTGTCGTGGCTTAAAAGGCTTGGTCAGATATTCTGTACACCCGATTTGTCTTGCTGCCTCTCCTTCATCACTCAATGCAAAGGCGGTGACTGCGACAATGGGAAGTTTTTCCATCCCAGGACGTGCACGGATCAATTGAGTCGTACGATAGCCATCCATCACGGGCATGGAAAGGTCCGTCAGGATCAAGTCAACCTGCTCATGGTCAAGGACTTCGAGTGCCTCTCGTCCATTCGATGCTGAGATACAGCGATAGGACCGTGTGGACAAAACGCGCTCTACAAGTATGCGGTTCGAAACCTCGTTCTCTATAACTAAAATGGTTGCCGGGTGCGTATTACCTGTTGATGTATTCATAGCCTCGCTCCCAATTTTCTTTTTCACAGTTGTTTTTTCTTTCCTTCAATGTTCAAGAATAACTCACTGTTTGTCTATTGTACCCAAGAAAAGTGTCAATAGGCTACCATTGGCAATGTAAATGAGAATGTGGTACCCTCTCCCAGAACACTTTCTACTGCGATCTCTCCACCTTGCAGTTCGATAAGCCTTTTTGCAATGGTCAGGCCTAGTCCCGTGCCGCCAAAACGCCGTGTTGTGCTGCCATCTGCTTGGCGAAATGCATCGAAGATGTAACTCAGTGCCGCTGGTGAGACACCGACCCCTGTATCAGTTACAGAAACGTAGAGCATATCCTGGTCCCTCAACTGCTTACAGGAAATGGTTATGCCACCTTTCTCAGTGAACTTCAGGGCATTGGAAACCAGGTTGATAGCCACCTGACGAATGCGGTGGCTATCTGCTTGGGCCAGTGGTAACTTCGGCTCTATCTCTAGGCTCAGATGCAGAACCTTGCTATTTGCCATCGGCTTCAATTGACTTACGACCTCTTGCAGACAGGGTTCCAGATTCAGTGGCTCCAGCTTCACTTCAATACGGTCTGCCTCAATCTTCGAGAGGTCGAGCATATCATCCACCAAGTGTGAAAGGTCTTCGGCTCGTCGCACCATAAATTGGATATGGTCCTCCTGTTCAGCCGTCAAGTCTCCATCTAAAAACCCTTCTAATATCAAAGCACCATAACTGATAATACTGTGCAATGGTGTACGTAACTCGTGGGTCACGTTCGCTAAAAACTGCGATTTGAGACGATTAGCACGTTCTAAAGCTGCATTTTTCTCTTTGACTTCTGCAAACAGTAGGGCATTCTCAATAGCCATAGAGGTCTGCAGTGCTGCGGTACTGAGTAAGAATGTGTCTCGACTGCTAATCCTGTGGATTTCGTCGGTATAGAGAATAAATGCACCAATTGCTTGTTCCTGGAAAAGCAAAGGGACTGCGATCGCCGAGCGATGGCCTGCCTCAAGGGCCATACGTGCCCAGTCATCCTTGCGCTCCTGATAAATGAGGGAAATATCCTCCCCATAGACAATCTTTTGCCTCTTGATTGCCATACGCGCCAGAATCATGTCCAGGTCTTGCAATGCCGTACGTGGAATGCGAGGACGGCGCAACCCATAAGGAGATGCTGGAGCGGTTTCTTGAGTCGGCTTAACCTGTGCGAGCTTGGTCGCTCGTAGTGCTGCACGCTTGCCACTAGGAGAATTGCTGCGAGGGTTGGGTAGAGCGATCATTTTTGTTGTCACGGCCAGCGTGATATCTGCGTCAGGGTCTGCATAGACACTTACACTGTCTGGTACAACTGAGGTTGTAGTAGATTGATACTGGTTTTCTTGCTCTCGTGACCAGTGTGCCACAGCCCAGGGCGAATGCATTTCACGTCCATAAAGCAATAGAGAGACATGTTTGACGTTCATGATACGTCCCATGCGAGATACAAATTCCCCCAGTAATTGCTCCAAGTTCAACGTTGACATCAGCGAATCGCTCATAACCAGAAGATTACTCATTTGTTCTGTCAGGGCCTGACCTTCATTATAGAGCGAGTCGGAGAGCACGTTCAGCGAACTTGCTAACATGTTTAGCTCGTTGGTACGTGGCAGATCCAGTTGAACACCCGTACTACTGGCTACAACTGACTGGGCGTGGACTTGCAATCGGCGTAGTGGGCGGATGAGCAAGACACTGGTAACAAACGTGTAGATAATAATACCAAGTGCAAAAACAAAGAGTCCCATGCCGATCAGAATGAGTAGAAACTGTGGACCGTGTGCACCAAAGTTGTCGAGTGACTCAACTGTTGCTACTACTAGCACAGGCGAGCCAGCCATCTGATCCTGGATACTGATCTGGTTTGCCTGGGCGAGATAGTGCTGCGATCCATCCATAAAAGTTGTATTGCCCACTTTGCAAAACTGCTGCTCCGAAATGCTGTGCTTTGCCGTGAGCTGCTCTACCATCGTTTCTGTTGTCCCTAACATCTGTCCTGCCAGACACAGTATCACATTTACTCCAGCTTGCTGTGTTAATGCCTCTGCGAAATATGTATCAATGGGCTGCGTTGCCAGTAGCACTTCATGCGCATCAACTGTGGATATGCGGCCCATTGGGATGGCGATTTCCAGTACCCATTGCTGGTTTTGTGAGCCAGAACCTACAGCAGGGAGGATCATCTTTTGTAACAATGAAACAGTTTGCCCTCGCAAGGTCTGGTCTATTAACTCTTCCTCAGCAGAGGAAAAAGGAGATCTACTGCCTACTGCTTCTCCTTGTACTATAATAGCATGATCTGCAGAGACAATATCAAGTGTGGAAAAGTGGTTACTTGTCGAAAGAGCCACAAGCAGCCCGCGCAGATACTGATCGCTCACCTGTACTGCTATTGGCTGAGAGAGAGCTAGGGTAACGTCCGCATTATGTGTTACCCTGTCCAGGTTCTGCATCATCATACGCTGATGGCCCTGATAGGCCTGCTTGATTAATGAAAGATGTGTTTGTACGTCCCTCTTCGCTTGATATTGAGTGTAGAACTGGAGCACACCCCACGAAAGAATGATGAAGAGAAGGATACAGAGCAAGAAGGTCAACGTTGCAGCAATGATCAGTTTGCTACCCAGTGATCGTATGGTGATTTGCATGTAGCCCTTTCCTCGTAAATGGTTAAGCTCTTCCTAAAAATTTTCTGTTTACCGGAAATCATGGAATTTGCGTCCAGATAATAGGGCTACGGGCATTTGATGAATCTAGTTGTAATGATGTATCGTGCTGTGTGTCTACCAGGTAAATACCTTGTTGTCCATCACCGAGTGCAATCACGAGCTGGTTAGGTAGAGAAACAGACCAACTTAACGCCGTAGCCAGTCCCTGAATCTTGAGCGGCTGCGATGCTTTGATGGTTTGCATATTCACGACCAGAATATGTGTACCAGTGCTATATGCGAGGCGCTGTCCGTCTGGTGACCATACAGGTGCAGGATCTCTAGTCACGTTCAGATTGATAATCGTATCAATCCTTGTTGCTGTATTGATAATGTGCAAAGTGCCCATTTCAGATGAAACACTATCCAGGTAGTAGATATACTCTCCATCTGGTGACGATTGTGTCATATTGACTTGTTTGCCATAGGTCAGGAGAGTGTATCCTGCAGAGAAGTCTACCATCATGATATCTCCTGGTAGGTCTGCTTGCGACGTGATCACCTGCCAGATCCCCTCTCCGCTATGTCCAGCCTGACTGTAGATAGCCTGGGCATAATCTCCCTTGGTTAAACTGTGCGGTGCTACAGTGCCTTCAACTCCCACCCGTTGCCACCAGATGCTATGGATGTGTCCAAGCGTACCTACACTCCAAGTGATGGCCGGTATAGTGGTATCTGGCGACCAGTCCAACCCAAGGATAGTATCATCAGAATGCTCTGGTGAAGCCACGTTAGGGACGATGGTTAATATGCCGTGGTTCTGCACATTATAGTCCACTATACCTCTCTGCCCATCATGCTCGAAGGCAAAAGCAACACGTATGCTATCTGGTGACCACACGGGATGCGATACCTTCCCCTTACTGGGAAGCGGAACAGCATAGATATTGCTAGAACTGAGGGTGTAAATGTATAAAGCTGGCAAGCCAGTGCCTTGGGGATCTGCAACAAATGCTAGCATGCTCCCCTCTTTTGACCATGCCAAACTATTGAGGATAGTGGTTCCAGTATCAGTATCCCATAGAGAAGTTGGCTGTATACCAGATTTAAGGAGAGGTTGGTGGATAGTCGTATCACTTTGTCCGTCGCTACGTATGGTGTGTACCAGGCCATGCTGTAAATCAATATAGGCAAGCATATTGCCAGCTCTATGTCCTGGAAAGGCGGGCCTGACAGCCCAGTTAGCTGCTACTATGATATTTGCAGGCGTCAGACGTACGATTCCGCTGCTTCCGTCAGTCGGAGCACTCCAGAGGGCACCATCGCGTAGAAAGACAAAGCGCATACCAGCTGGCAACGGACCTTGTGACAAGCCCTCTGGTGGTGTAATTCCCCCTGAGTTGTGAGTGACTACACCATAGTTTTGCCACAGACGTTCTGCGATGAACCCACCCATACCAATTGTCAAAAGGAGTATGGCCGCAATGAGTAGATGCATGATGCGCATCCCATTTATACGGCGATAGAAGGCATGTCTACCTACACGAGTGGTTTGCCGTAGAGGAAATGCTGGCGATGTTGGCTGACTCTGCTGGCCACCAGGGAGAACGACAAGATATGGACGAGTGGAATCATATGACTGCACACGCCTGGATGGCTGTGTAAGATTATTCACAGGCGTGGCGACGTTGAATGTTCCCGTAATTTCTTTATATTCTGCTGAAGAGAAAATTTTTTGACGTAATGATGCATCTGGCACAACACGTGGCAAGCGAGAGATAAGCGTATCAAAATAGCGGAAATCCACAAGTACAGTGCTACACTCTGTACAGGTTTGCAAATGGGTAGCAATCGCTTCGCGCTCTTCCAATGCGAGTTGGCTGTCAAGGTAGGCACTGAGAGATTCCTTGACCTGCTCGCATTTCATTTTGCGCCTCCCCCTTGTTCCAGGGCTCGATAATGTTCTCGGAACGATTGCCGCGCTCGCGAGAGATACATTTTGACTCCGCTCTCTGCAATATTGAGCGTATGCGCAATTTCGCTGTAAGAAAAGCCCTCCTGTGTATACAGAAGCAGCGCCGACCTATATTGCTGAGGCATGCGACGTAGAGCCGCACGCACCAATTCTGTCGTACCGTATATCTCTTGTGGATCGGCACCTTCAACATCGGCAGGCTCATGATCAAGGTCTTGCCAGGGTAGCCATGCGATGAGTTTGCGACGACGAAGCGCATCATACGCCGTATTCGTCGCAATTCTATATAACCATGCTGACAACTTCAAGTTTGCATCCATCTTTGGTAGAGCGCGAAATGCCTTTAAGAATGTGTCTTGCGTCAGATCATCTGCCTGTTCGCGATCACCTACCAGATGATAAACATAGTTATAAATAGGCGTCTTATATTCGTCGTAAATCTCTTCAAAAGACCAGGATTTCTCCTTAGTTTCCACCCGGATCATGCGCTACAATCCCTTCGATAGCTACTGTATTATCTTGTCCGTTCCATTCAAGCAACAGCAGCCCTCTCCGTGGTACGCAGCTGCTAGAACACTGTCCTTGCAGTCTTTCTGCGGGTGGCGAAGATGCTTTTCTCTTCTGTGTAGTGGAACGGACAACCAACGCTATCAGTAACATGCTAGAAGAGGCATGCACTTGCATTTGCGTGATGTATTGTTTACCATGGTAACATACTCCTGTGGAAGTTCAGCAATCATTAACTCATGCGTTAGTACTATTAGGTTGTTCATATGAAGCTCGTGTTACCTTTTGATTGCGTATCCAGAGCATTTTTCATTTATAATGAGGCAGTAAAACTATACAGAAAGGAGGATGCGGCTTTCCCCAGGATGGAAGTCTTGGCCGCATTCAATCATGGAGACAGATATCCTACAGACTGTTGCTCGCTATGCAGAAGAAACGATGGGGCCAGAAGGCTTTTGTTATGTGAGTGCAGTCGTTGCGAACTGTAAAATGCTTGCTCTGGAGATGGAGGCACTAGAGGAAAACCCTGTCACGTTAGATCCCGAGGCCCTGGTGATCGCAGCCTATCTCCATGATATCTCGACGGTGATGCATGGCTACCAGAACCATCATGTGAAATCTGCACAGATGGCAGTCGAGTTCCTAGGTAAGTACGATCTAGATGCCAAACGCATTAGCAAGGTTGAGCAGGCAATTTTAACGCATACGAATGTTATGCCCATTGAAGATCGAAATGCAGATATTTCCGAGGGTCAAGTCCTTTATGATGCTGATAAACTAGGCCGACTGAGTGGTTTGGCTGTAGTAACCTCGCTGATCGAGTTTGGGGCACGCTATCCCAATCAAGCTGTTACTGGTGAGGTACTAGCCGCTATTTTACGTCACATCGAGGAACGCTTTATCGAATTATACCAGGGTCTCCATACTGAACCTGCTCGTACTATGGCACGAGACAAGTTTAATCGTAGTTTGGCTTTCCTGGATGGTGTAATAGAGCACCTCAGTGATGCCACTCCAGTCTAATACTCTTGAAAAAGTAACAGGTGTACAACGGGCGCGAGGAATCGCATTTCAGCCCGATTGGTTCCTGAGTAATTCTGACACTCCCCGCAGCTTTTGCCGAGGGGAATAGGCATCAAGCTAAGAAAGGATGAAGTGAGCCGGCAAGAATGGCGGAGCTTGCCAAGAGGGAGACTCCTTCTGCAAGACGGGACCATTTTGACCCTGCCTGATGAATTGCGAGATCATTGGCGTGGTTCGGGGGAGACCGGAGGAGAAGCCGGACTACGTGTCCAATTGCGCATCAATTGGAGCGATGGCAAGCTCACGGGTCCTTGGTTGCAGGATGCCCGTGCGAGTGAAAATACGGGAGAGGCGACTGTCGAACATACCCCACTGCCCAAAGGAGCACTCTATCTGGCCAATAGCGGCTATTTAATCCTCCAAAGAATGCGTGAGTTGGATGTCCAAGGAGACTTCTGGCTCACGCCTGCGCGTGCTAATCTGATCATTACCGACCAGAAAGGTATCAGAAGAGATTTGCCCTCCTTCGTTGCGAGCCGATCCGCTGAGGTGATTGATGAGTGGGTGTGGGTAGGGGCAGACAGGCAGCTGTATTGCCAATTGCTGGTCTTTCCCGATGAGGAAAAAGCAGAAAATCTTCCTATTGAATGTGTGTTTATTTTTGTGATAGACGCAGGAAGCAATATCTGTTCTGCTTCCTCATATTCCATCCCCCTGTGTGAAAACACCACGGTTATGGTCAACTATTCCATAGACTCTATTCCGATTTTGGCTCCGATCTCTGTATCGCTCATGAAAATCTCCCTATTGAATGTGTTTTTTTTTTTGTGATAGACGCAGGAAGCAATATTTGTTCTGCTTCCTCATATTCCATCCCTCTGTGTGAAAACACACGATTATGGTCAGCTATTCCATAGACTTTATGCCGATTTTGGCCCCTTTTGAGCTTCCTCTTTTACACATATCTCGATCTTGGGTCTACCTTACCTATTTCGATGTCTCAGCTACATCATGGATTATTGCTGACCACGTCGTCGTACAGTGCTCCAGAAGCCGATACAAGGGGAGCTTCTCCCTGTAATTGTGTGTTACTGTACATCGCACTATGATCAAGTATGGACACTTTAACCACTTTTATTACTGTCTATTACCCTGACCAAGTATGGACACTTTAACCACTTTTATTACTGTCTATTACTCTGATCAAGTATGGACACTTTAACCACTTTTATTCTCACCTATTGCATTTTTCATCTCCACAATGTAATCTTTTACTAGGGGCGAAGTAGAACGGTGAAAAGTTCCGGTTCCACCATGAAATGCGGAACTTAGATGTAGCAAGAGTACTGCTACTTCGCCCCTGGTGATACGTTACGTAGCGCAACCCCTGATAGAAATGTTTTAAACGTCATGAAAAAGGAGTGAAAAAGTATGACTGGAGATAGTAGAGCAGGCCGACAGCCTTTAGACAGACAAGAGCCATCAACAAATAGAGGATCAGGAGTTTCACCTGAGCTACAGAGGTCTCGTAACCGAATGACCTGGTTGCGACCTAATCAAGGACAGGGTTCAGACGGACCAGGCCCATCATCTGGTCAAGGACAGGGTTTAGACAGACAAGGGACATCAACAAATAGAGGATCAGGAGTTTCACCTGCGCTACAGAGGTCTCGTTACCGAACGACCTGGTTGCAACCTAATCAAGGACAGGGTTCAGACGGACCAGGCCCATCATCTGGTCAAGGACAGGGTTTAGGCAGACTAGGCCCATCATCAAATGATCGCATACCAGGCTCATCAAATGATCAAGAAGCACCTCCTGGTTATGATGCTTCAGCACTTCATAGTCGAGATGCTAATCCAGGAATTCGTAGTCTACCTCGTGATCAAGCATCTCCTGATCAAGCTCCTCCTCAAGAAGATCCTCCTTCTTATGCAGAAGCTCCTCCTTATGAGCGTCCATCTGAGCATCCATTGAAACGCCAGCCTGGTCGGTTTCGCCGCATGGGTGGTGGGCAAGTTGAGCTAACAAGAGAGGATATACCAGCAATAAAGTGTTACATTGCAGGTAGTTTAAGTGATGCATATACAGATATGTTTGCATTTTTTCGTGATATGGGTGATATGGAGATTAAAATAAAATCTTGGATAAAAAGTCATTTTAATGCTTTTTCACAGATTAATACAGAAAAAGGAGATTATATAGCAATAATTAAAGAACTTAAAAAAACGAGAAGTGATGCAGTGGCCGTCATGCGAGCATATGGAGGACCTCGGCCTAACGAAAGAGATAATGTTGTTAATCCATATAAAAATGCATTTCTATCTCTATTAGAGTTAGCAGAAAAAGTACATAAAGCGTATTATTCTCCTGGAGAGGATGCTCGCGGGGGAAATAGCACTTCCTCGGGTCCCGGCACTTCCCTGACAAGTTAACACAAATGAGGGAGGAGGACAGCGAACCGCAAGACGAACGCCTTGTAAGATGGTTTGAATGTAGAACCATCCCTTCCATAAGGTCTGCCATCCGGGAGGGCCATCACTCTTGCGGTTGAGGTAGCCACCAAAGCTGGCAATGGTGCGCCACAAGTCATTAGCGGTGAGCGTGACCCCAGAGCGACGATCTAACTCGGTCACGACGTAGATCACTTCCTGGGAGACCACCTCAGTGGCAGGAGTGTCTGGGGCTTGCTGTGCTGTCTGCCGTAGCCACAGCAAGCGCATGGCCATCGGGGTCAAGATCCCCAAGAGATTCCACATGGCATCGACCGTCTGCTGACGACGGATTTCGATCCCACAGCCCGTTTTAAGAACTTTATGGAAATCTTTCAGAAGCCAACGGTCGGGTAAGGAGACTCCATTACTGGAATCCCCTCCCCTAAGAACGGCACGTATGAGTTTCCCCATATGCTCGCTCAAGCCTTTCTTACGCCCTTTGCAGGACGCGGTTTCACCACTTTCAACCGTTGGCTATGGACTTGTCTATGGCAGTTTGGGTGGAGTAGAACGCGGTTATCTATGTGGTCTGATCCTCCCAGAGAACGCCAAATGATGTGGTGGTTGTGCCATCCCGTGGTTTTCGTGATCTTCTGTTGACAGACGGGACAGATCCCTCGTTGCTGTGTCCAGAGATACAACAGTTTGCGTCTCCCTTGCAGGTTGTGGGCCATTTTTGCCCCTAGACGTTCCTCAAAGTAGATTTCCCATTGAGGATCATACGGGTTGGCGTCTCCCTTGATCTTGGTATGTCGTTCGATAGGAAGTGAGGCTGCGTAGAACAACTGAACCTGTTGTGTTTTTCCCTCCTTTCCTTTTATCTCTCCGCAGAACACCCAGTTGTTGTTTCTGATGGAATGGAAGTACTTCCGTTTGATCCATCGTTTTCGTTTCTTGGGGTGTCTTCGCTTAGCCCATTGCCAGAGGCTCTGATAGATAGCGTAATCCACCTTTTTAAACACATTGGCGCTTACGACATGTCGGTGATAATTCGCCCATCCCCGTATCATCGGGTTTAGCTGCACAATAAGTGTTCCCGCGCTCGCTCCTTGATTGGCTTTGATCGTTGCTCGGACTTTTTCCAAGAATGTGTGGACATTCTTCTTTGATGGGGTAATGCGCAGCTTTCGCTGTTTTCCATCTTGATATTTGCGAATGTTTTGCCCAAGAAAATCAAATCCTTCGTCGATATGCGTAATGATCGTCTTTTCTGGTGAGAGAGTCAGTCCTCGTTCTTCCATGAAGTGTTCGACAAGGGGTTTCACCTCTTGTTCGAGCAGATCTTTGGATGTTCCAGTGATGATGAAGTCATCGGCAAATCGAATGAAGTTCACTTTTGCTCCTCGACGTTTGCTGTTTGTTTTTGGATAGATTTCACTGAGCCTCCTTTCTAGTCCGTCGAGGGTGAGGTTGGCGAGTACGGGCGAGCAAATTCCACCTTGAGGGGTACCTTCCTCTGTGGGGTGCAGTACATGCTTTTCTATGTATCCAGCTTTGAGCCATTTTCTCAAAATGTTCTTTTCCATAGGCATGTTGGACAAGAGCCACTCGTGCGAAATTTTATCGAAACATGCCTTAATATCTCCTTCAAGTACCCATTGCGCTGAGTTCTCTTTGCTGAGGGCATTGAAGCATTGGTCTATTGCGTCTGCTGAGGATCGCCATGACCGAAATCCATACGAGTTTGGGTCCGCAAGGGTTTCAGCGATAGGGTCTAATGCTAGCAAATAGAGGGCTTGCATAGATCTGTCCTTCATACACGGAATGCCCAATGGACGCATTTTACCGTTTTTCTTTGGTATGTAGATTCTCCTCAGCGGTCTCGGATGATACCCTCGTTGTTTGAGGGTCGCTATCGCTTCTCCTTTCTTCTGTGGTGTATTCCATGTTTCGCCATCTACTCCTGGTGTCCGTTTGCCTTGGTTTTCTGTCACTCGCTTCACGGCAAGGGCTTTGCCACTAAACGAGTGGGTCAGCAGGTGTTGCAGGGCCTTGACCTTGCCCCATCTGCCTTGCTGTGTTGCCTGCACGATACGGGCTTGGAGCCGCCTCACATTGCGTTCGACGTCATGCCAGCGTATGGTATGCCATTCTCCCGCTTTGTGGGAGGATGCACCAGGAGGACTCTCCACCCTAGCGTTTCCGTTTGGGTTGGGGGTTGCTCCCATCATCTGCTTTTCCTCCTTTGATCGTTTTGCCAAGTTTTCTCGTGTTGAAAGACCCAATGGAAGTCTGCTCGCTTTCGCGCGAGGGGATGTTTCACCCTCTGTCCCCGTGATTACCACGTGGCCTTCGCTTTTTCCATCCTCCTGTGCCCGCCATTCTGTTGGTCTTCCTTACAGTTGACTTTCCCGGTGTCGGGAGAATGACGAGGTTTCCACGTTCCGCACATATACCAGAATGACGTAGGTCCCGCCTCTCCGCCGGTAGTCTTTGTGTCTGCGTTAGGACAAAATGGACGTCCTAAACCGACTACGTCCCTTTTGGGTCAAGCCTGTCAGCACTTTTGGCTTGTCATGGTTCACGACGTTTATCAGCGATTCACCTGAGTTGACCATATCATTCACCCTAGCCCCCGACTGCATTAGTGCTCGCAGTCGCGATCGTCCTTCACAGGTTGATCGCCGTCCTAAAAGAACGAGGGTACATTGTCCCAAGAGCTTCACACAGTCGAATTACTTCTACTGCATGTCTTGGTAGGGTACCGATGGCAGAGCATCGGGTTGAGTCGTCGTTTTCACGCTCAACAGCTACATGCACGACTTCGTGTCGCACCCACTTGTACCATTTCACCCGCTCCCACGCATCTTCTTCGCAGAGTATCGGCACCGTGGTGACCAAGATCCACTCCAACGCTTCTCTGCCATCCGGCGGCTCCGGTTCCCAGACGCGAACGACCCACACCTTGACCTCCGTTTTGCTCAACACCGCCCCGTTGACGGGCGGTTGGATACGCACTTCTTGCCAACTGATCTGCACAAAGGCATCACGGGCAGGGCGCTGACGTTGGGCAGGAACAGGCAAAATCCGACCACCTTGCGCAGGCAAAGAACGAGCCAGGGTTTTGAGACGCTGGACTTCGGGATCCTCTGCTTCTGGTTATTCGTCCAGCAGGACACGGCGATCCTGGGCGACACACACAACAAAGTCATATCCCAACTGTTGGCATGCTTGCCAAAAGGTGTAGATATCGCTTCCTCTGTCCCCCACATAGATCCACTTCTGCTCCTCTGGAAGGGGTCCGATGGCCTGGATGCTGCGTTGCCAGATCTGCGATTCACGCACACGCTTTTTGCGCTGGGCCTTGGTTTCTCCCTTTGGGGCTGGTTGACGGACAAAGGGTTCTTGATACAGACAGCCCAGTAACTGCTGCGAATCGGCATCCATCGCCAGTACCGTGTGCACGAAGAAGCCCTGGGCTTTGTTTCCACGCCCGATGGGACCCAATCCCTCGGCTGTCTCATGGCTCGACAAGTTAACATCCGTCGTGTCTGCTGCCAGCAGTACGCGGCGGTGTCGCATGACCTCTTGACGGGTATTCATCCAGTGCGGTTCCATAATCTGCTGGTGAGTGATCTCCGGATTATCCAGGAAGCGATAAGCCCCCAGGGTATCTGCCCAGTTGCGCATACTTTCCGGCAAGGAGGCCGAGGGGTTCTCCGCTATAGCCGTCGCCATCTTGACCAACCGATCTGTACGCCGCAGATCTCCCAATTCTGCCGTGCCGAAGGTTTCCACTGCCCATTTGTCGGGATGCTCTAGTCCTTCTATGTCCATCTAACTTGCTCCTTTCGTCTACATTGCCTCTCCTTCTAGTTTACCAGAATTTGTGTTAACTTGTCAGGCACTTCCTCGGGTCCCGGCACTTCTAGTGGGACGAAGTTGCCTTGATGACGTGCCTGAAAATAATGATAAAAGGAGCTAATGGCAGTCTCAGGAAGGAATCCTTGCCATACCCTGGACATACATCAGCAGGCATGTTCTTGTCTTGTTAGGACGACACGCTTGCCCTGAGTTCATGTTGAAAGGAATATCCTATTTGCCGGGTTTGTTGTTCTTGCAACTCTCGTAGAAGCGGGAGATGGCAAAATAGGCACGATCGGCACTGGCTTGACGAGCTTGGGAATTGAGTCGAGAGGCGAAAGGGTACTCTTTAGCAAGTACTGCACAGTAGGTCTGCAAGTCGTTTTTGGAGACATTCGTTCCATCCATCCACAGGCGCAAACACTTAGGGACTCCAAAGTAATTAATCATCCCAGGATTTCCATAGACTATCCAGTCTAAGTGGGACAATTAAAATTCTGGGAGTCCCTTATTCCGGATAAATTGCACAATGCGTATCGCCTCTTCGATGGCAGCAAACTGTTTCGAACTTCCATCCAACTTGTACTCGTAGACCAGCATAAACCTTGCTCTATCCTTGTCTCTTCTGCTAGAATTATATATCACACTATTAGTGCTTGGAAAGTATGGATGGGACAAATGTCCCAAGAGCGGATGAATGTCTCTGTCACACCTCGCCAAAAAGAACAATTGGAAAAGCGGAGCCAAGAGGAGGGGATGCCAATGGCAGAGATTATCAGACGGGCTCTCAATGTCCATTTGGCTTGGGATGATCGGGCGCTATGCCCCTGTGCCCAAGCCCCAAAAAAAGGAACGCCCATTCATCCTCCCCCGGTATTCGACGGGGGCGCATCTCTGGCCGTTAACTGTAATGGAGGATAACCTTGTCAATTCTTGTTGTTGGTTCTGTAGCTCTCGATACCGTAGAAACACCATTTAAAAAGGTAGATGGTGTTCTTGGTGGAGCTGCCTCATATTTTTCAACTGCTGCATCTCTCTACGATCAGGTTAATCTGGTAGCCGTAGTCGGAAATGACTTCCCTCAGGAGTATCTTGACTTCTGGCGTCAGCATAATGTAAACCTGGCAGGCTTACAGGTACAGGAAGGTAAGACATTTCATTGGCATGGTCGTTACCACCTGGATATGAACTCCCGGGATACACTCGATACGCAATTGGGAGTCTTCGCGGATTTCCATCCTGCTGTGCCTGATTCATATAAGCAAAGCTCCCTTATCTTTCTGGCCAATATCCAGCCAGATTTGCAATTGGAGGTATTAGATCAGGTTCCTAGTGGTCGTTTCACCGTCCTAGATACAATGGAACTGTGGATTACTACTGCCCGCCCACAGCTCACCGAAGTGATGAAGCGTGTCGATGTCCTTTTGATGAGCGAAGAAGAAGTACGCCAGTTTACCAATCAAGCCAGCATCATTACTGCTGTCCGCCAGTTTTTCGATCTCGGATTGAAGTACGTGGTAGTCAAGCTAGGCAGTTATGGTGCTTTGCTCTTTGGGGCAGATAATACCTACTTCAGTGCTCCGTCCTACCCATTGGAAGAAGTGATAGATCCGACGGGGGCTGGTGATTCTTTCGCAGGCGGCTTCCTCGGTTATCTCTCCACTGTCCAGCCGCAAGCCGATGGGCGCTATGCCTTTGATGATCTCAAGCGTGCTGTTGTACACGGCAATATCATTGGCTCTTTTGCCTGTGCCGATTTTGGCGTTGATAGTCTGCGTTCGTTAACGATGGAGCATACCGCAGCTCGCTATAAAGCTCTAGTAAACTATTCACACTTTGAGCCAGATTGGCGACTCTTGCAGCATAATCTGGCATAAGATGATTAGTTGTGAACACCTCCACTTCTAAATGGTGCATTCGGTAAGTTCATACCACTTTTCTATGTGCTCTACGAGCTGCTTTTCAGCCGCGCAAGCACCCATGAAAGTGCCACGAATTTAGCGGATGCACCACTAAATGGTGCATCCGGTAAGAATGTTCTGAGCTGATGAGCCTGAAACGTTGGAAATAGGCTCATTGAGCGACTTTCACCAGCGCATCGGACTTGGCGGATGCACCACTAAAGATATCTATGAACTACGCCACATTCAGCAATATTGCAACTGTCTGCTATGAGGAAGATCTCACTCACTCGTACATTCGAGCTTCATTCTACGTGGAGGAAAAAGCAGACGCAACTTCAAGACACGTTCACGCAGGCGCTCCTCATCAAGTTTGCGCGAACTGACCTTGACGAGGTCTTGCAAAGAGAGGAGGCCAAGCAGTTGCTCAGGACAACTATGATCAACTACGGGGAGGCATGTATGGCCACATCCAGCCATCCGATAGATGGCAGAGTGCAGAGATTCATTTGGGTAGGCCACTACTGGGTCAGAATGGAGTATGGAGGAGATCTCATCAATCCATTCGGTATCAACGGCACTGCCGTTTCCCGAGTCGTTTCCATCGTTGTGAGCACGCTCATTCTTACAGGGCAGTTTCTTCAGATCCTGGCTCGTTACTACACCTATCAGGCGCTTTTTTGCATCCAGTACTGGGTAGAGGCGCTGCCTCTGATGCCGGAAGGCTAGCATCTCCCCATCTTTCGTGGTTATGCTACTCAACAGATTCCGCAAATCGCTACTGGACATGGCATCGTTCAACGCAACCACATTCGTGTTCATGACCTCGCGCACCAAGAGAACCTCCAGCGGATCAGGCGCATATTCGCGACTGACATGGAGACCATGTCGACTCACCTTCTCAGTTAGAATTGAACGACGCATGATCAACACGATCAGACCATAGGCCACGACTGTCGTGGTCAGGAGGGACAGAGACACTGTGATATCGCGAGTGAGTTCGACAGCAAAGACGATACTGGTTAGAGGGCAACCAATGGCAGCCGCAAGCACAGCTGTCATGCTCATAAGCGGCCAGAAGCCAGGAAAAACATGCGGGAGGAAGAGATTTTCCAGGCCTCCAAGAGCGCCACCGATCAGCAGCAATGGCGCCAGTACGCCCCCAGAGGTGCCAGAACTGAGCGAGACTGCCCAGATGATCGACTTCACGATCAACAATCCCAGAATCATTTGTAAGGTAACATTCCCCAAGAGCATCTGGTGGATGAGGTCATAACCAACGCCAAGTGCAGGTGGATAGATGATTCCTCCAAGTCCAATCACGGCGCCACCAATCAATGGCCACCACATCCAGTGGATGGGCAGCTTATGGAAGAGATCTTCGCAGGCATAGACGGCAACAGTCAGCAGAGAGGCCAGGAGACCAGCCAGAACTCCCACCAGCACACATGCCAACAGAGGACCAACACTCCAGACTGGCGCATGGGAGGGAGTAGCAAAGAGTGCACCTGGACCCATACCTGGCCCGGGCAAATAAGACCGCACGATCGTCGCGGTTGCACTAGCCAGAGCTACAGGTACCAGACTCCTTGGTTTCCACTCGAAGAGCATGAGTTCTACCGCTAGCAGCACCGCTGCCATAGGCGTATTGAAGATCGCTGCCATACCGCCAGCGGCACCCGCTACCAGCAGCACTTTGCGCTCAGTACTAGTCAAGTGAAAACATTGTGCGACCATCGACCCGAAAGCTCCACCAGTCATAATGATAGGTCCTTCGGCACCAAACGGACCACCTGTACCAATCGCAATCGCAGAAGCAATTGGCTTGAGCAGAGCTACTTTGGGTTCGATCCGGCTACCATTGACAAGAATAGCCTCCAATGCCTCAGGAATACCATGACCTCGGATACGCTCCGAGCCGTAGCGAGCCAGGAAACCCACGATCAACGATCCAGCCACTGGAACAAGAATCACAGCAAGACCCAGAGTATTACCAGCTGGAGAAACTAGAGCCACATCCCAGCGCCGATAAAATGCTAGGTTGGTAATTAACTCGATAAGCCGCAGAAGAAGAAAAGCAATACAAGCACTCAAAGTCCCAATACCCACAGCCATGAACGAAATAACGACCGAATGTAAAGACATCGTAAAGTCACCACGACTACCCAAGGCTTTCTGGTTACCGAGAGTACTCCAAAATTGGGTCTGTTTACGCCAGAAACTGGTGAGCAAAATAATTTCTCCTTGATACATGATTCCCCCGTTTTCTCTTCGGGGGAATCACCAATGATGGACCATAAAATCCGCGCCCTTGCAGATATATTTATATCGCATTACGATATAAATATATCTGATAAAATGAATGAGTGTCAAGAGGTTCTGTAAAGCTGTATATTGCATCTTCCCAACAGCTCGCAGCTTCAAGCAAGCAAAGTTCTTTGAAAAACGAGGGGATTTTGCGAACGGGCCGTCCATTCATTCGGAACTCCTCCCTACAAAGGTAGGTCTTGCCTTTTGTTTCAAAAAATGGTATGTTTCATAGTATGCGAAACATTAAGAATTCTGAAACAGCCGATCGAAAAAAGGTGCCATATACCGAGCAAGACCTGTTACAGGCACTGATCACACTGTTCACTAAACGATTTCCTAATACCTGGGATATCTCATTAGAGCCTATGCAGGTTCCTGAAAGATTTCAGGCTGACGCCGTACTTACTATACGTGGTCCTAATGGAGTAGCAACCCAAATATTGGTAGAAGCGAAAAATGCGAACAGTGCAAACATCAATACTTGGCTTGCCAGACAGAGTCACTTGCACAATAAGAAGCATTTCCCAGCAAGTCAGCGGCTTCTTGTAGCTTCTTATATCTCACCAATAATGCAGGAGCGTTTGAAAGAGAGAGGGATAAGCTATGTTGACATGACTGGCAATCTCTATGTCACTTCCGAGCAGCCAGCAGTCTTTCTGATGCAGGAAGGCGCATCTACTAACCCATGGAGAGAAGAACATGTCTTGCATTCTCTCAAGGGTAGGGGAGCAAGTAGAGCGATACGTGCGCTTTGTGGTTTTCGTCCACCCTATGGTATCCGCGAGCTTGCCATGCGATCCAATACTCCAGCACCTACCATCACACGAGTAGCCCAATTCCTAGAGCAGGAAGATCTTTTACAGCGAAATTCTGCTGGAAGAATTACAGACGTACAATGGCGCCAGATTCTTCTGCGCTGGACTCAGGACTACAACTTTATTACTTCGAATCACACCAAAACTTTTCTGGAGCCACGCGGTCTCGATGCATTATTGCAAAAGCTCCAAAAAGCTGACTGGCCTTATGCCGTGACAGGCTCTTTGGCAACCATGCCTCTTGGAGCCATTGCTCCTCCACGCTTGGCTGCACTCTATGTCCCTAATAGTGCACAAGCAGCAGAACACCTGCATTTGCATAGGGCTGAGCGTGGGGCCAATGTGCTGCTGGTCGAGCCATTCGACCCGGTAGTTTTTGAGCGCACAACTCAAGTTGACGGGATCATCTATACTGCAGTAACGCAGATTGCTGCTGATCTTCTCACCAGTTCTGGACGAGGCCCAGAAGAAGCGGAATGGGTATTGCAATGGATGGAGGAACATGAAGATGCCTGGAGAGCTTGATCTAGTTACGATAAGAGCACGGCAAGTCCTTCTTGATGTGCTGGAAGCCTTGGAGGAACAACGACATGCAATTATTCTAGTGGGAGCCCAGGCAATCTACTTGCATGCCGGAGATGCTGACCTTGCAGTAGCTCCGTTCACCCAAGATGCCGACTTAGCGCTCAATCCAAAGACACTTGGTCCCATTCCTGTATTAGCGGAAGCAATGCTGGCGGCAGGTTTTACGCAAACAGAGCAACCCGGCATATGGGAAAGCCGACAGGAAGGGGTAACGGTCGATCTCCTTGTTCCAGAGGCGCTAGGAGGACGTCCAGGAAAACGAGCAGCGTATCTTGAAGGACATGGCAACAATGTTGCCAGACAAGTACGTGGGCTGGAGGCTGCACTGATCGATCAGGATATGAAGCACATCACCGCATTGGAAGAAAGGGATACTCGCAGAATGGAGATCACGATCGCTGGGCCTGCAGCCTTGCTGGTTGCGAAATTACACAAAATTGCAGAGCGGCTCGATGACCAACGGCGAAGTCAACCAAAGGATGCCTTAGACGTTTTTCGCCTTCTTCAGGCTGTGCCATCTGAGACGCTATCCACACGGTTTGCATTGCTTCACCGTGATCCACTCTCCTTGGAAACAACGCGATCAGCACTCGCACTTTTGCAGGAACTCTTTGGTACGGAAACAGGGGCTGGGGCACAGCTTGCAGCTGACGCAGCATATCCGCTGGCTGATCGGGCATTTATTACTGCTGCCTGTGTAGCGCTTACTCAAGAACTTGTGAATGCACTTCCCCAGAATTTATCAGGATAAGGCAGGAATTCTTGCTTTTAGATCTTAATGAGCATAACGCACTGATCAAGTTCTAAAATATCGGCAATAGCTAGACGTGGTTTTGTAAGGAAGACGAGAAAAGAGCAACAATCAAGATTCTGTTGAGATGTAGCCCTGATTTTGGGGACAGTCTAATGATGCGCTGTCTATTCGAAGTTGCCAAAGAACCTGAGCGTTAAATTCGTTGGTTGTTATTTACCTTTAATACTCATAATACTCTTTTCATTTACAATAGGCTGAATGAGCATATGGATAGGCATTTGCGTAATATAATGGGTCCGATTGTTTAGCTCGAAGGATTTCTTCGCTAGGATCATAACGAACTAGTCCGGGTCTGCTCCATCTATTTTCTTTCAGTTCTGAAAGAGTAGATTTAGCAAAATCATTTTAATGACATTGCTGTTGGTTCGAGTCCAACATCCCTGACGAATCGGGGATTAGCTCAGTTGGTAGAGCACGACATTACTCTTGTAAATTTTGTTCTAAGAAATCTGAAACAGCCAATTGAAGCGTTATGCTCAATATAACTTACGCGGCAAGACCGCTTCTCGCCCATAAAGCGCCTGTTTGGCAGCTTGCCAGAAAGCGTGCAGGCCGGACGGTATATCTCGTCCGCTACGGCTCAGAGCCCGCACAACCAGCCCATGCGCGACCAGTGTACTCACACCCCAACATATCTCACCAGGAACGATGAGCTGTTGAGCGATGGTACTCAATTCCTTTTCCAGGCGCAACCAATCAGCAGCTTCTAGGCCAACCTTGCAAATATAGAAGCTGCTGATATAGCGGTAAACGCCGAACCGGGCTAGAGATGAGAACTGGCACTGAGAATCGAGTCTGACCCGTTCAATTGCTAGAGGCTTTCCCTGTGCGGAAATATCTAGATCAACGTGCAATAGATCATATGCAAAAATCTCACCACGAGCAGTTCGTCCCGGAGCTAGCATCTCCCACCAGAAGAGGCCTGCGTTGGAGGCCAGTTCGATGCGGGAGCGCTGTATATAGCGAGAGCCAGCAAAGGGGATGATAGGATCAGGCAGATATTCTAGTAGTCCGCCCTCCTCAACGACCATCTCAGCCATTTGTGTCACTGGCGGAAGATGTGGCTGACAGCGATAGATCCTGGTTGCACTGGTGGATGTCAACTGCGCATAGGCCCTTGTCCCAATATGTGCAGAGATCTCCAGTTGATCACCGCCAAGTACACCACCAGAAATGTTGTGTAGGTGCACCAGGGCTCCACCGTCGGCCACTGGGAAGGCACGTATAACCCTCAAGGGAGGCTGCTGAGTATATACATTCAACTTGCTTTGTTGCATTTCCTCATCAAAGGTAAAGCCCAAACGTAACTTTCCCGTGATCCATTGTGCCCTAGAGAATGCCATTTGAATGTTGATTTTCTATCTCAATGCAGAGCCAACTAACTGACGAAGAGACGAGTTACCAGAGTAGGATGGCGCATACTCGCTAAATCTGGTAAAGGTGTGAAAACAGCAATGTCTTCAGGATGCAAGGCAAGCACTTCGCTCTGATCAGCAATTGCTAATAGAGTTGGTTTAAGCCGCCAAGTAATAGCACTGGCCTGACTCTGCCCCAATGGCAGCAAGCGCTGGAATGTAAAAATCAGACTCTGCAGAGATTGCTGTAGATAAGCTAGGACCGTCGCCGTTTCGTCCACACCCAGCACGCCTCCGACTAGGCCAAAGGCCGGGCTATAGTGGATATCAGCCCCATGAGCTTTTGCCGCCTTCTGCACATCTAGCAGAAGTGGCTGATCTTCCAGAGAGGCCACCAATTGGAGGAAACGCCGCCCAAGTGTAGCACTGGCAACTCGGCTCTCGCGGGCAGTCTTGAAGGCACTCAAACGATTATTCAGTTCTAGCCAGCTGAGTAGCAAACTATCCCGCTCAGTAAGAGATGTCAGGCGATATCCGAGGCGACAGAAAGCTGCTTCTAGCCTTGCAGCCTCCATCAAATAGTCTTGCAAGAAAGATTCGAGCTGCGCAACGTTGAGGTCTCCTTCTCCAGCCAGCGTTTCCAGGCCAAAAGAGTGGGCGGTTGAACCAATCGGCAAAGCACTGTCAGCAAGCTGTAGCAGGCGTAGAAATTGCAAAAAGTCTAGGACACAATGTGCCACTTTTCACCTACAGATTCTGAAAAGGAGACATTTTGCGAAATAATTCTCCTCCCTCGAAAAACTTGACACCGCCATTCTCTACACCCTGGAGTTTGCTTCAAGCCTTTCAATATTGCTGTTAGCTTTCGGGTTAATCGCGAGTATGGCAATGTGCTGACCAAAGGATCAGTCCTTTCAGATAACCTTATTATGCAACGGGTATGGGCATGGATACAATGTATCTCCATTGATGCCAGCGTCACAGGAACAATTATCCGCATCTTCCGCTACTATCAGGCAAAAGAACGTCTCAAGTTCTGCCTGTATGCTCTCCTCTCTACAATTTTCTGTTTTTCTTCTAGTGTATATTTGCTGTTAGCCTCAACAAAATATTATAATGCTATCGTGTCATATTTTAAGTACATGAAAAGAGAACATCAGAAGTGTGGACTGACCTTTGTTGGCAGGAACGGCTAGCACCCTTTTCCACACAAAGTCATGGTGATCTCAACAATGTTATCAGGCGACATATTTTGTAAGTACCAACTTAACCCTCGTACATCTGTTTCATTCGCTAGATCACGACGTAAACCTACAAGTTCTAGAGTTGCACGCTAGCCAAGCACTCAGGAACTTGAGCACCCCTTTAGAAGAGTAGGAGAAATTGCATGTTGGAAGCAATTTTCAAGCTAATTGCTTTTCTTATTAGGATACCTTTTTTTTGTGCAGGCGTATTTCTATGGTCTTTCTTGTGTGTTCCTTTTATAGTTGGTTACGCTCTTCTCGTCGTACCTGTGTTGGGTTTCCCTTATGCTCTCTTGCATGGATTTTTCAGCAATAGGTCTGATATTTTAAGAGAAGATTTTGAAGACGTGTTCCGTAATATAGGTGATATGTTATCCGGTGCTTTCCAGCCTTATTATTCAATGTTCTATTGGCTTATTGGAATTAAGTATAGAAGATGGTAGAAAGGCAGTCTGTGTAGTTTATCTCCGTTGAAGAATGCACCGAAGCCGAAGAGAGCCTCAATTTCGCTTTCGCAAAGATCCTCCTGCCTATCTTGCCACTCTCGAGGATATGCTCCTCAAGACAACTTTGCCAACCTAGTTTTCATGCCACTTGTAGCCTTCTTCGTTCTCTATCGGCTATGAAATCGGAGCCACTGTATTGTTCCTACACCAGCCAGACCTAGCCATCTCTCAAACCAAGCTCGGTTGGCCCAACACTTCCACATGAGCTCGGAATTTCCCATGAAATATGTATAAGCAATTATAGATGTGTTTGCATATATTTTGCAAATGTGATATAATTTAGATGTAAATAAGCGATAATAAAGCACAGGTAATGCAGCTCTATAATTTGAGCTACCCTCTTCAAGGAGAAATACAGAATTTATACACATTAGCATCCGTATTGCTGTTCTCTATGCCATGCTCATGACACGTTGCGAGAAGGCACAGAGTGACAAGTGTAGGAGGTGATGACGAGAGCATAGTTGCTTGACCACGATGGGAAAGATATTTGTGAGGAGGAGCCAGTCTAAGCAACCACATGGTTAAGGAAGTTCGTTGATTTATTCACGAAAGGTGGGTATTACAATGGCTCGTTACACAACACCAAATGATCCTATGATGGATGTAGAGGAAACGCGAGGGGTTGCAAATCCTATTCCACTCGGGTTAAGTGTGCTTGCCTTCACAACAGCGATCCTGGGTGCCTACTACGCTGGCTTTATCATCCCATACCAGACTACGGGATCACAAATAGTTGTCGGGGCTATCATCTTAATCGGCGGCATCGTACAAATGCTTGCTGGGATGTGGGAATTTCGCAGAAACAACACGATCGCAGCTACAGTTTTCACCTCCTATGGAGGTTTTCTTGCAGCTCTTGGCCTCGTTCTTCTGCCAGGAATAAACATTTTCGGTTTGCTGGGCGGGGTAGCACATCTAGCGCTTGGGCTCTTCTTCCTTTGCTGGACCATCTTTACCGCTGTACTGCTGGTCGGAGCACTGAGAACGAATCGGCTGCTTATTGCTATTCTTAGCTTGCTTTTCGTATCTTACCTTGTTTTGACTATAGGGCATCTTGCACGCGAAAATCGCATTTTGCTCGGTATTGGAGGCTGGATCGGCATCATTTGTGCCCTGGTTGCCTGGTATGCCGCGATGGTCAGTATGACTGGCGGCACAAGAAATCTGGAGGAGAGTCTCCACATACCAGTTCGATAGAACGACACTACATGAGGAGTGGACAGCACGGAGTCAAACTGTCCGTTCCGCGACAACAGTCATCTTGGGAGTCGTACATTTTATTACCGTTAATGGCAACTTGCTCCTTCTCGCGATAAGCTCACGCCTCTTTGAAAGGGGCGTGAGCTTTTTTACTTGGGCGCTAGCTAGCAATTGTGTACAGAGCAAAGTTGCTGACTACGATGCTACTTGCTCCTAATTATTACACAGGAGTATGCACGTCCGTGTTGTGTACAGAGTAAAGTTGCTGACTACGATGCTACCGCCCTGATCCACTGCAATACCTGCCGTTCCGCTGGAGTAGGTCTGGTCACTCACACTACCCAGAGCGTGCCCATTTGCATAGAAACTAAATTGCTGACCACTGACCACTATTGCCAGCGTCACTGCAGCATGCGTATCCCCAAAAGTACCCCCTCCGGGTATCTCCGTTGCTGCACCTGTATTATTGTCATAGACGTAGGCATTCCAAGTGCCGTCAGGGTGAATGAGAAACGTGTAAACCCCTTGCTGCTGCTTACCCGGTTGGTTACGGAAATAGATGCCAAAATCGCTGGATGAGATATTATCCTGTTGGAACTGTGCCTGTACGACATAATTAGCAGGATAGTTCTGGCCCGGTAACCCGGTTAGAAAGATTCCCTCTAGTCCCCCTGTTTGAGATGTATTGGTTATCTTTGTTTTGTTTCCCTGGCAACTAATCTGTGCTCCGTTGTAGGGCTCCCATTGTCCACCCCCTTTGTCGCAACCAGGCCCAGGGGTGCTCGCCCTATAGAGCGGTGTGCCGAGAGGAACGTTGGCAGACGCCGTCGGCATGGAATTGGGAGGCGTTGTAGCCTGGAGTTGTGCCGTCGCCGCTGCAGATGGCTGCATTTGGGGAGCAGCAGTCGGTGCTAGATTTACTCCCTGTGTTCCTCGACTTATCTGTATCCCCACAAAGACACCACCAATCACGAGCGCGATGACAAGCAAGATACCAATAAAGAGCTGCCAGAGCTGCGGTCTCTTCGACTGTGTGGCAAAAGGCATGCTAGCTGGCGTCGGATACGCTGGATATGATGGTGGTACATATGGTGGTGGTGTGTATGATAGCGGTGTGTATGCTCCAGGAGGTGGTGGAGGTGGACCTACGTTCGACCATCCAGAATCGGGTGGTGCAGTATCTGGTAGTTGCTGCTGGACTGGTGGCGTGTCATACTGCTGGGCCATGACTGGCGGTCCGAGAGGATGGGAAGATGAGACAACAGTAGAAATATGCTCTTCATTCTTGTCTGAATGAGCAAGATAGGCGATAGATGTCGTGCTTGCGTTACGCAGTGCCTGTGCTATCTCTGTGGCTGTTGAGTAGCGATCTTCAGGTTGTTTGGCTGCTGCCTTTTGTGCGACCGCATCTATCTCAGAGGAGACTGCCGGGTTTATCTGGTGAAGGAGAGGCAACGGCTCCTGGACATGCTTGATCATTACTGCATAGGGAGTATTGCCAGTGAAAGGGACATATCCACTGAGCATCTGGAAGAGGACAATACCAAGCTCGTAGATATCGGCGCGGTAACCTACGGTCTGGCCTTGTGCCATCTCGGGAGCCATATATTCCGGCGTGCCAAGCATCGAACTCGGGCTGGTCAGTGTCGCTCCGGGAGACCTCTCTTCCATGATACGTGCGATACCGAAATCTGCTAGCACGAGCCGACCATCGGCATGCAGAAGAAAGTTGGCTGGCTTGAGATCACGATGAATCACCCCTTGAGCATGCGCATAATCGAGGGCCGAGGCTGCCTGATCAATGTACGTTACTACTTCTTGTAACGTAAGTGCGCCACGTCTGGCTAATACATCACGCAGGCTACCTCCGGTAAAGTGGGGCATAACCAGGTAGGCCAGTCCATCCTGCTCTCCATATTCATAGATTGGCATAATATTCACATGCTCAAGTTTTGCGATGACATCCGCCTCACGACGGAAACGCGCAAGAAACTCCTGGTAGACCTGACTGTTCATCGCGAGATTTGGTAACAAGACCTTCACGGCCACATTACGCGCTGGGCGTGTCTGGCGTGCCAGATAGACTGTCCCCATACCACCCTGACCGATACGTTTTTCCAGTGTACAGGACCCTAGCGTTTGTCCTGTAAGATCGCCTCTATTATTTGTCATATATTCCTCTTCCTACCATGAGACAGCAATTTTCCCCTTCTAAAAATCTTGGCTTCTTGTTGGCAAGACTATGAAGAGACAAGGAGCAAAACCATCAGTAATTCTCCCTTCCTTGGGACCTTTTTTAGATAGGTGAGTTACATGAGGATGATTGGGAAGTCTCAGAAGGGGTCTTACTTCCATCCCTCTCAGGCTGCTGGAGCCAGATGCGAGAACATGCATCGGCTCACCGAGAGTTTGATGAAGGCCTCGGTGGTCTTTCTCTTAACTGTGTATGGTAGAGCAAAAGAAAAAGTCTTGCAGCACAATTAGGGGAACCATCATCCCCCTAGATGACCGGACCTATCCATTTGACGAATCAGCCGATAGATGACGAGATTGCTGGTCTGGCACATCAAGCAATATGAAAATGGATTGCTCATCTGGTATTTTGAGCATTTGCTGGAAGAGCATTTTGAGGACATCATAGGATTGAATACCTGTGATGGCCGGTTGTACTTGAGCTGCCAAAGCAGGCGAGAATCGAGCGCTGACAACGTTGAGGATGGCTTCTTTTAGCGTCTCAATCTTGCCCCAAGCCTCACCCCGAGCCTCACCCCGAGCCTCGCTCTGGGCAAGAAGCCTCTGGATCACCGGATCATCTCGGACTAGTTCGTCATAGTTGTAGAGCATGCCAAGTTCCTCCTCGATGGTTTGTTTGTCTTGTTCAGACACGGTATCGGTTCTGCGCAAAATGTGAGAGAACCACATCAAACGATAGCCAAGTTTTGGTCGACTATAGTGTTGGGTCATCTCTCTAAGTGCCTCTCTCAAGAGATCCAGACTGGGATTCTTCATCCCAGGTAATAAGATGTAAAAAGGCATCAGATGTCTGGTAATGATGGGCTCAGGGTCCTGTTCCCACAGACAAATGACCCGAAATTTGACCGTGAGATAGTCCTCACCATCATCATATCCCATCACATGAGGCGATGTCACCACTTTGCACCGAAATAGATAGATGACCACGCAAATGATCACTGCTTCTCGATAGCGCTCATAGAGAGCTGCTATGTACTGCAAGATGCGATAGATCAGATCGGGATCAGGACCTGCTTGCAACTCAAAGTCGATCACCGTCTCTCGCCGTTTGCGAAAGGTCCTGAAGATCAGATCAGCTTTGAGCTTGCTGCGATCCAGTTCCACATTCTCGGCACTGACAATATCGGTTCCTTCTACTAGTTGAGGAACCATGGTCGCAGCATCCACTCCGAACATTGCTTTGATGACATTATCGAATGGTTGACTGTCTCGTTTTGCCTTGCCCTTTCTCTTTGATCTTCTTTGTACCGATTTATCGGGAAATTGTGCTTCTAGTTTCAACTACTATCCTCTTCCTTGAAATATGCCTTTCATTATAAAGCGTCCCATGAGGAAATGTCAACGGATTGAGGAATGAACTATCTTCTGGAATGCGTCCGTTTGCAAAAATGCTCCGCACACCCCAGCATAAATTTGCCCTTGACCTAAAAGCGCTACATTTGGTATGGTATTATATGAAAACGTAATAGATTGAAATACATTGGTAGCGCAGGAGCTTGGGAAAACCAGGCTGAGAGGGTGGTCAAGTCATTCGCCACCGACTGCTGAACTTGATCTGGATAATGCCAGCGCAAGGAGCAACACTTTGCAGAAGTATCTTCTGGGGCACTGGCAATAGGCTGGTGCCTTTTTTCGTTGCCCCCTAGCTGCTGCCCTTATCCATAGTGACACACGAAAGGGATACACATGCAGCAAAAAGAAGTTGCTATCTCCGATATACAGGAGAATGCTTCCGATGAATTTCTCAAGGTTGAACGACGTGGTATGGAGCCAATACCCGATAGCGAGCGGCATGGTTCACCACGCGAACTCGCGTTGGTCTGGACAGGCGCAATGGCCAACTTCGTTTCACTGCTGACCGGAGCCCTGGTGATCGCACCAACCATGTCAATAGCAATAAAGGGACAACTGGGTTTGCTAGACAGCGCGATCGCGATCGCGATTGGAGCTGCACTGGCAGCTCTTCTACACGGCCTCATCAGTGTTACTGGTGCCAGGACAGGTACGCCACAGATGATCTTTGCTCGTGGCGTCCTTGGGCATCGTGGAGCTTATATCTCCGCAGCATTCACCTGGATTATGGCGGTAGGCTGGTTCGCTGTAGATTGTGTCGTTGGTGGCTGGGCTCTGGTCCAACTGCTGAGTATCTTTGGGATACCAAAAACGACGGAAGTGGCAATGGGGGCGATTACACTGCTGCTGATTGTGTCAGTGATCGTCGCAGTTTATGGGCACCAGACCGTGCATGTCTTCGAGAAATATGGGGCGATCGTTTTCATGATCTTTTGCATGCTTCTCTTCGTGGTCTTGCTGCCGAAGATCCACTGGACTCTGCCAACCACAATCTATGGTGCACCACGTATCGCAGCAATGGTTGTAGGAGCAAGCCTTATCTATGCACTAGTGGCCTCATGGATTCCCTTTGCCTCAGATTACTCACGCTATTTACCGCGCAGCGTTGCACCACGACGTATCGCCTGGTGGGCCGGACTTGGTATCGGGCTCCCAATGGCCTTACTAGGAATCCTGGGCGTTGCACTCTCCACGATCAATCCCAGCAACCTCGACTTGCTTAGTGTCATCACAGCTGCCGCACCACGCTGGCTGACCATTCCTTTCTTACTTTTCGTCATCCTGGGCGAGATCTGGGCCAATTATCTCGATGTTTACACTGCCGGACTGGTTGCCTTGGCCATGGATATTCCCCTGAAGCGCTGGGTATCTGCACTCCTCTGCGGGATTATTGGTGCAGTATGCGTCTATGGCATCGGCACCTTCTCACATTTCAATCAGGCACAAACATACTATGATCTGACAACAAACTTCCTCGGCGTCTACGAAGATTTTCTACTCCTGACCTACCTGTGGGTACCAGCCTGGGCAGCCGTCCTACTGATCGATTTCTTCGTCTTCCGACATGGTCGTTATACTTCTGAAGAACTCACTAGAGGACGTAGCGGCTTCTACTGGTACCATGGTGGTGTCTTCTGGCGTGCTCTAATTGCATGGCTAGTTGGTTTTGCAATCACCATTCCATTTATCGCGTCAGCGACCTTGCCTTGGTCGGGACAAATCTGGCACGGTCCTCTCGTGCATTTGCTAGGTGGTATGGATATCAGTGGTATTATTGGAGCAATTGTTAGCGGGCTGCTCTACTTTCTTCTCGGTCGCAACTATTTCAAATACATGGCCAGTGAAGCAGTCACGTCTGAAGCAAGCAATTCTCAGTAGGCATAGAAAAGGAGCCACCAAATGCAAAGCAAAGAACATAGTCAGACCGTTCCCCGAGCACTCACAATCGCCGGCTCTGATTCAGGTGGAGGAGCAGGTATTCAAGCGGACTTAAAGACATTTGCAGCTCTGGGCGTCTACGGTATGTCAGCTATTACAGCTATTACTGCACAAAACACCAAGGGAGTACGCGACGCTTATGACTTACCAATAGCCTTGATCGAGGGACAGATCGATGCCGTACTCGAAGACATTGGTGCCGATGCTGCCAAGACTGGCATGCTCTCTAGTCCAGAAATTATTGAGGCAGTGGCAGAGCGCGTACAGAAATGGCAGTTGCGTCTGGTGGTTGATCCAGTAATGGTCGCCAAAGGTGGCACACCTCTTCTGCGTCCAGAAGCTGTCGAGACCTTACGAGCCAAGCTACTGCCACTGGCTGAAGTGGTCACACCCAACATGCCCGAAGCCGAGGTATTGATTAAACAGAGCATTGAGACCATAGAGGATATGCGTGCAGCTGCACGCGCTATTCATGAGCTTGGTCCACAGCATGTGGTCGTCAAAGGAGGTCACCGAATAGGTGAACCGGTCGATGTCTATTTCGATGGAACACACTTTAACGAACTACATGTGGAACGCATTGAGACTCCACATACGCATGGAACAGGCTGTACATTCTCAGCAGCGATTACTGCTCTACTGGCACGCGGTTGGTCTGTTGAAGAAGCAGTCGCACGAACCAAGCGCTATGTAACAGGGGCAATCCGCAACGCACCGGGTCTGGGCCGTGGCCACGGACCGATCGATCATTTTTGGCTATGGGATCAGTCACAATTCAAGCAAACCCCACTCAGGGGAACAGAAAGTGAGTCTTGATGAATGAGTGATATCTTGAAAACGCGGCTGGCACTGCATGTTTTGACGGACCGAGAATGGTCGCGTGGCCGTGATACGCTGACTGTAGCAACGGCAGCTCTGGACGGAGGCGCGACCGTCATCCAACTGCGTGACAAAAAGGCAACTACGCGGACGCTTGTCGAAGAAGGTCTCGCTTTGCGTGCCTTAACGCGGAAACGAGGTGCCTTACTCATCGTCAACGATCGTATTGATGTTGCCCTGGCCATCGAGGCTGATGGCGTACACGTCGGACAGGACGATGATATGCCCGTAGCACTGGCACGTAAACTGCTCGGACCAGATCGCCTCCTGGGCGTCTCAGCAGGCAACCTAGAAGAAGCACGTGTAGCAGTCGCTGGCGGAGCTGATTACCTAGGAGTGGGCCCAATCTATGCCACCAAGACGAAAGCGGACGCTGGAGAGCCAATAGGCTTGCCTTTATTAACCGAACTGGCGAGTCGTTATAGCACGCCGCTAATAGCCATTGGCAGTATTAAGGCCGACAATGTTGCCGCCGTGCTGCAGGCAGGTGCCTCAGGCATTGCAGTGATTAGAGCTGTGGTGAGTGCTGAAGATATTGTGGCTGCGACACGTGCATTGCGAGAGTCTATGGCTATATGATATGGTGCAACTCTCAAGCTTGCCTTGCGTAAATTCTCGTAATGGTTCTCATCCATAAGGAGTTTGAGTTATGGACCAACAGGAGTTTATGCCAGAGTCGCAACTATCAGAGTCGTTGCAGAGATCATCAGAGGCTCAAAGCCAGGACGGACAAGCCCTGTCTGACAATGAAGGAGATGTCCAGTTCTACAACCAGTCCCAGCAACCAGAAGCTAGGGATATACCCGAAAGCAATCCTCCATCCACCTGCGAGAACTCACCGCCATCAGATAATTCTTGTATGCAAGACCAGACAGAACTCATACAACAGCCGAACTCTGAGCAAAACACTCAATGGAAGCAGAATGTGGATCTACTTCCAGGATTAGGAAGTATCAGTGATAAAGAGATAAATATAGAACAAAACAAACAACCAATACAAAAAGATCATATCTCTACATGGATTGGCCTGCTCCTGCTGCTTCTGGTCCTACTAGTAACTATACCGCTGGTGTACAGTGCAGGTACAGCCTTGGTCCGTGTGTTTTTTGTGATCTCGCTGTTACCCCTTATCCTTGCATTTGGGTCGATAGTGATTTTCTTGATGATAGCTTTGCTCAGGTTGCTTCGTACTAGAATTCGTCAACAAAGTACCGGCAAGAGACAAATTGACAGCAAAAAGGGTAGTTGAAACATAACGTATTCTTTAAAATATGACGAGCTATTCGTGTTATCCCTTTTAGAAGGGACGAGCTATTCGTGTTACCCCTTTCAGAAGGGACAAACTGTCCCTGTTTCCCCCTGGATTAGTTATGCAATTCTCTACTATACTTATACTAGAGCTGAGGGCTCCGTCTTTCCAAAGATTCTTCTGTCTCTGTTAGACATGGTTCAAATTAGACAGTTTGAACTTGACGGTCTGCACTCGATAGGTTGAGTAGGCAACATCACGTCCGAAATGGTCGTCAGGCCCAAGATGCCATTTGCATCTTTTACTCTGGTAGTGAACGGTCAGGTTCTTTTGAACCCTGCTTAGAGATTCCATACGAGGGCGGTTTTTTTCTAGTGACACAAGGACAACTTGAAGTGACACGAGAGATAACTTGAGGAGGCTCTCATAATGCAAATGGTTACAACGCTTATGAAAAAGAAAAGACAGCGGGCGGGCAGTCAGATTTTTGTAGAGTATCCTCGTATAAGCGTAGTCATTCCAGCACAAAATGAGGCAAAGAATCTTCCATATGTCTTGCCACGCATACCATCCTTCGTCACTGAAGTTATTCTCGTTGATGGACACTCAAGTGATGAGACTATCATGGCAGCACAGCAACTCCTGCCTACCATCCGCATTATTAAACAGAGAGGTACAGGCAAAGGAAATGCTCTACAACTGGGTTTTGCTGCTTGTTCAGGTGACATCATCGTTATGCTAGACGCTGATGGGTCAGCAAACCCGGACGAGATACCAAAGTTTGTTGAGGCATTGCTTGGCGGAAATGATTTTGCTAAAGGTTCTCGCTTTGTTGAGGATGCTGGCAGCTACGACCTTACATGGCTCCGTCGTCTTGGCTGTCTTGGATTAAGCACGCTGGTAAATTTGCTTTTCGGAACGAAGTTCAGTGATCTGTGCTATGGCTACAATGCCTTCTGGAGGTCATGTCTTGACAATGTTGAAATTGATTGTGAAGGCTTTGAAGTAGAGACTCTGATCAATATACGTATGCACAGACTGAAACTAAAGATTGTTGAGGTTCCAAGCATTGAGTATCCTCGCCTCTACGGCGAGAGTCACCTCGATACATTCAGCGATGGCTGGCGAGTATTAAAGACGATTGTCAAAGAGTGGAGCAAGACTTTGACTCAACCAAAGTTACATGCAATTTCGGGTAAATGGCAAGGTTCAAATAGGGGCAACCCTGCTTGACAATGTTTGCTTGGTATGAGTACAAAAGTATCAAGTTCATTTGAACCATGTCTAAGGCTATATGTAGCTTTTTCTCTTCTTACATTTATGTGTATGATAGAATTATTTAGGGTTATTTGACATGAAGAATTTCAGTATGCATAAGAGAATATTTGAAAAGAAAGTGCCTATTCTTATGTATCATAGTATCTCATGTGTCGCTACCCCACAGTTCAAACAATTTACCGTGTCTCCAATGTTGTTTGAACAACATATAGCATATCTGTCTCAACACGCGTACACTCCAATTACGGTTACGCAATTTGTGAGTTCACTCGCTCAAGGAGTGTCAGTACTTCCTGAGCGCCCTGTTATGCTCACTTTTGACGATGGCTTCACAGATTTTTTTCTAGACGCCCTTCCTATACTCAAGCGGTATGGTTTTTCTGCCACATTGTATATTTCTACTGCATTTATTGGTCAAACAAGCCGCTGGTTACAGCGAGAAAGAGAGGCAACGCGTCCGGTGCTTACGTGGGATCAGTTAATGGAGATTAGTAGGTGTGGTATAGAATGTGGAGCGCATAGTCATAGTCATCCCCAACTAGATATCCTACCTAGTTCTGTAGCATACGACGAGATCACGCGTTGCAAGCACATTTTAGAAGATCGTTTGGGACAGCAAGTTATGAGTTTCGCATATCCTTACGGCTACTATACCAAAACCGTACGGGAGCTTGTTCAGATGGCAGGCTATACATCGGCCTGCGCAGTCAAACACGCCTTGAGTTCAGTAGCTACTGACCCTTTTGCTCTGGCACGTCTGATGGTAAGGCCAGAGACAGATGTAAACGCATTCGCTACTTTGCTTTCTTCCCGTAGCTCATTAACGATAGTAACAATGTATATGCGTGCTCGAACTCCTGTATGGCAACTGGTTCGACGCTGCATTAAAAGAGAGGTAGTCGGCGCATGACAGCAGAAACATTCGATATCTCCGTCATTATCGCCACATACACAGAGGAACGCTGGGATGAGCTTATTGCGGCGGTTGAGTCGGTGCAAAGACAGAGTATATCTCCGTGTGAAATCATTGTCGTCATTGATCACAACACGCCACTCTATGAACGTGTACAAGCAACTCTGCCAGGGGTTGTTGTCCTGGAGAACAGTCAATCAAGGGGGGCATCCGGCGCACGAAATAGCGGAATAGCTGTAGCTAGGGGGAATCTCTTTGCTTTCCTTGATGACGACGCAGTAGCTCAAACAGATTGGTTGCAGCGATTGAGTGCTTGTTGCGAGGATACTCAGGTCCTGGGTGTAGGAGGGCTAGTAGAAGCATGCTGGCCGAATGAGTGTCCGGTATGGTTCCCCAGGGAATTTTACTGGGTCGTCGGATGTTCCTATCAGGATGTACCTGAGATACCAATAGCAGTACGCAATACATTCATTGGATGTACATGTATTCGAAGAGAAGTATTTGAAGCGATTGGTGGTTTTAAAAATGGAGTCGGGCGTGTCGGTACCTATCCTCTCGGTTGCGAGGAAACAGAGTTATGTATCAGAGCATTGCAGCGGTGGCCCCAGAAGACATTCCTTTTTGAGCCTCGAGCGCGAATTCGACATCATATTTCTGCTTACCGCACAAGTTGGCACTACTTTTGTTCACGCTGCTACCTTGAGGGCTTTTCAAAGGCTGCCATAGCCAGGTATGTAGGACCAAAGGACAGCCTTTCGTCTGAACGAACATACACGCTTCACATGTTGCCGCGAGGAGTACTTCGAGGTCTAAAAGATGCTCTTTCTCATTGCGACGTGACTGGTTTAATGCGTGCAGGGGCTATCATTGCTGGTTTTATCACGACTGCGACTGGCTATCTTGTTGGAAACGCAGCTCTCTTCATCCGCTGCTTTAGTGTCTCTATTTTTATTGCTGCACAGAAGCGAGAAAGTGTATGATGCTGAACAAGCTAGCCCAGTGGTTGAAGACGAACAGTATCATGCTGTTCAATGCAGGATCAATCTTCGCAACAACAGCAGTCACATCACTTCTTGGCTTTGTTTATTGGTGGGCTGCGACACGATGGTTTCCACCGCAGTCTATAGGTATTGCTGCTGCGGCAATCTCTGCGATGACGCTATTAGGGCAGATGTGTATCTTGGGACTGGGAACCTTACTGACTACAGAGCTACCGCGTCAGCCGGACAAGGCAGGACCTCTTATTAGCACAGCACTCACTGTAGTGGGGGCAGTGGGAGCATGTGTAGGTTTGCTCTTCGTGTATATCGCCCCATATGTGTCACATGAATTTCAACCCCTTAAATCAAACGTAAGAGATGTAGTCATCTTCGCCGTTGGGATTAGCTTGACCGCAATCATTCTGGTGCTTGATCAAGCTCTGATTGGTCTTCTACGTGGTGGGCAACGACTCTGGCGTAATACACTATTTGCCACCTTCAAGCTCGTTGCGCTCATTTCCATTGGCATTTGGCTGTCAAGCAGAGAGGTGATGAGCATTTATGCAACTTGGGTATTTGGCAATATTATCTCGCTGGCAGTGTTAATAATACCCATGGTGTCGAAGAAGCATTGGTCTGTGAAAAACTATTTGCCACGATGGGAATTGCTCCGTAAACTGAGGAAGCAGGCCTTACTGCATCACTTTCTCAATCTAGCGCTACAGGCTCCAATATTGATCCTACCGATATTAGTAACGGTGTTGCTGTCAGCAGAGACGAATGCCTGGTTTTATATTTCCTGGAAGATTGTAGGCTTTGTTTTTATCGTTCCAGCAGCGTTGGCCAATGTTCTTCAGGCAATGGGTTCGGCACAACCATCTACATTGGCACATAAAGCTAGAGTAACCATCGGTATGGCATTCGCCGTAAGTGTGCTGACAATTTGTGTATTGCAATTTGCTGCGGGGCAGGTATTAAACCTGTTTGGTAGCTCCTATGCGGCACAGGCCTCTTGGTGTCTACGAATTTTATTGCTGGCCCTCTTCCCTATCGTCGTCCATGAGCATTACCTATCAATTTGCCGTATACATAGCCGGATAGGTCAAGCACTCTTGAGGATAATTCCTGGTGCACTTCTTGAGTTAGGGGGAGCAGCATTAGGAGCACACCTGATGGGGTTAGTAGGATTGTGCATAGGTTGGGTTGCAGCTAACTATATCGAGTCGATATTCATGTTTAGCACTGTCTACAAGGCTGTTTGGGCCGTTGAGACACCACGTACAGAGACTGAGGATGGAAATGTAAGTGCAGGTACCGCCCATCTTGTCGGCGTTCTAGGGCAAGGAGATTGATGCGATGAGAAATGCACTCAACGTCTTGATGGTGACGCCTCGGTACTTTCCCTATATAGGAGGTATCGAAACATATGTTTACGAAGTTGGACGTCGTCTCGTGCGTAACGGAATCAATGTTACCCTTCTGACAACTGTAGCACATAGCTTTCCAATTCCACAACCTAATGAGGATATAGCCGAAGGGATGCATATCATCCGTGTTCAGGCTTGGCCGCCAGAACGTGACTATCATATTGCGCCCGAGATATATTCCATTATCAGGTCTGGTGCATGGGATGTCGTCCATTGCCAGGGCTATCACACGTTTGTTCCGTTGTTGGCGATGCTCGCAGCTAAAAAAGCCAAGATCCCGTATGTAGTCTCGTTTCTTAGCGGCGGGGATTCGGATCGCTTCCGCAAAGCGATCCGGGGAGTTCAACGAATGGTGCTCCGTCCTCTGCTGGCCGAAGCCAAGCACTTAATCGGTCTATCCAGATGGGAAGTAGAGTTCTTTCGTGAGCGGTTGCACCTCCCAAGCGAGCAGTTTATCGTTATCTCATGTGGAGCTAATCATTTACCTGAATTGACAGACTGCGTAGAGAGAACGAAGGATAGTACATTGATTGTCTCGGTGGGTCGGCTTGAACGATACAAGGGACATCAACGGGTAATCACAGCTCTGCCAAAAATTCAGGAACAAATTCCGGATGTGCAACTCCGCATTGTGGGTCTGGGCCCCTATGAATCAACCTTGCGGGAGCTGGCGAAGAGTCTTGGCGTTGCCGAGCGCGTAGAAATCCGAGCGGTTCCACCAGGTGATGGAAGGGGCATGGCTTCGATAATTGCGCAAGCTGACCTTGTGACACTACTCAGTGAGCACGAAGGTCAGGGTATCGCTGTGCTGGAGGCACTTGCCCTGCAGCGTCCGGTATTGGTTGCCGACACATCCGCTTTGGGAGAATTCGCAGAACAGGGGCTAGCTCGGGCTGTACCTCTACAAAGTACGCCAGAGGAGATCGCACGAGTTGCCTTGCAGCAAATCATAGAGCCTCTTATCCCCCCAGTATCCTTTGTCTTACCGACCTGGGATGAGTGCGCTGAGCAGCTACAAACCATATATAACGCTTGCGTTGAGGGGAGGGAACAATGCGTATCTTAATGCTGACAGAGTTATATCCACCTGCTATTGGTGGGGTAGAGATTCATGTCCATACTCTCAGCATTGAGCTTGTTTCACGAGGCCACGAGGTTGCGGTCGCAACCCTCTGGCAAGAAGGCCAACCAGAGCTAGAGATCGATCAAGGTGTACGCATCTATCGCATTCGTGCCTCGATGCAACGGGCAGCTTTTCTTTTTAGCGAAAAGGGACGAACGTACTCACCACCGTTCCCAGACCCGGAGGTTTTGTGGTCCCTGCGTCATATTATTTTGCACGAGCGTCCTGACATCGTTCATGCTCATAACTGGATAGTCCACTCGTTTATACCACTTAAGGCTTGGAGCAAGGCAAAGCTTGTCATGACACTCCATGATTTTAGTTTTCTTTGTGCAACTCGCCAGTTTCTGCATGAAGGTACTATCTGTAAGGGTCCTGCACTTGGGAAGTGTTTGAAATGTGCAGCTAAACACTATGGACCCACAAAAGGTATACCAACCTTGCTGACCAATACGATCTCGGCAAGAGCAGAACGGAACGTTGTTGACATGTTCATCCCTGTAAACCAGGCAATGGCAAAGGAAACTCAAATGGCCTGGCATGGAGTCCACTATTGTGTGATACCTAACTTTGTTCCGAATGATCTCAGCGTGTCATGCGATCATAACAGCCCACTATTGGCACAACTTCCCCAGGAAAACTTTCTGCTTTTTGTTGGTCATGTCAGCCGTGTTAAGGGAGCAGAGGTGCTACTGCAAGCATATGCAGAAATGGGAAGCCAGATCCCGCTAGTGCTTATCGGGCGAGCTGTGCTGGATTTCTCTGTGGATTTGCCGCCCAATGTTCTAATGCTGCAAAGCTGGCCTCATGCGGCTGTCATGAGTGCCTGGGGTCGCTGTATGGTTGCATTGATACCTTCAATCTGTCCTGAAACTGGTCCAATCGTGGCTATAGAGGCAATGACCTTTGGAAAGCCTATTGCTGCTTCTTGGGTTGGTGGACTCCCAGATATTGTCGAGGATGGTGAGACAGGTCTGCTTGTTCCTCCTGGTGACGCACATGCACTGCGTAAAGCCATACAATCTTTGCTAGATGATCCTGCCCGCAGAGAATACATGGGAGCTATGGCGAAGCAACGAGCAATCAAGTTCCAGGTGAGGGAGGTAGTGCCACGTATCGAGCAAGTCTATCAGCAAGTATTACATTGGTAAAGTCTATCGGCTCTTCATACATAGTCTATAGCTCAGCTTCAGAAAGTAGGTAAAAAATACATTGAAACGTCAAGTCGAGCAAATCGGACAATCTCAACAGATCGGTAATGGGAATGGGAACCCGCCATTTATAAAGGAGCCTATCGATCCATATCTGGGATATCTGATTCGTGGATACTGCCTGGAGGAGTTACTCGGGCGTGGAAAGGTGACATCACTCTACCGCGCTCGTACAGAGGAACTCTGGCAGATACCCGAAGTGATTATGACGCTTCTGCATGTTCCCGAGACATTCTCTCCTCATATACGGAGACGCTTTCTAAAAAGGTTTTTGCATGAGGCAAGGCAAATTGTCCAGTTACGTCATCCTTCCCTCTTTCCATTGTTTGGATATGGCGAGGAGGATGGACTTCCTTATCTCATCATACCGGTTGTATCAGGGGTAAGTCTGGCAGTCTATCTCAAGCGGCTGCAACGCTGGAGTCCATCGGAAGTGCTGGCGATCCTTGAGCCTATTGCCAATGCGCTTACCTATATTCATAGCCAGGGACTGGTGTACCAGTTTCTTAATCCAACAAACATCTTACTGCGCAGAGATGCTTCGCCACAGATTACAGGTTTACATCTTGCACAGATCCTATGTATGGCGGGTCTTGAAGAGAAGACCGTCGACACATCTTCATATAATCACTTGAAGGACATAGCAGGAGGCGTCTTAGGTGCAGCAGAATATCTGGCGCCCGAAGTAGCGAGAGGTGAGAAGGCAGATCCACGCTCTGACGTCTACTCGCTAGGGATCATACTCTTCGAAATGCTCAGTGGCAAACCACCATTTACCGTGCTGAACTACTTAGAAGTTGCTCAAAAGCAGGTCCAAAAGCCTTTACCTGCTCTGCTTGCGAACGCGCCGGATTTTCCTGCTGCTTTGGAACCTGTCGTGAAGCGTGCTTTGCATCACGATCCTGATCAACGCTTCCAAACGCCTGACGAATTAATCGCCGCATACTCGTATGTGCTTGACCAACGATTACGTGCATCGGAACAGGTTCATCCATCGTCAGCAGGTGGACCCCTGCCTAGACGACCGCCAAAAAACGTTTGGAACGTCGGTCAACCACGCTACCGGGTGCCCAACTCTGGCCATGTGGGATCCAAACAGATTCATCGATCGCCAGCAGGTCGGCCAATGCAGGCACAGCAGCTGCCTAGATCGCCAAAGAGCACTGGGAGCGCCAGCCAAGTACACTATCGGGTGGCTGCCCCAGACACTCTCCAAAGAGAGGCTGCTGCGACACCGGCAACAAGAGGCGGGCTAGTCACTAACCTCCTCCGTTATATGCTGGGTAATTTACCTCTACCTATGCAGCGTATCATCATTGCAACGCTTACTCGAGTAGGGGACCCTGAGCCAGAGGAACTTTACACAAACGGACAGCAAGCAACCACGTCATCAACTATGACCTGGGGATGGCTTCCAATGGTGACACTGACAAATGCATTCGGTACATTTATAGTGTCTTATGCATTTAATTCTTCGCGCTATGATGGTATAGGATTAGACACGTTTTTCTTTCTTGGCTTACTTCTGATGGTCGCACCCATTGTGGTGCGCTTGCTCTCGCCAGCCCCCTCACGATTTGAACGCATTGGTCTACTGTGTGTTCTTAGTCTCTGCTTGTACCTTGTGAAAGTGATGACTAGTCCGCTCTACTTTACCACACCTGACGAATTTTTACACTGGCACACAGCGCAAGACATTGACAGGACTAGGCATCTCTTTAGCCAAAATTCTCTCTTGCCTGTCAGTTCGTACTACCCCGGGCTTGAAATTGTAACAAACGCGTTTAGTACGCTGAGTGGTCTCGATATCTTTTACTCTGGTCGGGTCGTAATAGCTATTGCACGTTTGGTCACAATACTGTCCCTTTTCATTATTAATGAGCAAATAACAAAATCACCACGTGTCGCCAGCATTGCAACGATGATTTATATGGCTAATCCTCAATTTCTGCTGTTTGACGCAGAATTTATATATGAATCGCTCGCACTCCCTCTAGCTGCGTTTATGATATTAGCTATGGGACCCTGTCAACTGATCTCTGCTGGCATAAAGCATACAGAACCAGTAGCATCGTCTGCGCTATTTTCAATGGAACGTCATGAAGGCCTGACTAACAATGGTCGATGGATAACTCTCGCTGTATGGATCGCGTTAGGTGCAATGTCACTCACACATCATGTAACAAGTTTTTTTTTCGATGGACTCCTGCTATGCTGGGCAATGATAGATGCAGTGATGCACCGCACTCCTCTATTGCGGTCGATGCTAACAAAAACTGCCGCTATTGCTCTTATACTATCTATCGCTAATATTTTGCATCCTGGAAATCCTATTATAGACTATCTCTTCCTTTCAGATATCAGAGACGGGCTCAATCAACTTGGACATGTACTCGCTGGTACTGCTGGCCCAAGGCAACTCTTTGATTATGGTGGCAGTCAGCCAATCCCAATATGGGAGCGAATGGTAATAGCCTCTTCTTTGGTCTTGCCCATACTCTGTATCCCATTTGGCTGGCTCTGTCTCTGGCTGCGCTATCGTTCCAATGCGCTTGCAGTTACATTTGGTGCGCTTTCGCTCTTTTACTCGATTATTCAGTTTTTTCGGCTTACCCCTACTGGTGTGTTTTTTGCAGTGCGATCAGCAGCTTTTCTCTTCATTCCTGTCTCCTTTCTATTAGCCATCTTCGTCGCTCAATTTTGGCCGACGCGAGGTCTATATTGGAGGCAAATGTTATTAGTGACCTGTATCCTCTTGCTTCTTTTCATGGGAGGAGGAATGACGGCAGCAGGTGATTCTTTCATAAACCTTCCTGGTCCATATGAGGTGATGGCCAATGGTAGATCTATTGAGCCTGAAGGAATGCAAGCGGCAATATGGGCTCGCTCACGCCTTGAGCCTGATAGCCGCATAGCAACAGATCTGATCAATCAATTATTGATAGGCACCTATGGTGACCAGTATGCTGTGACTCCAATTGCTGATAAGATAGATCTATCTCCTATTTTCTTTTCATCGCGTCTTGACCTCAATGAATTATCTCTTCTCCATCAGGCTCAGGTCCGCTACTTGGTCGTTGATCTACGTCTAACCAGATCACTTCCGACGGCAGGGGGGATTTATTATGCTAACGCGGAACCTGGAGCTAATCAGCACACTACTCCTATCGATGTGAAGGCCATGACAAAATTTAGCACAATGCCGCAGGTCAATAAAGTCTTTGATGGCGGAGATATTGTCATTTATGACGTGAGAGGACTGCTCAATGCGCCACAAAAATTTTGATCTGCTTGTAACAATGGGTATTGTCGTGGTAAGTGTGATATGGACACTGCTTCCCTACCGCATACCCGGGATAGGGATTATACCAGCACTGCCGTTGGTCTTTGGGCTGTCTGGCTATACCTTGACGCAAGTACTGACGTATAAGCGGCCTCTTGAACCTTCTCATACCCTGGTATTTAGTCTGAGCTTAAGTCTGGCAATTGACGTATTAAGCGGCTTTGTCCTTAACCTGTTACCTGTAGGGCTACAAGCGACCTCATGGGTACTATTTCTTGGAGCACAGACAGCAGCGTTTTCTCTGTTGTCTGTGCACCTTCGACATGGTGTTCAGGAGACTTATGCGCAATCGCTGAGATTACGCTTCACTATCCGAGAATGCATGTTGTTCGGATTGGCGATTATCGTGATAATTCTGGCTGTTCTGTACTCTGTTGAAGGTGTCATACAACAACCCCATCCAGGTTTTACACAGCTGTGGTTGCTTCCATCCAATCAGCCCAACAATAGCTGTGCCGTTCAGCTTGGCATTCGTAGCTTTGAAGGGGCTCCCGTAAGCTATATTGTCGCGGTGACTATGAATGGAGCTAAGATAAACATAAACTCGTTTATCTCACTTGCTCCTAGACAAGAATGGGAGAAGTTCGTACCAATTGCTCTAAAGGCTGTTAATGGTGTCCGTGTCGAAGCGCGTCTTTACCGATTAGATAAACCAAACACTGTTTATCGTATGGTCTTGCTGACCCTTTCTATCCACAACTTGGAGCAAGGCAATAAGAGGAGGATACAACGATGTGAAGTATCTTAGGGGCTTGTTCTTAAGGGACTCCAAAGTAATTAATCATCCCAGGATTTCCATAGACTATCCAGTTCAAGTGGGACAATTAAAATTCTGGGAGTCCCTAAGTGCAATGAGATGACCATTGCTACCTAGTACTAAGGTTAGGATTCCCTAATGCGCATATCAGATCATTTTCACACTTTTTTGGAGGAGGGAAATTGACCATGCTTGTTAAGCAAGGCACAAGAAACATTCCTATTCTCATGTATCATAGCATCTCACAATCAGCCAAGTCTGTGCGTGCAGGGTACTGGAATAGCTGTGTACCACCGGTATCATTTGCAGCTCAAATTGACTACTTATACCACAGCATGCATACAATCCTCAATGTTACTCAGTTGATTCACGCGCTGACGGGCAAAACTCCACTTCCTGAGCGGCCTGTTGTACTAACATTTGATGATGGTTATGCTGATTTCTATCACTCTGCTTTTCCAATACTCTCACGCTACAATCTCACAGCAACACTGTATATTGTGACAGGCTGTGTTGGAAGGACAAGCCTGTGGTTACGACGGGAGAGACAAACCGGACATTCTATACTCACCTGGAACCAGATAGCTGAGATAAGCAACAGCGGCATTGAATGTGGTGCACATACTCATAGTCATCCCAAACTTGATACGCTCCCCTTGGCGATGGCAAAAGACGAAATTCGACTCAGTAAAGATCTGCTTGAACAACATTTGGGCCAACAAGTAACAAGTTTTGCTTACCCATATGGCTATTACACTTCGGATGTACGACGGTTGGTCAAGGAGGCAGGTTTCACCTCAGCTTGTGTTGTCAAGTATGCAATGTGCTCGGACAAGGCTGACCACTTCACATTAGAGCGCTTGGCGGTCACTCCCAACATGGATATGAGAGCATTTCATGCTTGCTTTACCCAAGAAGGATATTCGCAACTCAGAAGGTTGTATGTACGTGTCCGCATGCCAGTAAAACATGCGCTTCGCTGTGGAGTAGCCTGGGCATCGCGGTTCTATAAAGGAGTGAGGTAATAATCTATGGTGAATATTCGAGTTTCCCATCCCTCTTCATCTACAACGAGCTACGATGTGGTCATAGTCGGGGCTGGACCATATGGACTTTCAGTTGCAGTGCACTTGTTAGCGCGTGGCATGAATGTAGCTATCTTTGGCAAACCGCTTGAGTTATGGCGTGAGCATATGCCCAAAGGAATGTTTTTACGCTCACATTGGTGGGCGAGCAGTCTCTCCGATCCACACAGGAAATACAACATAGGGAGCTATCTGAAAGAGACTGGCTTGTCACCCATTGATCCTTTTCCATTGGATGCATTTATTGACTATGGACTGCAGTTTCAGCAGCGTATGGTCCCTCAGGTCGATGAAACTTTTGTCTCATCTATTGAGAGCATGGGGAGATCTTTCGTGTTAACCCTGGTAGACGGGCGAATTGTGTACAGCCAGACAGTCATTATGGCCATTGGGCTTCTCTACTATGTGTATAGGCCCACAGAGTATACCCATCTGCCAAGACAGCTCATCACGCACACTGCTGATCATCACGAATGTGAGCAGTTTGTGGGGAAAGATGTGGTAATCATAGGAGGTGGACAGAGTGCATTAGAAACTGCTGCCCTGGTACATGAAAGTGGTGCCTGTGCCCACATAGTCACACGCAAACCGCTTAGTTGGACTGGAATCGGAGTACCCTTCCCTGAAGAGCGTTCACTTATAGAGCGGGCATGCCATCCCAAGGCAGGCCTTGGTTGTAACTGGCTTAGCTGGCAGCTAGAGCAATTTCCGTATGCCTTCCAGAGGCTTCCAGTGCCTATCAAAGCCAGAATTGTCCATCGTTGGATTGGCTCTGGGGGAATCTTTGGTCCCAGAGGGGCCTCTTGGTTGAAATCGCGGATCTTAGGGAAGGTGGTAATTCACGAATCACAGCGGGTAGAGTGCATGAAGGAAGTAGATAATGGCATTGAACTACAGCTTTCTAGTCAGAAGAAGCTCAGGGTCGATCATATCGTCCTTGGCACAGGTTATCAAATGGACATCAAAAAATTACCAATGCTGCATCCCTCACTTTCCCTAGCAATTCGCACCTATTGCGGAGCACCAATCCTGAATAACCAGTTTGAAAGCAGCCTACCCGGGTTGTATTTTGTTGGTTTTTCTTCCATTATGAGCTGTGGCCCACTTTACCGCTTTGTTGTTGGTACTGATGCGACAGCGCAAAGGATTGCCCATACAATAGCCCGAAAGCTTGCTCAGGTAAAGGATAGGTAGAGATGATGTTTAACATCTTACAACAGCCTAGTAGTCAGGTGAGTCGTCAGGAAATTCAATACAGAGAACCAGCACTTCGGCAGAAACAAGGAAAGTGCGAGGCATTAATCTTGGATGCCAGATTACGACAATCGCTTGTTGCTGTACGTTCATTGGGCAGCCGGGGACTGCATATAGCAGCGATGGATACCATAAAAGATATTCCTACTTTTTGGTCGCGCTGGTGCCATCACGCATTTGTTTGTCCGAGAGATGAAGGCCTAGAAATCAATTTGGCCTCGCTCGAACAAGTATTGGAGCATACAAACGCACGTGTACTTATTACCTCATCAGATGCAAACGTAGAACTCATACACCAGCATCGTCAGAAGCTTGAAAATCGTGTCTGTGTAGCATTAGCCAAAGACCCGGCTCTGAGCATAGTTCTGGACAAAGAGCAAACCTTGGAGGTTGCGAGGCAGTTGGGTTTACATATCCCACGAGCGGTTACCATCAAGAGCGAAGGAGAAGTAGCAGCAGCTGTGCATGAAATCGGGCTGCCAGCGGTGATCAAGCCTGCTAGATCATGGGTAAAGGGAAGGCAGGGAGGAGTCAGGCTGACAGGCCAGCTTGTGATAACTGTGGAGGAAGCTCAGCAGGCCGTTGCAAATCTGACACAGTATGGAGTAGCAGTGCTTTTCCAACAATTTCTTTCGGGCAGGCGTGAGGCCATACATATGTTCTATGCACACGACCAATTCTATGCACGTTTTGCTCAATGGGCTAAGCGTACATGGCCTCCGTTGGGGGGTGCATCCGTGTTACGACAAGGCATTGCCCTCCCTGCGGATATTGGAGAACAAGCAGAGAGCTTGATACGAGCAATTAACCTGGAAGGGTATTCTGAGGTAGAGTTCCGGCGTGACAGTGTAGGTATCCCCTACTTGATGGAAATCAATGCACGCCTCTCAGCCTCTATTGAACTTGCAGTACGCTCGGGTGTCGATTTCCCCTATCTTCTTTACCAATGGGCGAACGGAAATCGTATCACGATGGTAAAAGGGTATCGTACTGGCATTTGGATGCGCTATCTACGAGGGGATCTTGCTACAACCCTAGAAAGCTTTCGCCAATGTGGTCGTCCCGAGGTCATGCCGCCATTACGAGCTCTGCTCGAGTTTGCTTCATCGTTCGCCATTCCCATGAAATATGACTATTTTGATTGGAGAGACCCGGCTCCTGCCCTGTCATCAGTAGTTCATTTTGCACGTGATGCGACATTTTTTATCAAAAAAAAGACATAATAGATAGATCAGAACTGTCCCTGTTTCCTACTCTAGAAGTATGCAACGCTGTGCTACAATGCGCTTAGATGCAAGGGAGGAGGAAGCCATGGCCTTTGGACTACGAACGAAGATATCCACTTTCCGTAGTAGAGAATGCATCCTATCCAGTTGCGTCTCGGCTAATGGAATAGGGAAACCCTAATGAAAGGATGATTATGCAACCAAACACCTCATACATCGTTTGTTTTACTCCTCGCTGCGGTAGTACTCTGCTCTGCGAAACACTATATAATACAGGTGTGGCAGGGCAACCAGACGAATACTTTGAAACGGAGGATAAACCTATTTGGGAAAGAAGCTGGGGTGTCTCAACATTTGCAGAATATCTTGCGGCAGCTGTTAAACAGGGTACTACGCCAAATGGTGTATTTGGCATCAAGATGGGATGGTCCCAGTTGGTCGATCTGGCGGATGAAATAAAACAGCATCCAGCGGATGAAGAACTGTCGGTCTGCGATAGGCTGAATGCTGTCTTTCCTAATCTGCATTACATCTGGATCAAGCGAGAAAATAAAGTCAGACAAGCGATCTCTCTAGTGAAGGCGAAGCAAACAGGGGTATGGACAGTCACAGCAGATTCATCCCCTCGTCCTATGGGCAAAACAGCTTTTTCCTTTCAACTAATCGATTTGATGGTCTATGAGCTAGAAGCTCAAGATGCCGCATGGAAAAGATACTTCAAGAAATATAATATTCAGCCATTGGTTGTTATTTATGAAGATTTAGTATCCAACTCTGAAAAAACTGCTCTCCAGATACTAAAGGAGTTGGGTATTCCTACTGAACAGGTAACATTCGCGCCAAATCGCCTAAGACAGCAGGCGGATGAAGAGTCTGAAGAATGGGTCCAGCGCTATGACTACCTGAAAACACACAGCAAATGGTATCGTTGGCTGTCCCACATAGATAAACTTGTGGTCATGTACCTGCTGCAATCTATAAAGCTAAGGGCTGCAGTTGCTAAAATATATCTAAAACTAATGCATGTGGGTAACTACGCGCAGCACTATACCGGAGTCTTGGCTGATAAGAACAAATGGAGAGCAGAAGGTCCTTTGGATGGATAAACTTGCATAGGCATGGATGTAGGCACCGTATTCAGAAGCTACCTACCTTGCTGATGAGTATACGCCTGAGTAAGCACCAGCCACACCCGATACACTATATCCTCTCACACGATACCATACAGAGCCTGACGGTCTCGATTGATCAACCCAGGGGGTGTCATTATCAGTGGCACATTGATTGCAAATTACTGTCCAAGGACCTCCTGCTCCTATTGTTGAGCGTTCGACTGTGTATTCATCTGCTCCATATGCTCCACGCCAGGTAATGGCATTTCTTTTGACAGATGTAATCAAAGGCTGCCCTGGCTCCTCTCCTGAAGGAACTGGCAACCCTTGCATTGCATAAGCATGAGTAACTAGCTCTTGAACGCGGCTGCGTATGTTAGGTGTGTTACCTGGGTATTGCAAGGTAAAATGTTCACCTTGGGGGACAAAACCATGCTGATCATCATGTGGAAAAAGCGACCAGTACAAATCACCAGCGGCTTGACTGTGTTCAATTGCTGGTAAGAAAAGATGAAGGGGTGTCCCTTGATCTACGTTCCAGTCAAACTCACCTACAATGTAGGCTTTTTTTGCTCCGAGTATTTGGTTGAGCTGTTTTGTGAATAAGGGAATGTCCGGAGGGTAAAAGTGTCCTGTGTAGATATCAATGCTACCGATGTTCAAATCTTGCTGGAAACGTAATGGAGAGTCAGAGTATCCATCATTGCCATCCATAACTAAATGGTGAGAATCAATACTTTTGAGGTACTGCGATATTATCTGCACCCAACTAGTAGGGGCCCATAGCTCGTTTCCTGTTTCCCAGGCCATAATCGTTGGGTCATCTTTATAGGCTATTCCGTTATAACTATTTATATGGTTCAAAATAGTATTGATATACTTTTTGAAGTCATCAATTACTTGGGGATTAGTGTAAAACTGGTGTTCGTCGGAGAGGTCACGCCGAGTGGTAAAGGTTGCCTTTCCTCCATTATAGAAGTCCCAATTGTCTATAAGGGGAATAATTAGCTTGACATGATGATTTCTCGCTGACTGGATGGCATAATCGATGTGCTGTAGCGCTTGCTGATTAAATGTGCCAAGGGTTGGTTCAACACAGAGCTTGCACCCAACAGAGATGCCAAGTGTATGACTTCGTACCACTGTTGCACCCATCTCTGCTGCTGTTGCCATAGCGTCATCCACCTCAAACTGACTTGGATAGTCTATCCCGTTCACAGTTTTTAGCAAGCCTAACCAATAGATGTTTGGCCCCGAGAAACGGAACTTGTATCTTCCAAGCATTAAAGAGGAGCCAGACCGGGTGACAAATGTGCTTTGATCGGATGTAGGCACTTCAGATGCAGAAGAATCAGAACGAGTGAAATTTATTGTTAATTTAGATATAGCCAAACCTTGATCGGAAAAAAGTAAATAGCAAACTAATAGAGAGGATATAGTGAAGAGGAATAAAACAAAATGAGTTGGTCTACGCTCTCTCATTATTGCAATACTCCTCATCAGTATAGTGGTTTGCCAAAGGGCTGGGCTCCTAGGGTGCTTCGAACTCTACTTCTCTGAAAAGGTCAAGGCTTCGGCGCACCCCTATAAGATGACGCTCATAGAACTTTAATTGTTACTTCTGACAGCTCTCCTCTGAGTTAGTATAGCAGAAGTTTGCATACTCCTATAGAGGGAAAGAGGGACAGTTCAAGAATGAACATTGCTGTTGACAATAGTGCATGGCAGAATGCAGCTTTGCTTGCTGCTGGTGAATTTCCTGTATTGTATTTCACACGACATGTAAATGAGTCTGGTCATATGCACCAGACTCCTGTAATTGTGCCATGAATAATGATGTACTACGCTCGTGTATCCCCTCCTGCCCCATCCGTTGTGTTGCTGTTTGCTAGTGGAGTATCAACAAGGTGCTGCGTGATGAACCAGAGTTGTTCCTCATGCTCACGCAAAACATCAGAGACAAGCAGATCATTGGTCCCTGCATCTTTGTTCTGCTCTGTAAGACTGATGCCCTCACGTAATTCTTTGATAATCAGAGCATGGGCATTTGCTGTGCGTGCAAGCATTGCCGGAACATTCTCTTCGCCGGTCGGGGGTCGCTCTATCTTTGTCGTTTCTGCTACATCAAAAGGCATGGCAATTGCAACGCCACCAAGTGCTTGAATGCGCTCACCGATGAGATCAACCGTTTCTAATATCTCATCGGCATGCTTTTCGAACAGTAGATGCAACTGGTAGAAGGTTGGACCTGCTACCTGCCAGTGATGTTTTTTATACAGACTATACATGGTGATGGAATCGGCAAGCAGTTGGTTAAGCATCTCAATACTCTGCTTGATCGCATCTTCTGGCAAACTGAGCGGTACGTAGTGCTGCTGCCCATATTGTTGAAGCAAATACGATTTTTGCTGAAGATTGGGTTGTGCATCTGGCGTCCCTTTCTTCGTTGTATGTACAGGTTGTGATTTTGTACTCATAGATAGCAACTCCTCTCCTTCATGCAAAACTGTAATCATGGTGTCACGAGGAACGTAGATAGCCCTATGCTTCTAGATATCTAACACGAATATGCCTCTCCTGGCGTTTCACATCCGTAACTTCTTTTTCATCTGGAATGAATATGCCAAGGAAGCAGACTGAAGAAGCAAAAGAAACTGTGACCTCGCTATTGTCTTCGTTCGCTCTCTTTTGACATTCCCCACAACGCAGTCTATTGTACATACGTATAGTATCATGTGGAATTCAACTGGTGATTGAACAATGCAACACATTGTTCCATAGTATTAACCGATCGCTTTTTCACATCACAGAAGCATTTATCTTCTTGTAACGAGGTGAATGATAAGTTTATTTTCCTTTTTCTCACTACAAACTTTACAGCATGCATTACATGTTATTGGCTATCCAGCAGTAACACTTTTTGTACTTATAGAGAGTGCAGGTATACCTCTGCCTGGTGAGGTAATGGTTTTGCTGGCTTCATTTTCTGCCGGAACTGATGGGCAACTACAACTTCCCATTATTATTGCCTGTGCAGCCGCTGGAGCAATCATAGGAGATAACATCGGCTACTACATCGGACGCACAGGCGGCCGTAAGTTTATCGAACGCTTCGGACGTTACTTGTTGCTGAAACCGCAGCACCTGGATAAAGCAGAACTCTTCTTCAAACGGCATGGTGCGAAAACAGTTTTTTTTGGTCGTTTTATCTCGCTCCTACGCATCTGGGCAGCGATCCTGGCTGGGATGAACCACATGCCCTGGCGCACGTTTCTCATCTACAACGCCCTAGGAGGAATCGTTTGGGCTTGCTACGTCAGTTTGCTAGGCTATCTAGCAGGACATGTATTTCACGAACATTTCGATCAGGTGGAACGCCTGGTGAAAATCATTGGTTGGGGTGGCCTCGCCATTGTGATAGTCATAGCAGCTAGCGCCTTCATTCTTTATCGCAGACGTCGAGCCCATCGCGAAGATGCTACCATAAAAAAGGAAAAGGAAGAGGCTACTTGATCATATGGCCTGCCTTATATATTATTGCAGCCATCTGCTATGATGTTTAGGGGATGAAACACTCCGTTTATACCAAACACATCAAGTAAAGAAAGGAAACAGACTCTTATGGCAGTTATTCCACAGGAATACACCAATTTGCTACATACGACAGCACTAGCACATATTGCAACCATTGGACCTAAAGGTGAGCCCCAAAGCACGCCCGTCTGGTTTGATTGGGATGGTTCCCACATCCGTTTCAGCCAAATTAAAACTCGCCAGAAGTATCGGAATCTACTGCGCGATCCACACATCGCACTCTCCATCGTTGATCCAACGAATCCTTATCGCTACCTTGAGATTCGTGGTAAGGTTGTTCGCATCGACGAAGATCCCAAGTTTGACTTCATTAATAGTATGGCAAAAAAGTATCTTGGGCAAGATACCTATCCCTTTAATCAACCAGGGGACGAACGCGTTGTCATCATCATTCAGCCTGAGCATACAACTCACATGGGCTAAGCAGCAACCAGAGGATGTTAGATCTTTCATCCTCTGGTCATGAACCATCGCCAAGGAAAGCACATTATTCCTCTGGCAGGAAAGGAGCTGTATATATGAGCAATCTCCGTGCAGCTCTTATCACGCCTTTGACGGGACCACTCGCCCTGTTTGGACGTGCGAGTGCTGAGGGGCTTACCTTGTGGTCAAAGCATGCTGCCCAGTTGCCGCCACCATGGAGCGGTGTAACGCTTGAGGTTCACAATAGCGCACCTGACACAGCAGCAACCATGCATGCTGTTCTCGCTTCTCGACCAGATATCATCTTTGGTCCCTACGGTAGTCATCCTATGCTCACTGCCATGCGCGTGGCAGACCGCGTTATCTGGAACCACGGTGGAGCTACGTCACAGCTCTGTCGCTCAACCTTTCCTCTAGTAATCAACGTCCTCTCGCCAGCCACAATCTACTTCACTGGTGTTCTACAAGCGGTCCGCGCGATAGACTCGGGTGCAAATCGTGTTACCATCTTCCACACATCTACTTCTTTTGGCAAAGATGTCGCAGCTGGTGCGATCCGTGCCGCCGCCGAACTGCACTTTGAGGCTCATGTTATTCCTTTTCTGCCATCTCACATTCGAGATAAAGAAATATCCTTACCTCATGCAGATATTTTGCTCGTGGCAGGTAGCTTTGCCGATGAGTTGGCGATAGCTCCGCTTGTATTGAAGCATTTCTGGCGTGCTGCAGCATTTGTTGGAGCAGGCGTTGATCAAGTGCTTGCGGCATTGGGAGAACTACGCGAAGGATTGTTGGGGCCAACTCAGTGGATGCCCACTGCTACCGCAGTTGAACCAGATGAGGGGCCAACGGCAGACTGGTTTGTGACGAAGTATCGCCACATGACAGGAGAGGATCCTTCTTATCCTGCTGTCCAGGCCTTTGCAGCAGGCCTGCTGTGCGAACGATGTCTGCGCGACTGCGGTACATGCGAGGACGCCGAACTGCTTGCAGCTGCTCGCAAGCTGGTCTGTCGCACACTGTACGGAGATTTCCGCCTTGATCCCGACAGTGGTTTACAAATCGGTCATCAAGTTCTCATTGTCCAATGGCAACAAGGTCAACGCCAGATCGTATGGCCACCAGCACAAGCAGAGCGTCCCTTAGAATATCCCCTTGGTGCACTATAGCTTCTCTGCCCAGGCCTACATTCTGTCTCTTTGCTGTCCCTGGCTTATGTAGTAGTCTTTGGATTGCAAGCCCAGGTGATTGTGTGTGTATTTTTGAGACCCTGGAAATAGAATAAACCGGGTGTACATGCATTGATTGGCACTGAGACCGCTATTGTCACACTCTGACCCGGAGGAAGGCTCCCATTAGGAGGATTAAAGGCAACACGGCCTGGGAAGTCCACATATGCAAACCAATTTAGATTGCTCTGAGCAGTCTTTCTGGAAGACACTTTGGCAAGGCAGACATATGCCGTGTTTTGCGGGTTTTTCTGGCAGTCGCGACTTCCGATAAAACTCATTGACAATGGTTGTAAGTCAAGGATAGGTAGTGGCGTTGTGATAGGCGCAAACGTAAGGGCCAGCTTGATCTTATTAACAGTCACCTGGTTGGGGCCTGCGTACGTGCCAGTTGCGACTTTCCCGTTTACCAGGAGGTCGAGAGTGTCCCCTACCTTAAGGTCTTTACGTTTGATATCATGTGGATAAATGGATTTCCCTGCAAGGTCTCGGCTAATGTCAATGAAAAAGACAGTTGTTGCTCGCTGTTGCTTTCCTGTGGTCGACTGTGCAAAAGAAACCAAGGGAGTAGCCAAGAGAGCTGCAACTACTGCTATAAGGAGAAGCAGACAAGCAACTTTCGCTGTCAATGGTTCCCTAAGCTTGTCAAGGGAATTATTCTTCATGGTAGTCTCCTTTTCTCTCACTAAGAGCTTATCCAGCTCCCCTGATTTTGCCCCTGAATAGAAGCATCTTCAGCCAAGTTTCCGGATAAGTTCTATCGCTGTTCGCAGAAGTATTGAGCTATCAAAATGAGTGAACTAACGGACATGTACGTGGGTTCAAGCTTGCTGAAAACCGTTGTAAATACCGTAGAACTCCTCAGGTAGCTGACTCATAGGCGAGATAGCACCAAGGGAAATGAAGTATTGTCAAGTAGAGTGTAGCAGAAGATCATGCTTTCCGCCCAGGGGGAAAGAGGGACAGTTCTCACCAACGCAGCTCAGGATGCCTCCGTGCTTTAGTCAGGGAAAAGGAGCCTTCTGGCTCACGCCCGCACGTGCTAATCTGATACCACCAGACGAAACATTTCGATCAGCAAGCCCAGGTAATGGTGTGCGTATTGATAGGACCTCGGAAATAGAATAAACCGGGTGTACAGGCATTGAGTGGCACTGTGATCGTCACTAATACGCTCTGACCGGGCGGAACGCTTCCACTAGACGGGTTAAAGACAATGTTGCCTGGGACATCAGTGTATGCACTCCAATTCAGATTGCTCTGATTGCTTGCTCTAGAAAGCACTCTGGCAAAGCAAACAAATGCCGTGTTTTTCTGACAGTCGCGATGTCCGAGAATACTCATTGATGCTGGTTGTAGGTCAAGGATAGCCGGTGCCGACGACGGTTGAGCAGGCACTGGCACTTCTGTCGGCAGTGATGTAGGCAAAGGAGTTGGGACCAATGTCGGTGTAGCTGTTGGAGTTGAGACTGGGGTAGGCACTGGGGTTTTGGTCGAGTGTTGTATTTGTCCTGTGCTTGCTGACCCACAGGCAGTAAGCATACCAACGGCAATGATAATACAGAGAATGATAGCAATGGTAAGTGTTCGCCTTCCTCTAAGAAACCATAAATTGTTGCTTCGATGCTCGTAAAATTTGAAATGCCACATAGCAGTCCTCTCTGATAGAAAAACCATTGTAACTAGTCTTGGTGCTAGCATATCCTTCCCTCATATTACAACATACGTATGAGGTTACAAGCACATGGAACCGATCCCTATAGCCCGTAATGGGTTGACAACTGTCTTACTTTTACGCTATTTTCTATAGAGAAAAGAATAATTTCATACTGATATGTCTTCGGGGCAGGGTGAGGGAACGCATCAGCATTCCCAATTCCCGATCGGCGGTAGAGCCCGCGACCTGTTGTAGTAACAACGGTGGACCTGGGGAAGTTCCAGGGCCGACGGTATAGTCCGGATGGGAGAAGACAATAAGACACTGCAATATGGTCTTGCCTGGGAATATCCCTTTGCGGTATTTCCTCTGATCATACATTTCAAGTGTCTTTGCATGTGTTTTCCAGGAGATGCTTGCCTTCTGCTCCCATCACGTTCCTCCAACCTGCTTCGTACCTGTATTCCATACTATACTGAAAGGACAAGAAGCAGTGCATGACACAGTGAACTGTACCCTATCCATCCCTGAGGCTGTAGGCGAGTTGCGTGCTGGTAGAATGGTTATCATCTGCGATGACGAGGGCCGTGAGAACGAAGCAGATCTTTGTCTGGCAGCACAATTCGCAACTCCAGAAGCCATTAACTTCCTTGCACATCACGCATGTGGCCTCATTTGCGTTGCGCTCTCAGGCGAGCGGTTGGATGCATTGCATATCCCTCTGACGGAGCACAAGCAAGAGCCCCTGCAAGGAACAGCATTCAGTGCCTCTGTAGATGCTCGCTATGCAACTACAACAGGGATCTCCGCACGTGATCGGGCCACTACTATTCGTACTCTGATTAATCCCATGACCAGACCCCACGATCTAGCGCATCCCGGACATATCTTCCCATTGCGTGCACGCCCAGGAGGCACATTAGAGCGACGCGGACATACCGAGGCATCGGTCGATCTGATGCGTATTGCTGGTCTGGAACCTGGGGCAGTCATCTGTGAGATTCTCGACACCGATGGCGAAACTGCTCACGGTGAGGTTCTGCTCGACATGGCTCGCCAGTGGAATATAGGTATCATCTCGGTCGATACTATTGCACGCTACCGCCAGGAACATACTGTCAGTCTGATTGCAGAGGCACAATTGCCTACTTCCGGAGCCACTTTTAAGCTGCTCGATTACCAGGAAATTGCAACAGGACAACACTACCTCGCCCTAGTACTCGGTGATCTCCAGGGGCCCCAGAAGCATCCACCACTCCTACGCCTCCATTCAGCCTGTACTACCGGAGATATCTTCGGCTCCCAACGCTGTGACTGTCAGGCGCAACTCTACAGTGCCTTACAAATTATTGCTGCAGAGGGACAGGGATTGCTTCTCTATCTTCCCCAGGAAGGCCGAGGCATCGGGCTAGGTGCCAAACTTCAGGCCTATGCACTCCAAGACCAGGGTTATGATACCGTTGATGCTAACACACAGCTGGGTTATCCAGTTGACGCTCGCTCCTATACAACAGCCATAGAGATTCTGCGTACCCTGCACATTTCCCACGTACGGCTGATGACGAATAGCCCCCACAAGGTTCAGACATTGACAGAAGCTGGTATTATCGTAGAACGTGTTCCTCTGGAAATTATACCAAATGCATCAAATACTCAATACTTAAGTACTAAATATCTGCGCCTCGGACATATGCTTACCCCACTTGGTACATCACTCGATGCAGATATGCTAGAGAGAAAGGAAAATAGTCACAATGGTATACCCACCTGCACCTCTACCACCCACGGATCTTGATGGACGCGGACTTAGAATCGGCATAGTCATTGCTCGCTACAACTGGCATATTACTGGCACCATGCTTGCACTTGCCCAGGAAGATCTAGTTCGCCTAGGTGTCACACCAGAGGACATTCATGTGGTAGACGTTCCTGGCTCATTCGAATTAGCAACTATGGCTCAGGCTATGCTTGCTCATGATAGCTATGATGCGCTGATCTGCTTTGGGTGTGTGATGAAGGGAGCAACCCGCCACGACGTCGTTGTTAGTGACGCAGCAGCACATGGCATTCAGCAAGTCGCGCTCAGCACAGGTGTTCCCATCATCTTTGGAGTGATATGTGCAGAAAACCAGCAACAGGCCCAAGAGCGTGTGGATCGTGGTCGGGAATGTGCGCAAGCTGTCGTCGAGATGGCTCAAACAATACAAAAACTCAAGAGTAAAACAGATCGACAGGAGGATTAGCATGTATACAGGTATCATCGAAGAGAAAGGTACAGTCAAGCATCGTAGTCCAACAGGTCTCACCATCCAAGCTGACCAAGTACTCGAAGATCTTGCGGTCAAGGACAGCGTCGCCGTCGACGGCGTCTGTCTCACTGTTGCTGAACTGGGAGATAGCTGGTTCCGAGTAGATACGATGCCAGAGACGTTACGCTGTACCAATCTTGGTAGCTTACAATTGGGAGCGGAAGTCAACCTTGAGCGCTCCCTTGCGGCAAACGGGCGTATTGGTGGTCATGTGGTCCAGGGGCATGTCGAGGCAGGTGTCACGGTCCTCTCCATCCAAAAGGACGGCATTGGCCTGTCAGTCGAAATTGAATTACCTGTTCATCTGCGTCCATATATCGTATCTAAAGGCTTCGTTGCCTTGAACGGCGTCAGCTTGACGGTCGTAGAAGTAAAAGACGACTGGTTTTCAATCGCACTCATCCCTTATACACGCGAACATACGAATTTGGGTCAACTACAACCTGGAACGAAGCTAAACCTGGAAACTGATATCCTGGGACGCTATATAGTACAGCATTTGCAGGTCATTAAGGATAAGTGAATCAGACATCCTGGGCTAGGGGCAAAGTGAACCAGAAAATTGAGCCTTTACCGGGAGCGCTCTGTAGACCATATTGGCCACCGTGATACTCGATAATCTTACGACAGATATACAGCCCCAAGCCCAGGCCCGCCTGACTAGCGCTCTGCACCGTAGGATCTTTAGCACGGTAGAAACGCTCCCAGATGCACGGTTGCTCTTCTGAAGACAATCCTGGTCCTTCGTCGCACACAGAGACACGCGCTACTCCGCCATCACGCTCCAGGCAGACAGAGACAGGGCGATCAGATGGCGAGTATTTGAGCGCATTGGTCAGATAGTTATTCATAACTTGGCCAATACGATCGGCATCTGCAATTACAGGCGCCATCCATCCGTCTGGCAAATCCAGAGAAATTGCACGCTCAGGGCTAATATATCGCTGATCCTCGACAGCCTCATGTACAATTACAGCCAAATTACAGGATTGTACCACCAACGAGAGTTCATTCTTCTGGACACGGGATACATCTAACAAATCACTAATCATCCTATTCTGGACATTTACTCGGTGTTCCGCGTAGAGCAAAGGAGTACGTATTCTTTCCAGTTGGCTATCAGGCACCTTCTCTCCTGTAGACACTAGTCGTTCTAGTAGACTTAGACGACGCACCACCAATTGAATATTGCCTTTGATGTTTGTAAGGGGAGTACGTAATTCATGGCTGGCAATACTCAAAAATTCATCAAAGCGACGATTTGCTTCTAGCAAGGCCAGTTCGAATTGGCGGCGCTCCGTTATGTCTCGAAGAACAAGCACTGCTCCAATGACCTTGCCATGTTGATCTCGCACTGGAGCACCAGTAACACTCGCATGGAATGTTCTTCCCATTGGCAGGTATGAGACTACATCTAGAGCCTGTTTTCCCTGCAACGATTCGCCACGAAGAACACGCTTGAGAGCCCATTCCTCCTTAGGACACAACTGACCATATTTATCCTCTATACGCAGCAGCTCAAGACGCTGTTCTAGAGACATTCCAATGAACTCGGGAAACTTATCAACCTGGAGGAGATCACGTGCCGCCGTATTCAACTGCACAATATTTCCTTCCTGATCAAAGACAAGCACAGCATCAGTCATAGCTTCGAAAACGACTTCAAGCTGGTGTACCCGTTCTACGGCCTCAGCGTGCGTCAACTGCTCATTGGTAAGAAGTTTTGTATGCTCCCCCTCAACTGGTAGATGCTCAGCCGAATTCATAAAAATAACTCACCTGTACTCTCGACTCTACAGCTTCATCATCGAAATGCCCTTATCACACTCCATCTGCTTTCAATGCTTCTCAAGAGAGACGTGATGACCATCCTGGGAAAACTAGCCAATTTTCATGAATACCACATAATTCTATTGTTAGAACCAAGCAATAGTCAAGCCGAACAATAAATTATTGATTCAATATCACTTTATTAAGTTTTCATTGCATCTTATAATTTTACATTAAATAGTGCGATACATCCGAATGTTGCTCATTAGGCAGAAGATACTTTTGATCTAGAGACTATGTTCTCCATTGATTTCCTTGACAAGAAAGTCTTTTCTCAGTACTATGCTATCTACTTGACACGAAAATGAATCTATCCACCGCTCAAGCTGTGAGAGTGCAGAAATCAACACGTGAACACGTTTGAACATATTTTGCAAGGCAGTGTATTCACTAGATTAAAACAGGCCTTTACGAAACAGGCCGACAGGAGTACAGACGCTAGTACAAGGTACCGACCATTCCAACACTTCCGTCTCAGCATAGCCCAACGTACCGATGTAGGTCGCCAGCGCCATCATAACGAGGATAATGTGGCCTACATTGTTCCGAAGAATGCCATGTTGCAAGCCAAAAAAGGTGCGCTCTTTATCGTTGCTGATGGAATGGGAGGACACGCGGCAGGTGAAGTAGCCAGCGAGATGGCCGTGAGCAGCGTCTCGACGTTGTACTACCAGGATAACGACAGTGATATCGCTGCCAGTTTGTTACGCTCTATTAAATATACTAATGCCGTTATTTACCAGCGAGCCAGGGAGCAGGTCGAACATAATGGGATGGGAACGACCTGTGTCGCCGCTGTTTTGCTGGACGACAGGGTTTATATTGCCAATGTAGGAGATAGCCGAGCCTATCTTGTACGCCGTGGCTGGGTACGACAAATATCGCAGGATCATTCATGGGTCGCCCAGCAAGTACGTACAGGAGTAATGACAGAAACAGAGGCACGCACACACCAGTTGCGCAATATGATCACTCGCTCGCTAGGTTCATTACCCCAAGTAGAAGTCGATATTTTTATAGAGCAGGTGCAAGAGGGAGACACCCTGGTACTCTGCAGTGATGGCCTATCGGGGATGATCAGTGACAGTGAGATCGCACAGATTGTCGAACGATATAGCCCACAGGAGTGTGTGCACCACCTGATCGAACAGGCCAATGCCCATGGAGGTATGGACAATATCACAGTTCTTGTGGCACGTGTATTGAGACAATCTTATAAGACATAGTAAATTACAGGCAAAATCAAAAATAGAGTATTTTTGTGAAATACTTTCCTAATTATAATATGAGATTTATGCGAACATAAATGATAAAGAGAGGAGCAACATGCTCCTCTCTTTATCATTTATGTCACCTTAATTGTGCCTACCTGCCCCGGGTGATCTTGACAGTTATAGGTGACGGTCCCGGCTGTGGTAAATGTATGCATAAAGGGCTTGCTGCCCGGCGCAAAGTCTCCAGAATCGAAACTCCCCTTATCATCAGTGACTGTGTGGTTAACTTTAGTGTTATTTGTCCATATCACCGTGTCGCCCTTGTTAATGTTCGTCACGTTAGTCTTGGTCACAGAGTCCACAAAGACAAATCCAGATGGATCTGTCGCAGTGGGCGTGCCTTTCTGTATCGTCACCATCACCTTCTTGCCTCCGACTGGAGATCCTTTTTTACCTCCACTAGGTGGTGGTGAACCGCCACCTACTGCCGGTGGTGAACCGCCACCTACTGCCGGTGGTGAACCGCCAGCCACTGCCGGTGGTGAACCGCCACCTACTGCCGGTGGTGAACCTGAACCGCCACCTACTGGTGGTAATGCGGATTGACTGGGTTGTGGTCCTACTACACTAGGTCCTGTTCCTGGGGGACCTCCGAACGCTATATTGAAGCTGCAACCAGAAGAGGAGGCACTCAGGAAAAACATTGCGGTCGTTACAAGCAGCAAAATCCACTTGACAGATGATAGTCGGCGACGCAACTTCGGAAATAAATTCAGACGCCGCTTCAGAGACACTTTCATTTGGAGAACCTCCTCAAAATGAAGGTTACTTTGTGGGTCATTGTATACCTCCACAGTTTTTCAAAAATTAGCCAGCAGCCTTGCTTGAAAGAGCGACCGTCAGGACTTCTTCTGCCAATCATATCAAATCCGTTGGGCCACTTTACCAATGTTAAATGGAAGTAGCTATATCGGTCACGGTAGTCAAAAGTTTCTTTATCTATCTGGCTGCTTGTACGCATGTTTCCTTGTCCCACTTTCCCATAGTCTGGACAGCCTATAGTCCAGTAGAATGACCCCGCTAGGGCTACTTTCATCTCATCCATTTCCCTCAGGATATTTTACAAAAATACTCTTCTAATTGTAATATAGATTCATACGAACCTAAATGATAAAGAGAGAAGCATGTTGCTCCTCTCGTGGTATTTAGGCCACGTTAATTGTGCCTACCTGCCCCGGGTGATTTTTACACTTATAGGTAACAGTCACCCCGCTTTGATTGAATGTCTGCTTAAAGGTCTTACCCTGCCCGAAGTTGCCGGAATCGAAACTCCCATCAGCAGCAGTGACTGTGTGGGGAGCAGCAGTCGGATTTGACCATATCACCGTATCGCCCTTTTGAATATTCAAGTTTGCAGGAACGAAGACAAATCCAGATGGATCTGTCGCAGTGGGCGTGCCTTTTTTTATCGACACCTTCACCGTCTTGCCTACGCCTAGAGATGAATTTCCCTGGTTAGAGCCCGTTTTCTTCCCCTGGTTAGAGCCCGTTTTCTTCCCCTGGTTAGAGCCCGTTTTCTTCTTGTTCGGCACGGTAGCTATCGGACTGAGGCCTAATGCATCTACTGATGGAATGGCTACTAGTGCATTTGGACTGCCTACGCCTACTAGGGGAGGGATTGTCGGAATCTGTACCTGGGTTAGAGGCTGTGAGGGTGGGCTTGAAATAGGTGGTGGCCCAGAAGGATTCCCAAGAGGAGCAGTAGGAGGAGGATTGTCTACACTAGGTCCAGGTGCCATCGATACAGTAAAGTCGCAACCAGATTGGGACATGCTGATGAAAAACAATGCGGTCGTTATAAGCAACAACGACCACTTGATAGTTGATAGTCGGTGACGCAGCTTCGAAAATAAATTCAGAGGCCGCTTTAGAGGCACTTTCATTTGGAGAACCTCCTTAAATTTAAAATGAAAGATATTTTGTGGGTCATCGTATACCTCACAGTTTCTCGAAAGTCAGCCACCAACCTTGTTTGAAAGAGCGACCGCCAGGACTTCTTCTGCCAATCACACTATTAGGAGTAGCCTTGTGTTGACTATATTATAGTGGAAGTTTACATGATCCTAATAGGGGGAAACAGGGACAGTTTTCTCTATCGCGCATCAAGAAACGTATACGCTTTGGCATGCAGCTTATGCTTAGCAACGGCTGGTTGAAAGAACAGAAAATATACTAGTCAGAAAGAGGGAAGGTTTTGTTACTTACTCATCTGATCCTTCATATGCATCTTCATGCGGTCTATGATACACATCGCACCAACCGCCTCTTGCTCAAGCTTGAGGCCAAGCTCCATAAGATAGTCGATTAATGGAACGCAATCACCTAGCTGAGGATTCGCAATGAGGGATCTGAGATTAGCTTGATCACCAGCAGTAAGCGGTTGTGCACTCGCGCGATACGCTTCAAAGGTCTCAATATCGATGCCCAGGGGCTGAACATTCCGCAGATGGCTACGAAGATGAGCGAGGATATGCAGGCCTCTCGCATCTACGTTTCCCCAGTGGAGAAAAGGCAAATCCGGTCGAAATGCACGAATTTTGGAGAGAAATATAATAAGACCAGAACAGGCGAAACCACTCGTGAAGACGACTATCACCGATGGAGGTCGAACAAAGAGAAGTTCGTTAAAACTTGTCAGATTCTCGACAGTAACCAGAGCTGTCGCTGCGCAGGAGACAATATCAGCAGTTCGCAGAGCATTATCTGACAGACTAATACTGGGTAAATGCGGCTCAAGATGAAGTTGAGCAGTCTCTCTCTGCTGCATTCCCTTAAGCTGCAACGAAAGTGGCCCAGTAAGAGGGATGTACTTTGCTGGTCGATAGATATTATGAGCCTGAAGTACTGCCCAATCATTGTCTCCATATAACAATGCTGTAGGGGAATACGTACGCAGCACGGAGAGTACTCCGGGCCTGAGATCCTCAAGCCTCTTGCTGTTGCCAAAGAGTTGCACACTCAAGGTACGTTCCAATATTGGCTCATCTAACTTGGCAATCGCTGAGAGTGCATACAGTAAATCGCGACTCTCCTGCAGATCCGAAAGACTCAATGGGATTGGCGATTTGTTGTTGTCTAACTGTGTCATGGCCGCTGCCAGAAATGAAAGGAACCAACCATCATGAGCTTTTTGAGAGAGTAGCAGCCTATATAAAGCATCTTTCTTTGTGCTCAAGGGAACTCTGCCCAAGAGTTCATAAAGGTTACCAGCAACCTCCATGACTAGGTCTACAGTCTCAAGGAGATTGCTCTCTTCACGTTTCTGCCAGTGCAGCTGCAGCCAGCCCTTTGCGTCGAGCCACTGTAGCTGCTCATTCACCTTCCTGCGCAGACCAATCTCTTCACCTGAGAAATACCAGTAATGATCACGCTTATTCAAGCGTACCCTAATAAGCTGTTTGCGCCCCGGTTGCTCGGCCTGAGCAAGTAAGGCCTCGAGGATGACAATTACCTCCGGAAGCAAATTCCCGAGTTCATACTCCATATATCCACCTTCATTTTGTCCGCTAGCCTGACAGCATAATCACGATAGCCTATCATCAGTGCAGTGTTACTGGCCACAGTCAGCACAAGATCAATAGATATTTGTTTTTCGGAACTATTATATAGCCGAAACAGAATAATTATGCAAGTAGTCATGTCAATGCATGAATGCTAGCCCTCCCCTACTAGAGAAGGAAATAATTTCCAATCACCACCTCCGTTGACATAAGCCCTTTTTTCTCACATACTAGGTAGGATGGCAGGTTAGACAAACGCATCTTATGATCTGACCATATTCTGTAACTCTTTGCTCGCTTTCACAATTAGCTTTTGCTGGATTAGGAGGCATCGTCTATCCATGGGGACCATATCTTCAACATCTCCCTTGCCATCCCTGGCAGCTTCAAACGGAGGCTCCCGCCTGCGCGGGTTTGCACTCATTAGCGTACTTCTATCGCTGATGCTCACATTGCTGCTAGAAGCACTAGATCAAACGATCGTTGGCACTGCGCTGCCCAGAATCATTGGCAATCTGCAAGGTTTCGACCGCTATACCTGGGTCGTGACAGCTTACCTGCTTGCATCAACCGCAATGATCCCCATCGTCGGGAAGCTCTCAGACCAGTTCGGGCGCAAGTGGTTCTTTATCGTGGGCGTGATCACCTTTCTTGCTGGTTCCGCATTCTCTGGTTTATCGCAGACAATGGACCAACTCATCATCTTCCGTGCGCTGCAAGGACTTGGAGCAGGGACAGGTATTGCTCTCGTTTTTACGGTCGTAGGCGACATCTTTCCGCCAGCAGAGCGTGCACGCTGGCAAGGTATATTTTCCGCCGTCTACGGATTCTCCAGCGTGGTTGGCCCTACCGTCGGCGGCTGGCTGACCGATCATGGCCCCCTGCTGGGCTATTTGGTCACCGAGACCACTCGTTGGCGCTGGGTATTCTACATCAATCTACCGCTAGGCATCATCGCCCTGATCGCCTTGCTTATTTACCTACCCACCAATATTTCGGTACGCAGCAATAGGCATACCGGTTGGGCAGCTATACGCCAGATCGACTTCCTAGGGGCTGTGCTCTCCTCAGGTGCAACAATCTGCTTGTTGCTCGGTCTTACCTGGGGCAGCGATCAGACCTACGATTGGAACTCACCACAGGTGATTGGAGTGTTGGTTGCAGCAGGGGTGCTCTTGATAGTCTTTTTCATTGCCGAACGCTTCGCCGCTGAACCGCTCTTGCCACTCGATTTATTCCGTAACCAAGTCTTCTCAGCAGGCACAGGACTGGCAATGATGCAAGGAAGCGTCATGCTACCGCTGATAATCTACCTGCCATTGTACCTGCAAGTCGTTCTGGGGCAGACAGCAACGTATTCTGGGGCACTCATCACACCGCTGACCGTAAGTATCGTGATCGGAGCCGCTATATCTGGCTTCGTAATCGCGATGCTCAAACGCTATCAAATGATCACAATTCTCAGTGCACTTTTGCTGGGATTTGGTATGTTCCTGATGACGCAGATGACTGCTACGACGAGTTTACTAGTAGCAGGACGCAATATGGTGATCGTTGGTATCGGATTGGGTGCATTCTTTTCTGTGACTACCCTAGCCGTGCAGAATGCACTACCCCGCACACGTCTGGGGGTGGGAACGGGATCGGTCAGATACCTGCAATCACTTGGTCAAACGCTTGGTCTTGCTATTGTGGGAACTGTGGTCAACAATGTGATTGCCAGCGATATCACTACACGCCTGACCAGACAAGAGATACAACAACTCACACCCGAGGGGATTAAGCATGCGACCGATCCACAGATCCTGGTCGATGCAACTTATCGGGACACAATAGTAAAAACGGCGGTCAATTTTGCGAAAGCCAAAACAGTGCCGAAGGCAGTAGCACAGGCTGTACAGCAAGCACAGGTTCCGCCAGGTCCACAACATAAAGCAACTGTGGACGCTATCAGCCAACATGTATCTACACAGATGTCAGCACAGGTTACCGCACAGGTGACACATCTGTTGCAACAGGTTTTCGAGGCACTCAAGCAGTCACTATCTGTAGCAATCCAGCATGGTTTCCTGACAGTGCTGATATTCTGTGGAGGAGTCTTGCTGTCAGCACTTTTTCTGAAGGACGCTCCGCTTAAGAGCCGTGCGGATGTGGAGAAAAAGGAACACAGCGAAGCAAACGTTTAGCCGGATATAAGAGGAACCGAGGCTAGCTAGCAAGAAAATGAGCAAAATCTTGAAAATCGCAAAGAACCACATTTGAGAAGAATATTCGCCTGCTATCTGCGCTGAACTCTACCAACGTGTTAAGGCAGTGGTCCCGCTTCCGTTGCTGCCATGGCATCGCGAGCAAACGGAGACAGGTCCTGAGCAGCTTCGATTGTTCTGAAACCTGTCATCAATGAAGACGATGGAGTAGAAACAGAAGGACTCTTGATAGCTGCTTTCGACCGCGAAGACTCTGACAAGGAAGCCACTATGACTCGTTTATAAACCTGCGTATAGTTCCTCGTCATCACACCAACAGAGAAGTTCTGCTCGACATGAGCCCGCACAGCTTTACGAGCTAGCTCATCAATTCTTGGAATAAAGCGAATCATCTCACCTACGTCATGGACCAGAAATCCAGTCTTTCCATGGACAATGATTTCTGGTGCGGCACCACGTGCAAAGGAAATCACCGGGCAACCAACTGACATGGCCTCAATCATCACCATGCCAAATGGTTCTTCCCACTCTATTGGATTGAGAAATCCGCGTGCATGGCTGAGCAAGTCGATCTTTTGCTGCCTATTAACGGGTCCAATGTACTTCACCTGCCTATTGTCGATTTGCGGCTTGATCATCTCCTCAAAATACCGCACTGCCTCCGGCATATGTGGATCAACTATGCCCGCCAACACCAGAGGTACGTCGGCAGCTTTCGCTGCATTGATTGCATGGTGCGTCCCTTTTTCCGGCGTGATACGACCCAGCCACACTAGAAAATTCTCTAGCCGTTCAACGGTAGGCTTGAAAATGTTCATGGGTAAACCGTGATAGACCACTCCTACAAAATTGAGGTCATAAGGAACTTGCACACGCGCACTCTCACTAATAGCTACCATTGGCGCTGTTGAAAGCCACTCCAAATAGTAGGGATCTGCATCGCCTGTCCATGATTGCACCCGATCAAAAGGGAAACAGCTATGCAATGTTGTCACCTTAGGAACACGTAGCTTTGCTGCCAGCGGAAAAACATACATATCAGCAGCAGAAGAAAGATTGGTATGGAGTATATCAAAGTGACGCCTCTTTACATAATCGATGGCTTTATGAATGTGATAGTAGGCCTTAAGATGAGCCAGCCAGGACAGACCAGAGTCGAGTAATGCTTGTGGAAAAAATGATACTAACTTTGCTGACGTTTGAGCGTCACCAGGAGCTAACAATGTGACATCATGTCCTCGAGCTACCTGCTCTTCTATAAGATCGTAGAGGAATGTTTCCGTTCCACCATAATTTTTCGGCGGAATAGCAATCCACGGTGGAGCGATATGCGCTATCTTCATGGTCACCCTTAACCCAACTTCTATACATCGGCACCGATCTATATATAGCATTCATAGCTACAGAATACATATCGTACAAATACCGTCGCTACTTTAGGTACTCACATCAGCATCCCCACCCTTAGACACGAGTGATATCTCCCAAATGATACAAATAAAGCCCCTCCACAAGATGTTTGACGCGGCATTAGTCTAAACATCAACGCTACTAACAGAAGACCACAATGCCTAAACCTCTCGGTCGGTGGCTCTTTTTTGGCAAAAGACAAAAGGGAGAGCACAAAGATTTAGTGCTCTCCCTTTTGTCCCCCAGAACAGGGACCCATGCGCTAAGTCTTGAGACTTCATGTTACAGAACTCGACCCAGAAAGCCCCTCGGTTTTAACCAGGGGATGAAGGGGTCTACCTCTTTTGGGGCTTGGGTAGAGGGGATACACGTTTGCTGAAAACATATTCATTCTGCACCACCACTTTTATGAATATTTATTGATTGACATGTATGCTAAACTACGTCTAGTACTTTGA
>Ga0207416_1000334_pt1 | contig 83827 bp, 66 predicted proteins | sample PaiPotPPM11metaG_FD_184107 | JGI IMG/M metagenome (GOLD analysis project Ga0207416, IMG submission 184107) | Iron sulfur acid spring bacterial and archeal communities from Banff, Canada, to study Microbial Dark Matter (Phase II) - Paint Pots PPM... ... | reverse complement strand
GCGGCCAGAACACAGCCGATGAGAATGCCCGCTGGACGTCCTCGATTTGCTCGTGAGCACCAGTACATCCTCGAAGGATATAGACGGCGGCATGAGGATTACATAAAGAAAACGCTCTCCAGATGGGATAGAGCACGCACTTCGCGCCATGATATCAATTATTTACGGGCTGCCGTGATCGCCCCGCCCTCTCAATAGCGCGCAAAGGCCCGCCATGCGGCACTCTCTTAGGAGTCAATTCCTCAGATCAGGCGCCGCAGCATTCACCTTGCGACTGGACCGGTGGGCACTTGGTGGAACCGTACGAGCAGAAGACACAGCAATCGCCGGCCTTGGGCCGAATCAGAACTTTGCACTTCACGCATTCATAAAAGAAGAGACACGAGCCCGTCGGCATCGTCTCCGTCGTTTCGTGGCCACATTGCGGGCAGGTCAGCATTGATTCCAGAATGACCGTCGCCATCGTCATCACTTCTGTTCTCCACTATGCAGGGTCGAAGGAAAGCCAGCGTTCGCAGTGGCTTTCATGAGTCCAGACGGACTAGTTTTGTCCGCGTCGTACTTCACCGTTGCAGTTTTGTGATCGTAGTCCACCTTTGCCTCGATCACTCCCGGCACCTTCTGGAGCGCCTTGTGAATCGTGATCGAGCACATGGAGCAGGTCATGTTCTGCACATCGAGAACGGCGGTCTGCGGGGCTGCGGCGAAAGCGGCCAAGGGCAGGCCGATCAACAAAGAAGCAAGGAGTTTTCGCATTGTAGATCCCTCTCAGTGGTAGAAGAGCGGCATAAGCCATGGGACGGCAACAAGGACGAGCAGCAAGGGCGCGAGGATCCAGAAGATGAGCCGTTGAGCATTTTGGGTACGATCCGCAACGCAATTTGCTTCCGAATCACAAGTTTGGTTCACGATATAAAGCTTTTGGAAGGCAAGCCAGAGGAACACCACGACGAGCGCGATGAAGGCCGGCCGGCATGGCTCCAGGGCCGTAAGGTTGCCGATCCACGCTCCTCCGATGCCCAGGCTCAATAGCAGAAGCGGACCTACACAACAGGCGGACGCTCCGATACTGGCTAGTACTCCGCCAATGAGCGCGGTCTTCGCATTGATTGGTGATCGCATTTCCAAGCGCGTCTTCTCAACATCACTCTAAAGTCCGTACCATGGTACGGAGTCAAGGGGGATAGATGTGAGCGACGACCTGACTATCGGCATACTGGCAAAACGCAGCTGCGTAAGCGTAGAGACAATCCGTTACTATCAGCGGCGTCATTTGCTGCAGAAACCATCGAAGCCGCTCGGCGGCTATCGCCAGTATTCATCGGAGACGGTGACACGGGTACGGTTCATCAAGAGGGCACAGGTCCTGGGATTCACGTTGGAAGAGATCACTGGATTGCTGGGGCTTGATGAAAGAAAGGCATGTCTGGAGACGCGAGAGATCACCGCACAGAAGGTGGCACTGATAGAGCAGAAAATCGCCGATCTATCAAGAATGAAGAAGGCCTTATCCCGTCTGGTGCGCGCTTGCGATGCTTCCTCTGCAGGCGAACCATGTCCAATCATTCATCTCCTAGTACAGAATTAGCCATCTCGTCGCTTGGTATTGTCGGCAGGACATCCGCCTCATCGGGGCTTGAAGTCAGGAAGGAGCCTTTTGGCCATACTGCGTCGAGTCTTCCGTAAGACAGGTTATAAGCAACTACGAAGAGTTTGTGGCCGTGGTCGGCTATCTTTGGTCCCGTCGATTGATGCGAAATCACGGATGCACTCATCGAAGCTCGATTAGTCACGGGAAGACAGACCCCGCGATCAATTGATTGGCGACATGGGTCTACGATTTGTTATATCCGGCACAGTGATCAGCCAATAAACTGAGGCACCCTCCGAGTACTCGGAGGTGCTCCTGCTTTACCGTGTCTGCAACGGAAAGAGGGTGGATCTTGGCAACGACTCTCCATTGCGCAACCGCGCCATAAACCTCGATGGGCCCTTCCCTCAGTGTCCCAAGCGGTCCCCAAAAATCCGACGAAGTGCGCCGAAATCGGAGGATGAAAGAAAATTTTCTTGTGTGGGGAATGTTGTGGGGAACAGCGTCGATTATCGACATATTTTGTTGATTCTTGATGATGAGTGAATCCCTGGGGGGCAACCAATACCGCACTTCCTCGCACTTCCCTTCGCTCAACGAATTCCCGGCAAAACCAACGGTTCCGCCGATCTTCTTCCGTAGTGCCAACAAAGACGATACCGGAGCCGGAGCTCTGTGGGATTAGAACTCCATCCAGATAGAGGTTGGTAGTGGATTGGGTTACTTTTCCGGCCGCTACAAGTTCCGACCATTTGGTGCCAGTTTGTATTGACACTTCTCGTGCCGTAGGCGCCGATATTCCTGAAATCCAGCGAAGGCCCGCTCGGACTCATGCCCAGAGTAATTCGAGGGCCGTTATAGCCGTTGTCCCCGTATCCGACCACACCCCCCACCACCGCTGTTGGGAGCGAGTTGAGTCCAGGCCTCAAGCGTGACCGCCGAGGATCCTCCTGGATATGCCGATGCGTTTTCATACGCTAGATATGCCGTCGGGTCGTCGGGTCTCCCGTGAAGGCGACTCCTCCACCGATCAATCCTGATATTGACGAGGCTAAGCCAGTGAGTGTGTAGTCAGCAGCGCCTGAATCCGTCAAGCCGACGCTGGTCCCGTTGCCGAAGTGGTACAGGGAGAGATAGTTGTGTCTCCAGACACCTGCCCTTGTTTCCTGTGTCGACGTGACGTTCGGATCGCCGTACCACATGTACACCGTCGTATCGAGCGTGTGGCATATGAGTGAAACTCAGAGAGCCGTCATTCGCCCTGGTTCATTTGCGAAGGCTGCGGCACGCCGTTCGGGTCCGACCGCGGTACCAATGATGGCCAGCACCAGAGCGATGGCGGCGGACACGGCCATCGCCCAAGCGTAGCTGATGTGGGTGGCCAGTGTGGCTTCGATGTAGACGATCGAACTTGAAAGGAGGACGCCGCACTGGTAGCCGAAGCCGACGATGAACCCGCGAGCTGAATTGGGGGCAAGTTCAGAGAGGTGTGCAGGCACGATGCCCATCGCACCCTGGATCAATAACTGCATCACCACTGCACCAGCGACCAGTTCCAGCCTCGACAATCCAAAGGCCCATAGCGGGATCGCAAGTAGAGCGCCAACCAGAGCGAAGATGATCATCCGGCGTCGGCCCCACCGGTCAGAGAGAAAGCCGAAGAGAATGCCGCCGAGGATGGCCCCCGCCATCGAAACGGATGTGATCCAGGCGCGGCCTGACGGACCAAAGTGGCGATAGCGTTCCAAAAAGGTCGGATACATATCCTGGGTGCCGTGCGTGGTCAATTGCAGTCCTGCCATAAACAATGCGATATAGAGCAACAGTTTCCAATGGATCGCTACAACCCGAACAAAATCGATTGCATTTGTCTGCCTTGTCTTTCGCCAAACATCGGACTCCTTGACCCGGAAGCGGACATAGAGCGCCAGCAAAGCCGGCAGACCGCCAAGAAAGAATAGCGGCCGCCACCCAAATCGTGGAAACACAAATACGTAACAGAGTGCCGCAAGCAGGTAGCCCGCCGCATAGCCTTGTTGAAGAAGGCCCGACAGCAAACCCCGTCGCGCCTTAGGAGCGGCCTCCATGGCGAGGGATGTTCCGACTCCCCACTCGCCCCCCATGCCAATTCCGAAGAGAGCGCGCAATATCAGGAAGGTGACATAGTTCGGCGCCAGGCCGGAGAATAGTTCAATCACGGAATAGAAGACCAGAGCCAACATCAACGGTCCACGTCGGCCGAACCGGTCAGCAAGGAAGCCAAAGATAAGTGCCCCAATCGGGCGGAATGCGAGGGTCAGAGTGATGGAAAGGGCGATCGCGCGATCAGTCTGGTGAAAGTCGTGGGCGATACCCGTCAGGCAGAAAACAACGAGAAAGAAATCGAAGGCGTCCAGCATCCAGCCAAGAAATCCTGCCAGCACCGCGGCGCGATGTCCCCGATCGGCAGATTGCTTCTCTCGATTCACGCCGGTTTCAGTGAGTGCTTGTGTCATTCCATCCCTTCCGGGCCGCCCGTGTGCTTACAACTGATCCGTTGAGACAGTGAGGCTCAATCTCTTAGGCGTGCTATGCAGTCGATCTCAATCTTTCTTCCACTGCGCAGAACTGCCTGTGTGGTAGTCCGGACTGGAAAGTCGGAGGGAAAGAACTCCAGATATGCCCGGTTCATACCATCGAAGTCGTCAAGGTTGGAAACGTGAATGCTTACTTTGACCACGCTTGCCAGATTGCTTCCAGCTGCTTCAAGGATTTCCTTCAGGTTTGTGAGTTCCAGGCGGGTCTCCGATTCGATGTCCCCCAGTTCAAACTCTTGTGTGGATGGATTGATCGGCGCCTGCCCCGCGACAAAGACGAATCCACCCGCAACGACCGCATGCGAGTACGGCCCCAGCACCTTCGGGAAGCCAGGCGAAGTGACTACCCGCCGATCCGAAGCTGCAGTGGTGGCGGATAAGGGAACGAATGTAGTGGGCATTTGCGATTCATTCAGCTTTTCGTCAATCACGAAAGCACTCCTTCGAAATGAGGGTTCAGCACGCCTACTGTACCGGGAGAAGAGCCAAAAAAAACACGCTCGGAACAGATCGTAACCGGTGCCGATTCCGCACTTAGGGGGTGTTACGGGACGTTACAAAACCGTTTGATTTCAATGCCACTTCCATCTGGTGAATTTCACGTGCTAGTTTGGAACATGGCTCTCAAACTCCCATCTATTCCGCATGAACCTGGGGAAGTTATTCCGAATGAACCCGGGGAGGTTGAGCGGCGACGGGTGGTTGAAGCAGAGCTGCATCGGATCCTGCATAGCCCCGGGTTCCGGACTTCGAAACGATCGCAACAGTTCCTCCGATATATCGTTCATACGGCGCTGGATGGCCGCGTCGATGATTTGAAGGAGCGTATGATCGGCCATGTGGTGTTCCATCGCCTACCTGATTACGATACGGGTGAACACTCGATCGTTCGTGTGAAGGCGAACGAGCTTAGGAAGCGTCTGGCACAGTTCTATAGCGAGACAAGTGAGCCTTCCATCGTTCAGATTCAATTGCCACGAGGTTCCTACACACCCGAGTTCCGCTGGATGGCTGCTGGGATGCCGGAAGCAGTTCCGGAGGCGGATACGTCCTCCCAAGAGACGCAACCGCCCAAGGTATTTTCAAGATTGAGTTATCTCGTGCTTGGGACCCTTGCCGTGGTGTCTTTGGCTGCGGGTGCCTGGTACTTTATTGCCAGGGCTAATGGACAGGGAGTCGTCGATCAGTTTTGGCGGCCGGTCCTGGAGGGAGCCAACGCACCGTTGATCTGCGTGGCGGACCCTGAAGTCCTGAGGTTGAGTGACAACAGTACGTTGGCCTTCAATGGAGCTCTGCCCGCCACTATTCCCTCCTCGGCACTCGTTCGCGACTCAGGACACTATGTGGGCTGGGGCGATGCCGTGGCGTTAGCTCAGTTGTCCACGTTCTTTGCTCTCCATCACAGACAGCCCGAGATCAGGATGAGTAACGACGTGTCTTACACAGAACTGAGCAGAGCGCCGGCCATCCTTATCGGTGCCCGGTCCAATCCGTGGACTATGCAGCTTGCCAACAACCTCCGCTTCGCCTTCGAACGGACAGACACACAGAGTTACATCCAGGACAACCAAGATCCTGGGAAGCGATGGAGTTTCGAACTCGGACCGCCTAAAGTCGACTACATCGTGATCACCCGGGTGTTTGAATCAAAGACGGGAAAGATGATCGTCCTGGCTGCGGGGCTGTCTCACTTCGGCACCCAGGCCGCAGGAGAGATTCTCACCAACCCAGCGAGCCTAAGCAAAGCGCTGAAAGATGCTCCCGCAGGCTGGCAGAAGCGCAACCTACAACTGCTCTTTAGAGTCGAAGTCTTTGGTAGTACCGCGGGACAGCCTGTCCTGATAGCGAGTAAGTTCTGGTAGACGTCTTCGTAAGCTGTCGTTGACCTCAGGCTTTTTGGGTGACCTGCCGAAAAAGACGCAGAAGGTTCCCACCCCAGAACTTATCGATCCTTGCTTCCGAATAACCCCGTCGCACCATGGCGTCGGTAATCATGGGCAAGTCGCGCGTATCGCGCATGCCGCGGGGCAGATTGGGACCTCCATCAAAGTCACTGCCAAATGACACATGGTCTTCTCCGACCATTGCAATGGCCCGATCGACGACCGCAACCCACTCGTCGGCGGTCATCTTTACATCATCCGGCACCACCGGGCCTACCCTGGGGAACTGTGCCCCGACCAGCTTATCGACTTCGTAAATCGACTTACCCTCGACTTCTTTCCGCACACTCGATGTGTCCCAGAAAGCGTGCTTCTCGTGCTCTGTCTGATACGCGTATTCGGTAGGGCTATGAAACTCGTTGCCGATCTGAAATCCGAAGACGCCGCCCTTAGCAGCCATCTTCTTCAGCAGGTCGTCAGGCATATTCCTGGGAATATTGACGACACTGCGTAGGCCGTGATGGGTGGCGATGATGGGGTCGGCGCTTACATCGATCGCCTGCGAGATGGTTTCGTCAGACGCATGGGAAACGTTGATGACCATACCCAGCCGGTTCATTTCGCGCACGACTTCACGTCCATGCGCCGTGAGGCCGTTCCACTGCGCAGGAGAGCAGCAGGCGTCCGCATAGTTCTGGCTCCAGTTGTGGGCCGATAACTGCGCGCTACGCACACCCAAGCGATAGAGGTCGTGCATTACGCCCAGATCTCCGTCCAGGTCATAGCTGCCTTCGATGTCCAGAACTGCGGCAATCTTACCCTTCGCACGGATGCGCGTCACATCATCTGCATCGAGCGCGAGTTCCACAACATCGCGATTCAGTTCCAACTGCTCCAGTGCATGTTCGACTCGGCGGAGTGCCTGCTTGGTCTCAAATCGGGACGGATAATACTCCTCCGGAATATATACGGAGCAAAAGAAAGCGCCAACCCCTCCCTCAAGCGCCCTGGGCAGATCCCAGTAACCGTCCTGCTTCCGAGTTCCCATACTGCCGCCCTGATAGAACTCGCGGTCAAGCGCATGAACGTGGCCGTCGAATACCAAAGCCCGCTTGTGGATCGCGAGCGCCTCGCTTGATATGTGTGGCGCGGCCTCAACCTCCGCGAATGCGGAGTTCATGTTCAGAATTCGCCGGCTCAGAAGCATGCCGGGAATTACTGAACAGTACCTTAGAAAGCTACGGCGTGTCGGCATCGAAATCTCCCGGGTTCAAGCGCAGACGTATTGCGAGGCCGCTGGCGCGTGATAGCGCACCTCCAGGTGCGGCGTCTCGATACGCTGGTTGAGACGCTCCCGTGAAGTCAGGCACGCCTCGAGCATTCCGCTGACCAGCAGGGTACGGCGGGCAGAATATGGAGCCGAGCCGGTTGAGAACATCTCTTCAATCTTTGCGGCGAGACAAGCTGAATACGTAACGTTGGGCGTAGGCGAACGGAAAAACTGAGTCGCAATCATTCCCTGGCCCGCTACCCGCGCAGAGATTACGAAATCTTCGTTCGCTCCATTCAGCATCAGCATGGTCGCACGCGTTCCGTCGAGGTACTCAATGCAATACGCCATCGGATTCTTAGCCAGTTGGGGTAGAGACCCGTTGGCGACCATGTCCTGAGGCCGTCCATCCATAGCCGTCAGACCCTGGATCGCGTCGCTGCGGGAAAGCGCCGAGCTGAGCAATTCCTTCGACCATCGACCCGACTCCCCGGCTGCCCAGACGTCGTCGCCCTCGAGCAACTGGACCGCCTTCACACCGGTCTCCCCCCCAGCCCGTCGCTCCAGCATCGCTTGCATCGCCTCGAGCGCATCGAAATCCATCCCATCGGGCGTTCCCACCCCGACCATCACGGCCTCCTCAACCTTCGCGCCCAGCGGAATGTCGACTTCGGGAATTCGATAGGTCACCGGCAAGGAGGAGCCAGCGAGCAGAGGAAACTTCAGCCGTTCAGATGCCTCGACCATGCTCTTGGCCTCGGGAAAGCTGAAGGACAGATTCTCGTGATTGAAATAGGGGACGGCACGGCGCTCTTCTTCGAACACCTGTACACATTGCTGGAAAAAATCGTAGCGGGGATAAAGGACCTGATCTTTGTGATTCCGGGGGTAATCGCCTTGCTCAACGACACACAGCACGGCATCGACCGCCAATCGCGTACCGCCGCAGCGGAGAGCTTCGGGAATGTTGTTGCAGAGACGGAATCCGAACTCCTTCGCACGTCCCTCGCTTAGATCGGCGCGATCCTCCGGAACTGTGCGAACGACGCCATGGACACCCTCTCCTCCGTGAGGCCGGGCATCCAGATACATCGAGACAACCTGCACGTCCGGCATGCGCCATTCACCCTCGTATGGGTAGCCCACCAAGAAGCGGTCGGCAATCGTCTGCATCGCTGATCCGTAGTGATAAGAGGTGCCGATGACTGCGAGACGCAACCGCCCTTTTACGGGTGTTTGACCCACCCCAAGCAGTGGACGATACGCCAGCATGGCCGGTGTCAGCGCGGAGTATCCAAGAAAGCGGCGACGAGTAAGCATTAGGTCCTCCGGAGGGTCGATGGAGCAGGTTGATACGCAATGGCGAGCTGCGGCGTCTGGAGACGCTGCCCTCGCTGATAGAGACTGTCGATCCCAGCGCAAAGCAGGCCCGTTGCCAGCAGCACGCGCTCCGGAGGATACGGTTCCTTGTGTGTGTACATCATCTGTTCGATGTAGTGGACGATCGGATCGAAATACGATTCCAGTGTCGCGAATTCCCTGCCCCGCGACAGGTACATCATGGTCGAAAACGGCTTCGTTTGTCCCTGGATGCTGGCCGCGAAGTTGAAGTCCTCGACCAGACCATTCATCAGCATGATCGTGCCGCGCAGCCCATCCTTGTACTGGAAGTGGTACGCGACGGGATTCTTCGTCAGCGCCTTCATCTCCTCCAGCGTCGGATAGACGTCGGTGAAGTTGTCTTTCGCCTGCGCCAGAGTGTGGCTACGACAGAGCGCTGCCTTGAACAGTGCCTGCGACCACACACCCTGTTCGTGCGCCTTCCAGAATTCCTCGCCGCGATAGGCCTGGAGCCACTCCACGCCCGTCTCCCCGCCTTTGCGCCGTTCCACCATACACTGCAAACACTCCAAGGCATGAATGTCATAGCTGTCCAACCCACCAAAGGCCACGCACATCCCTTCGATGACCACCGCATCGACAGGCATCTCGACCTGCGGAATCCTCCAGGTCAGCGGCAGGCTGGAGCCTCCCATCAGCGGAAATCCCATCGTGCGCGAATCATCGTACATCTCTTTCGCCCACGCCCAGTTCCATGAGAAGTGTTTGTCCGAATACAACGGCACCGATCGGCCGCTACTGCGGAAGACCTCTACCACTTGCTTGAAAAACTTATACCGAGGATAGAGAGTCTGCCCCTTCTCGTTGGTTGGGTAGTCGCCCTGTTCGCCGATGTAGATCACACCATCCACCGCGAGCTTTCCGGTTCCGAGGGTCAGCGCCTCCGCGACGCTGGTGCAAACCTTCATCTCCGGATGGCGCTCGGCGCGTTCGGGCACCAGGTCGCCTTCTCCTCTCTGTTCTACATAGATGGACACAACTTCCAGCGCTGGATGACGGAACTCGCCACCCCAGTTGTATCCTTCCAGAACGCGGTCGATGATGTGCTGCGTGTGAAGGTGCGTCTTGTAGACATTGGCGAGGACCGCGATTCTGGGCCGCCTGGAGTTGGATCCAACTTGAGGCATCGTTTTCCTTCCTTTGCAGACTGCGGTTTTGAATTAGAAGCTCAGGCGTCCCATGAACTCGAATATCCGCATGTTGGTTGCCGTGGTGGTGATATTGCCGAAGGTTGCCAACGATGAGAAGTTGCTCGCCGGTGATCCCCAATTCGGATGATTGAAGGTGTTGTATGCATCCGCCCGGAACTGGAACGCGACGCCTTCGTGGATGCGGAAGGTCTTCGCAAGCGCGGTATCGAAATCCACATACCCGGGGCCGAAGAAAGGATTCCGTGCCGCGTTGCCGTAGGTGTACGGCGCCGGCATCGCAAAGGCGCTGCTGTTCACGCAGTTCACGCGCACGCTGCCACAGCTTGAAGCCTGGATCGGCCCGACCTGGTTGGGTCGCTGGCTAGTCTGGCCGGTGTTCGCCTGGTCCTGGCTGATCGTGACAGTGACGGGCAGGCCATTCTGAATTGTCGTGATGCCGCTCAGCGACCATCCCGCTGCAACTGTCCGGACTAATGGACGGCTGCCCTCGAAGAACGGCATCTCCCACACGTAATTCCCTACAAATCGCTGGGGCACATCGTCGTTCGAGTTCCCGTAGTCCGACCGGAAGTTATAGGGATTGACGATTTGGCCGCCACCCGTCGAGTAGGCCCCCATGTCAAGGCTGTGCGACCAGGTGTAATTGAGCTGGGCGCTCAGGCCGTGATGCATTCGCTGGGTAAACACGACGTTGAGGCCGTTGTAGTGCGAGATCGCCTCGTTATAGAGGTTGCGGATATTTCCGAAGTGCTGGTCAGGGCGCCGCGACTGAATGGCGCCTGGCCCCGGCAACGGAGCGTTCTCCTGCCAGCTCGTGTCCAGGTGATAGGTGTAGTTCCCCTCATACTGCACGTCGATACCGGCGTCGTTCCACAGCCCCTTCTCAACGTCAAGGCTCCACTGCGTCATCTCCGCTGACGGGAAACGTGGCCCGATCGTGTAGATGTCGGGAACCGCAACCGTCCCCAGCGCCGCAGCTGCATTTGGATTGCTCAACGTGAGCAACGGATTCGCACGGGAAGCGTTGTAGGTGTAGTTCTCGTTGAACGGCGGGTTGAGAGAGAGGATCGTGATGACGTTGGTCGTGTCCGGGGAGTAGTAGAGGCCGGCGCCGCCGCGCACCACCCAGCCATTCCCAGCGCGGTAGGCAAGGCCCAGCCGCGGAGCCCACTGGTTATGATTTGGATTCGTAAGCACGTATCCGGGCGCCACCGAGTTCGGAATCAATGTAGTGCCGTCCGGGCTCAAGGTATTTGCCAGGCCGCTGGGAGCAGTCGGAACCGTTGGAAGTTCGTACCGAATGCCAAGGTTCAAACTGAGCTTTTGGTTCACAGTCCACTTGTCCAACACATAGAAGTCGTCGCGCCATTGAAGCCCGGACGATTCAAGCTGAGGCACTGGCGTAGTGTCGCTGGCGATCAGGCCACGCATCAAGTCCGCGCCGCCATCTCCGGTCATCACCCCTGTAAAGCTGAAGCTTCCACGGGGGCTGTTCGCCGCATACCGGGTGGTGAACACGCGGGATAAGTCGAATCCCGCGATGACGTTGTGCGCGCCGTGGTTCCAGTTCAAGGTGTCTGTGCCAGTCCACACCTGATCCGTCTGCAGGGAATTTCGAGCGGCGCTTCCCGTCCCCGTGTAACCACTGATCGTCACCGACGGATCGCCGGGATTCCCAATTGGATTGGCATACCCAGGGATGGTCAGGACATTCAGTTGGCTCTGCAGGGACGAGTCTTCGAAGTACCCATTTGCGCTGTTGAGCGAGACTTGATTTCGACCGATCAGCGCCTGGTTGATCAAGTTCGGCGTCAGCACCCGCGTATATCCAAATACGAAGTTGTTCTGCGTGCTCGGACTATACGTCGAATCCGGGAAGAAGACTCCGCCCGTGTACGGATTCGCCTTCTGATAGGCATAACGGAAGTAGAAGCGCGTCCTGTCGCTGGTGGCTTCGTCAATGCGCGTGTAGTACTGATCGAAAACATTCCCGCTGCTCGGAGCCACGCTTAGATTCTGGGTCAGGCCCGGGAGATTCGCATGCGGAAGAAAGGTCAGAATCTCCGACGCATGTGGATCGATACATCGCGGCTGGATGACGTTCGCGACTATACACGTCGGGTCGACCGGATCCGAGAGTGTAACCTTCTTGGCCGCCGTGAGCAGCCCTGAGAAGTCCCCGATCCGTTCCGGGTCGGTGAGAACTGTATAGAGTCCCGTCGTCTTCGAATACTGACGCCGGCCCTGGTACGCGAACATGAAGAATGTCTTGTTCCGCCCGTTATACAAGCGCGGCACAACGACTGGACCATCCAGTTCTGCACCGAACTGATTTTGCCGCAACGGATTGATCTTCGTATTGGGAAGGTCGAAGGGGCTATGGGTATTGAAGGCATCGTTGCGAATGGCTTCGCTTAGAACGCCATGAAATGCATTGCCACCCGCCTTGGAAACAGCATTGATGTGCACACCCAGATAGTTCCCGTACTGCGCCGAATAGGTCCCGGTCTGGACACTTACTTCCTGCACAGCGTCCGGCGACGGAGGGAAATCAATCGTCGTATGCAGCGTGTTCATGATGGTCACGCCATCCAGCGTCACGTCGTTTTGCTCGCCGCGAGTCCCGGGCCCCGCAAAGGACTCTCCCGGCGGATCGCCGACCGTGACATCTCCCGACTGGATCACCCCAGCAGTCGTCAGAGCCAGTTTCAACGTGTCATGGCCGGGGATCGGCAGATTGCTGATGGCGCCAGTCGAGAGAGTCTGGGTCAGAGCCGCGTCGTCGGTCGCCAGCGGCGGCGGGGTGTCGGTGACGGTCACTTCATTGGCGACGGACCCCACATTGAGCGCGAAGTCTGTGCGGACCGTCGCGTTTACTTCCACCATCACGTTGGTATGCACAACCTTCTCAAAGCCCTGGGCCTGAACGGTGATGGTGTAGGTTCCCACGTCGACGTATGGCAGCGAGTAGTTGCCCGTGGCCGTCGTCTTTCCGGTATAGGAGACCTTCGTGGCGTTCTGCACCGCGACCACATCGGCCCCCGCGACCACGGCACCCGAGGTATCCGTCACGGTTCCGACGAGCGTTGTCGACGATGCGACCTGGCCTGACATCGGCCGGCTCAGCAACGCACACAGACTGAAAACAAAGAAAATAAGTTTGCCCTTCATTGGCGTAACTCCTTAGATTTCTTTTCTTCTGATCCGTCGGACTACTCTGTCCCCTTGACTCGCTCGCTGCTCTGACACTGCCACGGAGGCCCGAATCCCTCGGGTTCAGAATGAGGTTTCTAATGAACAATTGGGACCGGTTACAAGGGATGAAGCTGAAGCTGTGGTGAAGTCAGTCTGAATCACCCGGCATGGCGCCGCCACGTTCCATACAGATCGGAACAGCTGTTAGAGACACTGATGTAACGTGTCCGTAACGTTCCTAAGCTGCTTCCCGAGAACCGCTTACCAGACGAGAGCCGAGCCTCTGGTAGGGTCAAATTGCGAGACTCGATAGAGAAACCAACCAATAATCCGGTTTCGCAAAGCCACCTACGCTCCACTATTCCGGCCGCGCGCTTCTCCACGGAGCCCGTAGCGCAACTCATCCTCGCCAGGAGAATCGAGTCTCCACCAGTTGGCTCGATACAGTTGAGCAGGCCCGTCGATCGACCCTTCGCATTCCCATGGAATAGCGAGGCAGAGCGTCCGTTTACTGGAAGTCGGTCGCCGCATTTCCACTCACGGTCGAGAACCGCACGGCAATAAATGTCAAACGTGTGGGGACGAGCAGAAGATTTGAACGCGGTGTCGGGGGCCTATATGGCTGTTACCGTTTACCATTGCCCTGCGATGCGCTTGCCAAAGAGCACAACGCTAATCAGACCCCGAGAGTGTCATATTTAATTGAAGTGCGGCACGACGGTTCCGCGTGACAACCGCAAGGAGTCAAATGGATGCCGTGAACTTGATCGGCTCATACAACTACGCGCTCGTGGCACTTTCGGTGTTGATCGCCATGTTTGCGTCGTACGCTGCTCTGGATCTCGCGGGTCGCGTTACGGCCGCGCGCGGCTGGACACGCGCGGTGTGGCTGCTGGGCGGGGCCGCTGCGATGGGAACTGGCATTTGGTCCATGCACTACATTGGGATGCTGGCGTTCATCCTGCCGATTCCCGTGGCCTACCATTGGCCGACCGTTCTGCTGTCCCTGTTGGCGGCCATTCTCGCGTCGGCGATTGCGCTGTACGTGGTGAGCCGGGAGAAAATGGGTGCGTCCCGAGCGGCTATCGGAAGTGTCCTGATGGGTGCGGGAATTGCAAGTATGCATTACATCGGCATGGCTGCCATGCGTTTACCGGCCATGTGCCACTTTGATTCCTTTCTCGTTGTTCTGTCCGTCGTGTTCGCGGTTTCGATTTCTCTCGCAGCGTTATGGATTACCTTTCACTTCCGGGATGAGAGAACGGGGATCGGCCGGGAAAAGCTAGCCGGAGCCGTCGTAATGGGGGCTGCGATCCCCATCATGCATTACACCGGTATGGCTGCCGCCAATTTCACGCCCTCGGGCGTGCCTGTAAACCTGTCTCATGCCGTAAGCATATCCTCACTCGGCACTGCCGGAATTGCCGCTGTCACCCTTATCGTTCTGGGGCTGGCTCTACTGACGTCATCGATGGATAGGCGATTCGCTATCCGGCTCCTGGAACTTCAGGAAGAACGGTTGCAGCGAAGCGAAGCGTACCTGGCGGAAGCGCAGCGGCTCACGCACACGGGAAGCTGGGCCTGGCAGGTGGCGGGAAGAGAAGTTCTGCATTTGTCGGAGGAATGGTACCGCATCTTTGGCTTCGATCCAGAAGATGGTGTGCCGTCGTATGAGGACTACCGGGGGCGAATTCATCCGGAGGATCGATCCAAGTGGCATGCGACACTCGATCGGGCAATCGCTGAAAAGTCGAACTACGAAGTAGGATTTCGGATCGTTCTTCCCGACGGCTCTGTCAGACACATCCACACGGTGGGCCATCCGGTTTTGAAGGCATCCGGGGATCTGGAGCAATTCGTGGGCAGTTCGACGGACATTACCCAGCGCAAACTGGGCGAAGAAGCGCTTCGCCAGGCGCAGGTGGATCTCGCACATGTCAGCCGCATGACTACCATGGGAGAGTTGACAGCCTCCCTGGCCCACGAAGTGAATCAGCCGATTGCCGCAGCCGTCACCGACGCCAAGACCTGCTTGCGCTGGCTTACGCGCGATCAACCCGATCTGGAAGAGGCGCGTGAAGCTGCGTCAAGAATGGTTAGAGACGTAACCCGAGCCGCCGATATCATCAGCCGGGTCCGTCTGCTTTTCAAGAAGGTTGGTCCGCAACGGGAGTTGGTTGATGTCAACGAAGTGGTTCAAGAGATGATCGTCCTGCTGCGTGGCGAGGCAACGCGATACGCCATTTCCATCCGGACGGAACTGGCGTCGGATCTTCCACCTGTTATGGGAGATCGCGTGCAATTGCAGCAGGTACTGATGAACCTCCTGGTCAACAGCATGGATGCGATGAAGGATCTGGACACGATGCGCGAGCTGATCATTAATTCGCAACCAGCGAGAAACGAGCAAGTTATGGTATCGGTCAGCGATACCGGCGTTGGGCTCCCCCCGCAACAAGCGGAGCATATCTTCAATGCCTTCTTTACTACGAAGCCTTATGGGACCGGCATGGGACTCAGAATCAGCCGCTCCATTATCGAATCGCATGGTGGCCGCTTGTGGGCTGCTAACAACTCCCCGCGTGGCGCAAGTTTTTATTTCACCCTACCCACCAAACCTGAGCCAAAGGAATGAAGCCTGCAGGCACTCATGTGCTGTTCGTCATGGATGAAAATGCAGCTGTACACGCGGCTATGCTGGGGGCGCGTCGACGCAGCGATGGGTTCAATGATCGGATCGATTTTTGTAACTCCTTGATGATCGAAAGTGGTCCGTGAAGAAAGGCCAGGCAAGGGATCGCTCGTCATGCTTCGAAAGTGAACCAATCCCGAGTGAACCGTTAACCCCAAAAGGATTCTGGGAACTGCTGGTAAAGGCCCGCCGACTTATCGGTAAAGTGGCACAGACGGTGCTCGGCTGGCCAGACATGCCTTTGACTGAAGCAACTGGCAACAGTCGAACGCCGAGGCCTTGGCTCTTGCGAGATGGGGTTAGGCGAGTTCAACCCGCCGGTTCTGGATTTGCACGAAATCTCTAGTGCCGCATCTGCGGAGGACTAAACAAGCGAAACGGAGTTCGTGCAAAGAATTACCGACCTCGCGCGCAACGTCTTGCCAAGGCCGAACAGCCTAATCAACCGAGCAGGTCTTCGATGCGGATTGGCAGCCTTCTCACGCGAACACCCGTCGCGTGATGAACGGCGTTGGCGATAGCCGGCGCGACACCGGCGAGGCCGATCTCGCCGACGCCGCGAGCGCCGAGCGGGTTCAGGTTGTAGTCCGGATAGTCGAGAAAGGTAATGTCAATGTCGGGGGTATCTGCGTTGACGGCTACAACGTAGTCGGCGAGGCTGCTGTTGATGGGAGCGCCTGTGCGTTGATCGTACTCGGTAGCTTCGAGCAACGCCATGCCGACGCCCATGACGACGGCGCCCTCAATCTGGTTGCGCGCGGTGCGTGGATTCAGCATGCGGCCCGCATCGATGACGGTGACAACACGGCTCACCCGCAGGCGTGCGATCTCGGACTGCCAGGTGATTTCGGCGAACTGCGCGCCATAGCTGTGCGAAGAGTACTTCTCGTTTGGGTTGCCAAAGGTGCCCTCCGATTTGCCAGTACCCGAGACTGCCTTGACATTGGCGATCCTGAGAATTTCCGCGAACGGGACAGCGCCTTGCGCCCGCCCCTTGAGACGGACGTTGCCGTCGACGAACTCAAGCTCTTCGGCCTTCTTTCCCACGAAGGGTGAACCTGCCGCGCCGACCGCGGCGATGAGCAGTGTCTTCGCAGCCTTCTGAGCGGCCTGCAGCACTGCGGGCGTTACAGAGGCCGTGGCCCAGGATCCGCCGGAGATCGGGCCGGGGGGCAGGGATGAGTCGCCGAGCACGACATCGATCTTGTTGAGCGGCACAGCGGTTTCATGGGCGACCATCAGGGCGATAGCCGTATAAGTGCCAGTGCCGATGTCCTGCGTGCCGCATATGCAACGGGCAGAGCCATCCTGAAGCAGCTCTACGGTGGCTTCGGCGTCGGTACGAGCTGCGATCCAGGTACAGGCAGCCATGCCCCAGCCGAGCGTCAGGCCGTCGCGCTGCATGGAGCCGATGCCAGGCGTGCGCTTGCTCCAGCCGAATTTTTCGGCGCCGGTTGTCAGGCATTCCTTGAGGTGGCGCGAGGAGAAAGGCTGGCCGGTGCTCTCATCCTTGCTGGGCTCGTTCATCAAGCGTAGTTGGACGGGATCCAGCTTGAGCTTGAGAGCGAGTTCATCCATCGCCGATTCGAGTGCGAACAGACCAGGAACGGCTCCGGGACCGCGCATCGAGGTTGGGGTGCCGACGTTACGTCGTGCCAGACCGCCAGTGACGAGCAGGTTCGGCGAGGAATAAATGAAGCCGGTGGCTTCACCGCAACCCTCGTCGTAGTCATCCTGCATGGACGTGTGGTTGACGTAGTCCTGCTGGATCGCCGTGAGCTTGCCAGAGCTGTCTGCCGCGAGTTGGATGCGCTGGTCGATAGCGGGACGGTGACCCACGCTCTGAAACATCATCGAACGGCTGACGACGAGTTTCACCGGACGCTTGAGGTTACGGGCGCAGGCAGCTGTCAGCGCTGATTGTGGCCACGGCCACAGTTTGCCTCCGAAGCCCGAACCGAGGAAGCGGGTGATGACCTGTACGTTTTCCGGGGGAACGCCGAGCATTGCGGCGAGGACGTCTCGATGATTTACGACCGCCTGGGACGTTTCATAGAGGGTGAACTTGCCGTCCTGATAGACGGCGACCGAGGCATGCAGCTCTATAGGGTTGTGCGTCTCCGTAGGCGTGCTGTAGACGGCGTCGTGCTTGATCGCCGCCGATGCCAGCACCGCCGCAGTGTCGCCCCGCTTCGTAACTTGCTTCGGACGTGGTTCACTTAGGAGCGTGCCGAGCAGCTTATCGCTGGTATTGTGATCGGTTTTAGCATAGGTGACCTTGATGGCTTCCGCAGCGGCGCGAGCCTGCTCGACTGTAGACGCTACAGCCACGGCGACATACTGACCGTAGTAGCGGACGGTGGTGTCTTCAAGCGGCGGCCGCTTTTCGTCAACGATCATACTGAAGCCCGCGGCGGGCGGCGTGCGATAGAGCGGGCCGAGGTTGTCGTGATGATAGATGGCGATGACGCCGGGCATCTTCTCTGCTATCGAGGTATCGATGCTCGTGATCGTTCCGCTGGCGATCGTAGCCGTGCTGGGCCACGCATAGACGAGGCCCGGGAAGTGGTGGTCGGAAGCATACATGGCCTTGCCCGTGGTCTTGAGGGGACCGTCGATGCGGGGGGTAGCAATGCCGATGACCTTGGACTCCGTGACTCGGTCTTGTGCCTGTTCCATCGTTCCCTCCTGTTAGGCCGTGGCCTGGGTTAGCGCGTGGACGAGGCAGCGCTTGGCGAGTTCGACCTTGAATCCGTTCTGGGATTGCGGACGCGCGCCGCGCAGTGCGGCTTCCGCTGCGGCGCGGAAGTTTGCGGGCGTGGCGGCTTTGCCGTGTAGGACGTGTTCTGCTTCGAAGCTGCGCCATGGCCTGGTGCCTACGCCTCCCAGAGCAACGCGAACGAACTCAATGTGGTCGCCGTTCTTCTTAGCAACGATAGCTGCGGAGGCGAGCGCGAACTCGTAGGACGCACGGTCGCGGAGCTTGAGGTAGACGCTCTTTGTACCCGCAGGCAGCGGAGGAATGGTGATATGGGTAACCAGGTCCCCGGCTTCGAGAACAGTCTCGCGCTGGGGTGTGTTGCCGGGAAGCGTGTAGAACTCTGCGATAGGGATGGAGCGGTCGCCCTTGAGACCGGTGACGTGGACTGTAGCTTCGAGCGCTGCCAGGGCGACGTTCTGGTCGGATGGATTGCTGGCGATGCATTGGTCGCTGGTGCCAAGGATGGCGAGCATTCGATTGTGCCCGCCGATAGCTGAGCAGCCAGTTCCGGGCTGGCGCTTGTTGCAGCCGAAAGCCGTGTCGCGGTAGTAGACGCAGCGCGTCTTCTGCAGCAGGTTGCCGGCGGTGGTGGCTATGTTGCGGAGCTGCGTGGAAGCTCCGGAGAGAATGGCCTGCGAGAGCACAGGATATTGAGCCTCCACCGACTCGTGGTTCGCGACGTTGGTGTTGGTCGCAAGTGCGCCGATCCTCAGGCCTCCACCGGGCTGGGGTTCGATCGTGTCCAGCGGCAGGCCGTTGATGTTGACGAGCTGGCGTGGCGTCTCGACGTTGAGCTTCATATAGTCGACGAGATTGGTGCCGCCGGCGATGAAGCGAACCTGCGCGCCTTGCTGCGCGGTAGGCGAAGCTGCCTGTGCTTTCACGGCGTCGGGTACGGAGTTTACGGTGATGAGTTCGAAGGGCTGCATTGGCTCTCTCCTTTTCGCGACGTCAGGAGTTTCGGCGGACGGACTGCACAGCTGCAACGATGTTGGGGTAAGCTCCGCAGCGGCAGATGTTACCGCTGAGCGCCTCCCTCACGTCGCTGTCGGTTGGCCCACACGGCTCGTGCAGCATAGCGGCCGCGGACATGATCTGGCCGCTGGTGCAATAGCCGCACTGGTAGCCGTCGTGCTCGACGAACGCGGCTTGTACGGGGTGCATCTTGTCGGGCGTGCCGAGACCTTCGATGGTGGTGATCTCGGCGTTCTGCTGCATGGCTGCGAATAGCAGGCAGCTATTGGCGCGGTGGCCGTTGACATGGACCGTGCAGGCACCGCACTGGCCGTGATCGCAGCCCTTCTTGGTGCCGGTAAGAAGCAGCGTCTCGCGCAGCGTGTCGAGCAGCGTAGCCCGCGAGTCGATCTGCAGATGGTGCGTTTCGCCGTTCACCCTTAGTGTAACGGGTATGGTGCCCGGAATTGCCGGCTCCTGCGTGTCGGCCTCCGGCTCAGGAGGCGCGGCCGAGGCTATTGGAACCACGACCGATGCTGTTGCGGTACCCACTCCTGCTGCACCTGCGCGTGCGAGGAAGGCTCGGCGGCTGAGCTTTTCGAGCGAGGTCATGGGCCTTGTGCAATCGTCATTCTGAGTTGGCATGTGGCTACCTCCAGGCTGCCGGGACTGGACTAGAGTAAACGGACACTGCTGCTCTTGCCGAATTGGATGCACGATCACCGCAAACGTATACCCGCGTTAGTACAAGGCCGCGGTGACATGCTCAGTGGCCGAGGTGCTTATCCAGGAAAGCAGTGATCTCTCCGAAAGCCTGTTTGGTCTCGGGCACTCGATCGTCAAACTGGTACTGTGCGTGCGACATTCCTTCGAAGACTTCGAGCTGTGCCTCGACGCCCGCTTCGCGTAGCTTGCGGTGCACCCGCACTGTGTTGCTCAGCAGCAGGTCGCGAGTTCCGGTGGTGAGGATGGCCGGCGGGAAGCCATGCATGTCCCCGTAAATGGGTGAAAGCAGAGGATCTCCGAGATCGTGACCGTTGGCGTAGACCTTGGTTGCCGCGTCGCAGAATCCATTCCGGGAGACCAGAACGTTGTCAACCAGTTCATTCGTATAAAAGCTGTCGCCGGTCTTCGTGACGTCGGCCATCGGAGTTCCGGGTGCGATGGCGCCTGGCAGAGGAATCCCAAGCTGCTTGGCTCGAAGCATCATTTCGAGAACCAGGGCTCCGCCGGCGGAGGTGCCAAAAACCGCCGTGTTCTTTGGAGAGGAAGTCTTGAGCACGGACTTGTACACGGTCATGGCGTCGTCCAGCGCGGCGGGAAAGTAGGCTTCGGGCGGCATCCGGTAGTCGATCGAGATCACTTTGAAGTGACCGATGCCGGCCATCAGGATGGCCTCGCCTGTGCCGGCCTCGCCAGGCGACAAGACGTAGCAGCCGCCATGCACGTGGATGAGTAGCTTGTCGCGGTGCTCGGGCGGAATCACATCGGGCGTTACGACGAAGGCGCGCACGCCGTCGATCGTCGTGGGTTTTACCGTGACGTGGAGACGTTGTCGCATCGCCGGAAGAGTCTCAAGAGTCTTGGCGGCCTGTTCGTTCGCGGCCGCTCGCCACTCTTCGCCGGTCTTCCATAGCTTGTCCCAGCCTGGCCTGCGCGGAGCCGCGATAATCTTCTGAAGCTCGGGACTGACATCGGTGGGTACCGGCACGGTTCTAGCCGGGACCTGCAACGCTCCAGGGACGGCATTGTCTTGTGCGGCGATGCGTCGAACGATCAGCGCGGTGCAGGCAAGCAGAAGAAGTGGGCCGATACGCATCCGTGAGCTCCTTTCGTTTCAAGAATTGAGGTTTTACCTTGTATCTGCCTGCGAGTTTGCGAGTAGAACCAGAAGTTGAAAGCCAATAACGATCGACAATCCGAGAGCCATCGTAAATCGCCGAATACGCAAGTTTCTTGTGGGATTGAGGAACTCAGAGAATTGCCCGCACTACGCCACCGTCCACCCGCTGTGCTGCCCCGTTCGTCGCCGACGATGGTTCGCCAGCCACGTAGGTAGCCATCGCGGCGACTTCCTCGATCGTGGCAAAGCGCTTCAACAATGACGAGGGGCGCACGCGCTGAAAAAACTCCTCCTCGACTTGGTCCGTCGACTTATTCTGCTGCTTCGCCATGGCTTCAACAAAGCCGCTCACACCTTCGGATGCCGTTGGCCCAGCGAGAATACTGTTAACCGTCACGCCGGTTCCTGCGACCGACTCTGCAATTCCGCGCGCAATGGCGACCTGTGCCGTCTTGGTCATGCCGTAGTGCACCATCTCGGCAGGGATCTGCACCGCGGACTCGCTCGAGATGAAGAGAATGCGGCCCCAGTTCCGTTTCAGCATGCCTGCGAGATAGTACCGCGAGAGCCGCACGCCGCTCATCACATTCACTTCGAAGAAGCGATACCAATCCGCGTCGGGAATCTCCGTAAATGGCTTCGGCTCGAAGATGCCCACATTGTTCACTAACACATCCGCCGCGGGCAGCTTCGCGATCACGGTCTCGGCACTGGCTGCACTCGAGAAATCCGCCACAATGCCATCTACCCTGTCGGTCCTGGCTTGCGACCGAATTGCGGCCGTCGCAGTATCCACGCGCTCCTGCGTGCGGCCATTCACGTAGACATGCGCGCCTTCCTGTGCAAGCGACTGCGCAATCGCAAACCCGATGCCTGCGGTTGATCCTGTTACCAGTGCTACTTTTCCATTCAGTTTGAGATCCACAAGTATTCTCCAAGGCCAAGCCAGCGGTATCGGATGCGCGACCCGCCAAGCGCACGCAACTTCCACTATAGGCAATCGGAGAGCCAACCACTTTGGATCTGGTCTGATGAAGGCCCTGGTTTGACAACATGCGGTCCTACAAGCACATGTGGGTCGTTAAGGCGACCTCGGGTCGAATTGTCGAGGTAGGTCTCCGATGAATCCAGGTCTGACTGTGTCGAAATGTTGACGGCATCAGGGTGGTGTCGGCTGGGCTAGCATGTTGCGGCGTCATGCGGGTTTTGCGGAGGGGTCCTGATTGTCTTCATCGCTTCCGATCGAAGTATGCGAAATCCCATTTCAATCGGGAGGGTGAGCGATCGGGAACTCCGCGCCCAGGCATCCGCGAGACGCCGGGGAAGTAGGAAGGCATCCGCCGTCTCAAAGAATTCAGACCGCAGCCCCGCCGCATTCAGGCTAGGTCTGTCGAAAACCCGGACACGGGAGTCGAAAATTCGACGCGGCAGGCGGAATGCGTGGATTCACCCTCCGCTCCGCTTGAGGCATATCGCTGAAAGGACGCAGCCAAGATATGCCCGGATGATTGGCATACGGAGTGCAGCCCAATTGTTTGCTGGCAGGAAGAGGTCCAGAAAACGTGCAGACACAACAATCGCACTTCGGAGACGAGCAGGTACGCGCCGTTCATATTCGCGAACAGAACCTGGGAAACCTTGAAGATGCTGTTTCGCGCTATCTGCCGGCGCTTTACAGTAGGGCGTATCGCTATGTTGACGACCCCCATGACGCTGAAGACGCGGTGCAGGATGCGCTCTTGTCAGCGTACAAGCACTTGGATCAGTTCAAGGGGGCGGCGAGAATGACAACTTGGCTGACCAGCATCGTGACGAATAGTGCCTTGACCAAATTACGAAGGAGGCCGCGTCGGCCCCATTTCTCTTTGGACGAGCGATTGGCTGATGAGGAAGGTTACTTTCTGTCCGATAGGCTGGCGGACTCGAGGCCAAGCCCCGAAAGCGAGTGCATTCAGTCGGAGATGCACTGCAACCTGATGGAGTCAATGATGGAGCTTTCGCCCCTATTGCGCGAGGCTCTTCAGCTGCACTACTTAGATGGGCTGCCCACGAAGGAGGTGGCGTACATTCTTGGCGTGCCTGACGGAACGGTCAAAGCCCGGGTCGCGCGGGCACGCTCGAAACTAAAGCAGCAGATGAAAGCGCTTTAGAAAACAAGCGAGGGGTTCGATGACTACATTTCAAGCTACTCAAGCAGCACTCATTTCGGGCGTTACAGTACCTAACAGCAAACTTGCCCCCGAGATTACGGAGTGTATTCAGGTACAGGTCTACCGCGTCATGGCGAAGGCATAGAGGGTGTCGTGCGCCGCGACGACTAGATATTGCTTTCCCCCGAGTGCGTAGGTCTCTGGTCCATTGGTCACGCTTGCTGCAAGATCGGCGTGCCACAGGATCTTCCCGTCCCCCGCGTCAAAAGCAATCAGATGCCGCGAACCATCTCCGGAGAAGACCAGTCTCCCTGCCGTGCTCAGCACTCCTGAGACTCCGATATCACCCGGGTAATCATGCTTCCAGACAATCTTTCCTGTCTTGTAGTCCAAGGCACGTAGCGATGCCTGCATATGACCAACCTGGCGCTGAACGGCCGCATAGCCCTCCGGGTTCGGGTCAGTGTCGGTCAGATAGAACACGCTATAGGAATTGAAGGCATTAACATAGAACAGCCCTGTCTGTGGGCTGAAGCTCGGCGCAAACCAGTTTGTCGCTCCCCCTGCTTGAGGAGAAACCAGCGTGCCCGCAACACTCGGCTCTTTCGCCGGGTCGTAGATCGGGCTCCCGTTCTTATCCACGCCCTTCGACCAGTTCATCGTCTCAATATAAGGTCGACTCACGATGTTCCTGCCCGTGACGCGATCGAGCAGGAAGAAGTAGCCGTTCCGATCCGCCTGCGCGACCAGCTTACGCGGCTTCCCGTCGATCTCACCGTCAAGCAGCACCGGCGTTTGCGTGGAGTCCCAATCGTGCGTGTCATGCGGAGAAGCCTGGAAATACCACACCAATTTTCCCGTTTCGATATTCAAAGCCACGATGGAGCAAGTGAAAAGATTCGACCCCTTGCGGCTCACTCCGGACATTACGGGGTTAGGGTTGCCGGTGCCGAGATAGTAGAGCTTCAGCTCGGGATCGTAGGTGCCGGGCACCCACGTCATACCTCCGCCGTGACGCATCGCCGTCTCGTTCGGCCAAGAGTCGGCCCCAGGATCGCCCTTCTTCATCGGCTCGGTGTACCAGCGCCATTGCACGTCCCCGGTTGCCGGATCTCGTGATTCCAGAAACCCCGGCACATCTAATAAGTCTCCACTTACCCCCACAAGCACGTGGTTCCCAACAACAATAGGCGCGATTGACAGGTAATATTCCTGTTTGAAATCGACGATTTTCTTATGCCATCGCTCCTTACCCGTCTTGGCATCCAGGGAGACTAGGTAGCCATCAGGCGTCGCATAAAAGAGCCACGCTCCATACATCCCGACCCCACGATTGCCGATATGCACTCCGCCAAGCGTATGCCAGAAGAAGTGCCATAGCTCATGCCCATCGCGGGCATCCACTGCCCACACGTGATCGGGAGTGGAAAGATAGAGCACCCCGTTCACCATCAACGGGCTCGCCTTCACAATCAGGGCCGAAGAGTCGACCGGGACACCCTGGGCCGGAACCGGCCCTTCGCCACCGGTCTGCGTATCCGGGCTGTTGTCCGTGTTCAACCGATAGATCCAGGCGAGCTTCAAGTCCTTGACGGTCGCCTGGTTGATTTCCGTTAACGCACTAAAGCGCCGTCCTGAGTAGTCACCATTGAACGTAGGCCACGCGTCGGCCAGAGGTGTCTGCAGCGGTTTGGGATCGAGCCCCTGCGCCCACGTGGCGAGTGGAAACAATGCGACCATCAACCCTACGAACAGCCGACCTATCTTCATTTGAGCGTCACTAGATAAGCTGTTAAGTTGTGTATATCGGAGTCTGCGTACTTGCCTATCAGATCGATATGCTTCTGCAAGGGATCTCTTAGCTCGACACGCGGTGTATCTCCGTCACGCGGGAAAGTCCGGCGTTCCCCCTTGGCATCGATCAAAGTCAAGCTAAAGTCATCGATCGCCGTGAGATGCCCTTCGTAGCTTTCGCCCGATGGCAAGATAACCCTCGCCTCAATTGTCGAACCTTCCGGTTGCGCGGGTCCGCGCAAGCTAACGTCGCCCCTGGGCATAATGAATCTCTGTTGCAGTTCCACCGGCGCGTATTTTGATCCGATATGGGCAAAATCACCCGTAACCGAGTGGCAACTACTGCATCCACCCGCCCCGTTGAAGTACGCCTCGCCTGCTTTGGCATCCCCAACCACGATATTCAGCACCTGATAGGAGGAGAACGCTGCGGCGGCGTGTACCTGATTATGGAGGTAGGTGACCAGATCGCTCATCTGGTCATCAGAAAAAGCAAATTTCGGCATTCCTCGCTCAGGCCGCCCGTTCGAAACAGCGGCACCGATGAGGTCACCCCGGTCATCGTCCAACACGGTAATTGACCGGATCAGATCCGGACCTGTCTCGCCCCCCTTAGCGTTGGCACCATGGCAGAAGCCGCAGTTGGAGACAAAAAGCGCCTTACCACGTGCGACCGATACGGGGTCGGGTTTCTTGGAGATAGCCGCCTGGGCTGACACCGTGGATGGGGCAGCCGTGCCGTCCCCCTTCGGCGCCTGGGTCTGTCCCGCTAGGTGCAAGACACACCCGCTGCTCGCCAGTGTAAGCACCAGAGCCTTAAAGATAACGAGCGGTGCTGTCCTCTCATGCCTCTTCCTGCAGCCATTCAAGAGTCGCATGTTACCGTTCATCGAAATTCGCTTATCCCTCTGCGGTCCAGCCCGGCTTTCGACCAGCAATCTCGAACCGGAAACCGACAGCCGCCCTAGATCAGTTGACCGCCCGATCTTTATACCAGACGCGATTGCCGGGCAAGCCAATTCCACAGACCCTGGCGACGAACTCATGGCCGTTGTCGGAGCGAGATGCGACTGCGCAGTCTCCTGCGCTTCGGTAACCTTCGCCGAACTTCGTCTTCCATCCGGCCAGATCATCAGGCATTCCCGGCTGCGGGCATCGAGTCATTCTCGTCGGTCCCAAGGCCCTCCGGGTCCCATCGTTGGTCCCAACGATGGAATTTCCGACTGATAGCGACTGTAGTTCAGCGCATCCCATGACCCGGTAGCCCGAGCGACCCCACCACACGTATGTTGTTGACCTTACGGCACGAATGGCGACTTAATCGATTACGCTTCGGTTTCCAATTTATGATATCGCGCGGACTTCCAGCTTGGCTGACTTCGTCCACCATACGGCGGAGAGGACATCGAAGTCCGGCCACATCCTGGGAGGGGACAGGAGACCGCGAGAAACTTAGGAACTGCCCGATCTATCTCGAATCGGAGAGTATCAGGCGGGAGATTTCGAACTTCCTAACCTTTTAAGCGAGTCTTCGATTGCTTCTGGCTTCACACTGCGCCGAAGAAGTGCTGCAGTTCCTCCAGGGTTTCCTCGGGCCTTTCTTCCTGGAGGAAATGGCCGCAATCGAGACTCGGCCCGGTGACGCTCGAGCTCGCTTTCGCACGCCAGACTACAAGCGCGTCCCACGAGGGCCCTATGGTTCCTTTGGCCCCCAGAGAGCGTGAACCGATGCCACGATCTTGTTGCCCGCACGCCGTCTTGTTCAGCCCGCTAAGGATATTGTTCTAGCTAGACAGAGGAAAGAGTTCAAGGCGCATCATCACCAAGACTACGCATGCGAGACAATTACGCAAGCGAGACAATTCCGTTGCGAATCGCATAACGCACTAGATCCACAATGGAGCTGAAGCCCAACTTTCGGTTGATGTTCATGCGATGCGCCTCCACTGTTCGCGTGCTAATCTGCAACAATCGCGCCGCCTCTTTGCTGGTAATGCCATCGGCCAGCAGCCGCATGACCTCTCCCTCGCGCTCAGTCAAGCGGGACATAGCACCCTTCCTCTTCGGTTTCATCACTGTCGTACCGACCAGATATCCTCCCAGCACCAGCTCTGATACACGTTGGGTAAAGAAATGGCGATTCTCTGCCACCGCTTCGACTGCTCCGAGCAGAGTGCGATCAGCGTCGCTCTTGAGCACCAATCCCTGAGCACCGGACCCAAGCACCGCGCGAATCGTTTGCTCCGAGTCATGCATGGTCAGCACCACAACGCCCGTTCCCGGACACTTTTCGACAATCTGCGCGGAAGCCTCCGGACCATTTAGATGGGGCATCGAGAAATCGAGAATTGCAATATCCGGCTTCAGGCTCACGGCCTTTTGCACCGCATCGACCCCATCGCAGGCCTCGGCCACAACGTGCCATCCCTTACGCGTCGAGAGCAGAGCACGCACCCCGCGGCGAATCAACTCATGGTCATCGGCAATCAAAATTCTTAACTGATCCATAGGAACCTATGTCCAACGGAACTTCCGCTCTTAGGGTTGTTCCCTCGTCGTTGCAATCGATGTTCACACATCCGCCAAGCTCTTCCACCCGCTCGCGAATCCCGCTGATTCCCACACCGTTCCTACTGTTATCGGAGTGCGAATGCTGTTCTCGTATGTGTCCCCTGCCGCTATCGCACACGGTCAGCTCCAGCCGGTTTTTCCTGCGATACAGCGAAATCTTCGCCTCTCCACACCCCGAGTGCTTCAACACGTTGGCCAGCCCTTCCTGGACAACTCGGTAGATGGCAATTTCCACCTCATCGCGAAAACGACCGACGTTCAGACTCATGTCGAGCTTCACCCGAATCCCGCTGCGTTGTTCAAAACCTTCGACCATCAAAGGCACCGCCAGAGTCAGTCCACCCTTGCCCAGCAAAGGAGGATGCATGAGATAGGCTGCACTCCGTATCCGCGCCGAGCACTGATGAGCGATGTCCTTGGTCGCATGCACCAGATTGTTAATGGCTTTGTCCCGGTCACCCACCATATTCAACAATCGGGTCAAATTCCAATTCAGCACCGCCAGTTCCTGCGAAGTCGAATCGTGCAGATCCCGCGCGAATCTACGCCGCTCTTCCTGCTTTAGATTCTCGAACTGGTTCGACATCTCGAGGAATGCCATCCGAGCCTTATTCCGCTCGGTCACATCCTGATACAAACCGTAGATGCCGGTAAGTTCACCACTCTCGATCAGCGGTATGCCATAAATCTCCACATCCACCATCATCCCATCGCGCCGACGTCGCTGCGTCACAGTGTGGACCTTGGTTCCCTGGAGCACCGTACAAGTCAGTTGGGCGGCCTCCTGCGCGGTCTCCGGACCGGAGATCAGGTCGTCCAGATTCGCTGACGCCAATTGCATCGGGCTGTACTGAAAGAGTGTTTCGAAGGCAGGATTGCACATCCGGTACCGATGTTGTGGGTCGAGGACGATGGTGGCGATAGGGCTGTACTCAAGCAATGCGTGCAGATGCGCGGCGGACGGGCCTGCGTCCATCCTCGTGAAAGGGAATGTCCTACGAGCTTCGAAAAACTCGTGCTCTACCATGGGTTGCCTCGATCAGGACGACTGCGGTGGCAAAAGCAGGTTGAGAACAGTTCCAAACAAGAAAATCTTGAGTTGCTTGAACTATAACTTGCTTTTCACCATCTCGTAAAGACACACGAACGAGTGCTCGCATAGCCCGGCGCGGCTTTGGGCATGCCATCTTCAAGAATCTTCGAGGGAAACTCTTGGGAAGCGCTGGACGTGGCAGCCTTTGGTAGAACTTACTTGGTTTGCGCCGACGTAAAGATATCCTTAGGGCACATGGCATGGACACCCACATTGCCATCGACCAGCTGTGTGATGTCCATGTCGACCGCGACGCTCGATAGCATGTACGCGTCGTCACGGGTCATGTGCTTCTCTTCCACCAGAAAGTCGATCATGTCGCGCAGCGCATGTTCGGTCGCTTCTTTCAGATCGGGGCTGAAGCCCATGGTGATATAGTGCGTGGGCGTCTCCGCCCGTGGCCATGACATCGGCTTATTCTTATGCACGATGAACTTGAACGTTCCGCTGAGGAAGGTTTCCATCGCCGTAATATCCACCTCTCCGTTGCCCTGACCGGCATGGCCGTCTCCAGCCACAAACAGCGCGCCCTTGGCTGCCACAGGAATATAGAGAGTTGTTCCAGCCACCAGTTCCTTGTTGTCCATATTCCCCGCGTGAGCGAACGGCGGCGCACTGTCTACCTGTCCCGCGCCCGGGGCCACACCCATGCTGCCAAAGAATGGATGGAGCGGAATATCGATTCCCGGGGCAAAGTGGCCGATCATCTTCGCGCGGTCGAGCGGTATGATTCGCTGCCGGCTGTAGGGGAATTCCATGGGAAGGAACCCGCGGTGCAACCCGAAGCCGTTGCATGCAAAATTCGCATCGATATCCACTTTGAGAATTTGCACTTCCAGCACATCGCCGGGTTCGGCCTCGACCACAGCCACCGGGCCGGTCAGAATGTGGCCACCCGGCCCCTTGTCCTTCTCCGGATAATTCTTATAGACCTCCTCGTTGTAAGCGGGAATATCCTCCGGCTTGATGCCCCGTGCAACCAGCCGATCCGTCGATCCGCAGGTCGAGAGCGTCTGGATTTTGACGGTATCGCCGCTATGCACCGTGATTGCGGGCTTGGCGTTGGCAGCATAGTGACCCCACTCAACAGTCGAAGAGGTGGCGAGTAGCGTGAAATCGGCAGCGGGCAGCGAAATCGAGCTACCCAGTAGAACTCCGGCAAGCACAAGCGAACGACGCATGAGACCTCGAGGATGACATAAAGTCAGGTTCTAAACCATTGTCTTATTGCAGTGGTTGCCCCACCCGTGCGTGATCGCGCAACCGCAATGCCGGAATACAGTGCTTGCTAAAATCCGTACTTCAGCGCGAACTGGATCAAGCGCGGAGAACCGATCGAACTGGTGATCTGTCCGTAGCTCGCCGAACTTACGACTGTGGCGGGAGGGGTATATTCAGGGTGGTTCCACACGTTGAAGAACTCCGTGCGGAACTCAAGAGTCGCACCCTCGCGAATACCGCCGACCGTGGTCGTCTTGACCAGTGCCATATCCCAATTATCGTTTCCGGGGCCGCGTGCCGCGCCGATGGAGCTGTTCCCGTAATCGGTGGCTGAGAGGCCCGCAGGAACATTGGCCACGTTCGGAGCCGCCGCAAATACCGTCGAGCCGGGGTTCAAGTAGGTATTGTTCTTGATGCGACTCAGGAGCGTCCCTCCACCTTTGTTGACGATGTCGCTGTTACCCTTACCAGGCGCGAACTGCGCCCGGCTGGTACTGGTGTTGGAGTAGGCCGTGCCATCTCTAACGTCAGTGACGGTGAGCGGCTTGCCCGACTGGAACGTCGAAGTTCCGTTGAGCTTCCATCCGCCTGTGGCGGCACGTTCAAATGCATTGCCGCTCTTCCAACTCGGGAACGCCCAGGTGTACGCGAGCACCAGACGGTTGGTGCGGTCGAAGCCCGCTGGTCCCCAGCGGTTATGCCGGTTGTCCGGGTCGCCGCTATTCCCACTGCCGCCCTCAAAGACGCCGTTGGTGCCATCGCCACCCGTCACCGACGTCAGGCCGCGGCTCCAGGTGTAGGCGCCCTGCACATAGATGCCGTGGCTCACCTGCCGCTTCACCGTGGTCTGCAAGCTGTTGTAGTCGGAGAATCCGTACGTTTCGATCAACGTCACGCCACTCGGCAAGAATCCCTGGTAAGGTACGCGGGCCTGGATGTTCGCGGACTGCGTCGTGTTTGTCGTAACCCCATTGATCGGGTTCGCCGGGCTGGCGAGGTATGCCCGGTTGATGTCGCGGCCCTCTTCAAGACGGGTGCCGCGAGTTCCCACGTAGCCAACTTCGAGCACCAACTTATCCGGCAGTTGCTGCTCCACCTCCAGGTTGTACTGCTGGACCAACGGCGTATCGTAGTTCTGGGCGACCGCGGTCACCGATCTGGGGGCTGAAGTCGAGGTAAGAGGCTGCCACACTCCCGGCGTAAGAGTTAGCGTATAGGGAGTCTGGAAGGTGGACGCCTGGTCATTGGCGTTAGTCAGGCTTCCCGTGCTGACAAACGGTTGACCACCCAGAGTCTGCAGCACCGAGTTCGCATTCGGCAGGGTATAGAACATGCCATAGCCGCCTCGCAGTACCGTGGAACTCGTGGTTCCGAGAGGTTGCCAGGCGAAGCCGATACGCGGCCCGAAGTTATGCAGTGGGATGTCGTTGGCCTGAAGGCTTCGGCTGCCCAGCCTTGTGATGCCGGTCGGCTGAGCCAGCGTGTAATTGTTGGGAACAATGTATCCGGTGTAAGTCGGGGTTGCCGGAAGCGGCTGGAAGGGTGTTACCAGAGAGGGCCAGAAGCTGCTCTCTTCGCCGTGCGCGAAGCTGACACCGCTGTCCAACTCCCAGCGCAGACCGGCGTTTACGGTCAGGTTCGAAAGCAACTTAATGTCGTCCTGGAGAAACATCGCCATATCAGTTCCGCGATAGCTCTTGTAGTAGTTACCCTGCTGGCTGCCTGCCGAAAAGATATTGCTGTAGCCTGAACCATTCTGTGCCGCGCTCTCGCCCAGCAGGAAATCCTGGAAGGTTTCGAACGTCAGTGTGCCGCGCGTTTGCTCAGGGTCGTTGAAGTCGAACTGCTGCTTCTCTCCCAGAAAGCCGGCGCGAATGCTCTGCTTGCCGTGCGTCCACGAGATTTGATCGTTGATCTCGAATGTGTTGACGACGGAGGAGGACTCGTCATTGCCGCCCCCGCCCAGATTGAAGTAGCCCACCACCGTGGTCACCGGGAACAGCGGATAGGCCGGGTCGCTCGGAGCGGTCATGCCGATGTTGCTGGCGGTCAGGGTCGACTGCGTCTGCAGATGCCCGCTGCTGCGGATGAAACCCACCAGTCCCTCATTCAGGAAGTTCGCCTTGAGCGCCGAAGTCAGCTTCAGCACCGCAACCTGATCGTTGAAGATCGTCCCTACACCATTGCCCGGTGTATCCCCCGCCGCGCTGAACGGCTGATTCTCGGGGTAGTTTGCATAGAAATACCTCTCCGAGAGCGTATGCTTTTCCGACATGACATAGTCCAGGTTCACCATGTACTGGTTCTCGCTGTAGGTGGAAGGAATACTGAACGTCGATATGCCGATCGGATTGCCATTCACATCGGTGGAGAGACGTTGCGGCGTGGGAATCAGGTAGGTACCGTTAGCAAGCTTCTGATTCAGAAGATTCAGGGCAACCGGGTTGATGTTCGACCCGTTGCAGATCACCTGTGCCTGCGCGGCGCCCGAGGCATACGTGGCGTTGTCGTACGGAGCCCAGTGGTTTCCCTGGCTGGAGCCGGGACATGCGTGCTGGGCAATGCCCGCCGCGCTCCGATCGTTGGTGATGGGAAACAGATCCACGGTTTGCAGCGAGCTCGAGGCAAGCCCGTTAACCTGACGCGTCCCCTGATACGTGCCAAAGAAGAACAGCTTGTCCTTGATGATTGGACCGCCGATCGTTCCGCCGAACTGGTTCTGCTTCTGTGCCGGACGAGGTTGTCCCGCAATCTTCAGAAAAGTGTCGTTCGCGTTGAAAATGTCGTTGCGGAAGAACTCCCACAGCGCCCCGTGAATCTGATTGGTTCCGGTCTTGCTTACAACATCCACGTTGGCGCCCGCGTCGCGTCCGAAGCCAGCGTCGTAGTTCGTCGTTTGGATCTTGAACTCCTGCAGCGCGTCGGGGCTGGGAATGGGAATGCCCGCCTGCTGTACAAAATCGCCGGCTCGGCCCGAGCCGAAGTTGTTGATGTCCGCGCCGTCCATGTGGAAGTTATTGCTGATGCTGCTGGCGCCGTTCACATATACGTCCGGGGTTCCCTTGCCCAGCGTCGCCGCGTTGTTCAAATCTCCGGTGATGCCAGCGGACATCGTCAGAACCTGTGTGTAATTGCGGTTCGTCAGTGGCAATTGCTGAATCACTGAGCCGTCTACAACGGTACCCAAGGTCGCGTTTTCCACTTGTAGCGCTGGTGGCAAAGAGGTCACTTGTATTGTCTCGCTCTGGCTGCCCAAAACCAGTTGCGCGTCCACGCGAACGGTCTCCGTAACCGTGACAGTGACTGCGCCAGGATTGTCCGTCTTGAACCCAGGAGCCCCGATCGTCACTGTGTAGATCCCCGGCGGTAGCAGGCCAACCGTGTACTGGCCGCCCTGGTCGGTCGATGCCGTTCGCACCGCGGCCGTCCCTTGCGACGTTATAGTCACGGTTGCGGTGGCGAGTACCGCTCCTTGCGGATCGGTCACCGTACCACGGATCGCGCCGGTTGTGGACGTCTGGCCAACGGCCAGAATCGTCGTCATTAGCGTAACCAACAGACCGAATGCAGCTCTGCGCAGAAACGGGGGGAGGGTATTCCGGTTCATTGTCCGACCTCTTTTTGGTAAGGTCTTTCAACTATGAACTGAATTGTTTTTTTGTGAAATTAGCAGAAATACGGACGGAGCAAGAACGTTCTAGGTATTTCTACTGAGGTACGAAGCTTGCGGGTCTGCCGCTGCTGACCCGCAAGCTCATGCAACAAATGGCTACTTCGAGGCAACCGGTGTCAACATAGCCAACGCACTTTTCGGCACTTTTGCCACCACATCGAACTCAGGATCCACCAGCTCGGTCACGTTGTACTGCATCACTGCCCCCAGGAACAGTGCAACCTCGCTGTCTGTGAGACCGTAGTCATGTTTGATCCAGGTCGCAAGCTGTGCCGTCGACGCCTTCAGGGCCTCCTGCAACGAACCCGCGACGCCAAACGAGATAATGAAGTCCTTGTCCTCTTCACGTACCTGCGGCGTCTGGTAGCCCTTGATCACCTCAACCGAAAAGTCGACAGCCATCGACGTTTCCAATCCGGTCTGCGTCACCTCGCCGTCGCCCATTGCGGCATGTCCATCGCCGAATCCAAACAACGCGCCCGGATGGAACACCGGGAAATACATCGTCGTTCCCGAAACCACGCCGTTGTAGTCCAGGTTGCCGCCATAAGGACCAAGATGCGTTCCGCCATAAGCCTCAAAACCTGCCGGAGCCACTGAGATGCAGCCCAGCATCGGCTCCATCTTCACCCTAAAATTCTTCAGTGCCGGCGTCGGCTGGCTCAGCACAGCGATACCGGTCCTATTGTCCAACTGATACTCGCCATTGAAGCGCTGGTCGTACTGCGCCGCCAGGTTGTACGCCGGAGTCACTGCATACTGTTGCAGCCGGCTCCCCTGGCGCGCGGTCGGCCGGTTTGGAGCGATCTTGATCAGATGCACCACCAGCGTATCTCCCGGCAACGCGCCCTCTACATAGATCGGTCCTATGTTTGCATCGCCACCCAGAGCCACGCGCTTCAAGCTCTTGTCCGCGCCTGCTGAATCGGGAGCCCACGTGTGAACGATATCTCCTGGAAAGATATGAAGTCCCGGCTTGTTCCCTGCGTAGTAGTAGGCCTGGAAGCTAGTCGGGTCATAGTTGATCTCCCGCGGCTTGGCCGGTGGAACCAACTCACGCGACAACTTCCAGTTGATCTCCTGTAGCATCGGCGCGCGGGCTCCTGCTGCAGTCCCGGCTCCTGCGCGGCGTCCCAGTCCAGCCATCGTTCCCGAGCCCACACCCGCGTCGCCGTCTATCTTGCCGGCCACAACTCCTGCATCGTGACCATCGGTGTCCGTTAGAGTCATCGTCACGCTGCTGCCGCTGACCGTTCCCTTCAGGCTATAGCTCGCCCACGTCCCGCCCAGGGTGTCTCCTGTGCGCTCCAGGGTCACGCGTGCATACGCCGGTTCGAGCAGCATGGGGCCAGTGATCTCAGCCACCCATTTCCCCGCCATGTCCGCCGCCGAAGCCCCGCGCGGTAACATCGCGCTCGATACGATTGCCAGCAGTGTCATCCAACGCATACCTGTTTTCATCTCTCAACTCCTCCGTCCTTCAAGAATTTTCTTGCCCATTGAATTCGCAATTTACGAACTGCCCGTGCCGCCACTAGCGAGAGAAGCGTCTATTTCTCCGGGAAACTATCCCCATACGCGTGCATGACAAAGCCTCCGAACTACAACACGATGACGGCGAGGGACGAGGACTCAGTCTCTCAGTACTCTCCGTAGCGTCCCTTCACGGACTCGAGCAGCTTGTTGGAGTCGTAGGCTGCTCCGTCTTTGAGCACGATCTCTACATTTTCGATATCGGTGATGTTTGCCGAGGGGTCGCCCTTGACAATCATGAGGTCAGCGTCTTTACCCGCCTCCACGGAGCCGATGCGGTCCTGCTGGCCAAGATAGATAGCTCCATTAAGCGTGGCAATCTTGATCGCCTCCGCTGGCGTGAAACCTGCATCCGTGACCAGCAACTCAACCTCGTGCTGGTCGCCAAATCCGGGAAGCGTAGCCCCATTGCCGGTAGGATCGAGGCCCGCCATCAGAAAGCCGCCGGCTTCGACAAACTTGTGTTCGAGTTGGGCGGCGTTTTTGTAGTTGCTCGTTCCACGCAGCAGCGCCGGCGTATCGGGCGAGGTGCTCCGGCGGTTGCGGGCATATAGATAAGCCTCGAGCGCCTGCGGCGTAAGTGTGGCGAGCGCCTTCGGGCGAAGCACCGGTTTGCCCGCAAGGTTCGCCTCAAAGACGGGTAGCGTACTCGTGATCGCAACATGGCGAGCGACCAGCAGCTTGATCAGAGCGGCGGCTTCGGGGCTCTCCGGCGTCATCCTTGCCAGCGTGGGAGCGCCAGTTTCACGCGAGCACTGGTCGGGCTGCTTGTCTGGATCGAGCTGGGTGTTGACAAAGAAACCGTGCTCCAGGTTATCGATGCCAAGTTCCGCGGCCTCCGGATAGGTGACTGAGCAGAGATGGCCGGTCACCTTCAGATGATGCGCATGCGCGGCTTGAATTGCGGCTCCCAGCTCGGCGCGAGTGATATGCATGTAGGCCTTGAAATTCGTGGCGCCGGCCGCGGCCCAGAAGTTGACGAAGGAGGTCGCGTCGTCTGGGCCGGTCAGTGTATGCATCTGCATGAAGAGATCGCCTGGACCCTCGAGATAGGGGGCCGTAGGCTCGATATGGGGGCCGATGAGGCTGCCCGCTTCCATGAGACGGCGCAGGTTAATGTCGGCATACGGCTCCACCGAACCGGCGGTTCGAATCGTCGTAACCCCGTTCGCGAGATACATGCGCGGAGCCGAGAAGCTCATCTGCGGCAATAGCGTGGGAGCTTCGGAGCCCGCCGCGTCGGCGTTGGGCCGCTGCAGATAGTAGAGGTGATCGTGCATGCCGACCAGCCCAGGCACTACCGTATAGCCGGTGAGGTTGAGGATCTCGGCGCCATCCGGAGCGGCGATATCACGACCAATGCGCGCGATCTTGGTGCCCTCGATGACCATGGTTTGGTCCAGAAGGACCGCCGCACCTGTGCCGTCGAGGATGCGAACGTGCTGGAGGACCTTGACCGGAGCATTCTTGCCGTAAAGATATTGGGCACGGACAGAGTCTGCTGCGGGGCGCTGTGCGACTGCAACAGAGGTAACAAGGGCGAACTGAAGAGATACAACAAGGGAGTTTCTCATAATTTGGTGTACTTGAAGGGCAAGGAGGTATAGGCCAGAGCTTGGAAACGATCGAATTGCCGTGGTCGTCAGATTTCCGAATTAATTCCGTCGGATTACTCGATCGTCGTTAGTGAAACTAAACTAAGTCTAGCCGCCTGGAAATCCGTAGAAATACTGACCCCGTAAAAGGAAGTAGCGGCAAGTTTATTAGGTGGCGATAGATTGATCCTCTCTGGTAAACGCGAAGTTGGAGCAATAATTCAAGAAGACGCCTAGTTTGGGCTCCTCGTCTGACCCAGCAGGGGTGGCCCTCAAGGCCGGCCAAAACAACACCATCACTCTAGCCGCAACCAACGCGGAGCTAGTCCCGAATCAGTAGCAGGTTTTGTCTCAGTTCTTCGATACACAAACAAGTGCAACGGCGCCGAGGCAAGGTTTCGCTTTTTTGTCGAACCTGCTTCTCTGCCGGAGACACGAAGCGCCATTCAAGGGAAGGATGCCGGCGTGCAGCCTCGGCCAGGCCGAATGCTCGCCCAGCCGATTAACTTTCACCGAAAAGGCCGCACGCCATGATGGGCGGTGCGGCCTTTTCGTTTCCTTTGAGTATTGCTCTACGTCAATAGAACTTAGTTTCCCTGCATCTGCATCTGATGCACTTTGTAGTCGTTCTCGACATTGAGGCGTCGGACAACTGTGAGTCCATTGCTGCCAAGCAAGAACAGGGTGCCTGTTTCCTCGTTCGTCACTCGATGTTTCACCTCGTTGACAGTGGTGAGTGGAGTAGGAATCGAAGTGGCGACATCAATCACCTGGTAGTCATGCGCAACTGCCGGGGTGTATGAATGGGCTTGGCTCGCGACGAGAAGACCGCTCTGTCCCAGGGTCTCAGCCAGACCGAGGTCGGTGACACTGGAGATTACCAGAAGTACAGGCCTCCTGGCCTTGCGTAGATCGAGGACGGCTTCCTTCTGGCTGTCGCGAAAATACACGAGTTCAGCATTGTTGCCGAGCGGACGAACGAAATCAAAAGCGCCCTCTGCTGCCAACGGCGTGCTTACTACCAGCTTGATGCGTGCCGGATCCGTAACGTCAAAGACCGATAGGCGAGTGCCTTGCTGCTGCTCGACATAGAGATACGTGCTTCCTCCATTGTTGAAGTGAAGAAAGAGTGAGTTGCCCGGGGCCTGCGCCTGCTCCGGGAGATCACGAGCTTCCATGACTATCAGCTCCTTCGACCCCGAGTGAATCTCCGCCTTTACTGGCAACGTGGTTAGAACTGCGGTTGTGACAACTAAGCCAAGTGCGAGTGTGGATTTGATGGTGTTGTTCATGGTGTTTCTCCTTTTCGAAATCCAGTTTTGATCGACTCGGCCGCAATGTCCAAGCAGTAAACGTGATGCCGTATAAGTAAAGGAATTCTTTGAATCGATGTCAGAGCACTGCTTATGCGGCATAAGATTTTGCGAATTCCATTGGCGCTCGTCTCGTCCTAATGTCGAATCATGACCACACGGAAGGAACCAACCACGACAATCGCAATCATCGGTGGAGGGGTAAGTGGAACCCTCACGGCGTTTCACCTGGTTCGGCAGGGAACGCCGGCACGTGTGATTCTCATCGACCAGCGGCCTGATTTCGGGCTTGGTCTGGCATATTCAACTCCGAGCCTCCGCCACCTGCTGAATGTTCCCGCAGGGAAGATCAGCGCGCTGCCCGACCAACCGGATCACTTCCTCCATTGGCTTCGCGAGAATCATGACGCGGATGCAACCGAGAAGACCTTTGCACCACGGGCAGTATTTGGACGGTACATCCAATTCCTCCTGGCATCGACGAACTCGATCGAACAGGAGATCACAACCGTCACCGATGTTCGCGCGCACGATCGCGGGGCCGTGCTCACGTTGGATAACGGGTGCGAGTTGCGCGCCGACCTGGTCGTTCTGGCGACTGGAAATTTCGATCCAGCTCAGCTCCCAGGAATCACGAAAGCCGCCGCCGATTTGGGACTCTATCATCACAATGCATGGGCGGCGCACACCTACGAGAGCTTGCACGCCGATACGCCAGTTGCTCTCATTGGAACAGGCCTGACCGCGGTCGATGTCGTGCTGCGACTGCGTGAACTTGGACACCGTGGACAGATCATTGCCCTGTCTCGCCACGGCATCTTCCCGAATCGACATGACGATTACACGCCGTTGCGTTCCGCTGCAATTCCCTTGGATACACCGGCTACTTGTGTCCTGTATCTCCGCGCTCTGCACACTGCAATTCGTGAAGGCGCGGACTGGAGAGCCGCCATCGATAGCCTGCGTGACACGACCAACGAACTGTGGCTCCGTCTGCCGATTGCGGAGAAGAAGCGCTTCCGCCGCCATTTGCAGCGCAGATGGGAGGTGGTCCGGCACCGCATGGCGCCTCCGATCGCCGACGTCATCGAAGCCGAGCTTCAGAACGGCACCCTGGAGATCTGCGAAGGTCATCTTGAGGCAGTCGATGCCTCTCCCGCGGGGGCTCGCGTTACCCTTCGCGCACACGATGCGAGTGAGAGCTTCTATGCGGGTCGAGTCATCAATTGCACTGGGCCGAGCATGAACTACCGCAGCGTCCCTTCCACGCTTCTGCAAAACCTGTTCAGGAGAGGACTCGTAACGTCGGGGACTCTGGGCACTGGATTCCATTGCGCGCAAGACGGAGCGGTGATCGACGCCCGTGGCCGCGCCTCAGAAATCACCTTCAATCTTGGCCCGGGCCGCCTCGGCGATCTTCTCGAGTCCATCGCGGTTCCAGAAATCCGTCAGCAGGCGGTTGAGCTTGCCTCGACACTCGCTGATCGCATAAGGCCGCGCTACGTGCTCCCCGACAAGGCGGCAGCGGGAACTACAACGCCGAAGTTGGCCGGAGAGTTGGTGGCGGCATGAGCACCGCAACGGTCACCCACGCCAGGAGCACCAGGCTGGCAGTTGCGTCGTGGCTGGCCACTGGTGCCTGGGCTGTAGTTCTCGGAGCAGCCAGCGGTTCGGCCTGTGTCGCTGTACGCCTCTTCTTCCGCCTTCTTCAGTGGGTCTTTGTTCAGCAAACAGGAATGCTGCCACTCGCGGCCGCAACGTTGCCGCCCGCGCGGCGTATCCTGACTCCCATCCTCGGAGCGGCGTTCGCGACCCTTGTGGTCTGGATGATGCGGAGGTCGGTAACGGATCTGCACTTCGAAGAATATGTAGAAGCCGTTCGTTTCAGAAATGGCCGCATTCACTTTCTTTCGACGGCATGGCGAACCCTCTCCTCTGCCTTCTCCGTAGCCACCGGCGCGGCGATCGGGCGGGAGGGGTCGATGATCCAATTCGCCGCCGCGATCTCCTCGTGGGTAGGGGCGCGATCTCCCCTGCGGAATCTATCCTTGTCGCGGGAGGTCGCCTATGGCGCTGCAGCCGCCGTCGCCGCAGCCTATCAGGCACCGATTGCCGGAGTGTTCTTCGCCACGGAAATTGTCATGGGGGAGTGGGCCTGGAACGACGTTCCTCAGTTGCTCCTGGCCTCGAGCACTGGCTGGCTCGTCAGCCGCCTTTTGCTGGGCGCGGGCCCTCTCTTCCCCGTCAGAGCATCGCTGCCGATTACGCACCATCTGCTTTCGGTTCTTCCTCTGGCTCTTGTTCTGGGCGCCGTCGGCCCGGCCTATCAAAAGCTGATTCATCTCTCCGGAGCAGCGAAAAGTCTGCCCTTCGCACTGCTGTGGAGTGGCCTCGCGGTAGGTGTTCTCGCACTGATCGAGCCCAAAGTCTGGGGCAACGGCGACTCCGCGCTCCTGGGAATCTTGCAGAATAAAATGATGCTCTTTGGAATCGCCAGCGTGTTTGCCTGTCGCATCGTCGCTACAACCTTCTGCGTGGGCACGGGGACGGTGGGAGGAGTCTTCACGCCTACCCTGTTCGCCGGCGCCGCCCTCGGTCTCGCGACAGGTCACCTACTGCACAATCCGGAGCCTTCCATATTGGCGATCTGCGGTATGGGACTCCTGATGGCTGCTGTGACGCACGCCCCCTTGATGGCAGCTCTGATGGCAGTAGAGCTTACCGGGCAATGGCATCTTCTGATGATTCTTCTGCCATGCACTCTCCTCGCCTCGTTGATTGCTCGTACAATCTCGCGTGAGTCCCTGTACGCCATAGCCAGCTCGGAGCCCGCGCAATGAAAGATACTTTCGACACATAAGAGTGTGATCATCAAGACCTTTGGACTTTCACGGGGGGACAGGAGAGGGTTAGGGTCATGATCGAGAATTTCCGCATCCGCGTTTTCAGGGCGGTCGCACAGCATCTGAACTTCAGCCGGGCCGCAGAAGAACTGTTGCTCACACAACCCGCAATCACCCAGCAAATTAAAGCGCTTGAAGACGAGTTCGGCGTACCTCTCTTCGATCGCGGGGGCGGACATATCGCGCTGACAGCCGGGGGCAAGGCCCTTTTACCCTTTGCAGAGAAAATGAAGGAGCTCTCCGACGAAGCCTTTGCCGCGGTGGCGGAGGCGTTTGGACAACATGCGGGCAAGCTCGCTCTGGGAGCTTCGCAAACGATCGGTCAGTACCTGCTGCCAACGTTCGTGGCTGGATTTCTGCGGTCAAACCCCAAGGTCAACGTCACGGCTCGCAGCGGGAATACAGATCAGATGCTCGAAGCCCTGCTCGCGCGGGAGATTCAGCTGGCGCTCATCGAAGGTCCGGAACAGCGGAAAGACCTCCATATCGAACCGTTCATGGAGGATCACATGGTGCTGGTCGTCCCCGCAACGCATGGATGGGCCAACCACGATATTGACGTTGATGATCTGAAGAGCGAACCCTTGCTCATGCGCGAATTTGGCTCCGGCTCAAGAAGAGTGGTGGAGCAAGCGCTTTCGAAAGCCGGGGTGAAGACCAAGGACCTGACGATCAGCATGGAACTCGACTCGACCGAAGGTCTGCTGAGCGCGGTGGAAGCCGGCCTTGGAATCACCTTCGTCTCCAGGTGGGTCGTCCGCAACCAGCTCTCGCTGGGAACACTGAAGATCGCCCGGGTACAAGGGTTGAGGCTGTCGAGGCGATTCTCGATGGCATATCCCGCCGGTCCGGAACCAACGGGCCTCGTCGGTATCTTCCGGACATTTTTGCTCTCTCAGGCAATGGAGATGGTGCCAAAACGGATAGCCAGAGCGAATGCCTCCTAGTTGCTACTGAGTCATCCTGAGGATCATTTGGAATGCAAAGCCCGGACCGTGCGGCTCGAACTCGCAACTTGTTGCGAACCAGGCTTAGGTGGCGAGATCAAGATGGGCAGAACCATCGACGCGAGCATAATGCATGCAATCACGTGGAGACCACTGGTATACGATCCGGCGCTCTGGCGCATGTGTGCGATCAGCAACGGTCCAAATGCGCTCGCGGAACCCCATGCGGTGAGCATGAGGCCATAGATAGGCCCAACGTTCTTCGATCCGAAATAGTCGGCGGCGAAGGCCGGCATCGTGCCAAAACCGCCGCCGTAGCACATCAGGATGAGGAACGACAGAACAGTCAGAGTCGCCACCGAAGCGGTGTGGGGCAGAATCCAAAAGAGCCCGACCTGGAGCAGAAACATCGTCACAAAGGTCCATCGCCGGGTGATCGCATCCGAGATCCAGGCCCAGAAGATTCGGCCCACTGCGTTGCCAATGCTGGCAATGCCCACCATTCCCGCGGCCACGACGGCGCTGACCTTTCCAATCTCCTGGAACATCGGCGACTCCTGCGAGATGATCGAAATGCCCGCGGAGGTATTCAGGAACAAGAGCGCCCACAGCGCCCACCACTGCCACGTTTTCAGGGCGCCTGCGAGCGTGTAGTCCATCGCGGCACGCTGCGCGGTCTGGGTCGTGCTGGGAGTCCAACCGGCCGGCTTCCATCCGCCGGGCGGGTTCTGCATGAAATAGCCAGTGGCCATCGTGATCACGAGATACGCGACGCCAAGATAGGCGAATGTCTGCAGCACGCCGACACTTTGAATCAGGCGCGTAGCGATAGGCGCAAATACCAGGGCACCGGCGCCAAACCCGCCAACGGCGATACCGGTGATAAGGCCGCGGCGATCGGGGAACCACTTGACCAGCACGGCGACGGGAACAATGTAGCTGAAGCCGACTCCGATTCCTCCAATGACCCCATAGCTGAGGTAGAGCCACCAAAGTTTGTTGGCGGAGAAGCTGGCCAGAAAGACGCCCAGGCCGTAGAGAAAGCCGCCGGTGAGGGCGACGACGCGCGGCCCTTTTCTATTCAGCCACAGGCCACCGAAGAAAGCTGAAACTCCCAGGACAAAGATGGAGATGGTGAAGGTGAGGGTCACTTCTTCGATAGACCAGTGAAACTGCTTGGCGAGAGGAACTCGGAATACGCTCCATGCATACACCGCGCCCAGGGCCATTTGCATGAGGAATCCCGCGGCCGCGATTCCCCAGCGATTCGTGATCGACGTACGCTTCTCCAGGCGCACGTCTTCGATTTGTGTAGCGTGTGTCATTCGCAGCTCCCGCGTAGTTTGATTTGAGTTCCGAGCTTCTCCAGGAAGCGGTTGATGAGTGCAATGCTTCTGCGCAGTTCCTTGTGACGGAATTGACTGAGAAGCGAGAAGAGTCCGGGCGGCTCAATCACCGGCTTCTCGTAGCAGCCGAGTGTCTCGCCGGCCGCAACCGCGACGCACTGGAGTACTTCCGGATTGATCGCCCCGAGCATCTTGCCGAGGATGATCGCGTTGCGAATCGCGCGAACGGATTCCTCCGACTTGCTGGCGTCGACCACGGTCTCGACGAGTTTGTCGCTCGCGCTGAACCCACCGCGCAGCATTTCGAAGACGCCGTGATCATGGAGTTGCTGCAGCAACTCATACGAGTCGAGCAAGGCCTCGGCGTGCGCAATGGGAGCTTGTTCGAGGCGCTCGCGCAACTCTTCGCGAGGATCGCGGGGCGGCAACTGAAGAGGGATGGGTCGAGCCATGGTTCTCCTCCTGGATAGCTAGCGGGTTTGAATCTGAACCAGTTGATCGCCGGGTTGGCGATAATCCTTACGCTTCCACTTCCGCTCCACCTCGACACCATGTTGCGGAGTCGGATGTCCGAAGCGCGAGTTCGTTCGCGGCAGCGGATTTTCTCCAACATCCCCCAACACGTGAAGTTGGACGGAAGTCTCCTTGTAGGCGGGTGTGTGAGTTGCCTTATCCGTGTGGCTGCTGGTGAGCCGGTTGACCGGCTCTTCGACAGAGTTCATGGGCATGTACAGTTCCTTGCCCTGCACTCGCGTCGTGATCACCGCTTGCGCGCGCACCTTCCCGTAGCGGGAGACGAGTTGCACCCAACTGCCGGTTTGGATTCCGCGTTCGCTGGCGAGTTCCGGCGACACTTCGATAAAGGTGCAGGGCGTCTTCTCGCGGATGCCCTCGGTGCGATAGGTCATGTTGCCTTCGTGGAAATGTTCGAGCAGGCGCCCATTGTTCAGGTGCAGGTCGTACTCCTCATTCGGCTGATCCGTCGGTTCGGACCACGGGACCGGGAAGAAGCGCGCCTTGCCATCGGGGAAGAAGAACTGCTCGGTGTACAGGAGGGGCTGATCGCTGCCATCTTCGGCGACTGGCCACTGCAATGTTTTGTAGCCTTCCAGGCGTTCGTAAGTCACACCCGCCATCAGCGGCGTGAGCGGTGCAATCTCGTCGTAGATCTGGGAGGGATGCTCGTACTTCCATCCAGCGCCCAGCCGGTTAGCGATGTCCTGGATAATCTGCCAATCGGGACGGGTCCCTTCCAGTGGCTCAAAGACTTCGTAGAGGCGCTGGATGCGTCTCTCCGTACTGGTGAAGGTGCCTTCCTTTTCGAGACTGGGACAGGCCGGCAGGATGACATCGGCGAAGCGGCAGGTCTCACTGAAGAAGATCTCCTGCATGACAAAGAAGTCGAGCTTCGAGAGCGCATCGGCCACATAGTTGGTGTTCGAATCAACCAGGCTCATCTCCTCGCCAAACACGTACATCGACTTGAGTTTGCCTTCGTGGATCGCGTCGATCATCATGTGGTTGTCGAGGCCCGGGTTCGGGGGCAGGCTGACATTCCACGCTTTCTCGAACTTGGCGCGGATCGCGGGGTCGTGGACGTCTTGATACCCCGGGAAGAAATTGGGCATCGCGCCGTGATCGCTTGCTCCCTGCACGTTATTGTGTCCGCGCAGGGGATAAGCTCCCGTTCCCGGCTTCATGTAGTTTCCGGTCGCCAGCAACAGATTCGAAATTGCAGTCGACGTGTCGGAGCCCATGGAGTGCTGAGTCACGCCCATTGCCCAGAGGACGCAGACGCCATCGGCTTCCGCGATCATGTGCGCGACCTGGGTCAGCGTTTCGATCGACAGTCCGCATCTCTCACTAGCCATTTCGAGGGTGAACGATTCCAGGCTCTTCTTGAAATCTTCCGCGCCGTTGACCCATTGATCGATGAACGCCTGGTCTGCGAGTCCGTTGTCCAGGATGTACTTGGTAATCGCCGAAAGCCAGACAAGGTCCGTGCCGGGCTCCGGGTGCAGAAAGACATCCGCCCGTCGAGCCATCTCGTTCTCGCGAAGGTCGGAGACGATCAGTTTCTGGCCGTGCAACTTGTGTGCGCGCTTGACGCGTGTCGCCAGCACCGGATGACTCTCGGCGGTGTTACTGCCGACAATCAGCACGAGGCCGGCCTTCTCAATGTCGTGGATCGAACCGGAGTCACCGCCGTAACCGACGGTCCGAAAGAGTCCTGTGGTGGCCGGCGCCTGGCAGTAGCGGGAGCAGTTATCCATGTTGTTCGTGCCGATAACTGCGCGAGCCAACTTCTGCATCAGGTAGCTCTCTTCGTTCGTGCATTTCGAAGAAGAGATGAAGGCCAGTGAATCGGGCCCAGTAGCAGCTTTGATTTCGGAGAAGCGCCGCGCAATAAGAGTGAGGGCCTCATCCCAGGAAGCTTCGCGGAAGGTATCTCCTTCGCGGATGAGAGGCTTGGTGAGGCGGTCCGGGCTATTCACATAGTCCCAGCCGAACTTGCCCTTGATGCATGTGGAGACGCCGTTGGCCGCGCCGTGTAGGGGTTCCACTTTTAGAATCTGGCGGTCCTTGGTCCAGACATCGAAGCTGCAGCCGACTCCACAGTAGGTGCAGACCGTCTTGGTCTGCTTGATGCGCGACTCGCGCATCGCTGATTCCATCTCGGAAAGCTTAAGGATCGAACCATAGCCAATTTCTGGTTCAATGCCTTTGACGATGTCGATCATGCCGTCGAGCGCGGGCTTGGAGAGCGACGTGAAGTAGCCCGCTTCGCCGAGCATGTGTTTCTCCATCAGCGCATTGCAGGGGCACACCGTGACGCAATGACCGCAGGAGACGCAGCTGGATTCGCCGATCGGCGCTCCTCCATCCCACAACACGCGGGGGTGCGGATCCTCCCAGTTGATGCTGAGCGTTTCGTTAACCTGGAGATCCTGGCATGCCTCAACACAGCGTCCGCAGAGAATGCATTGATCGGGATCGTAGCGGTAGAAGGGATTGGACATATCCACTTCGTAGGGCTTGGGCTTGTAGGGAATCTCCTGATGTTCGACGGCGAGGAGGCGAGTGGTGTTATGCACCGTGCAGTTGCCGTTGTTGTTGTCGCACACCGTGCAGTACAGCAGATGATTTCCGAGGATGCGGTCAAAAGCCTCGCGTTGCGCAGCGTCTGCGCGCGGCGAAGACGTAACCACATTCATGCCGTCCGCTGCCAAGGTGCCGCAGGCTCTTTGCAGCTTGCCGTCGACTTCCACCATGCACGTGTCACAGGTTTGGATCGGTCCAAGTTGGGGGTGATAGCAAACCTGCGGGACTTCAATTCCGGACCGGTTGATCACGTCGATCAAGTGATCGCCGGGCTGAATTGTCTGGGATTTTCCGTTAATGGTGGCGTTCATCGGCTGTCCACCTCCGCGACTCGAATTTGGATGGTAGTTCATGCGGTAAAGGATGCGTAAAGCCCTGTAAGCGACGCATTTCGCGGCTGTGAATCATTTGATTGCATAGAGTGGGTTTAAGTGCCGAGGTGTCCGAGACCGAGACCAATGGCGTAGGTGACGAGGCCTTCGACCGCGCCTACGGCTGTCATCTCAAAGCCACTGCTCCACCAGGAGCGAACGGTAATCAGGGATTTGGCTGCACCAACGCCGAAGTGTGCGAGCAAGGAGACCACAGCGGAAACGATCACTGCCGTGTATCCACTGAGAAAGAAAAAGGGGACGATGGGGATGAACGCTCCGATGGCTGTTGAGAGACCGCCAGAAGTAGCGGCGGTCCATGGGTTGCGAAGCGCGTCCTCGGTGGAATTCAGGCGCTCAAAAGTGAGCACCCGAACCATTTGCTCGGGGTTCCTCGCCAGTTCTTCGACGATGTGGTCAGCATCCTCTTCCGGAATTCCCTTGACCTGGTAGTACAACGACAACAGTTCGCGAGCCTCTGCGCCATTCATCTCGATGGCTTCACGTTCGCGGGCCAGTTCCCCCTCGAAGATCTCGCGTTCGCTTTTCGCAGCCAGGAACGCACCCGAACCCATCGAGAGCGCGCTGGCGATCATTCCCGCGAGGCCGGAGAGAAGCACCCACTTGCTATTCCCCAGGGTTGCTCCGGAGACGCCGGAGACGATCCCGAAGATCGCGCCGAGGCCGTCATTGACGCCGTAAATTGCGTCTCCAACCCAACCCGCAGCGTGGGGACGTCCACGGTCCCGTCGTACTAATAAGTCCTGCAGCGAGGCAGCGGCATCGGCAGACGACGGATGCGAATCGCCGCGGCGGATAAGGCTGCTGAGGACTTTGTAGTGCTCCCGCTCGTCTGCCAGGACCTGTTGCAGGATGGCCACGCTGGCTTCATCGCCAAGCTCTTTGAGCTGACGTCCGTACTTTGCGATATCGCGGCTTTCTTCAACCTCCAAACGCCGGAGTGCGACGTTGTTCCCGCCCAGCCGGTTGCGGAGGTTGTCCGCTTCGCCGGTCAGGCTGCCCCGATAGATCGGCTCCTCGCCACCCAGCTCGCGGAGGCGGAGCGCCCAAAGCGAAGCATGGCGCTCTTCCGCGTTAGCCAAATGATGGAGCTTCTGCTTGCGAATCGGATCCGACTCGCGCAGTGCGAGAGTCCGGTAGGTGTAGACGCCGGATTTCTCAGCCTGCCAGTTTTCTTCCAGGGCTTCCAGCAGTTTCGGACTGAAGGGGAATGCTTGTTGAGTGGCCATAGAATCTTTGTTCTGACCTGTGAAGTGCACTTGTAGTGCCATATTGAACGGACAGCCAACTCGTCGATTTTCATGAGGTTTCGTGTTCAGCGATGAGGCGCCGTGCCACCTGTCCGTCGTTGAGTGTCAATCCTTTGACAGTCTTCAGGGTGATCTGGCAATACCGGGTTGATTCTGAATCGACTTGCGATGGCAAGGCACGTGCAAATCATAACGATGCGGACCGATCGCCTCGCTGAGGCGGAAGGACACCCGGAAGACGAGGAGATAACTCACCGATATGCCAGTAGCGAAACTCGACAAATTGAAGACTCAGGTTGGATTCATCGGACTCGGACTGATGGGAAGCCGGCTCACGCGACGCCTGCACTCGATGGGATGGGATATTCAAGCATGGAACCGCAGCCCACAACCGGCGAAGGAATTGCGCAAGGATGGAATCGCAGTTGCCGCGTCAATGGCGAATCTCGTCGCTGAATCCGATGTGATCCTTTCCTCTTTAGCCAATGATGCAGCTGTCAGGTCCGTCTATCTCGACAAGGGAGGAGTCTTGTCTACGGCAGAGCCTGGAACCATCATCCTGGAAATGAGCACCATCTCGCCCGAGCTGTCGCGCCTGCTCCACCGAGAGGCCGGCAAACGCGGGATCAACCTTCTCGATGTAGCAATCTCCGGATCGACGCCTGCGGTCGAGGCAGGGATGGTCACACTGCTCGCCGGCGGCGATGCAAATACCTTCGAGCAATGCGTCTCCCTGTATGAGTCCATTGCCAAACAGTGGTTCCTGATCGGGGCCGGTTCGTCCGGCGTTCAGATGAAACTGGTGGTCAACCTTCTTCTGAGCCTGGATATGCAGTCCATCGCGGAGGCCGTTTCGTTCGGAGAGCATCTTCAGATTGACCGGAATGTTCTGCTCGATGTGCTGTCGAAAACGGCTGTGATCCCGCCAGCGTTTGTTGGGAAGTTCCAGAAAATAAAGAACAGCGATTATTCTCCGGAATTTCCGCTGCGGTTGATGAGCAAAGACATGGATCTGATCATGAATGCGGCGAAGGTATCGGGCGCCGATCTCCCCGCGGCAACGGTTGCCCACTCCGTGCTCACCGCCACTGTTCGCACGAGTGGCGATCTGGATCTGGCCGCTATCACTCCATACGTTGTCGGAGAATGAACGAGGGCCGAGGGAGCTGGCATCAGCTCCCTCGGCTTCCTTCGTTCTTTGCGGCACACTCAGCCGCGTTTGCTACGCCGCGCCTTCGCGAGCGTCCTTCCAGAGATCAATCGATCCGTCTTGCGCGTAGCGATCGATCTCCGCCAACTCCGCGCTCGTGAATTGAAGATTCTTCAACGCATCGAGCGAGTTATCCAGTTGCTCCACATTGCGCGCTCCGATCAACGCCGAGGTTACCTTCTTGTCACGGAGGACCCACGCGATCGCCATCTGCGCCAGCGACTGCCCGCGTCCGCGTGCGATCTCATTCAGGGCGCAGTCGCTTCAGGTTCTCCTCGCTCAGGAAGTTCTTCTGAAACCAGAGGCCATCCTCAGCGCGCGATTGCGCGGGCACTCCATTCAGATACTTGTTGGTCAGCAGGCCTTGCGCCAGCGGTGAGAAGGCGATACAGCCTACGCCGAGGTCCCACAACCGATCCAGCAGCTTTTCCTCCACCCAGCGATTCAGCATCGAGTAGGACGGCTGATGAATCAACAGCGGGACTCCTTCTCTTTCGAGGATGAGCGCCGCCTGCAGCGTCTCCTCAGGACCATACGAAGAGATGCCGACATAGAGGGCCTTGCCCTGCTGCACCGCTTGCGCCAGCGCGCCCAAGGTTTCGGCCAGAGGAACGTCCGTGGTCGGCCGGTGAGAATAGAAAATGTCGACATAGTCGAGCCCCATGCGGCCCAGGCTCTCGTCGAGAGATGCGAGCATATACTTGCGAGACCCGCCGACGCCGTATGGTCCGGGCCACATATCCCATCCTGCTTTTGTCGAGATCAACAATTCATTTCGGTGGCTCTGAAAATCCTTCCGCAGAATCTCCCCGAAATTCTCCTCGGCAGATCCGTATGGCGGGCCATAATTGTTCGCCAGGTCAAAATGCGTTACACCCCGATCGAACGCTCGGCGAATTACTGCTCGACCCGTCTCAAAGACATTCACGCCTCCGAAGTTTTGCCACAACCCAAGCGAAATCCGTGGCAGTACGATTCCCGATCGCCCACAGCGCTCGAACATCGCTCCGTCATACCGCTTCACATTTGGCACATAACTCATCGCATCTCCTCTTCATTCCTGCTCGTAGTTGCTCTTCGTCCTCACGCACAAGTGCGCGGGACTCAGGTTGACGTCATCCCAGAAGTCGTCGGGTAGATTGACAACGACAGGTTCGGGTGTGCTGCGAACAACAACCCATTGGAACGGAGTGTCGTTCGAAGGATTGATCTCCTGGTGTGGGAGCCATGCCGGAACGAAGGCGAAGTCGCCCGCATGCAGAGTGGTGTCAAACTCCCCACGGTCACCCCAGCGAACGTACGAAGTTCCGCTCAGGACATAGACGATCGTGTGCTGCTCTCCGTGGTGGTGTATTCCTGTCCTGGCTCCCGGCTCGACGAGGAAGAGGCCTGCCCACATGGGGGACTCGATCCCGGCCGCGGCAGAAACAGCTGCAACCCGTAGCGATCCGGGCGTTTGTGCAGTTGCTGAATTGAACTCGTCCGGACGAATGACACGAATTGATTGCCGTTGCATCGATTTCTCCTGATTCCGTTTAGCCAGCCGACGGTAATCGCAACTCACGTCAGCAACATCGCCTAGTTTGGAAGGGCAGACCAAACGCCATCGAGCCCCGTCATCGCCTCCATGATTCGCAGCAAACCGGCAATGTCCGTAGCCTTTGGATAAAAGGCGTCGGCGACAATCTCATTGGGAAGATCTTCGCCGGAAAACGCACTGCTCATTGCCACTACGCGGGTCGTGGGAAACTGATGCCGGACGATCGTAAGAAGTTCGAAGCCAGACATGCCGGGCATATACAGATCTGAAAGCAGAACGTCGGGGCTTTCAGCCCTCATCTCCTCAAGTGCAGCGAAGGCATCCGCAGCAGGGCGGACTATGTATCCGGCCTCCTCAAGAATTGTGCACAACAGGAGTCGAATTTGAACATCATCTTCGACGATCAGAATTCTTGCCTTCCGAGTGCGCATCCTACTCCTCCTCTTTTGTCGGCTACCGGCCAATATCTGCCGGACAGAGGATGCAATCGGCTAGCCAAATCACACGGAGCAGAAATCATTGGCTCTTTTCAGCTGAGTTCGCAGTATTCCAGGCGAGCCGTGACCGCATGTCGACACCGATGTCTATGTTCCGTCTCGGCCTTAGGGAAATCTTAGCCCGTGGACAGAAATCAGGTGTCGTTTCAATCATCTGCGGATGGCCCTTGTCTTGCATTGGTGCAAGGGTGCAGGACTCTGTCTGAACGGGACATCAAGGACAAGCACCGAGGAAACGACATGTGGATTGTCAAGATCGCTCTGAATCGCCCTTACACGTTTATCGTGTTGGCGCTGCTCATTCTTATCCTGAGCCCAATCGTCATACTGAGAACGCCGACAGACATCTTTCCGGATATCAATATTCCAGTCATCGCCGTGTCCTGGACGTATACCGGTCTCAGCCCGGAAGAGACGGAAGGGCGCATCACTACCGTTTATGAGCGAGTCCTTACCACAACCGTTGAAAACATTGAGCACATCGAGTCGACAACGGTAAACGGAACGGCAATCGTCAAGATATACCTGCAGCCAAACGCCAGTATCGATCGGGCGAACGCACAGGTCACGGCAGTTTCCCAGACGATTCTGCGGCAATTGCCGGCGGGCTCGCTCCCACCGCTCATCGTCGATTACAGCGCGTCCACTGTGCCCGTTCTTCAGCTTGGCCTCTCGGGAGACGATCTCACGGAAGCGCAGCTCAACGACATTGCGCTGAATTTCCTGCGCACACAGTTGGTGACGGTTCCGGGCGCCTCCGTTCCGTATCCCTACGGCGGAAAGCAGCGCCAGATCATGATCAATCTCAATCAAGGTTTGCTGCAGGCTAAAGGTCTCTCGCCGAACGATGTCCTCACCGCGCTCGGCAATCAGAACCTCATCCTGCCCGGTGGAACCGCCAAGATGGGAGAATTTGAATACGATGTCGACCTGAACGCGGATGTGAAAACTGTTCAAGAGCTTAACGATCTGCCCATCAAGACCATAGGCAGTTCCGTCATCTATCTCCGCGATGTCGCAACAGCAAGCGACGGCTTTGCCCCCCAGACAAACATCGTCCGACAGGATGGTCACCGTGCCGCACTGGTGTCCATCCTTAAAGCCGGGGACGCCTCGACGATCGATGTGGTCAAGGGAGTTCGCCAGATGCTGCCGCGCGTTGCTCAGACCCTTCCACCTGGCCTGAGGATTCAGCCACTGTCGGATCAATCGATCTTCGTTCGGGGTTCCATCAACGGCGTAATCCGAGAGGCGATTCTTGCCGCGGCACTTACCGGCCTGATGATTCTGGTCTTCCTCGGGAGCTGGCGCAGCACGCTGATTATTGCCATCTCAATCCCACTCTCCATCTTGACCTCTGTCATGATCCTCAGTTTCTTGCACCAGACTATCAATGTCATGACACTGGGCGGTCTTGCGCTGGCGGTTGGAATTCTGGTTGACGACGCTACTGTCACCATTGAAAACATCGAGCGTCACTTTGAAGAGGGCGCCTCGCTCCACGACGGCATCCTCGACGGGGCGGCGCAGATTGCTGTACCTGCACTGGTTTCGACACTGTGCATCTGCATTGTATTTTTCCCAATGTTCTTCCTGAGTGGCGTCGCAAAGTACCTCTTCGTTCCCCTGGCCGAAGCAGTGATCTTTGCGATGCTCGCGTCGTATATCTTGTCCCGCACCCTGGTGCCTACGCTGGCAATGTACTTGCTGAAGGCCGGCGAGCACCGCGGTGGGGAGTCACGCAGTCTCTTCGGTCGCTTCCAGTCGGGATTTGAACGGTTGTTCGAAAGTATCCGGATTGCCTACTCGGCTTTGCTTACTCGCCTTGTTTCGGTGAGGAAGATCTTTATTCCGAGCTTCCTGGCTGTCTGTCTCTGCGCCTTCGCGCTCATTCCGTTTCTCGGTCAGGACTTCTTCCCAGACACTGACAGCGGGCAGTTCATTTTGCACGTGCGTGCGAAAACTGGAACCCGAATCGAGGACACGGCTCGCTTGGTGGATCAGGTGGAGACCACCATTCGTCAGACGATTCCGGCCTCCGAGGTCGACAACGTTCTCGACAATATCGGTCTGCCGACCAGCAATATCAACTACATCTACAACCGGTCGGGCCTGACTGGCGCGGCCGACGCAGATGTACTCGTGTCGCTCAAACTGAAGCATCACCCTACAGCGGATTATGAGCGCACCCTGCGGACGGCACTCCCCCGCAACTATCCGGGAACGACTTTCTATTTTCTTCCCGCCGACATTATGACTCAAATTCTTAACTTCGGCCTCCCCGCGCCGATCGACATTCAGATTGATGGTCCGGACATTGCCGGCAACAGTAGAGTCGCCGACACTATGCTTACCGAACTCAGCCATGTCCGCGGCATAGCCGATCTTCGCATTCAGCAACAGTCCGACTATCCGAAGTTCCACATTGCGGTCGATCGCACGAAGGCCGTCCAGGGAGGATTCACCGAACGAGACATCGCCAATAGCATATTGATCTCGCTGAGCGGCAGCTTCCAGGTAACGCCGATGTTCTATCTCAATCCCCAGAACGGTGTCTCATACGATCTAGCGACGCAAACACCTCAATACGATATTCAGTCGCGCCAAGACCTGCAGAATATTCCTATCAGTGGACCTAACCAGAAACAGCCTGCGATCCTCGCCGACGTTGCTTCCATTCAGCGCACCAGTGAACTTGCCTCGATCAACCACTACAACATCCGCCGAGTCGTCGATATTTACGCTTCCCCACAGGATCGGGACCTGGGCGCGGTCGGTCGCGATGTTACCCGCATCGTCGATGCCAACCGTGCGTCACTTCCCCGTGGAAGCTTCGTCACCCTGCGCGGACAGTACGGCACAATGAGGAGTTCCTACACTGGACTGATCGGCGGCCTGGGCTTTGCGATCGTGCTGGTCTATCTGCTCATCGTGGTGAACTTCCAGTCTTGGCTCGACCCTTTCATCATCATTACCGCACTTCCCGCGGCACTGGCCGGAATTGTCCTATTTCTGTTTATCACCCACACAACGCTCAGCGTTCCAGCTCTGATGGGTGCCATCATGTGCATGGGGGTTGCGACCGCCAACAGCATTCTTGTCGTTGCTTTCGCGAAGGAGAGACTGCTCCATCACGGCGATGCGATCGAGGCGGCTATCGAGGCGGGGACTACTCGTTTTCGGCCGGTCATCATGACGGCTCTGGCCATGATTATCGGGATGATTCCCATGGCGCTTGGGCTCGGTGACGGGGGAGAACAAAACGCGCCTTTAGGACGGGCCGTCATCGGAGGTTTGCTTTGCGCGACGGTGGCCACGCTGGTCTTTGTTCCGTCCGTGTTTGCCTTCCTGCACTCCCGGTTCACCTCCAAGGGAGCGCAGGCAACAACTGAGGCCGACCAGAAGGCCATTCACGCCTAACCCCAACCTTTGCGAATGGAGATACGAAACATGAACACCGAAAATGATCCTCCAGTTACGACCACCGAAGCAGAACGCGCCGCTGCTGTGCCGCCGCAGCCATCGTTCCGGTGGCTGTGGGCTGGTCTAACGGCGGCCGCCGTTGTCGTCGGGGTTGTCGTCTACACGGGCATTCACGAACGCGCCATGGCAGAGAGCACTTTGGGTACGCGCACGGAACAGGCAGCAATTCCCTCAGTCACCGTCGTTCAGCCTTCCTCCGGTGGGCAGTCCCAGGAGATCGTGTTGCCTGGCAATACTGAGCCATTCAATGCCACACCCATCTATGCCAGGACCAATGGGTATCTCAAGAGTTGGTACGTCGACATCGGCGCTCATGTCCAGCAGGGGCAGTTGCTTGCAGAGATCGAAACCCCCGAAGTCGATCAGCAACTGGAGCAGGCCCGTGCGGATCTAAAGAACTCCCAGGCGAACGAGCAGCTTGCGCAGATCACAGCGGCACGCTGGCAGAATCTACTCAAAACGAACTCTGTCTCCAAGCAGGAGACCGATCAAGCTGTGAGTGATCTCAGCGCGCGTCAAGCCACCGTCGACTCCATGAACGCGAACGTCCACCGTCTCGAACAATTACAGTCCTTTGAGAAAGTCTATGCTCCCTTCGCGGGCGTGATTACTGCGCGAAACACGGATATCGGCGCACTCATCAATGCGGGAGCCGGAGGTGTCCCACAGGAACTGTTCCAGATGGCAGCGGTGAATAAACTGCGCGTCTATGTCGCCGTGCCGGAGGTAGACGCCCAGGCTGCGCAGACCGGAGCTAAGGCCACCCTAACTCTGGATGAGTTCCCCGGTGAGAAGTTCATGGGCACGATCGTTCGAAACTCCGATTCAATCGATCTCGCGTCCCGCACACTAAACGTCGAGGTAGATGTCGATAACGCGCAGGGTCGCATAAAAACTGGGGCTTACGCCTTCGTGCATCTCACGCTTCCTCAGTCGTCTCGCCCATCCGCCGAATCGCTCACCATCCCGGCCAATACGTTGCTGTTTCGGTCGGAAGGTTTGCGGGTGGGCGTGGTTCGCAATGGCCGAGTAAATCTCGTTCCGATTACGATCGGTCGAGACTTTGGGGCAACGGTTGAAGTAGTCGCGGGTCTTCAACCAATCGACCGCGTCATTGTGAACCCATCGGATTCCCTGACGGCTGGCAGTTCAGTCCAGATCAGTGCATCGCAAGTTGGAGGAGCAAAGTGAGCCGCAGACTAGCCTTCGCCGTCGTGGGCCTTTTCGGCCTGCTTCTAAGCGGCTGCATGGTCGGTCCGAAGTACGTCAAGCCGACTGTCCCCATGGCGCCAGGATTCAAAGAACAACCACCGGATTCCTTCAAGGAATCGGACGGGTGGAAACCAGCGCAACCAGGCGATCAAACACTTCGCGGAAACTGGTGGGAGATCTTCGGTGACCCGCAACTGAACTCACTGGAGGACCAAGTGTCGGTCTCCAACCAGAACCTGAAAGTGGCCGAATCCCGATTCCGCCAGGCACGCGCGATGATCCGCTTCAACCGATCCGCCGAGTTTCCGACGGTATCCACCTCGCCGAGCATTACCAATGAGCGATTCTCTCCGAACCAGCCGTACTTCAACCCTGCCTACGCGAACAATGGTACAGGCGACTTCACGTTGCCGATCGATTTCTCGTACGAAGTTGACTTGTGGGGGAGGGTTCGTCGCACCGTGAGCGCATCCCGCGAAGAAGCCCAGGCTACGGCCGCCGATCTTCAGACCGCCAGTCTGAGCCTGCATGCCGAATTAGCCATCGATTACTTCGAACTACGCGGTGCGGACGCACAAAAGCAACTGCTCGACGACACGGTGCAGGCATATACGGACGCGCTGAACCTTACTCAAAATCGTTTCAATGGCGGAGCGGCTCCTAAGTCAGATGTGGCACAAGCTCAGACGCAGCTCGATGGGGCGCAGGTTCAGGATACTGACGTAACGGTAATGCGCGCGCAGTATGAACATGCCATCGCGACCCTGATCGGTAAGCCTCCGGCTGAACTCAGTATCGCGTTCTCACCGCAAACTCCTCTTCACCTCCCGGTTATCCCGGTAGACTTACCTGCAGATCTTCTCGAGCGCCGACCCGACATCGCCGCCGGTGAGCGCCGGGTCGCGGAGGCGAACGATCAAATAGGCATCGCCCACGCTGCGTTCTTTCCATCCCTGGTCCTTGGCGCCACCGGCGGACTTGAGTCGGCCTCGATCTCCAACTGGTTCAATTGGCCCAGCCGTATATGGGCGGTAGGGCCGCAGATGTCGCAGACGATCTTCGACGCTGGACGCCGCCGCGCTGTCTCCGAGTCGGCGACCGCAAACTATGACGGGACCGTCGCTGCGTATCGGCAGACTACCCTGACCGCCTTCCAGGAAGTAGAAGACAATCTGGCCGCATTGCGCATCCTCGAGCGCGAGGCACAGGAACAACAGCAGACCACCGCCTCTGCCCAGGAATCGCTACAACTCTTTACGAATCGATACCAGGGAGGCGTCGACAACTACTTGCAGGTCATCACCGCGCAGACGGTTCTGCTGGCGAACCAGCGCAACGATATCGACATCGAGCGCCGGCGCATGGATGCGAGCGTCCTCCTCGTCAAGGCCATCGGCGGTGGATGGAACACCGCGCTATTGCCCAAGGTTTAAGGAGGAGGGCCGTTCCATTCCGGCGGGGTGCTCCTCTTCCTACCCAGGAGCCAGCGCATATATGCTGTGATCCAGGAGATTGCCGCAGCTCGGAGGCCGCGGATTCAACGAGGGATGGGAATGGCGCCTCAACGTGCTCCAACAGTGTTCGTAATCGATGACGATGCCGAAATGCGTGCGGCCATCCAAGGCCTGTTGAAGGTTGCGGGCTTACGGTCCGAATCCTTTGAGACGGCAGAAGAGTTTTTGCGTGCCAAGGAGCCGGATGGGCCAAGTTGTCTGGTCCTGGATGTGTCCCTTCCCGGGGTCAGCGGCATGGAGCTTCAGCGGAAGCTGGCAGACGCGGGTGTGTCCATCCCCATCATCTTCATTACGGGCCATGGTGATATTCGGATGACGGTGAAGGCCATCAAGTCCGGTGCAGTGGAGTTCTTGACCAAGCCTTTCGACGATCAGGATCTACTGAATGCGATTCAGCAAGCCTTCGATCGTGACCGCGTCACGCGCCACCAGAAGGGCGAGCTTGCCGAACTGCGAAAACGTCATGATTCGCTGACTGTGCGCGAGCGCCAGGTCATGGGGCTCGTGGTTTCCGGCTTGCTGAACAAGCAAGTTGCTTTTGAACTCGGGACCAGCGAAATCACCGTGAAGATCCAACGCGGACATGTGATGGCAAAGATGAAGGCGGAATCACTCGCCGAGTTGGTCAGAATGGCCGCCAAGCTTGATCCTCCGGTCCCCGGGAAGTAGTTTGATGGAAGACTGCCTCGTGATTCACTCGCAGTAGCTTGGAGGATAAAGAGACCTCGAACATGGACGATTCGGGCAAAATGGCTTGGAACTCGGGACGAGCAATGGCATTCGCATTGCGCTACGGGCTGGCCTTGATCTCGGTTGCTGTAGCCGCCGGCGTGGCCCGTGCCTTCCTACACTTTCATCTACCTCAACCCTTCGCCGCATTTGCGCTCTCTGCGATCGCTATCACTTTCTGGTACGCGGGCACCGCGCCTGGCGTTCTTGCCGCGGTGCTCTCATCGCTTGTCCGCGACTATTTCTTCGAGCCCGATACCAACATCGAGTCACGCGTTCTATACGATCTTGTGTTCCTGATCTTCGCGGTTCTAATGACGCGGGTTGCGCGAGCGCGAGATGAGCTTGAGGTAAGAGTTGCGGAGCGAACCGCAGAGCTCACCCAATCGAATGACAACCTGAGGCGTGAGATTGCCGAGCACAACCAGGCTGAATATCTGACGAGCCAGGTATTCGAGAGTTCTCCTGACGGCGTATCCATTGTGGGGACGGACTACAGATACAAACGAGTCAACCCGGTGTATGGGCGGACTTGGGGAATGCGTGCCGACCAAATCGTCGGGATGCATGTAGCCGATCTCTGGGGTATCGAAGCGTTCGAACGTAAGAACAAGCCATTTCTGGACCTTTGCTTCACAGGAGCCAACGTCAGCTTCGCGGGTTGGGTCGACAACTCGCTTGGTCGGCGACACTTTGCGTTGAGTTATTCGCCTCTCCGGTCTGACTCCGAGCGTGTAGAGGCGGTGCTTGTCATCAGCCGCGACCTCACCGAACAGACCCTGGCGTCAGAGGCTCTTCGTCAGGCGCAGGCGGATCTCGCACACGCCAGCCGGATGACCGCCTTGGGGGAATTGACCGCCTCCCTCGCGCACGAAGTCAATCAACCCATTGCCGCTGCTGTCACCGGCGCGAGCACCTGCGTACGGTGGCTTACGCGAGATAATCCCGATCTGGAAGAGGCGCGCGAGGCTGCATTGGGAGTCGTTCGAAATGCGAGGCGTGCAGCAGATATTATCAGCCGAATCCGTTCCATCTTGAAAAAAGGCGAATCGAAGCGGCTGTTGGTCGATATCAATGAAGTTATTCGAGAGATCATCGCCTTGCTTCGCAATGAAGCCGATGGTCACACAATATCGATCCGCACCGACCTTGATGCGAGCCTGCCCAAGGTCCTGGCCGACCCTGTGCAAGTGCAGCAGGTGATGATGAACCTCATCATGAACGGCATTGACGCGATGAAGGATCTCGATCAGACGCGCGAACTCAGCATCAGGTCGCAGAGTGCCGGCGACCGCGAGCTGATGATCTCGGTCAGCGATAACGGTGTAGGGTTGCCACGGCAACAGGCGGACCAGATATTCGATGCATTTTTCACGACCAAACCCCACGGCATTGGCATGGGACTGCGGATCAGCCGAAGCATCGTTGAAGCGCACGGCGGCCGCCTGTGGGCAGCCGATAACTCTCCGCGCGGGGCCAGCTTCTACTTCACGCTGCCCACTAAAGTTGAGCCGCTCTGATAGGGTTTGCACGGCTGCGAGAGCTCATACCAACGTATGATTGCGCCACCATTTGCAATGGCGCATAGTTTTCTTATGAGTCCTCGTAATGGAGCCAAATTCGTAGCGATTGTCGACGATGACGACTCGATGCGCGGTGCCTTGCAGGGCCTGCTGAAAGCAGTTGGATTGTCGGCGCGAGCATTCGAGTCAGCTGAGGAATTCCTTGGGTCGGGTGATCAGCGAGAAACCGGGTGCCTGATTGCGGACATTCGCATGCCTGGAATGTCCGGCCTGGAGTTGCAGGCGAAGTTGAACGCTGAGCATTGCAGAATTCCGACCATCTTTATTACCGCTCACGGCGATGAAGAAATGCGGCTTCAGGCGCTGAGGGCCGGCGCCGTCGAGTTTCTGCCCAAACCATTTGACGATGAGCTGCTGGTCGAGAGTGTTCGCGCAGCTCTCAATCGTTGAGTCGAGAAGAAAGGTAAACGAATCGCAGGAGGTTTACCGTGGGACCATCTGAATGCGTTGACAGCAGAGATCCAGGTTCACGCCCGCGCAGATTCGAGCAGCTTATTGGGAACAGCCCTGCGTTGGAAGCTGTGCTCGACGGGGTCAAACGAGTGGCGCCGACCAGCTCCACTGTCTTGATCCAAGGCGAAACCGGAACTGGCAAGGAACTGATCGCTCGCGCGATTCACAACATCAGTCCGCGATGCGGACGACCATTCGTCAAACTGAACTGCGCTGCGATTCCACTGGATCTGTTGGAGAGCGAGCTTTTCGGCCACGAAAAGGGCGCGTTTACAGGAGCGATCGCGCAGAAGCTTGGCCGCTTCGAGTTGGCTGACAAAGGCACCCTCTTCCTGGACGAGGTCGGCGATATTCCCCCGCCACTGCAGCCCAAACTCCTGCGCATATTGCAGGAACAGGAGTTCGAACGCCTGGGCAGTAGCCGGACTCACCAGGTAGACGTCCGGCTGATAGCGGCGACCCATCGCGACCTGCCGGAGATGGTGAGGAACGGTCAATTTCGCAGTGACCTCTATTTTCGCCTCAATGTTTTTCCGGTCGTGATGCCGCCGCTGCGAGACCGCCGCGAAGACATTCCCGCCCTGGTCGCGCATTTCGTTGAGAATCTGGGTCGGCGCGTGGGCCGGCCGATCGACTATGTTCCTCCGGAAACGATGGCAGCCCTCAGCTCGTACGACTGGCCCGGGAACATCCGCGAGCTGCAGAATCTGATTGAGCGTGCCGTAATCCTGTCCATCGATGGCGTGCTTCCCAATCCGTTACTGACAGCAGGAACGCAGAGTATCAGCGTTTCCACGGCTCCGACGACTCTGATCGATTCCGAACGCGCCCTGGTTTTACGCACGCTCGAATCTGTCGGCTGGGTGATCGGAGGACGGGACGGGGCAGCTGCCAGACTGGGCTTGAAGCGCACCACCCTGATTTACAAGATGCAGAGGCTCGGGATCTCGCGGCCGTCTCTCGAGGTCAATCCTGAAATGGCCGCCACGCCGGCGCACACGCCAGCACTCGCTCCTGTGGGCAGCGAGGTCAGTGCAGAAGCGCCGGCCACGTACGGCTTCCACTCAGAGTACGTTCCGAACTAGGTCCGCTTGTTGCGACCAACCTGAATGCGACATCCCGGGCCAACACAAGCTCCAGTCGCGAGCATCTGAGAAGCTCCTGGCAATTTTCGTCGGACTGCCCTTCGAGGACCGACATGACGAAAACAAATCGTTCGAAATCGGGGAGTGAAATAACCGCGGCAAATGGATTCATTGTCGTCGCAATTGCAGGCCGTTTCGCAGTTACGAAGAACCCGTCTGCATCTCCCTCCGGAACTGGCAGGATCATCCGGATTGCTTGCTTGAACACCGCGCGCCGCGCACAGGTACTGGCTCGATCCATGAACACGCCAATTTGATCGATGCATTCTCCCAACCCACTGACAAAGCACTCCTCGGCCTTGTCGCTGTCTGCCGTTAGCAGGAACGCCAGCAAGTACAGGCTTTCCATTTCTTCAGCGAAGATCCTGTGGTAATCGGTTACGGTTGCATACCTTGACGCTGCCTCATCGACCATCTGGACTTGTGTCGGTTGCATAGTTCACCTCTACGGTACCTGGTTCCGGCAGGTCGTTATTCCCTTGTCACGCCGCGACATCCCGTCGGTTAGCGTCGCGTGAACCTGCCCCGAGCCTCTCCGCGTGACGAAGCGATCCTTGGTTTTCGAACTCTTCGGCCTCGGCCATCGGGTTCGCCTCACTGAAGTGCAGAAGCACCTCGTCCATCGTTTCCTGTATCCGCGTATTGGGCCGGTGAAACTTGCGTGTCGCCGCCGCGGCAAGCTTGGCTAGCAGGAATCGGTTTGGAACATAGGTCATTGCGGCAAAGACTCGTTCAGATCGCATCGTGTTCTCCGAAGGCATTGAAGATCTCACTTCTCAATGGCCTATTGGTTTTAGAGCGGTTTCAGTTGAGGATGGCCCCTTTCGGCCGGCGGCGCATTCATCCACGAATCACAGCTACTTTGTAAAAATGCCTTGCTCGTAGCGCTGTAGCCGGTTCACGACTCGCCTCGCGGATCTATTGGCGATGCGTCTGAGTTTTTCTCGCAAGGCTTTCTGGGCGTCGGTGGTGTCCTCCTGGAGCTTCGGTGGACTTGCTGCGCGATCAGTTTCGTTGACCATTGAGTTCTCCTCCTGCCTGCCTGAATGCAATCGCAATGCCAGAGTTGGTTGCAGCAGTCCAGGCAGCGGCGCGCTGAATCTGCAGGGGTTTTTCGACAGCCGCGAAAGAGCGTCAGTGCGGTTAGCCAAATTCCCGACAGCTATTCCCAGCCTTTTCGACACTGTCTGTCTTGAGTCGTCCGTCATCTCATGTCGGTTGTTCGACAGGGTCTGAGCCAGCCGGACTGGTGAGTGTCCGATCGCTGGTGATTCTAAAAGGCCTGCTGAATGGCATGAATCGTGCTTCAACCCGGTCAGATCAAGCCAATCGTGTCGCGATGCTGTGCAGCCCACTGACGATACGAGCGCGGCAATAGGGAGTGCGAAAGGACCGTTATGTGGATTGTCAGACTTGCCCTCAATCGACCGTACACATTTGTCGTCCTCGCGCTTCTGCTGTTCTTAATCGCCCCCGTAATGTTGCTGCGAACCCCCGTGGACATTTTCCCGGAGATCAATATCCCGGTGGTGAGCATCATCTGGACGTTTACTGGCCTTGTTCCGAAAGAGATGGAAACCCGCATTACCTCCATCTATGAAAGAGCTCTCACAACGACGGTCGGGAACGTCGACCATATCGAATCGCAGTCCCTGAACGGCGTAGCGGTCATCAAGGTCTATCTGCAGCCACAGGCGAATGTAGACGGCGCGATTGCGGAAGTCGACGCTGAGGCACAAGCGACGCTGAAGCAGCTTCCTTCAGGAATCACGCCACCCCTGGTCATCCGTTACAGCGCCTCCACGGTGCCGATCCTCCAGCTTGGATTGAGCGGGAAGGGGCTTTCAGAGCAGCAGTTGAATGACCTCGGTACGAATTTCATCCGCCCCCAGCTTTCGACCATACCCGGTGCTGCGGTGCCTCTGCCCTACGGCGGCAAAGTGCGCCAGATCATGGTGGACATCGACTCAACCCGGTTGAAATCCGAGGGCCTGGCACCTCTGGATGTCGTGAATGCGATCAACGCTCAGAATGTCATCTTGCCCTCCGGCACGGCCAAGATCGGCAATAGCGAATACAACGTAGGTCTGAACGGAACTCCCCTCACGGTGCAGGAATTGAACAACCTTCCCGTGACCACGATCAACGGCGGTACCATCTTCGTCCACGACGTGGCCAATGTTCGCGACGGCTTCGCGGTCCAACAAAACATCGTGCGCCAGGACGGACAGCGCGGCGCTCTCTTGACCATTGAGAAGTCCGGCAATGCGTCAACGCTCTCCATCATCTCCGGCATCCGGGCAGCTCTTCCAGGTATCGCTGCCACGCTTCCCCCGCAAATGGTGATCCGTCAGCTTGCCGATCAGTCGATCTTTGTGAAGGCCTCTCTGAACGGCGTCGGGCGCGAGGGCCTTATTGCGGCCCTGCTGACATCGATCATGATCCTGGTGTTCCTCGGTAGCTGGCGAAGCACCCTTATCATCTGCGTCTCCATCCCGCTCTCGATCCTCACGTCTCTTCTCCTTCTCAGCGCGTTGGGAGAGACCATCAACATCATGACGCTTGGAGGACTGGCGCTCGCGGTTGGAGTTCTGGTAGATGACGCGACGGTTGAGATCGAGAACATGCAGCGCAATGTCGCCATGGGCAAGGACCTTCGCCAAGCCATCCTCGATGGCGCCCAGGAGATTGCCCTGCCGGCATTCGTATCCACGGTCTGCATCAGCATCGTATTTGTTCCGATGTTCTTTCTCTCTGGCGTGGCACGGTACCTGTTCGTGCCGCTCGCCGAAGCCGTTGTCTTCGCGCTCTTTGCGTCCTATTTCTTTTCGCGGACCATCATTCCCACGCTGGTCATGTTTCTTCTGCCCAAAGAACTCGAGCAGCACCGCCATGCAGAAACAGGTCAGCCGTTGGGGCGCTTTGCCAAAATACACCAGCGCTTTGAGCATGCCTTTGAGTCACTTCAGGCTGGGTACACTCGGCTGTTCGCTCAATGCCTGGAGCACCGCAAGATCTTCGTGAGCGGCTTCCTGACCTTCTGCCTCCTCAGCCTTCTCCTGCTGCCATGGCTCGGACAGGATTTCTTCCCAGCCGTGGATGCCGGCCAGTTTCTCCTTCACGTTCGGGCGAAGACCGGCACGCGCATTGAGGAAACTGCCCGCGACGTGGATGAGGTCGAACGCTACATCCGCACGCAGATCCCGGCGAACGAACTGACCGGAACTCTCGACAACATCGGAGTGCCGACCAGCGGCATCAACCTGTCGTACAACAGCACCGGAACAATCGGCAATGCCGACGCCGACGTTCTGGTATCGCTTCAACCAAATCATCACCCAACTGCCGACTATGTCGCACGATTACGCGAAGAACTTCCAAAGCAATTTACGGGAATGTCCTTCTTCTTCGAACCTGCGGACATCGTGGCGCAGACCTTGAACTTCGGCGTCCCTGCCCCGATCGACATCCAATTTGTGGGCCAGGATGTAGCAGGCAACTTCAAGGTCGCGACACAGGTAGCGGAGAAGATGCGCGCCGTTCCGGGTGCCGTCGATGTGCACATCCAGCAGGCGCTGGATCAACCCCGCCTTCAATATAACGTCGACAGGGTACGCCTCCAGCAACTGGGACTCACGGAGCGAGACGTCGCCAACAATGTGCTCGTGTCTCTGAGCTCAAGCTTTCAAACCACGCCCAATTTCTGGCTCAATCCCCAGAATGGAGTGTCGTACAACATCGCAGTCCAAACTCCGCAATACAAGATCAACTCGATCGACGCTCTGAACAACATCCCGGTCAACTCTCCGACCGCGTCGACTCCCCAGCTCTTTGAGAACCTGGCCAGCATGACGCACGAGAGCGAACCCGCTGTCGTGAGTCATTACAACGTCCGGCCCGTCATCGACATTTACGCCAATGTCCAGGGCCGCGATCTGGGTGGTGTCGCCAGCGACGTGCAGCGAATTACGGCTGACGCGGCAAAGAACCTTCCCCGTGGAAGCACTCTAGTCACTCGCGGGCAGCTCGCGACGATGCACGCATCCTTCGTCGGACTGTTCGCAGGGCTGGCCTTTGCCGTCGCCCTGGTCTACCTGCTACTGGTCGTAAATTTCCAGTCCTGGACGGAAGCATTCATCATCATCACCGCGCTGCCCGGAGCCCTCGCGGGCGTCGTGTGGATGCTCTTGCTTACGCGGACCACCTTGAGTGTCCCTGCGCTGATGGGAACGATCATGTGCATCGGCGTAGCAACCTCCAACAGCGTACTCGTGATCACGTTCGCGAACGAACACTTTGCAGAAAGCAAGGACTCCTTCCGGGCCGCGCTGGAGGCTGGTGCAACCCGCTTGCGCCCGGTGATGATGACCGCCCTTGCGATGATCATCGGGATGATCCCAATGGCTCTCGGACTCGGAGATGGCGGAGAGCAAAACGCACCGCTGGGTCGAGCCGTCATTGGCGGCCTGCTCTTCGCGACCGTCGCAACCCTGTTCTTTGTTCCGATCATCTTTGCCATGATCCGGCGATCGCAGACGCCGACTATCCCCGCTACTGAGGTGGTCCATGAACCCTGAGGTGCCTATGTCCCACGAATCTCAATCTCCGCAAAGCGCAACGCCCAGCCCGCGCCGCCGCAATCACGTTCTATGGTTTCTCGTCATCCCTGGTGCCCTCTGCCTCTTCGGTACGGTCACCTTCTTGTTGCGCGCTCAAAGTGAAAAGAAGTTGGTCGGGACGACGCAGACGCTGGAAGTTCAATCCGTGTCGGTCATCCACGCCCAACCCAGTCCCCCGGAAACCGACCTTGCGCTGCCGGCAACGCTCCAGGCATATTCCGACTCGCCCATCTATGCACGCACGGATGGCTATGTCAGGCGCTGGTATGCGGACATCGGTGCACACGTACATCAGGGACAACTCCTCGCCTTGATTGAGTCCCCCGAAGTCGATCAGCAATTGAATCAGGCTCGCGCCAGTCTCTCTCAGGCTCAGGCCACTCTAAAGCTCGCCGACATTACGGCGACTCGCTATCAGGGCCTCATCAACACAGACGCAGTCTCGCAACAGGACGTCGACGTGAACAATCAAAACCTGGACGCGCAGAAAGCGAATGCCCAGGCCGCAAGCGCCAATGTGAGCCGTCTGGAGCAGATGCAAGGCTTTGAAAAAGTAACGGCTCCCTTCGATGGCACGATCACCCAGCGACTCACGGACATCGGTGATCTCATCAACGCCGGGAACGGCGGTACTGGTCATGAACTCTTCCATATCTCCAAAGTCAACGTCATCCGCGCGTTCGTCACCGTTCCGGAAACCTATAGTGCGCAGATCGTCAACGGGATGAAGGCAACACTTCAAGTCACCGGACTTGCCGGCCAGCAGTTCACTGGGACGGTCATTCGCAATAGTCATGCGATTGCAATGAACTCGCACACTCTGCTCGTGGAAATTGATGTCCCCAACCCGACCGGAAGACTAATGCCCGGTGCATACGCTGACGCTCACATTCACGTTCCTCTCCCGGTGCGGTCCTTGCTCGTCCCAGGCGGGGCGATTCTCTATCAGGCAGCGGGACCGCAGGTAGCAATCGTGAACCAGGCAGGACAGGTTGAACTTCGCAAGGTCGCGCTGGGACGGGATTTCGGCACTTCAATCGAGATCACCGGCGGCATCAACTCCAACGACGCCATCATGGCCAGCCCGCCCGACTACCTCGTCAATGGCATGAAGGTCTCCATCCAGGGCGCTTCTGGCGACCAGAAGAGTTAGGCAGGTATCTATGCTGAATTCAGAACTCGGATACCTCCATCATCGTCGGATTGTCTCCGTCCTGAGCATCGGGGCTCTCACCATCGCGCTCTCTGGATGCATGGTCGGACCCAACTACCATAAGCCCTCCGTGCCTGTACCTCCGGCCTTCACGGAGCAGTCTCAGCCCGCGGCCGCACCGGCTGGTCCCCCGGCGATTGCCTACCACGATTGGTGGAAGGTCTTCCATGATCCCGTCCTCGACGGAATGGAGATGCAAGCCGACGCCGCGAACCAGGATATTAAGATCGCCATCTCCCATGTGGATGAGGCGTCAGCCGCGACCAGATCCGCGCATTCGTTTCTGTTGCCTTCCATTGCCGCCGTGCCCAATGTCTCGCGCAATCGCGAGGCGCAAGGTCGCCCCAACAATGGAAACACGCAGGGTCTTGCCGCGACGTACAACGACATACAGTTGCCGCTGGTTGCCAGCTACGAAATCGACGCCTGGGGTCGCGTACGGCGCTCCGTCGAGTCGGCGCGTGCAACCCAGCAGGCGACAGAGGCCGATCTTCGATTTGTGCGCTTGTCGATTGAGGCGACCGTGGCGATCGACTACTGCAGTCTGCGGGAAACTGACCAGGAGTTGAGTATTATTGACGCGACCATCGGTGACCTCACCCGCGGAGTCAGCCTTACCACGACCCTCTATCGCCACGGCTTGAGTGGAGCACTCGCGGTGGACCAGGCCAAGACGCTGCTCGATCAGACTACGGCCCAGCGGCAGGCGCTGCAGATTCAGCGGGCACAACTGAAGCATGCGATTGCCGTGTTACTTGGGCGCACCGTTGAGGGCTTTTCCCTTCCACCGCAGCCCTCCAACCCCACGCCTCCGGAAATCCCAGTGGGGTTGCCCTCTGACTTGCTGCAGCGAAGACCGGATGTCGTCGAAGCCGATCGGTTCGTCGCGGCCGCCACCGCACAAATCGGCGTTGCCAAGGCCGCATACTTCCCGCAACTCTCCCTCACCGGAGTCGCGGGATATGAAAGCACCAATGCGGCGAGTCTCCTGAATTGGCAAAACACGATTGCCTCATTGGCAGCCTCGGCCGTAGCGCCGATCTTCACCGGGGGGCGGTTGAAGGCCGGCGTCGAGCAGGCACAGGCGGGCTATCGAGGGTCCCTTGCGCAATATGAAAAGACGGTGCTCACTGCCTACCAGGAAGTAGAGGATCAACTGGCAGCATTGCATTATCTGGAAAGCGAATCGCAATCCGAAGCGAGTGCAGTGACGGATGCACGGCAGGCAGAGCAGGTCGCCCTGCAGCGCTACAGAGCGGGGCTGGTTAGCTATCTGGACGTCGTCTTTGCGCAGGAGAGCGTCCTGACCAATGAGCGCACCGCCGCGCAGATCAGCGGCCAGCAGTTGGTAGCGTCCGTTGTGCTCATCAAAGCTCTGGGCGGAGGTTGGGAGGGAGGAAACACACCATGAACTCGTATCTCGATAGGAACGTGCGCAGGAGTTATAGGATCCTCGGCGGCATACTGTTAGCTATCCAGGCCATCGCCGCTCAAAGCCAGAGTGCGCCGCCGCTGCTGTCGAACCCGCCAGAGGCCCGCTCGCCCTTTGTCCTGACGGCGGTGAATGATCCGCACACGGGAAAAGGAGCCTTCTCTTTTGCGGGGCGCGAAGATCCTCCGGTGATTCGTGCCTTCCCGGGAGAGGATATTCGCCTGACATACGTCAACGCGATGTCGGCAAACTCGACCGAAAAATGCATTGGTGAACCGTGCATGAACATGACGAACCTGCACTTCCACGGCCTGCATGTGGCGCCAACTGCCCCTCAGGATGATGTGCTCACGATGATGGCGATGCCTGGGCAGTCCCTCGACTATGTTGTGAATGTTCCTTCGGATCAGCCGCCGGGCCTCTACTGGTATCACCCGCACCCGCATGGAGAAAGCTATCAACAAGACCTCGATGGAATGTCGGGAGCGATCGTGATCGATGGCATAGAGCGATACGTTTCCGAACTTCGACACATGCGGGAGAGGATATTGGTGTTGCGTGATCAGACGATTGGCAAGGACGACCCTGTCGCCTCCTCTGAATTCATGCGCCGGGTCGAACTCTCCACGAAAACCTGCAAAACTTCAGCCGAGGCACCGGAGCGTATCTTCACGGTGAACGGTGCTGTGCGCCCGCAAATCGCAATCGCTCCCGGAGAGCGCCAGTTCTGGCGTATTGTGAATGCCTCACCCGACCTCTACGCAGACTTGCAGGTCGACCGGGAACAGTTCGAGATTGTTGCCCTCGACGGGATGCCGCTGGCCTTCCATAATCCCGGACGTCCCGTCGAATTCGCGTCTCACATCCTCGTTCCTCCCGCGGGACGAGTGGAAGCAATCGTCACCGGACCACGCCCTGGAGCCCAGGCGTCCCTTCGATCTCTTTGCTTCGACACCGGCTCCGATGGTGATGCCAATCCGCCCATGGTGCTGGCCGATTTGAGAAACATCGCGCAACCCACTCCCGCAACTCGCACCACACCCGTCGACACCCGGCAACCGGTCTTCAAGCCTCTAGCGCCGGCTTTGATCGCACGGGTGGAGGATAGCGCTCCAGACTTTGCAGTCAGTTTCACCGAGGATAAGAACGGCTTCTACATCAACGGCAAGAAATTCGGCATGTCGGATCCGCCCATGACGACCGTATCCATCGGCGGATATCACCACTGGCGCGTCGCGAATAACACTCACGAAGTGCACCCGTTCCACATCCATCAAGTTCACTTCCTCATCTACGCCCGCAATCGAGTTCGGCTCAAGCATCCGGAATGGCTCGACACAGTCAACGTCCCTGTGGAAGGAAATGTTGATCTGATGATGGACTTCACCGACCCCATCATCCGCGGCGTATCGCTCTTCCACTGTCATCTGCTCAGCCATGAGGACAAGGGCATGATGGCCAAGATTCTTTTTAAGTAGCCCGGCGCGAAGACCTTGAGTGCCCGCGAGCATCTAAGCAGCCAAAGTCCGGATCGAGGCCATGGAGAGGAGAACGCCATCTTGAAAGCTACCCTCGAACCTCTACATACAACTGATGACCCCACACTGCAGACGTCTGTCGAGAAGGTCACGGGGCGCACATCGCGACAGGTGCTGGACAATCTTGCGATTGAAGAACCCCTAGAAATCGAGCTTAGCTACGGGCCATCCAACTCGCGGCAGACGCGATCGATCTCTGTCACGATGCGCACTCCAGGAAACGACTTCGACCTTGCCGCCGGCTTTCTGATGACCGAGGGAGTGATTCGCGACGCAAACGACATCGAGCAGCTGACCCACGCGGGACAGCCCTTCGCCGAGGGCGAACCGTCCCCTCAAACCATGGAGACGCTCAAGCTAGGTTCCAAACAGAACATAGTCCGAGTGGAACTGGCAGCGGATGTCGAAGTCGGGTTGGCCACGCTTCAACGCAACTTCTATACAACCTCGAGTTGCGGCATTTGCGGCAAAGCGTCTCTCCTTGCCCTGCAGACGGTCTGCCCCCCGCGTACCGCGAATAATTTCAGGATGCAAGCGCAACTGCTCTACCGTCTCCCCAGCCGACTCCGCGCATCGCAGGGAGTGTTTGATCGCACCGGTGGATTGCATGGCGCAGGCCTCTTCGACTCTGCCGGGAACCTGGTGGCGCTTCGCGAAGACGTAGGCCGTCACAACGCAGTCGATAAGCTCATCGGCTCTGAATTTCTCGCGGACCGAACACCATTGCGGGATCGTCTGCTGTTGCTGTCCGGACGCGCCAGCTTTGAACTTCTACAGAAAGCACTCATGGGTGGGATTCCAATGGTGGCGGCTGTAGGAGCTCCATCGAGCCTTGCGGTCCAGGTCGCGAAAGAGTTCGACATCACGCTCGTTGGTTTCCTCCGAGAGGACCACTTCAACATCTATCACGGCAGCGAGCGCATCGACGGCTATACCATTGACAGTAATGGGAGTGAAAAATGAAGCTGCGAATTAAAGGGAATTCCATGCGATTCAGGGTCTCGCGCTCCGAGGTAGCCAGGCTGCTGGCGGCGGACCCCCTGGTGGAAACAATTCAGTTCGCACCAGAAGCAGGCGCGAGATTCACCTATGCGCTGCAACGGGAGGCTTCGGTAAAGATTCCGACAGTGCGATACACGGAGAACAAGGTGCTGGTCCTGCTACCCGCCGATCAGGCGGATTTGTGGGGTGGTACCGATCAGGTCGGAATCGCAGAAGACATCAGCTTAGGAGAACTCGGGGCACTCACGATCCTCATTGAGAAAGACTTTGCCTGCCTGGATCGAAGCGACGAAGACAACGAGGACACCTTCGCAAACCCAAATGCCGGCGCCCAATGTTAGCTCCCTAAGGTTGGATCCCACAGATGATTGCCAGCCTTCCCAACGGCTCCTAATTGTGCGCGGGGCCTTTCAGATCGATAGCCACGATCGTGATGTCGTCCTCTTGCCCGTTGTGCGACCAGGCAAGCACCTCCTCCAGCAATAGTTTGACAAATTGCTCAGCTCCGCAGTCCTGCTTCTTGTGGATGAAGGCGCGCAGTGCAGTGTCTCCGAACGATTCTCCGGACGCATTCTCGGCCTCGACGAGACCGTCGGTGTAGAGCAAGAGCCTGTCTCCATCCTCGAAATGAAACTCGCTTTCGCCATACGGTTCATCCGGCCTTACGCCCAGTAGAAGCCCGGATTCCCCGACCTTCTCCAAGGACTGTGTACTCCGGCGCAAAAGCAGCGGCAAGGGGTGAGCGCCAGCCGCATGCCGGCCGACTCCGTTCGCAGTGTCCAGAACTAAATACTCCGCGGTTACATATTGTTGGCGAGCTTCTCTGCAGAGGACGGTATTGAGCCCGGCGATAACGTCAGCCGGCCCACGGTCCTTCCCGCACTGTGTCGAGACAGCCACCTTGACCATCGACGCGACCAGCGCGGCGGGCACTCCATGCCCCGTGACATCTGCTACCAACACACCCATACACGACGGTTGAAGTGTCACAAAGTTATAGAGGTCGCCTGCTACGTCTGCCATAGGTGCGTAACGCACAGCAATATCGGCGTTATGGAGGTGCGGAATTTCGGCGGGGAGAATCGCTCTCTGAATCCTTGTGGCAAGGCGCATCTCGTCCGTAAGAGAAACCAGCCTCCTGTCGTCTGCGACGATGCGTTGAGCCGTGACATACCAAAGACAGATGATCAAGACCAGGAACCCGTACGGTTCGACGCCGGTGTGCCAATTCCCCACTTGTCTATGGAGCAGGCGATCCGTCGAGAACGCGCAGAAGAACGCGATCATCCCCGCGGACAGGATCCGTCTGTGCGGCAGGGGCGGTGGCTTATACCCGGTGAGATACCCCACGGCCAACACAACCGGCACCAGGATCACCAGCACGGTCCCAGGCGGAAGCATTGCTCTCATGGAGTAGCGATGCGCGATACCCGTCGCTGCGATGGCGGCCACTCCGCAGTAGATTGCGATCAGCCATCGAACGGACGCACGCCATCCTCGTCCGTAGAAATCTTCAAACAGCAAAAGTCCGGGAACAACCGTTGCCAGGCTGATGAAGTGCTCAACCGCGAGTCCGATCGCGTGAGGTTGTCCAAACCCCAGGCGGAAGGCAGAATTCCTGACGATCAGGACAGTTGCGTAGAGTATGGAAAACAGACCGAACCAGAGCAGAAATCGTTCGCGGTCCCTCCGCCGGAAGACATAGAGCGTGACCGCAGCGACACCGAGCGTTGCAATCACGTTGCTGATCAGCAGTAGAGCAACAGTGTTACGCACTGGTCTGGTCCTTTGAGCGATCTAACTGTCAGGATGAGGGGCAAACAAGCGAGGGACGGGGCGAATAGTTGATGTGGCGTCGCGCCGTCGCTCGCTTGTTGCAACTCCTACGCCTGAAGGGGAGCCTTTAGTTCATCTTGAATCGATAGGTGAACTGTAGCCAGGCGATGGTCTGCGGAGCCCCATGGCGATTCCCGGTCATGATCTGTCCCGGGAAGAAATGGCCGACGCCGGCCTGAACGACAAAGTACTTGTGATACACGTATTTCGTCGACGCATCGAATCCGGTCCCGATATCGTCACTGGCAAAGCCGGCCGAAGGAGCCTTCACGAGAAGCGCCCCAGCGCTGCTGTATACACCGTCAGCCCTGGTGGCAACATGCAACGATTCTGCCTGGAACAGCAGTGTCAGGTGTGGATAGGGCTCCAGATCTAAATTGAGACGGGGTTGCTTGATATTTTGAAACCCAAACAGGTCAGCAAGTCCAAAGGCATTGTGGTTGCTTGGGTACTGCTGATCGAATGTACCGATCCGAGTAGGATCGCGATGCGCGTTCCCCGTAGCGTAGTCATATTCTCCGAGAAGGTGTGGCTTCCACGGCAGGGATGCAGCCATGTACCCGGCCTTCACCAGGAGAGACCCTGCATGGATTGAATCATTCGAGTAGCTGCCACGCTGCAGCGTCCCGGTGACGTCGTAATCGACGTGCCAGCCTGGAAAGCCTTGGGCGCGCAGGCCTGTCGTCACCTCGGTCTCCGTGCCGTAGATGTTTTGCTGGCTCAGCACGCGAGGCATCGCCTTCACCAGCACAAAGGGCTCCAGAGTCATCCGCGGAACCCAACTGCCAATGGAGCCATACACTCCGTGATAAGTCAGGCCTCCCGTATGCATATCGAGGGCCGTAGGAAAAATATTCACAACCGAGGCACTGAACAAGTCCACGCGATTCTTGTCCCCAACACGCAGGTCGAAGCCATCGAAACTGCGACTAGTCTGCGTCCAATCGCTGATGCCGATCACGCGTTCGTTTCCGAAACTGAGCAGCTGCCTTCCGGCAAAGAATTGCACCGGCTTAGAGTGGAACTCTACGTAAGCCTGGCGGAAGTCGAAGTTATCCCGCATGTTTGCTGCGGTGTACTTCAGTGGAAGTCCCAAGGCATGAAGATCGTGGAATTGGACATAGGTCGATAGCCATGAAGTTGGCCGAAGTTCCATGCCACCACGAATGCGTTCGAGTTCGTAGAAGTGGCCTTGTCCGGAGAGGTAGTTGATCGCCGTCTGGTCTTCAGTGCGGAACCGAACCTCGCCGTCCAGCGTCATCCAGGAGGGCAGCTTGTGCTCCGCCAGAGGCTGCGTCTTTCCGCGTATCTGTGGATAGTTTCTATATTGGTCAGGCTCTGCTCCCGAGTTTTGCGGATATTGATACTGCGCAAGCGCGGCCGGAGCGGCAACCAGGGCAACAGCAAATACTACAAAGGCTGACCTCCAACGCTTCCTCATTTCCTTGATCATATCTTTGGCACCTCCTCTCCGAGCTAAGTCAGAGATAACTGCGCCAGGCTATCCTGCGATGATCGCCTGGTTTTCTGCCGGGATCTTCTTGATGGTCGCCTCATCGATGTTCAAGTGCGCACTCACCATTGCAGGGGGGAGACGCCGGATCCAGTTGTTCATCGAGAAATCCATGTACTGGTTGGCCTTGAACATTTCGAGAAAGACGAGATCCGTATCGCCTGTGTTCTCGATGTAGTGCCCCGACACCGGTGGCACGTAGCCAACATCGTTAGCATTGAAGTCCATCGTACGTGCTCTTCCTGGGGGCATAAACACGGTCATGCGTCCCTTGCCCGCGAGGTAGAACTGCCACTCGGAAGCATTGGGATGCCAGTGCAGTTCGCGTATGCCTCCCGGTTTCACGGTGACCAGTGCTGAGGCAACGTTCTTCGATGCGGGGAAGTTATGCGAGTCGACGATGCGAACTTCGCCTCCTGCCGTTTTCTTCGTTGGAGCCATCGTCGACAGCTTGAAGGTGTATTGGATAGGAGGCTCTACGCTCTTCCCACCAACCGCAGCCCTGTCGGCCGCCAGCGAGCCGGGAACGTTGCCAGGAAAGATGTAGAGTTCATCGGTCGGCAACTTGGCGATAGCGCTCCGATCCAGGTTGGAGTTCTTGGTCAGGATCTCAGGCGGTGTGTGGGCGACCCACTCGGAGATGAGGAAAGTGTTGTCTTCCGAGAACAGGCCTTCATCAAACACCAGCAGAAACTCGCACCCGTCACCTGGCCCCAGGCCCTGAATCGAATGCGGATACCCGGCGGGGAAGTACCACAGGTCGCCCTTGCTCACATCGTCGATGAACATTTCTCCATTGGGAGTCAGCACGGTGACGCGAGCATTGCCTTCGAGCATCATGGCCCACTCGTCCGCCGTGTGCCAATGCAATTCGCGGTAGCTCCCGCGAGTCAGACGCATGTTGACGCCGGTGATCTCGGTCGAGGTTGGCAGCTCGCGTTGCGTTACCTGGTGCGTCCATCCGCCTTCCTCCACGCGCTTCTTCACCAGGTCGAAGGAGTACCAGATAGGGCCGACGTCTCCATGATCGGTCGGCGGTGGCATGTTGGAGTTCGGATTCTCCCTCAGAAGTGGTTGGTTTTCCTGCCCCGGATTGCTGGAGGAATGATCTCCTTCGGCCTTACTGGTGTCATCGCGCTGTTGTGCGTCTGCTGTCAATCCGGCAAACGCCGCCGCAGCCAGTGCCGCGGAACCGGCCTCCAGGAAACTCCGCCGTGACGGGCTCTCTACGAGCTCGATCCCTTTCTCCTGATCACTCATCGTCTTCTCTCCATGTTTCGACCTGACATCCGCTGTCAGCGAATGCGCCTGTTCTGATAGGAGCAATCGGAGAGCCAATAGCGATGGGTCTCATTCAGAAGACTCAACGCGCCCGTATAACCCACGGATTTATCGGCACTTTAAGTCCTCGATCCAATGATCCGAACAGCCCCGTCTGCGAACGAGTCCTGAGTCGATGTGTCGGCATACCGACGACACACAGTTGTTTTTGACAGCCTATCTTTGACGCGATGCTCCGTCGCAATACCTGGAGTGAGGTTGTGTCTGGCTACGCAGCTCTGTACGCGGTGACTTCGCTGGGCAGCGTGAACAGGAAGGTCGCCCCCGGTCCGGAATTGGACGTCGCCCACAAACGGCCGCCATGCGATTCGATGATGGATTTACTGATCGGCAACCCCATGCCGGTCCCCTGAGGCTTTGTAGAGAAGAAGGCGTTGAAGATTTGCTCGGCCTTGTCCGGCTCGAGTCCAACGCCGGTATCGCCGACCGAGATCAGGAGTTGACGATTGTCGTGTTGCTGCGACTTGATCGTCAGGTCGCCAACACCAATGTCCTTCATGGCTTCGATGCCGTTGAGCATGAGGTTCATCAGCACCTGTTGTAGTTGCACCCGGTCCGCCATGATCCTGGGCAGATCGCCCCCCAATTCGCCATGGATCGAAACCGAATACCGGCTCGCTTCCCCGCGAAGCAGCACAATCATCTCCTGAATGAGCACATTGACATCGACCAGCTCGTGTTGCAACGCTTCCTTCTTGAACAGCAAGCTGATTCTGTTAATGATGTCGGCCGCGCGGGTTACGTCTTTCACCGCCCTTAACGCAGCTTCGGATGCCTCGGCCAGCTCGGGCTCATCGCGATGAAGCCAGCGCAGGCAAGTCTTCGCATCGGTTACTGCGGCGGCAATCGGTTGCTTGATATCGTGGGCAAGCGAAGCGGTCAACTCTCCCAACGTGGTCACCCTGTTGATATGCGCCAGGTCCGCCTGGGCCCGACGCAATCGTTCGCGCTCTTCACGCGCCAGCTTGCGTTCAATCGCGATGCCGGCGAGATGGGTAGCCATGTCCAGTGCTCGAATCTCAGCCGGGCCCGGACTGCGCGGTTCGCGGTAATACATCGCAAACGATCCCAGCGGCTTACCCGAGTGCGCCAGGATCGGAGTGGACCAGCAGGCGCGGAACCCATAGGGCTCGGCGACTTCCCGGTATGGTTCCCACAGCGGATCTCCAAGGATGTCCGCGACAATCACAGGCTCTCTGCGGTACATGGCCGTGCCGCATGATCCCGCCGTCGGTCCGATCGAAAGGCCGTCGATGGCCTTGCTGTAAGCGTCGGGAAGACTGGGCGCGGCGCCGTGCCGCGCGTGCTGACCGTCCTCATCGAGCAGAAGGACAGAGCAAAGCAGGCCCGCAAATTGCGCTTCCACAACACGCACGAGGTTCTCCAGTATCTCCCCCAGCAGAGCGTCGCGCGCGATCATCTCCAAAATGCAGTTCTCTCCATCACGCAGCACCTCGGCCCGCTTGCGTTCCGTGATGTCAATTGAGCTGCCCACCAATTCCACTACATTCCCGGATGCACCCATCACAGGATGGCCAACCGCGTGAATATATCGAACTGTCCCCGAGGGAAGCAGGATTCGGAATTCGACTTCGTAATCCGACCCTTCACGGATGGATCGAGTAATGGTTTCCTGATGTATCGTTCGATCCTCCGGATGGATGCGCTGCAGTCGTTCCTCCCAGGTCGGCACACCGGCTTCCGGGTCGAAGCCATACATCCGATACCACTCTCCGGATAAATGCGATGCATCATGTCCCGGTATCCGCCAGCCCCAACTGCCCGTATGCGTCAGCCTCTGAGCTTCCTCCAGATAGCGTTCGCTCCGGCGCAGCGATTCTTCTACTCGCTTGCTCTCGGTAATATCCGTGACGGCGCCCACGAATTCACAATGGCCCGACTCATCCTTGGTTGAGGGATGCCCACCGACGCGAATGTACTTCACCGAACCATCCGGCATCAGCAGCCGATGTTCAAAATCAAAGGCCTTCCTCTCTCGTGCTGCTCGATCGAGCGTTTCCCGGACGAGGGCTCTGTCATCTGGATGCGTTCGTTGCAGGATAACTTCCTGTGTAGGTTGGTTTGCCGGATCATGTTCAAGAATTCGAAACGTTTCGTCGGACCACACGATACGCCCACTGGGTATGCTCCAGCCGAAACTGCCGGTACGGCTCACTCGCTGTGCTGCCGCCAAATACGCCTCACTCTGCCGCAACGCCTCCTCGGCACTTTGGCGTTGCAGTACTTCACGGGTCAACTCGCTATTGAGCAGAGTCAGTTCGCTGGTCCGATCCTGGACACGCTGCTCAAGCTCCTCATTCAGACGCTTGATCTCGGCCTTTGCTTGTTTGTGTCCGGCGGTTTCGATCACGTCCCAATTCCCGCGCCGATTGGTGACTGCAAATTGATGGGTTCGCACTACATCCAGGATTTCTCCAGCTCCGCACGCGGCCAGCGGATAGGTGCACAGAATCGTCAGGCGCTGATTCGCGACGGCCTGGTTTAGCGACTCTTCGTATTCGCAGAAGTCCTTCCAGTCCTTCTTTTCGAGCCAGGCAGTATCGCCAGTTACCCTTACGCCGGCATAGCCTCTGGCCGATGCGCCCGTGAGTTTCTCGTTCCAACCACGAATGACACGGTTAAGATCAAAGGCGCCATCCTGCAGATACCAGTCGCGAGCCGCGACAATCTCGATGCTGTGGTCAGAAAAATATCGATCACTGTTTGGTACGGCTCGGTGCATTGCCTGCGTTGCGTCTTCCACGGTGAGCGGTTCAGCAACCACCCACAGACAGAACTCCCCGCTCTCCAATCCGGCTTTGCAGTAGGAGACGGTGATTTCGAGGAGGTCCGCCGTCGTTTCGTAGAAGAGACAAAAGTGCGTTCCCCACGGCATGTCGCCAACGACGTCAACTCCGGTCTTCCGCAACTCTGTAGTCATCGCGGTAACCTCGCAATTCCCAATTTTGGCACTGCCGGTAATGTAGACGCAAGAGTGGGTCAGAACTGCTGAACACCACGCCGCGGCAGGTCTTCCGTAGAAGGTATTCGGACAAGATTCGCGACCACCCATCTTCGCAGATTCAAGCAGGTCCAACGATGAAGCTTTTCTGGTATCTTACGGCGTGGCTTAGACGTGGAAGCGGATGTCTTCTACCGACAACAAGGCGACTCACTCATTGAGCGTTGAAGTATTCCAGCCTTACCCGCTCTACTTCGAAGTCAGGAAGCCGAAGGTGAAGTTGGGAACGAGCACAGATCGATTCGCAAGCAACTGCTTTTGGGCACCTCGATCTCCAATCCCCTGAGGGGCAACCAAGTTTGCTGTGCTGTGGCACATGGAGCGGCAGCAAGTGGTAGGAACAAAGACGAATACGGACTCTTCGCTCCTCTTAGAATGAGGAATGCGTTGGTCAGGGTCGCGGCTGCAATCCTTCGTGACGAACCTTCCAATCCTTTGGGAATCCGGGCGCGTGAGGCAAGGTAGATGGGGTGGGGCTGCTACCAGGCGAGCACGGGGTCGACGCCCGAGGAGCTTTCGTTGCCGGTGGAGTCGGTCATCGCAGCACCCCAGGTGACGGCGTTCTGTGGAGCGTTGGTGTGGGCGACGCGGTGGGGAGAGGAGGAATTGATGCGGCGCGTCTTGACGCGGACGGCGACTTCGTCCCGCGTGGGATGAGCGATGGTGGTGACGTGGACGGACGTGCCGTCTACTTCGAAGGTGCTGGACAGGATGCGGGACAAGAAAGCGTGAAAGACGCCTTCCGCTAGCGACTGGGGCCGAAGCTCGAAAGGCAGGCTTTTACCCTTCCTGCGCTGGTGCTGGACCACATTGACAGGACCCCGACCGAGAACTGAGTCCACACGATTTCTGCGCGTTACGCAACGAAGAGTGTGGGGAGGACTTCGCCGGCTGGACCTTCGATGACGTGGGTGAAGGCGGAGGCGTTGAGCGGTGGTTCTGGGCCAACATACATGGTCCGTGCCGCCTGCTGACGCGCCCAGTGGACAAAGTTGGCGGCGGGGTAGACGGAGCCGGAGGTTCCGACGACTAGCATGAGGGTGGCGCGGTCGATTTCGCTTTGGATGCGGGTCATCTCGAGGGGGATTTCTCCGAAGAAGACAATATGCGGGCGGAGGCGCGCGCCGCAGATGCAACGGGCGACATCGTCGAGGGTGCGGTAGACGGCATGGTCTTCGATGGGCGGGTGGCCGCAATCCTGGGAGCAGCGGGACTTCGCGAGTTCACCGTGCATGTGGAGGAGGCGGGTGGAGCCGGCCCGCTCGTGGAGGTCGTCGACGTTTTGCGTGCAGAGGAAGAAGCGGTCGCCGAGGCGGGACTCGAGTTCGGCGAGAGCGATGTGCGCGGGGTTCGGCTGGGCGGCTTGGGCGGACGCGCGGCGAGCGGAGTAGAACTCCCAGACGAGGCCGGGGTTGCGATGGAGGGCTTCGGGGGTGCAGACGTCCTCGATGCGGTGGCCGGCCCAAAGGCCGTCGGAGGCGCGGAAGGTGGGTAAGCCGCTTTCGGCGGAGATGCCGGCGCCGGTCAGGACAAAGATGCGGTCGGTGGGGGAGATGGCAATGGCGGCCATGGTTCCACTGTAGAAGCCGAGCGGAGGCCGGCGCAAACGTCCTCGGAGTTACTAGCCGCCAACCCCATCAATGGGTCACGGAATTCACCCCGGAAGCCGCCGCCGGCCGAGACGGACCGCATCCAAGCAGTGCCTCCACCAGTTCGAAAACTCCGACGCTAGCGTCAACAAGACCGCCGCCACCAGCCACATCAGTCACGCGAAAGCCGCCTTCGGTCGGTCTCATCCAATGCCCGCAGCGATTTCAACATTATCTGCGCTCCTCCAAAATACCGATGCCCGTCTGCCCGGGCTGTATCATTAAATGAGACGCTTTTGGGAGTGAAAGATGGGATATCTACACGAAATAAATTGCTGGTGACCGCTCCGCCCGAAGGTGAAGATTATCTTCGACGGTTACAATTTGCAGTCCAGGGTATGGAAACCCCGCATTGTGCTTGCCTCGCGGCAATGCAGCCGTTGACGTTCAACATGCTGTCCTCAACTCTTCTGTGATCAAAGTGGTTCCTCACGCGTCCAACTGATAGCCAAAAGCGGGGTGGCACTAATGGTTAGCCACGGAACCGTCGAAAGGCCGAAGACTGTGATGGTGGGCTGATTATCCTAGTACCTGTTTTTTTGCTAGACTCTGAATAAGGCCCGGCGTAAAGAGAGAAAATGATATTCAAAAAGCACAATCCGTATCTTCAATTGGCTTTCGAATGTGCTCTTCTCATTTTGGCAGTCTCCGTTTTTGGCTGGGGATTGCAAGCCAAACTCTCGGGCTATAACGGCGATTCTGGCACTTCGGTTTCAACCAAGACCATGGCAAAGTTGTCGACCGAGGAGGTTTCCACCCGTGCAGCCGCCTCGGTATGGCACCAGGATCGGCCCCGCCTGACATGGGAATCGCTGCACTTCGCAGCCGTTGCCTCTATGCAGCAGGGCAATCATGTTCCGCCCGCCTACCTGAGTCAATGTGAACCAGGGCCACGCGTTCCCCGTCGATTCGAACTGCACAGTCCCGACTTAATGCACCGTCCTCCTCCAGATTTCTCCTAGCCGTTTTCGGTGCGGCGGCCCTCGCTGCAATTCGGTTCAATACACCTAGGCACGGTGCGAATCAGGCTTGTCCCTAGGGTCTTGTGGAGGGCAGATGACGAAGCAGCGAATATTCCAACAAACTCCAGCCGCTACCAGCGGTGCATTATGCTGAGTTCATGTTTTTCACAACATGATTTGGATCGGGCAACAGAAATCCCGGTCCCGGGAACGATTTTACTGGCTCGTTCCAGGGGCAAACTAGTCGTCACAAAGGGCATCCAATTAACCATTTCCATCGGCCCCCGAGATCTACCGAACACCTAAAGTCAAGGGCTGGCAGATTGCTCACAGTTGACACGACAACTCGGCGTAGCACACCGGCATTGTTCCTCATTGTGATGTTGTTCTTCGCTGTGTTTTTTTGGGGACTGCGGTACAAACTTTCGCTCTATCATTTCGGAACTGGCTCAGCTGCGGGGCCCGCAGCCAAGCTTCTGTCCCCAAAGGAGCGGCGGATGTCGTCCAAGGACGTGAGCTCCGTGGGCCCCGCATCCCTGAGGCCTCATGTGTCGAGCCTTTTCGCCACACTTCTGATCGCCGGAACCGACTTCGGTTCGTCCCTGGTTCGGTCGTATTCGATCTGGGCCGTGATCACGGATGTCGATTGTCGTCAGCGGAGTTGCGTCAAATTGTTTTGCTTCTCGCCCCGCCCCCCACCTGCCGCATTCGTCCTCAGTTAGACCCTTCCCTCCCCGTGGTGAGTGTATCGTCTGTCTTTCGCAGCGACTAATGCAACGTGGGTGTGGTCTTACAGACGCCACACATACCTCTACCCGTAGTTTGATAGGTGCCTTCATTATGTTCATACGATCTACCTCGATCGTTTTCAGGGGTGCGCTGCTCATCACGCTTCCATGCCTTGTATTCACTGGTTGTAAGGAGAAGCAGTCCGAGTCTGCACCCGTTACCGCCTCGGTCAGTCCCGTGACCAGGGGCGATATATCGAGCGTGCTTACTGTTGCCGGAGAGTTTCAGCCATATCAGGAAGTCGAATTACACGCGAAAGTGTCTGGATACATCCGCCGCATTAATGTCGATATCGGCGATCGGGTCAAGAACGGCGAGGTCATTGCGACTTTGGAAGTCCCGGAGTTGAACGCACAAGTTTCTGCCTCCCAAGCGGAAATTCGCCACAGTCAATCTGAAATCACCCGTGTGCAAAATGAGGTAACGCAAGCTGAAGCGAATTTCGCGGCACTCCACGCTGCGTATACCCGTCTGTCCCAAGCGTCCAAACTCCGCCCCGGCCTGATTGCTGAGCAGGAACTGGACGATTCGCGCGCGAAGGACCAGGATGCTCAGGCGAGGATCGATGTAGCCAAGTCCGCTCTGGAGGCGGCGAAACAACAGTTGGACGTATCGAAGGCGGACAATCAGCGAGTTCAGTCCCTGGAGGACTACTCGATCGTTACTGCTCCCTTCACAGGTGTTGTCACGATGCGCTACGCCGATGTCGGCTCCCTAATCCAAGCTGGCACATCCTCGAACACTCAGTCGATGCCTGTGGTTAAGGTTGCACAAAGCGATTTGCTTCGTCTGCGCATGCCTGTTCCTGAGGAAGATGTGCCTTTCATCAAGATTGGTGGAGATGTCCAGATCAAGCTCCAAGCGAACGGAAAGATCATTTCCGGCAAGATCATTCGCTTTACTCGCGAATTGACGACCTCAACCCGAACCATGCTCGCAGAGGTTGACGTTCCCAACTCGGACCTGACGCTGAGTACTGGGATGACGGCCGAGACGACCATCGTCCTGCAGAAGCAGAACAACGTTCTCACAGTACCTGCCGGCGCGGTTCTCAAAGGGAGTGGTCAGGCATACGTCTTGATCGTAGATACCGCCAACAAGGTTCAAAAAGTTCCGGTTACCCTTGGAATTCTAGGACCTGACCGGGTCGAAATTACGCAGGGGCTCGCCCAAAATCAGAACGTAATTGTTTCAGGACAGGAAAACTACGAAGTTGGGTGACCTGCCCCCGGAAATCTCTACCATTCGGACTTGGAGTTCTCTCGTAATCTAAGCGAGGGAGCTGACGATGAAGAAGAGCCGGTACACGGAAGAACAGATCATCGGGATCTTGAAGCAGCATGAG
>Ga0207416_1000333_pt1 | contig 83902 bp, 72 predicted proteins | sample PaiPotPPM11metaG_FD_184107 | JGI IMG/M metagenome (GOLD analysis project Ga0207416, IMG submission 184107) | Iron sulfur acid spring bacterial and archeal communities from Banff, Canada, to study Microbial Dark Matter (Phase II) - Paint Pots PPM... ... | reverse complement strand
TGAGATGGCATCCTTGTCCTCACTTTGATCTGGAGTTTTTGTTCTTTCCACATCTAACGAAGGACAAGATGATTGCTCACTTTCTCACCATTTTTTTCCTACTTTCCCCCGGAAGGATGGAGACCCGGAATATTTGATCGCAACACCAGATGGGAAAACCCCACTCAGGTGCAGTGCCGCAAATCTGCCCATTGTCGGCCACCATATTATAGCTGCCGTCCTCACGCATGCATGGTAGTTGTGGATGAGGAGACGACTCAAAATGCCCCAGGATTACTTCGGCAGCTAGCTCAGGATCGGCATAACTAAGAAAAAGCGTATCCATTGCTGCTTCGGCCAGTACCGCACGTGGGGCCTGTATCTGCATCCCATCAAACGGATGATTAAAGACACCCACAGAGGGTTGATTGTTGCAAGTAAACTCCAAATGTTCTCTATTAGTTCTTGGAAAGGAGTGATGCCTTGTGTCTACCAAACTTGAGCGTCTCTTGCATATGGATGCTTTGATACGTAATGAGAGCTATCCCTCAATAAAAACATTTATAGATCGTTTTGAAGTGAGCGAACGCACTGTTCGCAATGATATTCAATACTTCAAAGATCGGATTCATGCGCCTCTGCAGTACAATCGCTTGCATAGGGGTTATTTCTACGCTGATAGAAACTGGAAATTACCTGAATTTCCTTCCACAGAGGGCCAGTTATTGGCTTTCTTTCTCAGTGTTGAACTGACTCATCGTTATCTGGGGACGAGCTTTGAGCAACCGCTCCGCGACGCGATTCAACATATCACAGAGGTGTTACCCAGTAACGTACAAGTATCAATGAGTGAATTAGCTCGTCATTATTCTATTCGGACAGGAGCCAGTGCAAAAACATCTCCAGAAACCTTGCTGGTATTTCAACAAGCTATCCAAGACCGTCATCCAGTAGACATCGTTTATTTTACTGCCGGGCGTGGAGAGGTGAATCAACGTATTGTAGCCCTGCCACAGGCGCCACATCTACTCTGATGTGGCTTGCCTCCGACGGCAGCATACTATTGCTACCACTAGAAAGCTGAATATTCACTGCACTCACCCCTTTTTGCTCTACCAGCAACATTTTGGCATCTTGCGCACTTTTACCCGTTACCAGTCTTGCCAAATTCTGCTTCTGAGCATCACTCCACTGGTAGGTCCATATTCCTTCTGTGGTCACGGGCAACGAAAGTGTTCCATGGGCCGTATCCACTAGTGTTGGTTGCCCTACAGCTGTTGTAATGTTTCCCATCAACCCATAATCAGAACCTGGATCATGAGCAGCTTGGTTACTGAGCAATTTTTTCGCCATAGCCTGTGCAGCATCATTATCGTAGGCCTCAACGGTGCAGCTCATAGTCACAGTAACAGTGACTTTGGCTGCCTCATCTCCGGCTGCATGATCTGGCGTCACAGCCGGACTACACTGAGAATCACCAAAGGAACGCTCGTTGGCATTCAACTTTCCAGGTAAAGCCTGTTTAACCGCAGGCGTAAGAGCAGCCTCTAAAGAGCTTGTGCTCGTATCGATATCGCTCTGTGCCACAACAGTCGTGGTTTTGGCATCTTGACCCCCACTAAATGCAGCCTCGTTCAAGACATTATAGCCTTGATATGGCTGGTTGACATCATTAGCTGCTATATTCCCACTCTGACCAGGATTAACGGCATGGGTAGGAATAGTGGTATGGCATCCACTCGTCGTCACAGTCGTATCTGTTGCTACAGAGACCTTGTCATTGCCGGTGAAGACTGTACCAGCATTGATGGTTAGAGGAGGTGATGAAGCACGACAAGTCACAGCCAGGGTTCCTGTAGCCCGAGTCGCAGGAACTTGCTTTGAGCCAGTTGCCGTTGTTGTTTGCGACTGTGATTGTGACGCAGTTACCTGATGTGCCTGTACCTGAGATTGAGAACTGTCCGGCGTTCCCGTAACAGCAGAGATAGTAAAGACATTTTTCACATCTTTACTGGTAGCAGTAATGCTTATCGCAGCGAAACCAGGCGGGACAGCTACTGGCAAATGATCTGTGACCTTATTCCTGCCAGGGGGTGATCCATGGCCTACCAATGATGGCTGATTGCTAGCTGAAGGAGCAGCAGGTTCCTTAGAAAGAGCATAGACAACTATGCCAGCAACTACCAAGATAAGTAGTATAAGTGTCAAGACGATCCACCGCTGCTTGTCGGACTTTGAATGAGAGAAAAGAGTGGAAGGAACAATTGCAGGAATAGAATCTGGATGAGAGGGAAGCATAGAAGGTATAATTGCAGGGAATGGCCCCTTTGCAGGCTGGCCCATCGATCCAGCTGCCATTGCCATCGGAGGGACAAATGTTCTTTGTAGGGTTTCTATTTCCTGAACAGTAGGCTTATGATCCGACGTTATATTCACAGATGTTGGCTGCATGGACTGGCTGTATGGATGATTGCTGTAATTTGAGCGTGCCGACTGACTTGGGAATTCGCTGCCAGAAGCTGGTCGTAAGGATTGGCCCTGTGGGCTGTTTATAAAGGGAAGCGGTCCTTCAGATTGTGGTGGCGTATTCACTTGCATCGCCTGCTGAGTAGGGTCCACACGAGTAGGAATGCTAGCCTGTGGAGTTGATATCATGGGAGTAGTATTTAATGAGGCGTTTTGCTGCTGGTGACCGGGAGTATCATTCGTTACTTTAGGTTGCGACACTCCAAGTTGCGACGCTGCAGACATCAATGCTGTATTGAAAGGAGATAAAAAAGAGCTTGGCGGTAAAATAACTGTAGGCAGAGCAGGAACTGATTCCTGCGTCGCTCGAGAGACCTGCTCAAATGCTCTGGCAAAGTCCTTTACAGTGGGGAAACGTTGCTGCGGATCTTTTGCCAAGGCAGAGAAAATAACCGCTTCAACTTCGTGCGAAATGCCGGGGACGTTCCCATACAGCGAGCAAGGGGTAGAGATCATATGCTGGGTTGCAATCTCAAATAGAGAACCATGAAAAGGACGAACTCCGCTCAACCATTCATAGACAACAACCCCAAGAGCGTATTGATCGCTAGCAGGGCGCGGCTTGCCATTGATCTGCTCAGGAGCCATGTATGCAATGGTGCCCGCCATCTCTTTAGTCGTTTGAGAAGTTGTATTCTGAACAGCCTGGACCAGACCAAAATCACTAAGTAATACCTTTCCATCCGCTCCCAGCAAAATATTTTCGGGCTTGATGTCCCGATGCATCAACTTTCTGCTGTGTGCGTAGTATAAGGCATCAGCTATCTGGTTCACATAGGGTATAACATGCACTGGGGACAAACGTGTGCCCTTGGGATATGTCTGACGTAGAGTCCCGTGAGGTGCATACTCCATCACCAGAAAAGGCACCTCGTCCTCTACCCCAAAATCCAGGACACGTACAATATGCGGATGAATTAGACTGGCAATCGTCCGCGCTTCGTTGCGAAATGGCTCTAGATTTGAGCCAACCAGACGCATCTGTAGCACTTTAACAGCTGCCAGAGTCTGTAGATGAATGTGCTCACCAAGATAAACATCGGCGAAGCCCCCCTGCCCCAATAAATGGACCAGACGGTAGCTTCCCAACTGCTGTCCAATACGTTCCTCCACACCCAAGCTCCTTAAATAACACTACAAGCTTCAACGTCACCTCACATATATTCTGAATAAAAGACTTGTTCAGGCTATTTTCGGACAATTACTATATCACTACTATTGGAGAAAAATTTATTATAGGATATAATCTACCTCAAATTTGTATATTTAGTGATATATCTATATTATTAGGAATAAGCGTAGAAAAAAGGGAAATTCCTTGTTTTTCCTAATATAAAAAACTGCTTTGTATCTTAACAGAGTTTATCAAAACAGTAAAGATTGATAAAATTTAGGAGTATGACCCAAAGTTTTGTACGGCTCAGCAGAAATGAGCACGAAATTTCGTCAAGATTTATTGTACGTTTGACTTTGCTAACCTTCTATGCTCACCTCATGCAGTTAAAGATACTAAACACTATCTTTGCATTCTTGGGATTGCCTACGAGGTTGTTGTGTCAAAGAACCCATTCGAGCACAATATGTAGTGATCAGAACCGCTTTCGTTGACCAAAAGGAACACGTCTTCTATCCCCATAGCTAAAGCAAAGAATTTTATAACGCGGAGGTGATAACTTTGAAAAGATTCAGCAAATTGACCATAAGATCATATCACATTATAACAATATATGTTATACTATCTAACCATAGGGTAGGAAGTACCTTGGAACCTAAACAAATCGCATCTATTAGTGATGCTCTCTCGTCAATGGGAAAAAAAGTTGGAGGAAAAATCTATGTCAGAAGAAATCGCACTATTTATTGATTTCGATAATATACGTTTCAGCATGCTGAATATTCAACGGCGTGAGCCAGATCCTCAGGAACTTATTGCAGCAGCTCGACGCTATGGTACAATAATGGTTGCTCGTGCTTATGCTGATTGGTCGCGGCAACCAGAAACCTTTAAAGGAAGTTTAACCGCTGCAATGATTGATCGTGTTGATTGTCCAGTAAAACTGCGCCAGCGTATCCGTATTGGCTCCAGTTATGAGGGGAATGCGTTTTCAGGTGGACAGAACTGGTCAGGGAATCTTCCCACTGAGAGTTATCCACTACACAAGTATAGTACCACAGCAGCAAACACCGGACCGCTCCCTGACAATTCTCTGCAAGAGAACTTTCAGCGAGATGAGCAACTATCTGATAAGACAGATACGTTAGCAGAAGACCTACAATATCCGTCGGATCAGCAGCACGCTCAAAGTTCTCATAGTCAGTCTTTTCCAATTGCCACAACAGCATTACAAGAGAATGAGGCAGATCCTCTTGAAGATCCTTTCACAAGCCGAAGAAGTACTGAACACCTATCGGCGATTTCTGGTGAAAGTAACAATGTCACCAGCCCTAGCACAACTGATCTGCCGTCTCTCAGCAGGCACACTACAGCGCACCTCCCAGGGATCAACGCAGCGACTACGAGTACGCTGGTACAAAGCACTGTCGATCTGAACATGGTCATGGACATTATTGAAACTGTTTTTGACCGTCCCAGCATCTCCACGTTTGTCTTAATGACAGGCGATAAAGATTTTACACGCATCTGCGCCCGTTTAAAGTTACGTTTAAACAAAACAGTGATTATTGTAGGTGTTCCGGGAACTGTTAGCCGGGACTTAATAAGCAGTGCCAGTCAGTTTGTACCTTTGCTTCCACTTTCTAACACTACAGATACCCTTTCATCGGTAACAGCTGAATTGTCAGCCGCTGGAGACATAGAAAACATTACCACAAGGGCGATGCCAGCAATCAATTATCCCGAGGCCAATCAACTAGGCGAAGGATCTTCAGATACATCATCAATGCCTATCATAGATCCCCTGGATCCCCTATTCTTGCAATTCCTTGATTACATTGATCGTAACTGGCCTTTGCGCACAACCTCGAGCATTGCCCATTTTCTTGGTGATCCTTTCAATCCTAAAAATCGCTTTCGTGGACGCTTCACCCGAGAATCGGCTCGTGAGCTTTTGCATATCTGCATTCACGAGAAGATTCTGCTTGTGCACACAGGTGCAACCGGTATACCAGAGCTATATCTGAACCGTGCGCATCCTGAGGTTGATGAAATACTCAGGCATTTTTGACTGAGTTGCGCAACGCTACTATCCTAGCATAGGACAGATGGAGGGAAGCCGCGTGGGTTTACCGGATGATTGGGTGACGAAGACTGGCGATGATTTGCGTAAGATGGAGAAAGAGCTGCAATATGTTTTGCGCTTGCTCCATGAGCATAAGCGTACCTTAGAAGTTGCCGTTGAGGGCAAGTATGCCAATGAGATGAGTGATCCTCGAATCCGTTTATTAGGTGATGCCTTATATGTCAGCCATCTGGTTGATCGACAACTGGCGCAACTGAATCTGGGCATGCAGCGTACCCTCCAAAGTCTGCAGAATCTGCCACAAAATAAATCTTCCTCTGAAGCGTTTTCTGCCCCAACAAACGGCTCTTTTGAGGGCGAAAATAATAGCAAGGCACTTACAACCAGCATTTCTCATCTTAAGCAGGAGCGCAATGAACTGGAGACGCTCTCTGCCATTGCACGTACCCTCAACTCGACGCTGAAATTTGACGAAGTCTTACGCTTAGTAATGGATCGTGTCATTACGTTTGTCGGTGCTGAACGTGGTTTTCTAGCGTTAGTGAGTCAGAATACTGGCGAGCTTGAGTTTGCGATTGCACGTGATGAGAATGCCCAACCCATGGCCGCAAGTGTTTTTGCTACTGCTCCCATCAGTAGAAATACAGTGAAGCGGGTTATTCGTACGCGTGAGCCTGTGTTGACCGATGATACACAGGCTGATGCTGCACTCAAAGCGCAAGAAAGTATTATGGCATATGGTATACGTTCAGTAATGTGCGCGCCTCTGGTTGTGCGTGGCGACTGTATTGGAGCTGTATACGTCGATAGTCGTCTCACGGCCAGAGTCTTTGATTCCAAGCATCGCGAACTGCTGCTGGCTTTCTGTCATCAGGCCGCCATCGCTATCAACAATGCTCGTCTCTTTCAGAGGGTCGAACAAGACAAGCAATATATGGACAATATCTTCAGGTCTATCGCTAACGGCGTCATTACTACTAATTCAGACGGAATCGTAAAAACATTTAATGATGCAGCAAGTAAGATCTTATGCTTGCAGAGTGATCAGGTGATAGGCAAGCATTATCGGGATGCGTTCAAAATATTGCCCCAGGTCGGATTGGTTGAAATGTTCAGTGGTGCCTATCTCCAGAATGAGCATAGTACCCTCGTTGACCCTACAATTGAATGTTCTATCCCTGGACGTGAACAGGATGAGATTGTCTACTTAAACTGTTATGTCAGGTCGCTGCGGGAGACGGATGGTGCACATATTGGCATGGCTCTCGTGATCGCTGATCAAACTGAAGTGAAGCGTTCGAAGGCAAAGGCAAAGGAGATTCGTAAGATCTTCGAGAAGTACGTACATCCAAAAGTGGTAGAAGAATTGATCGAAAATCCTCAGGCTCTGAAACTGGGTGGTGAAACGAAGGAGATCTCGGTGGTTTTTGCCGATATCCGTGGCTTTACACGTTTGAGCGAGAGTCTTCCCCCTGAGGAAGTAATGAACCTTGTTAATCGCTTTCATACCAGTATGTGCGATGCCATCTGGGAAGAGGAGGGCACGCTGACCTCGTTCCAGGGAGATGCGCTAATGGCAATTTTCAATGCGCCATTGCTACAAAAAAAGCATGCTTTACATGCGGTACGTGCAGCCTGGAAGATGCGCATGGCTATGATAAAGCATCAAAGTTCTCTGCCGAAGGAGGCTCATATTTCATTTGGTATTGGTGTAAATACAGGCCTGGCAACAGTTGGGAACGTTGGTGCTCCACAGCGTTTGCAGAATTACACGGCAATCGGTGATGTGGTGAACGTGGCATCTCGCCTGCAGAGCAATGCCACAGACAATGATATTTTGCTTAATGATACGACGTATGCACAGGTCTATCGCTATGTACAGGTAACTCCGCCTTTTTCCCTATCGGTTAAAAACAGAAATGTCCCGCTTGCCGCTCGCCAACTGCTAGGCCTCCTCTAGTATCTGGAGTCTAGAGGGTTTTGCGGAGTACAAAGCCCATTTGCTCAAGCCTGATGAAGTCAAACCATTCATACAGGCGATGGGCATGGTCATTGTCTTCCTGGGTATTGAGCATGATACGTGTGACCTGTGCCTGTTGGAAAAAATGAATGGCCTCGGCTATCAAACGAACCCCTATCCCCTGTCGGCTGGCTGACGGGTGAACCGCTATACGTACAAGATAGCCGCATTCATCATCTACAGCATTGAACTGGTAACCGACAACCTGCCCGTTCAGTTCGGCTACTACAAAGTAGGGGTGGGTAGCAGCGATATCTCTGAAGGTGATGCTATCATAGCGCCAGAGGTCCTCGAAACATCCCTCTTCAATGGCAAGCAGTGCTGCTATGTCGCTTGCTGGATCTTGCTGAGTTGCCAGCCGAACGGGGCGAATCGTCACTTGCTGGTTGCCTTGCGAGGGAATATAATAGTCAAATTTGTCATAGGCGTAAAGGCGACGATGGGGAAGAAAGCCATGTTCCAGCAGAATAGGCCGTAACCAATCGTTCTCTGTATCATTGCCAGAGTAGTGCAGGTAATGCACACGACGTGCCATCAAAGGAAAGGTTAGGTGTTCAATGAGCGTGGTGAGGATAGTGATATAACTTTTGCTCTCTGTCCAACTCACACCGAAGCCGCCAATCCATGCAGTGGGAGCATGAGTGTTCTGGGAGAGCAAGAAGCCATGCATTGTTGTATCATGGAATATTCCCACAGCAGGATAGTGTTGAAGCAGCAACGGCAACTCAGGTAAGGTGAACCGCTGATAGATGTATTCAGAGGTACGTAGTAGCCGTTCGATCGCGTAAACGTCACTAGTGTTTAGTAAACGTACCTGCTGTTCATGGCTGTCTGGCATAAATTCTCTCGAGCCTCTGCTTTCTGGCTGTGTCTCAGGAATTTTCACAGCCGTGCTGGTGATCGCTGATATGTGTTTCTGCAGATCCTTTGACCTCCTGCCGTAGCTTGGCAGCATCTGCCTTCGGAGTATGGCGTGTACGGTAGCCTGTCAATTGGTGGATGCGTCGCAACTCGGAGATCAGGGCATCGGTGTTGATCCTGTAAGGTAGCCGTGGTGCTGGACCGTAGCTATCGACAGCGGCATCATCTCCCAATAGCAGATTAATACATGTGGCGACGCAGGACGCTGTGGCTTGTTGCTCATATCCCCCCTCCAGTACCAGTACGAGACGCCCTTGGCACAGGGCGTTGGCGAGATTGATGATGATCTGGTTAAGCTTGGCAAAACCCGCTGTCGAGATGAGCATGCCTGGGGGGTGGAGTCCAGTCATTGCTTCTGTCTCTTTCCAGTGCGCATCGAAGCCTGCTGAAACCAGCATCAATTGTGGCTTGAAACGATCTGCCGCTGGAACCATTACTTGGCGAAAGATCGCTTCGTAGGTATCAAAACCTGCTCCTGCTGGTAACGGGACATTGATGGTAGTGCCTAATGCTGCTCCCTCACCACGCTCGTCCCATTGTCCTGTACCTGGAAAGAATGGTGCCTGATGGACTGAAAAGTAGAGCACGCGTGGATCATTGTAGAACATTTCTTGCGTGCCGTTTCCGTGATGCACATCGTAGTCGATAATCATTACACGCTCAAGACCATACTGATCCATGACGTAGCGTGCGGCAACTGCGACATTGTTGAAGATGCAGAAGCCCATCGATGCCTCTGCAACGGCATGATGTCCGGGGGGCCGTACCAGACAAAAGGCGTTATGTATTTCACCTTTCAGGATCGCATCAATGGCTGTTAGTGGCGCTCCGGCAGCTTTCCTAGCAGCTTCATATGATTTGCCCGAAACGTATGTGTCCGTACCCAGAGCAAGTATTCCACCGCGTTCGGCAGCTTTTTGGCTGAGTTCTTCAACTTCCTGGATATACTCACGCTTGTGAACCGCTACCAGTTCGTCTATTGTGGCCGCACGTGGAGATAACTGCACCAGACCATCTCGTTCCAGCCAGTGCAATCCTTCCAGATATTTGAAGGCTAGCTCAACGCGCTGTGGCCTTTCTGGATGACCAGACGGCGTAAGATGCTCTAAGAATATTGGATCATAGATGAGAGTGGTGGTCATCATTGTTCCTGTTTTAATAACTCTCCAAGCCTTACTCCTGGTTTCCATCGTATGGCATTACCTGCTGCAATATCTGCTCTCGTTTCCTCGCCAAGTTTCTTAAGAAATGCATCTGACTCAGAGCGTGCAAAAAGCTCATCCCAGCGACGATCGTCAAGCTCTTCCTGAATAGCAGCAATTATAGCCAGCAAATCCTCATTGGTCATCTCTTTGAGTGAGAGTTGTGTTTGCATGAGTATCGCCTTTCAATTACTATCATAGCCAGCCTCTATATGAGATGATCGTACTCACTATGAGGCCCTATCCAATACCAAGTAATCTTATCTTCTTGTACGCGTCCCAAAGCACGAAAACGGTATCCAATGCGTATGGAATATCTTGCTCGTTGTTTGTTGACGCATTTGTAGTGTAAACTTGGATACCGTGGATCGTCCGCAAAACGCTCAAAAGCACGCTTGGCTTGCTTCTGAACATGGGGAGGGAGCTGGTGAAACTCATCCCAAAACTCATGACTGAAAGAGAGCTTCAAGATCTTCTCCTGGATTCCATTCTTTTACGCGGCCTGTCGCGATGTCGTCTTCTAGCTTCTCTTCAAGTTTATCAAGGTACTCTTGAACTTTGGGACGGCTCATAATTTCATCCCATTCCATCTCTTCAATCTCCTCCAAAATCTTCTTTGCCAACATGTCTTGATCTTTGAGCGAGAGCTTTTGTGCTGCTTCGTAAGCCTGTTTGAGTTGTTCTGTAGCCATGGTCTTTCTACCTCGCTTTCTGAGGAAGTCATTGTTAGTGTCAAGCTAGGTACCTCCCAAACGGGAGGTGCCTTTTGCATGTATTATAAAACTTTTTTGACCAGATCGGGAATATCAAAAATGGTATCTGCTACCGGAACACTGGCAGCCTGCAAAGCTGCAACTTTGCCCTGTGCTGTTCCGGTATTACCAGAGATGATCGCTCCTGCGTGTCCCATACGCTTTCCCGGGGGCGCTGTACGTCCTGAGATAAAGGCGATAACCGGCTTTTTCATGCTGGTTTTGATATATTCTGCCGCTTCTTCTTCGTCGCTACCACCAATTTCGCCGCACATCACGACGGCTTTGGTCTGTGGATCGTTTTCAAAGAGTTTCAGATGATCGGTAAAGGTCGAACCAATAATGGGATCGCCACCTATACCAATGCACGTGGATTGTCCGATGCCTGCCTGTGTGAGTAGAGCGATGACTTCGTAGGTAAGTGTGCCGGAGCGTGAGATAAAGCCAACGGGGCCGGGAGTAAAGATCTGATAAGGGATAATGCCGATCTTGCCCTGTCCCGGTGTGCACAGCCCTGGACAGTTTGGACCAATCAGGCGTGCTCCTTTTTCGTGTACAACCAACATGGCACGCGTCATCTCGATCACGGGAATATTCTCGGTGATACAAATGATCAACTCAATACCAGCACTGGCAGCCTCCATAATGGCGTCAGCTGCACCGGGAGCAGGTACAAAGATACAGGTTGCATTGGCATCCGTTGCAGCTTTGGCCTGGGAGACGGTGTCAAAGACAGGAACGCCTTCGATAGTTTGTCCTCCTTTTCCTGGAGTGACACCACCAACGATATTTGTTCCAGCGGCCAGCATATTGTGGGTATGATATTGTCCCTCGCGTCCTGTGATGCCTTGTACAATTACCCGTGAGGTCTTATCTAGTAGAATACTCATGTTTTTCTTATAGTCCTTTTTCCCTTTGAGCTATGGCTGCAACGACCTTTTCGGCGCCATCACGCATATCTTTGGCCCATGCGAGCCCTGCATCTTTGAGCATAGTTCTTCCCTCTTCCGCACCGGTACCAGAGAGGCGAACGATGATGGGCATGCCTTTAGGTAGTTCCTTTTGGGCCATAATAACCCCTTTTGCGACTTCTTCGCCTCGGGTGATACCGCCAAAGATGTTGACCAAGATGCCTTTGACCTGGGGATCGCGTGCTACAAATGTGAGTGACTTGTGCATGACCTCTGCTTTGGCACCTCCACCGATGTCCAGGAAGTTTGCGGGTTTGCCGCCCGAACGTGCCACCATATCGAGTGTGGTCATGACCAGTCCTGCGCCGTTCCCGATGATGCCGACATCGCCATTGAGCTTGACATAGGTCAGACCAGCCTGCTTCGCTTCGTATTCGAGTGGGTTGGCCTCTTCAGGCTCAGACCAGCTTGCATACTCTTTCTGACGATACAAGCCGTTATCATCAAGCACGATTTTTGCATCTGCTGCCAACACCTTGCCGTCGGCAGTGTAAGCGAGTGGGTTGATCTCTGCAAGGTTAGCGTCGCTCTCGATGAAGGCTTTAGCAAGACCTGTGAGAATTGCTGCAGCTTGTCTAAGCACATGGCGTGGGAAGCCAGCGCGTGTTACAATATCGAGTGCTTCAAAGGGGCGCAGACCCCAATGCATATCGATTGGCTGCTTGATAATCTTTCCTGGAGTAGTGGCGGCAACTTCTTCGATATCAATACCGCCAGCGGTAGAAACCATCACGACGGGGGACTGACTTTTGCGGTCGAGGATGATACCCAGGTAATATTCTTCTTTGATATCGATCTTCGAGGTGACGAGGACCTTTTCTACCTTCAACCCCTTGATATCCATGCCTAGTACGCGTGACGCGGCGGCACGAGCCAGTTCTGGTGTATCACCAAACTGGATACCGCCAGCTTTGCCACGTCCACCAACATAGACCTGGGCTTTGATGACAACAGGCCCTCCTAGTTCGTGGGCAATGGCTTCGGCTTCTTGCGGCGTGTATGCGACGCGTCCGGGTTGCACTGGAATGCCGTGACGCGCTAGAATATCCTTCGCCTGATACTCATGAATCTTCAAAATGTTTGCTCCTTATGATACGAGTCGTACAACATTATACGCCCTGCTTATTCTAAAAAATTTGTGCCAGGCATGCAACATCAGAGCTAATTAAGGTAGTACTGCCGTTCTCTATTGCTTTGAATATGGACATTATATGCCGCTTCTAATGCTGAGTCAATTTGATCAAGACTCCCGAGAGGCTCCCATCTAGGGCTATTCATTATGAAAAAGGCTACCATGAGAGGAAGATGCCTCAGGCCTGCCAAAAAGGAGAATTGTCCCTGTTTCTCCCTGGAGGAGCGTGCAAACTTCCGCTATCTTGTACTCAAGAGAAGATTGCTGCTGAGTATGATTGGCAAGAGCCATTCTGGCTTTTGATAGATAACATGATCGAGGTATTATAAGCTAAATATGCAAAATAATAGAAGGTCAGTAATACAAGCTAAATGGATTCTTAAATGGATTATATTCGTGAGCATTATTTTACTGGCAATGGCTCTGCGCGGAGCATTGTTTAGTATTCGTGTCAGAGACTATAATATCTATATGAGTCCATGGTATGACTTTATATATTCTCATGGAGGATTTACAGCACTTAAATATAACTTTTCTAATTATCCTATTTCCTACCTTTATCTTCTGGCTATTGCTACCTACATTCCTCTCTCAAAGATCGTTATCATCAAGTCGATATCAGTGTTTTTCGATCTATTGCTGGCGCTATTTACCTATCTTATCGTCAGACTCAAGTACGAAAAATCATATGTCCCAATTATTGCGGCTTTGCTCGCACTCTTTACTCCGACAGTGTTTCTAAATAGCAGCCTCTGGGGCCAGAGTGCTAGCATTTATGCGTCATGCTCTCTTGGAGGACTCTATTTTTTATTGCGCAAGCAGCCATTGTGGGCCTTTCTTCTCTTTGGATTGGCATTCTCGTTCAAGCTACAAGCTGTCTTTCTCTTTCCGCTACTCCTCGTATTGCTTATCACCAGGAAGATACATATACAGTATTTTTTGATCATTCCAACTGTCTACCTGATCACGCTCTTGCCTGCATGGCTTATAGGCGCAAATTTCATGAATTTGCTTACCATGTATTCTGCGGAGGTAAACCATCCGCCTCAGTCTCACTTTCTAACTTTAGGTGCTCCGAATATCTTCCAATGGATACCAGTATCAGCAGCTCAATTTGATATGTGGAAAAATCTAGGGATTCTACTCGCGTTGTCTGCGGTAGCGATACTCAGTTTTGTGGTACGTGCTAGTCGGAGAAAAATTACCAATGATATCATGCTAAGGTTAGCACTTGTTTTTGTGTTAGTTATGCCTTTCTTATTGCCAGAGATGCACGAAAGGTACTTTTATCTGGCTGACATTATCTCTCTAATATATGTATTTTATTTTCCAGATTACTTCTATATAGCAATTTTAATAGAGTTATCCTCTTTGCTTAGTACACGCGGACATAGATTCGTGTCAATGCGATACAAGGTAGGAGGCCAGACGAGGGCCACAAAACCCGCTCCGAATTTACGCCCGCGTGTACTTAGTTATATTCCATATCTAATGGGTGTTAGGATGAATCAGCAGTTTCTGGCAGTGCTGATTTTCGGAGTAATCATTATAACTAGCTGGGATTTGGGGAAACTGCTTTTTTCGACATCACAAAGCGACTCCGCATAAAATCGCGAAGCGTTTAGAATAATATTGGCATGGGGAAGCAATTGCTGCTTAGTTGCCTTTAGGGATAGCAACCAATTGCTCCCACTGATGATCCGGTATTAGGATTGAGAAGCAATTACTGCTTAAATCTCTTTATGTAAAATAACACTTTCCATACGTGGTTCTGTATGGCGATCCTGATCGCGCTCTTGGAGCGTAAGTAGTGTTTGTTGATAGGCATTCAAAAAATTCAGGAGCCCTAGGGTTTCATCAGGGGTCAAGTCAAAACTGATGCCTGTTGCATGCCTGAGAATAAGTCCTGTCTGCTCCATACAGGCTCGATACCTGCCAATCATCGCGTCCATGTGAAACCAGCCTTTCCAAAAACACTTGTTTAGTTGCTAGAAAGAAAAACGATCGTCTTGTCCATCAAGACTTTGATGTCTTTCATTTTAGGTCCCTGAGGACCTTTCGTCAAGAGCTTTAGGCAAAAAGGATAATATTCGGGCTTGCCAGTTAAGTAATTATGTATCTAAAATGGAAACAATGTGGCCGAGAGCCATAAGCAGATCATTAAAGAAAGGGTAGATTTCTAATGACACAAAAAACAACAACCTATCCAATCCGGGTAGGTGTACAAATCCATCCTCAGCATACTACCTATCAAGACTTTGCCGACGCAGTACGTCGTGTCGAAGAGATGGGTGTTGATAGTATATGGGACTGGGATCACTTTTTCCCGCTCTATGGAGATCCTCAGGGCAATCACTTCGAAGGGTGGACGTTGCTTACAGCAATGGCAACATTGACCAGTCGAGCTAGCATTGGTTGCCTTGTGACGTGTAATACCTATCGTAACCCAGCCTTGCTCTCCAAGATGGCCACAACCGTTGATCATATCAGCAATGGTCGCCTGATCCTGGGTATTGGCGCTGGCTGGTTTGAGCGTGACTATAAGGAGTATGGCTATGAGTTTGGAACTGCAGGGAGCCGTTTAGCTGCCTTGGAGAGGGCACTGGCTATTATTCGTCATCGTTGGGAAGTCGATATGCCCAAGCCCATTCAGCAGCGGATCCCAATCCTCGTTGGTGGAGGAGGTGAGAAGAAAACGCTGCGGATTACTGCCAAATACGCTGATATGTGGCACGGCTTTGGTGATGGCTCAACTCTTGCGCACAAAATGGAGGTTCTTGATAGCTGGTGCAAAGAGGTCGGACGTGATCCTCGCGAGATCGAACGTTCAACATCAACTAACAGGGCTGATAGCGACGAGACCCGCGATTCCTATGTCAAAGTTGGTGTAACTCATCTCATCATGGGGATGGGCACACCATGGGATTTTGATGCGGTCAGGAAGCTAGTGCGCTGGCGTGATAGCCGACGCTAAGGAATTGACTAAGTACACGCGGACATAGATTCGTGTCAATGCGATACAAGGTAGGAGGCCAGACGAGGGCCACAAAACCCGCTCCGAATTTACGCCCGCGTGTACTAAGAAAGCATGGCTACTAGCATGACCATGCTTTCTTGTTTGCTAAAATCTAGACATTGGTATCCGTTTTTGCCGAATTGACAGTATCTTTGGTTGTATCAGCAACATCCCTGCCCGTTTGTCTGAGTGTTGAGGCGGCGCTCTGAGCAATCTCACTTAGATTACTAGCAGTACTTTTCGCACCAGTCTTTACCGTTGAAGCTGCTTGTTGGGCATAGCCCTTCAAAGAGTCTGTGGTCTGAGAGACACGCTCGGAGATCTGCTGTTTGTATAGGTCCAACTGCTCCTGTTCTGGCAGATAGCCTCTGCATTGCTGGAGGCGCTCACCGATCTTTTTACGCATCTCTTCGCCTCTCATTGGGGCTACGAGTAAACCAATACCGATGCCTAATAGCATACCTTTTACAAACCTATTCATTGGGTACCATCCTTTCGTGTGCTCATCCTGCGTACATAGACTAGTTATATTCTGACACTCCCCTGAATAAATCCGGGGGGTTCTTCCTTCGTCCAGGGGGCTTGCCATCTGCCCTTGCGGTACAGACAGTAGAGGTCCCCTGTCCAGAAGCGTTTCACGGAGCAAGCCCGTCTGTTTCCGTGTGCCCCACGGTACAGTCTTTGATGTTGAAGAGAGACGAACAGACCGTTAGGTGGGTATTGCGCTCTTGTCAAACAAGACAAGATGTTACGCGATCTCTCCTGCTGTTTGTGCTCTGATGTGAACACGCTCGTGCTTTTACCCAAGCGAACGATTGAGCTTGGAACCCAGAAACACTATTCCATTGTCAAAGTACTACAAGCAGAAGTATAGCATATATGTCAATATACAAATATTCATGGAACAATACAGACACATGAATATTTTGTCAGAGAAATAGGGCCCCTATGCCCAAACCCCATAATCGGTAGGCCCAGAAAGTCCCCGTCATTCATGCGGGGGATGAATGGGCCGTTCACTGTAACATACCCCTGATTAGAGTTACGTGTAACACAAGAGTCTAGTTTCAAGATCTCACGGACGAGGGCATTAGCAGCTGTTCTGCTATTCTTGTTGCTTGTACTTATCTGTAATCGGCCCTGTTGGCAAATGTGAGCAGCATCTCCATGTAGCCTGCGAAGGCAGCATAAGGCCCGGCAAATGGCAACTCTTCCATCAATGCTTTTAGACGAGTTAGCGTGAAGCCTCTTTGCCTAATAGTATCCAGCCATTCTTGTGCCTTCAGGACACGGAGATGGTCAGACTCATTGGGAGGATGATTTTCCAGTCCGCGACCGTAGTTATAGCGCCGGAACAAGTCTGGATCTCGCAGATAGGCTTTCATCAGAGGAATAAGAACAATGCGCAATGTCTCTTCGTCAACGCTGTGGCCTAGGTAGGCACATAACATTGCCTCGTCAGGGACAGATGCCGTGTTCATCTCCTGGAGCAGTCGCGCTCGGGCTTCTAATGCTCTACGTGTTGGATGAATCAGACGTGCTTGTTCATCAAGGTGCACTTCATACAGGGAACCAATGAGTGTCATACCATATCCTGTCCGTCCAACCCATCCATCGAGCTCGGGTACGGGCAGTCCTTGGGGAGTTTGCACACTTCTATTCGGCCATTCTAGTGCCTGATGGCGTGTAATCGGCCAGCGTAGCCACATACGTGGAGGTGTCACGAGTGGATCTAGGAACATAACTTCGTGTGCTGTAGCCAGGATGGCTTCAATAAATGCCTCCTGCTTTTCGCGCCGATTATTTCCGATAATCCAGGTGTCGATAATGCCAGCTTTGCGGTAGGCTTCATGGCGCATCTTCCACTCTTCGATGTCCAACGGAGCGCATTGAAACTCAATTGCCCAGTGTTGACCTTCGTTGTGAACGATGTAGATATCTGCGATCCGATTCGGCTCAGGAAGACGTTCTTCAAGGGTCACAATGCCCTGGGGAAATTGGTGACATAGCCACTGTGATATTACCCATTTCCCTCGTGCGTGCCGTACTGACTCGGACTCAGTGCTCCATGCGCATTCACCTTTCTGGTGTGCGAAGTGGATCTGTGTGCGCTTGTCTGGCCCTCCACGCGCGTGTACAATACCACGGCAATTGGGACAGTGTAATACTTGTTCACGAGACCACTTCTGCAACTGCTCTAAGGAGCTTTCTTCAGCCACAAGCGGGTGGCCATCTGGACCATAAGCAACTAGCATAGTGCTATCCCTGGGTATACAAAATGAACATCTGTCCTATATACTAAAAAGTATACCACGATCAGGCCTGTCTAGCTATCCCGGTAGATTATTAATGGATATGAGCTATACATTTTTGGGGGCATTGCGGTCTAGCTCTGGACATGGTAATCTGTGGGCTACACACTTGAGCACTGTACTATGACATCTCTTTCTGGGATTAGGCTATAGTATCGCGAGTACGTACTGAGAGGATTGAGCATGACAGAAGCCACCTCGTCAAGAAATTCTGCGCAGTTCCGTATAGGGGTTTTTGCACTAGTCTTTGATGAAGATCAGCGTGTACTGCTGGCACATCGTCGTGATATCGATTGGTGGAATCTCCCCGGTGGCGGCATGGAACATGGCGAAACGGTCGAGGAGGCGGTACGTCGCGAGGTAGGCGAAGAGACTGGCTTAGAGGTAGAGGTAAAGTATCTGGTCGGAGTCTATTCGAAGCCGCAAAAGCAAGAGGTGGTGCTGACCTTCAGCTGCCGAGCAACGGGGGGTGTCCTGACTGCAACTGAAGAGTCTCGCACATGCCGCTATTTCGCTCCCGATAATTTGCCAGTCAATACGCTCCCCAAGCATCGTCAACGTGTCGAGGATGCCTTGCTTGACTTGCCACATGCTGTTCTTCGCAATCAGCTCAGTAGCTCAGAGGTAGATCAAAAGTTGCCTCCTCGATCATGATAATTATCTCCTGTTTGTGTTCTTCGTCCGTAATTCATAGTTTATTGTTATCATTGGAAAGCAAATGGGTATGGATAACCCTCCATTATCTGATCCTGCCATTTCCCATCAGGTAGTGCCATTCAACCTTAACTCCTCAGATGTGCCAATTAGGAAAAACTTTCATCCTCTGTAAATATTTGCCTTTTTTCACTCTTCCTGTAATACCACTACGTCCATCGCAGCAACCTCTATCTCTTCAGTAACGTTTCTCCCATCTAACAGCGATGTAAGGGTACCAGTTGGCAGCAACACCTGATGCCCCTGCTGGGTGTGGTTAAGTAGGAAGTAGACGGCACGCCCATCAGCCTGCACACGTTTCGTTACTTCGATGCCCTCAGGTGCTTGCAACACGGGCTCTACACCTGCCTCGTGGCAAAGCTCTTTGGCCAGTTTGGCCAGTAGCACGTCATCCGGCTGTGTGGCCATATAATATGCGCGTCCTTGTCCATACTGATTGACCGTCAATGCTGGACCATTGGCATAGTAATCGTGAGCAAAAATGCCTTGTGCCTGTGCCCCCTCCAGATGCAGCAGTTCTCCCCAGAGCGTGCAAGGATAAGTGCCAGCCAGAGGGCCATCTTTGACTACTACCTCATTAGCAGATACCATATTTCCCTGTATGGTCAATGTTATTCCTTGAGCAGTCAGCTTCAGGCGATGAGGTCACCGCTGAACTGGTGGCAACATCGCCGATAACGAGTGGGAAGATGTTTGGTATGCCTTGCCTCAAGACCAATGGGAAGGCATTTGCCCGATACTATCAACGTGCCATGGTGTGTAAAATACAGGAAAGAAACGGGTCTGTTCGCAATGCAGTGGTAGAATTAAGGAGTCTTGTGGTGGGGTGGGGTGAGGTGGAAAGATCTCAAAGGGATGTGTATAATGCTGATATAGAAGATAGAGCAGGTATTGCTCAATGAGGAGCGGAGATCAGGATGAATTTACAGAATTTACGCGTATTTTTGAAGGTGGCTGAGCTGGAACACATTACACGTGCATCTGAAGAGTTGCATTTGACTCAACCAGCTGTAACGAAGATTATTCAGAGCCTAGAGAACGAGGTCCATCTCGAACTGGTGGAGCGTCAGGGACGGCGCATTGTTCTTACGTATGCTGGGCGTGTGCTACAGAGGCATGCTCGGCAGCTGTTTGCGCTGGAACGTCAGATGGAGGAAGAACTGGCGGCATTGCGCGATCTAGAAGGCGGCGAAGTTGTAATGGCGGCCAATACTACAGCTGGTGTTTATTTACTCCCTCCCATCATTGCCCGTTTTCATTCACAATATCCTCGCGTGACGCTAAATATGACCATTCTTAACTCAAGTGAGATTATCGATGGCACATTGAATTGGGAACTAGACTTTGGGCTGATTGAGGGCGAAGTATCAACGCTGCCAGCAGAACTAAGTGCACGGGTATTTGCCCGCGACACGCTAATCCTGGTGGTTGCGCCTGACCATCGCTGGAGCCAAGCGAGTTCATTGCGTCCTGAAGATCTGGGAACAGATGCCTTACTACTGCGAGAGGAAGGCAGTGCAATGCGCGAAATGCTTGAGCAGGAGTTACAGAAGTATGACGTGCATCTCCATCCCTTGCTCACATTGACAGACAATGAAGCAATTAAGCAGATGGTAATCAACGGTGTTGCCGCCGCAGTCGTCTCTTCACTCACGGTGTCGCGTGAACTGGCAAGTGGCACTCTCGTGCACGTGCCAGTCGAGGGACTGGAACTGCATCCAGAGTTGAGCCTGATCCACCGCGTGGATAAACAACTTTCACGTGCGGCACAGGCCTTCTGTTCATTTCTCTTCCCTGCGCATGATGAAGTACAAATGGTTGGAGCGTAAAAAAATTTCTGGTAACTACTCAAGTCACCTCGCCACCAGCAGTGGCTTGCCTCGTTTTGATGTGTGGCTTTGCGAACGGTCATTGGTCGTGAGGAAGTCAGAAGAGAACACCTAAGCAGCTACCCAAAAATTTACATTCCTTTTAAATTTCTCCCACAATTTCTAGATAAATCAGGCCTATACTAGCATCTGTAGAACAATGCATGAGACAAGGGCATTGCCCTATATCAATATTGTAGAGCGAAGCTTCTGCTCAACCATATGGTTGAGTAGTATTGTTAAAAGATGAATAGAGTTTCGCCTCCTAGTAGAGAAAATTAGTGAGTTCAGGGTCAAGATTTTGGCACAGGACTCAGATGATAATGTTGTTTGGAGAGTTTTTCTTGATAGAATCTTCTGAAATGCATCACAGCGTCCAAACGATCGAAGGTATACAAAATAGTCAGAAACAGCGTCTTCCTCTCTGGAAACGCTGGCCTGGACAGTTTATTCGCTTTAGCATCGTTGGTGGACTGAATACTTCACTTGATTTACTGATCCTGAACGCCTTACTCTGGCTATTTCCCACTACCAGTACGATCCTGATTTTGCTGTTCAATTCCCTTGCCTATAGTTTAGGTGCGGTGAATAGCTTTCTTTTCAATAAGTACTGGACCTTTGCTCATCAGCAGAGGATAAAGTGGAGCGAGGTGAGACGTTTCGCTGTCACCACACTTTTGGGCATTGGGTGCAATGATACGCTCATCTGGTCTGCTAACAATCTCTTTCATCCTTTGATCTCTAACAGGAGTCTGTGGATGAATGCCTCCAAAATTGTTGCCATTGCTGGAACTGTTTTCGTCTCCTACCTTGGCATGCGGCTGTGGGTTTTTGCTAACAGATCACAGCAGAAAGATGCTCCCATGAGATCTTCATACCAGCCAGGTGTAAATATGCTTGAGGAACATATGGACTCGCTTTTAGCTTATCAGGGAACTGAAGCATCTGGCAAATATGTGCCAGGTTATGCAACTGATAACAGAGATATGTTTAGTCTCTCTGTTGTCCTACCAGCGTATAATGAAGAGCAGATCATTGCTCGTACTGTCTCAGATATCCTTGATGTATTCCATGGATGGATAAAAGACTTTGAGGTGATTGTTGTCAACGATGGGAGTACAGACCAAACGGCATCCATTGTTGCAGCTATGGGCGAAAAGGATTCTCATATCCGTCTGATCACGCATTCGGTCAACCAGGGATATGGTGCTGCTCTGGTCAGTGGTTTTGCTGCTGCAACGAAAGAACTGACCTTTTTTATGGACTCAGATGGACAATTTAATATTCGGGATCTGACAACGTTTTTTCCTTTCATTGCGGCATATGATGCGGTGATCGGCTATCGAATAGATCGCCAGGATACGTGGATACGCAAACTCAATGCCTGGGGATGGAAACAAGTTGTTGGGTTTGTGCTGGATGTGCATGCCCGTGATATTGACTGCGCCTTTAAGCTCATACGCACAGAGGTTCTTCACACACATCCATTGGAAACGCGTGGTGCAATGATTAACGCGGAATTGCTGTATAAGTTGAAGCAGGCTGGATGCACCTATAAAGAAGTGGGCGTACGCCATCTACCGCGCCGAAGTGGACGAGCTACTGGTGCCAGTCCTGCCGTGATCGTTCGCGCTTTTCGAGAACTACTCGTCTCTGCTCGCAAATGGAAGCGGGAGCAACACAAGTCTATCCAGAAAGTAGGCGATCGGAGATAGCTGCTGTTCTTTATAGGTAACATCGTGCGTGATCACCTAAAGGTGACACGGTAAATTGAGCCCCTACTGAAGGCGATAAATCGCGTGGATCAGCCCGAGTAGTTACCATTTATTGCTTTTTGAGAGTTGAATGCTTTTGTACACTTTCTATATAGATAGAAGGAGAAAATAGTTATGATAGATATCACCGATGCGTTACCACTATCACCAAGGAATGGAGTGACTCTCCCCCGCAAAAGAGATATCTCGCGCTTGTGGGGTCGAATTGCACTCGTAGCTGTTGTGCTTCTCTCCATCTTTCTAAATTTCTTTCAGTTGGGTCAAAATGGCTATGGGAATCTTTACTATGCCGCCGCTGTCAAAAGTATGGGGGACAACTGGCACAATTTCTTCTTTGCCTCATTTGATCCAGGTGGCTTTGTTACGATTGATAAGCCGCCACTTGGTTTCTGGTTGCAGACCATGAGCACCAAGATATTCGGTTTTACTCCTTTTAGCATCTTCCTCCCGCAGGCGCTCTGCGGTGTTTTGGCAGTATTGCTGCTCTATTCTCTTGTGCGGCGTCACTTTGGAGTAGTTGCAGGACTGCTCGCGGCTCTAGCGCTGGCCGTGAGCCCGATTAGTGTCGTCACCAACCGCAATAATACGATCGATGGGACTCTGGCGTTGGCGCTCTTACTGGCTGCATGGGCAGTAATTCATGCCTCCGAGACAGGCAAGTTGCGTTGGTTGCTCTTGAGCGGCGTGTTCGTAGGTCTTGGTTTCAACATTAAGATGGCCGAGGCATATCTGGTGGTTCCAGCTCTTGGCATGGCCTACCTGCTCTGTGCACCGCACAAAATCTGGACACGTATCTGGCATCTTTTGCTGGCTGCGCTGGTGATGCTTGTCATATCGCTCTCCTGGGCTCTAACTGTTGACTTGATGCCAGCATCGCAACGTCCCTATGTTGGCTCGACGCAGACCAATTCTGAAATGAGTCTGGCCTTTGGCTATAATGGCCTCAATCGTCTCAGGATAGGGGGAAATCGTTCTGATCGCAATCAGTCAGATACTGGCTCTTCAAATAAAAACACTACGGCGAACTCTCATTCGTCGTCGAGTCCTGGCACCTCTGGAACTGGTCAACAAGGTGGCTCTGCTTTCACCGGAAATACAGGCGAGCCAACTAATCAGCAGCCATCGCAATTACAAGGTAGCAATAATGGGAATGCAGGAGGCTTTGCTAATGCAGCTAACCGCGCACAACAATTGCAAGGCGGTGGAGGAGCCTTCGAATCAGGTACACCCGGCCCATTGCGTCTCTTCAGCGTGTCCTTAGGTGGGCAGATTGCCTGGTTATTACCGTTTGCTCTGCTAGCGATTGTCGCGCTAGTCTGGCAGAGACGTTTCAATTTTCAGAAGGATCGGCAGCAACTCGGTCTTGTTCTCTGGGGGTTCTGGCTCCTGACAATGGCCGTCTTTTTTACCGTTGATGCCTCTTTCCATCAGTACTATATGACTGAGATGGCTCCTGGATTATGTGCACTCGTGGGTATCGGTCTGGTGGTGATGTGGAAGCAGTATCGCAACAGTGGTTGGCGTGGCTGGCTACTTCCTATCGCTCTGGTGGTTACTGCTGCGGCACAGATCTATATGCTAACGAGCTATCCGTCATGGTCGTACTGGCTGAGTCCTTTGATCGGTATTCTGACCGCGCTTGTTGTGATAGCTCTGATTTTCTTGCGTCTCAGATTACGACTAGACCTGAGCAAATCCGCGTTCCGTGTTGCTAGTGTGGTGATGAGTGCTGGTCTGCTTACTCTGTTTGTAGCTCCAACAGTATGGTCTGGCTACTCCGTCATCTACGATACCGAGTCTTCTTTCCCTACTGCTGGCCCTAATGCCCAGAGTAATTTAGGTGGCTTCGCTAATGCAAGAGGGAGCTTCCCTGGCGGTAATGGAAATGGCGAGAATCAAGCTAGAGGGCAATCCGGCTCTGGTAGCCTTCCTGGAGGCTTTGGTGGCCTTGCCGGGGTCTTTGGTGGCGGGTCCGCTCAGGCCGATCCAGCCTTAATCTCCTATCTGGAGGCTCATCAGGGCAATGCGAAGTTCCTGGTTGCCACACCAAATGCGAATATGGCGGATTCGATTATTCTGTCTACAAACAAGCCTGTGATGGCTATGGGTGGTTTTAGCGGTAACGACCCCATTCTGACTACGAGTAATCTACAAACCTTGATTAAGGACGGTGCGGTACGCTTCTTCCTGATCAATTCGCAGCGTGGTGCACAGCGCCTGATAGGTCAACTTCCTGAGCAGTATCGCAATTTCTTCTCTGGTCGCGGTGGTGGCTTTAACTTTGGAGGCTTGGGACGTAACTCGCTATCTACCTGGGTGAGCAGTCATTGTAATAGTGTACCGACAAAGGATTGGCAATCTTCAACTGGTAACTCGGCTGCTGGTTTTGGTGGTAGTCAGTTGTATGATTGCGCCTCTGCTCGGTCGTAGGCACAAGCCCACGCAGGAGACCTGAATAGTTATGCCCTATAACCAAGCTCTTGTGCTTTTTTAAATGCTTGCTTTGCATCATTATGCCGCTTAAGTTTACTAAGAACTATACCTTTGTTTTGGTAGGCAAGAGTACTGGAAGGATTTAAGCGAAGGGCTTGCTCAAGAGCCACAAGAGCGTATTGGTATTGTTCGAGTTCTATGAGTACAAGTCCTTTGAGTAGGTAGGCATCGGATCTAGAAGGGCTTAAGTGAAGGCTCTGATCAAAAGCCACAAGAGCCTCTTGGTATCTTTCGAGCTCTATGAGTGCTTTTCCTTTGGCTATGTAGGTATTAGAACTAGAAGGGTCCAAGCGAAGAGCTTGCTCAAAAGAGGCAAAGGCCTCTTGATATCGTTCAAGGTTTGAGAGAGCAAGACCTTTGCCATTGTAGGCATTAGTGTAGGAAGGGTCTAAGCGAAGGACCTGCTCAAAAGCAACAAGAGCCTCCTGATATTGTTCAAGATTTGAGAGAGCAAGACCTTTGTTATAGTGGATAACATATTCAGAAGGGTTTAATCGAAGAGCCTGATCAAAAGCAGTAAGGGCACCTTGATACCGTTTAAGATGTAAAAGAGCAAGACCTTTGTTATAGTAGATAGCAGCGTTAGTAGAGTCTAAGCAAAGAGCCTGCTCAAAAGTAGCAAGAGCTTCTTGGTATCGTTCAAGGTCTAAGAGGGCAAGGCCTTTGCCATTGTAGACATCAGTATTAGAGGGGTCTAAGCGAAGAGCTTGATCAAAAGCAGTAAGAGCATCTTGATACCGTTCAAGACCTATAAGTGCAATCCCTTTGCTATAGTAAGCAGAAGCGTCAGAAGGATCTAAGTAAATGGCTTGCTCAAAAGCGGTAAGGGCATTTCGATATTTTTTAAGGCCTATAAGTGCATTCCCTTGGCTATAGTAAGCAGAAGCGTAGTAAGGATCCAGGAGGATAGCTTGCTCAAAAGATTTAAGGGCATCTTGATACTTTTCAAGTTTAGAAAGTGTATTTCCTTTTCCATTGTGAGCAGAAGCATCGGAAGGGTCTAAGCGAAGAGCTTGTTCGAAGGCAAGAAGAGCATCTCGATATCTTTCAAGTTTTATAAGCACATTTCCTGTGCCATTATAAGCAGGAGCATGGGAAGGGTCTAAGCGAAGGACTTGCTCAAAAGCGGTAAGAGCATCTCGGTATCGTTTAAGGACTCTGAGCGCATTTCCTTTGTTATGGTAGGCATCTGTATTGGAAGGGTCTAGAAGAAGAGCTTGGTCACTAGCATCAAGAGATTTCTGAAATTGCTTCAATATATAAAGAGAATTACTCTTAATAATATAAGCATCAACGCTAGAAGGGTCTAGGTGAAGGGCCTGATCACTAGCATCAAGAGCCTCTTGGAAGCGTCTCTGGTTGATAAGGGCCTTGCCTTTACCACTGAAAGCATTGGCCTCAGTAGGCTTCAAATGAATGGCCTTTTCATAAGCGATAAGCGCCTCATCGTATTGCTTTAGTTTAACAAGAGTGTTGCCTTTCCCGATATAAGCACTGACAGCATTGGGATTATGACGAAGAGCCTGCTCAAAAGCAACCAGTGCCTCATCATACCGCTTGAGATAATAGAGGTTGTTGCCTTCCTTGTATGCCTCGACATCAGGGGCTGTTTGCGGACGCTGAACGTGGACAGTGGAAGGTATATCTTCCTGAGAGGTGGAAGGAGCTTGTAATGCTGCAACAAAAGCCGTGACATCTGCGTGGCGCTGTGTGCGCTCTTTGGCCATGGCTTTGAGGATTGCTTGCTCAACATACAACGGTAGGTTGGGATTGAGATGAGTTGGCGCCATTGGTTGCTCCGTGGCATGCTTAAAGCCCATAGAGATAAAATCGGGAGCGGTAAATGGAAGATGTCCTGTAGTCAGTTCGTAGGCAATACACCCCAAGGCGTATTGGTCGGCTTCTTTGCAAATCGTGCCCCGAAACATCTCCGGAGCCATATAAGGGGGAGTTCCTCCAATCGTGGTGGTTTGTTTGACACTTGCTGTGGAGAGCATCGTCGCAATACCAAAGTCCGCCAGCAGAGCCTTGTCCTGTGCTGTAAAGAGGATATTTTCAGGTTTGAGGTCGCGATGGATAATGTGCTGATGGTGAGCATGTTGCAGCGCTTCACCTATTTGGGTGAGGATGGTCACCGCTTTCTCTAAAGGCATGGGGCGCCGTGCTTGCTGACGGAGATGATCACGTAACGAGCCATTGGGGGCAAGCTCAGAAATTAAGTAAGGGAAACCATCACTGAAACCAACATCGAGAATTGGTAGAATGTGATGCTGCTTCAGCTTTTCCAGAAATTGCGCTTCTTGGATGAACTGTGCTCTTTCTCGCTCTGACCCAATGTAGGTATGAAGCAATTTGACAGCAACAAAGCGCTCTGAAAGATGCTGATGTTGCGCTCGATAGACAGTACCGAATGCACCAGAAGCGATGAGTGAAGCAATCTGATAGTTACCTATGGATTTTCCGACAAAGTCTGTTTGTTCTGCCATTCTATCTCGCTCACACAAAAGTAAATATTTCTAGTCTCAGGGATTAATATGTGTTGCGAACACAGTATAGGCATATTTCTAGTTTTTTTTCAATAGATCAAGAGGACACTATCGCATGTTTTTCTAGGAGTGAGCAGAGCAAGCTACGCAACTCACTTTCCTCATTATCCTGGAGCGGTTCATAGTAGTATTGAGCTATGATAGCATGTAACTGTCCCCCCATCCCCCTAGAGAAGCGTGTAAATATTTACTATCATCTTTACTACAGAAAGTCGCGATTGAACATGATAGACAAGAGCTGTCCCAGTGGGCGTTCTTTTCGAAACTTGCTGTAAGTCTAAACAGTTATACAGAGCCCAAGCTTCCTTGACCTTGACCCGATTCCATAGTATGATCCATTAAAGAATCAGACAAGCAGAACCTGTTTCATGGGAGACGGATCAAGCGTAGACTCTACCGTGTAGACGCGAAGCCGTACAATTTACTCGCGATGCCGAGTTTATCTATGTATTGGCTTGCATAGATTGCCGAGAGGGGAGATGCATGGATACAGCGCCCAGGCACGGGCAACCTATTTCTTCACGGCCCTCTCGTGATGCCGTTCCGCGCCGTCTGATCGTGACTGCCAGTGTCGTGACATTTGCAATCCGTGACTGGTCACTCTGGGTTTTGCTCCGTGATGGCCCCTGGGGGCCACCGATGCGGGTAGTACTAGGCTCAGAGTCGGTGACCGATGCTGTAGAACGTACACTTGATGCGCTGTTGATGTGGCCTGACAAAGCCCCACTTTTGCTGTTAAAAGCGGGGTGGCAAGAACAGCAGATACAGGTGTGGGGAAGCTCGGAGCAGGGAACGGCTGTTTCACTGATTCATAATGCTCTGTTAAGAGCCAATCGTGATGAACTACGACCGAATTTACGCATGCAGTCAGTTCCCAGTCTGCATGTCAAATGGATCCCTGTAGCAGATATTGAGTCAGGGCGATATAATGTTGCTCCTGAGGCTCTACCAGGAGTTCTTTCAGCATTGCATATGCTGCGGTCGCACATACAGCGTGATCCAGAAGTAATCCTGCGGTACCTCGCTGATATGGGTGAGATGAGGAAAGTCCAGCCCGAGTTAGACTGGTGGCAGAAGGATATGTATCATGCGGGATCTCCGGTGAGCAAAGATACTCTTCCTCTGAGCGTGGTGAAGGAACCAGCGGTCGGAGACAGTATATTGACACTGGCAGAAGCGGCGTTGCTCTATCGTGCACTCTTTCCGCCAGATGAACAGATCGATCTCTCCAGCTTGCGACGGCGCTTTCTAGCTACCAACAAACTAGAAGCAATTAACGAAGATCGCCCTGTGCGTGGTCGCGAAGTAGAGTGGCGTCGGGTCAGTCGTGCATATCGCTATCTTAGTTAATCTAGACAGGTAGGTCCTTCGTTGTTTGAGGTAAAACCTAACCAATTAGATATCGCTACAAATCGGACTTGTGAATGCGAACCCTCTCATATAAATTGCCTTACGGCAAAGGATTGGATGAAATGTCAGTTGGGAGTGTGGCAGTTCTCTTACGAGGGGCGTGACATTCGAGACAAGACGAAGCATCCTGCTACCTATCCTATTTCGCTAGCACGCAAATGTATCGAACTCTTCTCACATAAAGGAGAGCTTGTTATAGACCCATTTTCGGGAAGTGGTACTACTCTTGTTGCTGCACGTGATGCGGAGAGAAATGCTGTTGGTTTTGATATTCATCCTGATTACATTGCATTGACACAAGAACGCTTGATGCAAAAGTTGCTTTTTGGTGAAACACAGCAAATTTCTGTACTTGATGATGCTAGGAATATTTCTCAGTATCTTGGCAAAGAGAGTATTGCTTGTGTTATTACTTCTCCCCCTTATGCTAATCTGCTCAATAGAAAGCGCAAAAATAAAAGTCGACGTGGGGACGAGAGGAAAAATGAACAATACGAAAAAATAGAGCAATATAGCCAACATCCAGAAGATTTAGGTACACTTGATCTTGCTACTTATTCGGACGCTGTGGCTGAGATATTTGAGGGCATCTTACCTCTGATTAGGAAAAAAGGGCACTGTGTGATCAATGTTCCTGATATGTGGTGGGAAAATCAGCGAGTAACTATCCATGTTGCAGTTATTGAGGCTTTACGGTCTGTAGGATATGAATTACGCAATACTATTATTTGGGATCGTACAAACGTCGTGAATAATATTGGTATCTTCGGCTGGCCTAGTAACTATATTACGATGGGAACTACTTTTGAGTACCTATTGGATTTTTGGCGACCATAGAAAGCAGCTTATGAGAATTCTCTTTTCCATTAGGGGAATGACATCAAGAAGAGTATTCTCGAATGAGCTGCTCTATTTGCTTTTTGAGTGGCGGCAACGCATTTACTACTGTATCCCAAACTCTATTAAAATTTACGCTAAAATACTGATGGATGATAATATCTCTCATCCCTGCCATTCTTTTCCACGGAATATCAGGATATTTCCTTCTGAATTTATCAGGAAGATTTTTTGCTGCCTCTCCGATAATCTCAAGTCTTCTGAGAACAAGATCCTGCTTCTCTATTGATGTATAAAAGTGTTCTTCTGTTACACCTTGCAAATACATCTCTATGAGATTGATTGACTCTAAAATATGAGTAAGGAAAATTATTGGCTCTTTCATCATAAAATCGGATATTGATCCTTTAGAATGGAATTCTTCAAAAGCGGGTGGAGCCCTTCATATTCAACTACATCAACCTTTTTTTGTAATGCCTCTTCAAGATCTTGCTTTAGCCCGACCAAGTCAAAAAGCGTTTTTCCGCGAGGAAGATCAACAAGAAAATCAATGTCACTATTTGTTGTATTATCTCCCTTTACATATGACCCGAACAGTGCTGCTTTTGTTACTCCAGCCTTCTTAAGCACTGGGAGGGCTTCTTTTACAATTTGTTCCAAATTTGACTGTTCCATGTCGACACCTCACAAGGCTATGAATTTGTGGCTGGCTATTTAGGATTGTTATCCCTTGCCGCATTCATCGTTTCGAGCGAACGGATTACAGAACTCGACCCAGAAAGCCCCTCGGTTTTAACCAGGGGGATAGGCATCAAGCTAAGAATTGCAGAGCTTTGTAACGGAGAGCGAAAGAGTGCGTTTTTCAGCTGACGATGGCGGAAAGGTCTCATGGGAACTCGGCCTTTTGAGAAGGAACGATGGTCAAAATCCCGCATTTTAGCAGGCAAAACGTGCACACGTTAAACTCATCCTTTCTTAGCTTGATGCGTATTCCCCTCGTCTTTAGACAGGGGCGTGTCAGATTCTTATCCTACACTAGAACCCTATCCTACCAGAAAGGATTTGTCAAGGAGAAATTGGCTCTGGCTCTCCTCTACAAGCCTCTTGAAAATTAGACATAATTAGTCCGATAGCCCCCCGATAGCCCGATCGATGAATTGTCTAAATTAGCAAGCCGTGGTATGATACTACCTATAAGCTTGATAGAGTAAATAAAGGGATATTTATGGCAAAGGTGACCACAGGCACTGGCGATACAGGCTATACGGGTTTGCTTGGTGAGCAGCGAGTAGCAAAATATGATCCGCGTCCGGATACTTTTGGCACGGTTGATGAAGCAACTTCTGCTCTTGGACTGGCTCGTGCAGTTGCGCAAGATCAGAAAGTCAAAGAAATTATTTTTCGTATCCAGCAAGAGCTTTATTTACTTATGGGCGAACTGGCCACTACGCCGGAAAATTATGAGAAGATGGGTTTGCGTATGACCCGTGAGCATGTGGAGTGGTTAGAGCAGGTAGAGGATGAGCTAAAGCAGGAAGTAGAGATCCCCAATAAGTTTATTATTCCGGGTGATACACTCGATGGGGCCGCGTTAGATCTGGCGCGGACGATCATCCGCCGTGCTGAACGTATGGCCGTCAAACTTCTGCACGATGGCGTTATTCAGAACACCGAAGTGATACGCTACCTCAATCGCCTCTCCGATCTTGTTTTTATCCTTGCACGCTACATCGAAGTCAAATCTTCGTTGGCACAGTTGCCCGAATGAAAATCACTCTCCAGGGGAAAAGCTTGTGATCGTTCTGCATGCTATCTGGGATCATTCTGTAACTGGTACACTTCATCTGTGGGCCGAGTCGTCTGATCTCTCGGTGATTACTGCCAGACGAGCAAAGAGACGGACCGAAGAAGAGAGGGCACGCCTGCATCCTTTTGTATTGCCACCTACTGTCCTGGAAGAAGTGGTAGATGACCTTGTCGGTGGTTTGTTTACCAAAGGTGCTCAAGCGGGAATGCTCGCCCTGCGCTTGCCTTCAGTAGTCTCTGGACCATTGCCATCGCCGGAGTTGCTGCTTGATGAAAAGCGCGGTGATTCTCAAGGGGCTGAACTGGAGTGGTGGAACGTCGCTACGTTGCAACTCGATGCCAGCCATGCCCTGGATTTTCTGCTCCGCTTGCCCAACCAGTCTCCACACGGGGTAGCCTTTAGTGGCTCATTGCATTTCTGGAGCGAAGCTGCGAAGTTCGCATTTGAACTGATTACGCGCCAATGTTTTATTCCATCGCTGCATGAGGGCCAGCGAGGCAATACAGTAACCTGCCGTGCCACTTGGGAATCTGTCCTGTCTCCAGAAGACCTGGAACGACTGCGCTTGCTGGCAAAGGCTATGCCTCCGATCTGCTGGGCCTTTATGCCGCCTGGCGAGAAGAAGGCTTCGTTATTACAAGATGTCCTGCTCCATTTTATCAACCAGTTCATTGATGCCTTTGTGCGTGAGAGTCTGACTTCGACATCGTTCCCACGTGGAGTCAAAGGTACCAATCGCCGCGCTCTACCAGAATGCTGGCTACGCGCTCTTGCTTCTCCTGACCCCGAACTGACTGTATCTTCCGCAGAGTTAACGGATTTTTCGGTGACCTTGCGTACCTGGCTTGACCAAATACGGTTGGTGCCTGGGGATTCGCCATTTCGCACATGCTTCAAGCTCGATCCTCCTGCAGAAGACCAGGAGGATGCTGCGGCTTGGAAGATCAGTTTTCACCTCCAGGCCAGTGATGATCCAAGCCTGCTCATTCCCGCAGAGCAGGTCTGGCAGGAGCGATCGAGTACGCTTACCTTCCTCAAACGGAAATTTGAGAATCCGCAGGAGCGTTTACTGGCGGACCTTGGCAATGCGGCACGGCTCTTTCCCACGATTGAGAAGAGCTTAGAGAGTAGTCATCCTCGCTCTTTACCTTTGAGTACAGAGCAAGCATATATGTTCCTGCGTGAAACAGCTCCACTGTTGGAGGACAGTGGCTTTGGTGTACTTGTCCCGCCCTGGTGGCAGAAGTCCGCCGCCCGTCTAGGGGCTAAACTCAAAGTCACGCCAAAGAGTACTGACAGTTCTGGCCTGCTGGGTTTGAGTAACCTTGTGAACTACAGTTGGAGCATTGCTGTCGGAGATACCACCCTCACAGCTGAGGAATTCTCACAACTGGTCGCTTTGAAGCAGCCACTTGTGCAAGTGCGTGGCCAATGGGTTGAACTGCGTCCGGAGCAAATCGAAGCCGCGATCGCCTTCTTCGAGAAGAAGCGCAAAAAGCAGAACATGTCATTGGGTGAAGCATTGCGCGTTGGAATGGCACAAGAGCAATCTGAGCTGGGCCTGCCAGTTATCGGCATGGAGGCTGATGGATGGATCAAAGATATCCTGGACAGATTGTACCAGCGTGTCCAATTGACACCAATTGAGGTCCCTGCAACGTTCCAAGGCCAATTGCGTCCTTATCAACTCAGAGGTGTCTCCTGGCTAGCATTTCTCAGGCAGTTCGGGTTTGGTAGCTGTTTAGCAGACGACATGGGATTGGGGAAGACGATTCAACTAATAGTTCTTTTGTTGCATGAACGTGGTAGTGGACGTGATATGCCAAAAGGGCAATTAAACCCGACGCTCCTCATTTGTCCCATGTCAATCGTCGGCAACTGGCAGCGCGAAGTTCAGCGCTTCGCACCATCGCTCTCCGTCATGATTCATCATGGGGCCGAACGACTCTCCGGGCCAGCGTTTAGAGAAGAGGCGCAGCGGCATGATATCGTTATCACCACATACTCGCTCGCGTTGCGTGACAAAGGACACCTTGCAGAGATCGAGTGGGAAAATGTTGTGATCGATGAGGCGCAGAATATCAAAAATGAGACTGCCAAGCAGACCCAGGCCATTAAGAGTCTTGATGCCAGACACAAAATTGCCCTCACTGGAACTCCAGTCGAAAATCGTTTGTCCGAGTTGTGGTCGATTATGGAATTCCTCAATCCTGGCTACCTGGGATCGGGTACGGAATTTCGCAAGAGCTTTGCGCTGCCGATCGAACGCTATCGTGATGCTGAGCAAGCTGCGGTGCTCAAGCAACTTGTGCAGCCCTTTGTGCTAAGGCGCCTGAAGACCGATAAAGAAATTATCCAGGATTTACCTGATAAGCTAGAGATGAAAGTCTTCTGCAACCTCACGCAAGAACAGGCTTCGCTCTACGAAGCAGTCGTCAAAGAGATGCTAGAGAAGATTGAGGAGGAGGCGGAAGACATGGCACGTCGGGGACTAATCCTATCTGCGCTGATGAGGCTCAAACAGATCTGTAACCATCCTGCCCAGTTTATGAGTGATGGGAGTAGCTTGCAACGCCGATCGGGGAAACTAGCACGTTTGGAAGAGATGCTTGAAGAGGTACTAGCCGAAGGAGACAAGGCGCTAATCTTCACCCAGTTTGCTGAGATGGGAACTTTGCTGCGGCAATATCTGCAGGAGACCCTTGGTGTTGAGACGCTCTTCCTACACGGTGGAACGCCCAAAAAACAGCGTGATATACTGGTGCAGCGCTTTCAAGAGGAACGTCGTGGCGCACCACTATTCATCCTCTCGCTCAAAGCGGGCGGTGTAGGTCTGAACTTGACCGCTGCAAACCACGTGTTTCACTTTGACCGTTGGTGGAATCCGGCTGTCGAGAATCAAGCAACTGATAGAGCATTTCGTATTGGTCAGAAGAAGAATGTCCAGGTGCATAAGTTTGTCTGTGCAGGAACGTTGGAAGAGCGTATTGATCAGATGATCGAGCAGAAGAAAGACTTGGCTGAGCGTATCGTCGGTGCTGGTGAGAACTGGCTCACCGAGATGTCAACGGACCAGCTCAAAGAACTGTTCGCACTCAGCCGCGAGGCTGTGGGAGAGTGATGACGATGAGTGACTGGCGACACCATTACTACGAATGGGATTACTATTCCGAGAGTCGACCGAGAAAGGTTGACAAAGGCATCAAAACGAAAAGTGAGCGTGGAGCAATTGGTGAGACCTGGTGGTCGAAGCGCTGGGTACACGTTCTGGAGTCACTGGGAATGGGCTCGCGCCTGACGCGTGGTCGCTCTTATGCACGTATGGGACAGGTCCTTTCCATCGATGTGCAGCCAGGGCTAGTGAAAGCTCGTGTGCAGGGGTCCCTCCGCGACCCCTATAAGATTGATATTCATTTACAGCCATTCTCTGAGGCAGATTGGGCCAGGGTAATGGAGGCAATGGCAGCTCAGGCGGTCTTTGCTGCAAAACTGCTTGCTGGTGAAATGCCCACGAACATTGAGGATGCCTTTGAGTCCGTCAACCTCTCACTCTTCCCAACTGCTGAAAAAGACCTGCAGACAAAATGCTCTTGCCCAGATTGGGCAAATCCCTGCAAACACATTGCTGCTGTATACTACATTCTGGCTGAGCACTTCGATGGGGACCCATTTTTAATCTTTAAGTTGCGTGGTCGCTCAAAGGAAGAGATACTCGCAGTCCTCAGAGAGAAGCGGACCGCCATTCTGCCCGTTGCAGATTCTGCGTCTACTGCTGTGGTAGGTGCGAGTGACACTGACCAGGAAGAACCCTTACGCCTGGAGGATTATGCAAGTACCTTCTGGTTGGCTGGTGAGGAACTAGATTCGTTTGCGATACGCCTACAGGATGCCGCAGTTGATAAAGCTATACTGAAACGTCTGGGCAACGCTCCATTCTCGCTTGGACGGGAAAATATGGCATCAGTACTCTCAACTGCCTATGATGTAGTGCATACAGCTGCTGTACGCAAGATCGAAGAAATTCAGTCCGAAGTGGAGTTGTAAATAGAGCCCGAGATAGCGTAAATTCTAAATTGTGAACTGCTTCACATTTTTTTGGTGAAATTTTGTGCATACTTGTAAGGAAGCCTTTTTTCTGAAAAGTATCAAGAAAAGGAACCAGACAAATGATGCACGCTGTAGAAAATGAATCTCAGCTCATTGCTGAGGCTTGTCAAGGATCACCAACCGCATTCGAAGCTCTTGTAAAAACCTATGAGTCTCCTGTCAAGCGCATGCTTTATGGAATGACTCAGGATATACATTTCACGCAAGATTTGTGCCAGGAAACGTTTCTAGCAGCATACCGGGCATTGCCGCGTATGGATAGTAACGAGTTACGTTTTGCCCCCTGGCTCTATCGTATTGCGTTGAACCTAGTACGGACCGAATGGCGCCGACGCAAACATATAACTCTCGTTCCATTCTCTACCTCATGGGGAAGCAATGAAGACCAGTTTGAGGAACTGATTGAAGATAGTCTGGTCAATGAGGATCGGTTTGAGGAGCGGATTGTAAAGCAAGACTTGGTGCGACGTGTTCTGGCGCAATTGCCAGCCTCCTCTGCTCTATGCTTGCTACTAGATGCCCAAGGTTTTACATATCGTGAGATTGCCGAGATTCTTCATGACTCACTTGCTGCTGTACGCAGCAGGCTTGCTCGTGCTCGGCAGGGATTTCAACGCATATATAGCAATCTTGATCGAGAAGAAAGATAATGAGGAAGTATATGATCATACTATGTCATTTTTTATATGCATCTTTAATATCTCAAATCTTATTATAAATAATATATTGCCTGTCTGCACTACCTGTTTATTCTGTACGGCACAGAGCCTTACGAGGGCATACGTCCTCATACGAGGCGACTTTTTTGAACTGATAACCTGACATCGTCCCTTGAGGAAGCCTCTCGCTCAATCAAACTCTCAAATGGGCTGTGGAGGCTCTCCTCAACTTGTCCCATCAGGTAGTCCAAGCCAATAGGTAAGATATAGTTCCAAAACTCTAGCGTTTTCTAGACTTTCGGGTTCGGAGGGGAACGACAATCCTCTCAGGATGCACTACTAAAGACCTCGCGGTCTTATTCGCATCCCCTATCCCATGAGCCAGGAAGGCATTTGGGAGTGCTTTTTTAACCTGTTTTCTCATGTTAGGCTCTTTTTATGTACCTCGCTTAGAGACCACCTGCTATCGTTCTATAGAAGCATGCAAAGGCGCATTCGCCTTACCGTCGCGCACCCGATTGGCTTTGCACCATAATCTCTAAGGTCTTTGGCTTTGCCAGAATGAGAATTGTGTCTATTACCTATAACGAAGCATATTCGAATACATAACATCGAATACCTCGCACAAGAATTGTCTAGAAAAATCAAGAGTTCGCCACAGTTTCAGTGAACGTTTCTGATACCAGTGCAACAGCACCCTACTCTAGTTGTCCCCTTGCGTGACGGAATAAGCAGTCAAACGTCTAAGTACAGTGAAGCAATATGCAAGTGGGATGGCTATGAGTAGTAAAAATGCTAAATGGTAAGAGCAAAAGAAGCCTAGTAGAAACAAAGCAAAAACGCGTTATCAGATATCTGCAAGATGCTATCATTCTTCTACTTTTGGCGGATCTGCTCTTCTCTGGAGCCTTCTGGCAGATGTTCCGAATAGACTCAGATGCCTCGCACTATCAGTGTTATGCAGTAGCCTTCTGGCAAGGTTGGTCGGGACTTCAGAATCTGCTGCTGAAGCAATGCGCTTTTATCGCGCATCCAGACAAGAGTCTGACAGTCCTCTCACAGGGTGAGTTCCTTCATGCTATGCAGCAGCAGGGGTTGCCATCTGGCCTGATACAATTTGTCGCTGGTCAATCGCCCAATCTACCATATCATACCTTACCCTACGAATATCCGTGGCCAATGCTGTTGCCTTATTCTCTAGGGCTGGTAGTTCCTGCATATTGGTACCAGGTAGCTTTTGCAGTCTGGATGCTATTACTTGCTGGATGTATCTATTTTGTGCTGCAGCGCTGGCGCTCCCGTCGTGCTGCTCTTGCCTGCTCCCTTTACCTAGTAGTCGGTGGGTGGTCGACTGTAGCGGGACGCTTTGATATTATTCCTGCAGCACTGACACTCTTTGCAGTGATCTGTGCAGTACACAAGCGCTGGAACTGGGCTTTTGCGTTGTTGGCTCTGGCAACGCTGTCGAAGTTTTACCCAGCGACTTTGCTAGTTCCCTTCTTACTGGCCCTGCAACGGGAAACGCAGGGGAAGTGGTATGCGTGGCGCAGGTGGATGCCAATGGGAGTATTTGTGGGGGTCTGTGTGCTTGTTGTTAGTGTATCGCTGCTCTTGAGTGTGGTCGGGACACTGGCTCCGCTGGGTTATTTTGGTAATCGGCCTGTACAGGTAGAGTCACTCTCAGCTTCACTCCTCTGGATACTCAGTTTACTAGGGAAGACTTCGCTGAAATACGTGCACACGTTTGGATCGCTGAATGTTTTGAGCCCTTTGTCTTCGGGCGTGACATTTCTAATGACTGTGCTGCTGGTAGTCGGTCCTCTCTATACCTGGTGGTTGCAATGGCGGGGGCGTATTGACTTGGCGATGACTTGTCTGCTGACCTTACTCATCGTGATAATTACAGGGAAGCTATTTAGTCCACAGTATCTCATCTGGGTGATCCCTCTGGCTGCATATGTGGGACAGAGTAACCGCTGGTGGTTGCTATTCTGGACATTAGTTGGATTGTTGACTAGTTGGATCTATCCCACTATCTATCGTATGACTCCTATCCTTCTGGTGCCTCAGAATCCACGGTTCTATCCGGTAACTACGGTACGTAACTTCCTGCTGCTAGGATTCGTTCTTTCTATGCTAATCTTCAGGTCTTACCGGTATCAGCAACTTTTCTGTGACAAAGAGTAGGCTGGTTAGGGCAATCAGAGTAGCGAGGCCTATAGAACATGCCTCTCAAAAGTGAGAATTGTCCCTACTTCCCCCTATAGAGGTATGCAAACTTCTGCTACACTCTACATGACAGAAAGTTGCTGCTGATTCTTGGTACAGCGGCCTATTTGGGAACTCTGAGATCTCCCCTGCATGAAGGAGTATGATGTTTTGGAGCAACAAGGACACTCCTATGCCCCAGCCCCAAAGAAGGTAGGCCAGTCGTGGCCTTTTTGGGGGTTATTCCCCTGGATCAATGGCAGGGGATTTTCCTGGCTGAGGTCCTGTAAAGAAGGCTTGAAGAAAATCTACTATATATCCTCGAAAAACTCTGCTGCTAGATATTTGCAAGATGCAGTTATTCTTTTACTTTTGGCAAGTCTGCTATACTATGGAAACTTCTGGCAGATGCTCCGTGCAGACTCAGATGTCGCCCACTATCAGTGTTATGCAGTAGCCTTCTGGCAAGGTTGGTCGGGATTTCAGCAGTTGCCTCGGGGACAGTGCACGCTGATTATATATTCAGACAATTATCTAATGGCCACCTCGCAGCGTGGGCTACTGTATGCTATGTATCTGCATGGGTTGCCATCTGGCCTGATACGATTTGTCGCTGCTCAATTGCCCAATCTGCCATATCATGCCTTACCCTACGAATATCCGTGGCCAATGCTGCTGCCTTTTTCTCTTGGACTAGTAGTTCCTGCATACTGGTACCAGATAGCTTTTGCAATCTGGATGCTATTGCTTGCTGGATGTATCTATTTTGTGCTGCTGCGCTGGCGCTCCCGTCGAGCTGCTTTTGCCTATTCCCTTTACCTGCTAGTTGGTGGATGGTCGACTGTGGCGGGGCGCTTTGATATTATTCCAACAGCATTGACACTCTTTGCGGTGATCTGTGCGGTACAGAAGCGCTGGAACTGGGCTTTTGCATTATTAGCACTGGCAACACTGTCGAAGTTTTATCCAGCAACGTTGCTGGTTCCCTTCTTACTGGCTCTGCAACAGGGAGCACAGGGGAAGTGGTATGCATGGCGCAAATGGCAGCCAGTAGTAGTATTTGTGGGGATTTGTATGCTTGCCATGTGTGTATCGCTGCTCTTGAGTGTGGTCGGGACACTGGCTCCGCTGGGATTTTTTGGCTACCGACCCGTGGAGGTAGAGTCACTCTCGGCTTCACTCCTCTGGGTACTCAGTTTATTAGGGAAGACTTCGCTGAAGTATGTGACCACGTTTGGATCACTGAATGTTTTAAGTCCTTTGTCTTCAGGTGTTACGTCTCGGATGACGGTGCTGCTAGTAGTTGGTATTCCCTATACTTGGTGGTTGCAATGGCGGCGACGCATAGACTTGCCGATGGCATGTCTGCTGACCCTGCTCATTCTGCTGATCACGGGAAAGGTATTCAGTCCACAGTATCTCATCTGGGTGATCCCTCTGGCTGCGTATGTGGGACAGAGTAACTGCTGGTGGGTACTCTTCTGGACACTGGTTGGACTCTTGACTAGTTGGATTTACCCCTATATCTTTCATATCTTTCATATGCATCCTCATTTATATGCTTCACTGTTCTATCCGATAACAGCGGTACGTAATTTCCTGCTACTAGGATTTATTCTCTCCGTACTGATTTCCGTATCGTGCAGGCATGGTAAACAGCCGTCGCCTGTTTTTATACCAGCCACTTTCCCATAACGAAGAGCAGGCTAAGTGTAGCGAGCAGGGCAGGGAAAATCCATAGCAGAGTCTGGTGGAGGCGTGGACAGCGCAGGCCGAGAATGGCTAAAGTAATAAAAGCAGGGAACATCTCAAGAACAAAGCGTTGATTCGAGATTAACGCATCATGCTGCGATAGACTAGGGCTAAGTAGATAGTAGAAGAGTAGCAGCCCTGTCCAGAGGGTATAACTGGTGCGGATCTGTTGCCTACCTGCTATCACAAGGGCAATAAAGGCAAGGGTAGCGCTAAGATCGAGTAGTACATGAACCTCGTTGAAAGAGCCAAAGGGTTGGTTCCAGAAGAGTTCGAAGATATTCTGCCAGATGCCTTGCCAGGGCCAACAAGCCTGACGCGACCAACGTAATTGGACAGTGGCAAAAGCGATTGGATCTCCCGTTAATTTCCAGCAGTAGGTACAATAGAGCAGCAGACCGAGAGGGATCAAAAGGATGGGTATAAGTCCTGAGAGAAGGCTATGCCATGTTGCAGTGACTCTGTCGCGGTTGAGCCATAGCTCATAGAGAAAAGGGACGACGATGAGTGCTCCTGTCGAGCGAGTCAGTATGCCGAAGAAACCGACAAGGCCAGCTAACCACCAACACTGGCGACGCTGGGCCAGGAATGTAGCAGCAGTTAGTAGGGTAAAGAGTGATTCATTGTAGGCAGTGAAGAAGAAGAAAGCAGTGGGGAAAATGCATAAGTAGAGCAGTGTTCGGCGTGCAACCTGATCACCTCCCATCTCTTTGGCAAGCTCGTAGATAATAAACATTGCTCCTAAAAGCATCCCATTGCTCAACAGCATGCCGACTGCAAAATAGCTCCAACTTCCTAAGAGATGGGCCATGGCTGCGATCAGCAGTGGATAAAGAGGAAAGAAGGCGAGGTCAAAGGGTGGGTGATAGCCAGATTGGGCGATGCGAATATACACGAGTGCATCCCAGCGATTCCAGGATGTGAGCAGTGTAGTGAAATTAACTGGTGTGCCCGCATGGGCATCCTGTGTGAGGAAAATAAAACCGAAATAGGTGACCAGAATCAGCATAAAGCGTGTGGCGAGAAATATCCAGAAAATTTCCCACTTGGTCGAACGTTTCATGATTACGTCTTTCGTATAGTCATTGGCTAGCATCATGTCTTGCCTCCTCCATGGCTTAGTGTTTTAAGAGAAACGCGATTCCCAATACAGCCTGGAGAGCGGGAAAAATTGACAGGAGTGCATAGTGAAGGCGTGGATATTGCTTGCCCAGAAGAGCCAGCGTAAGGAACCCAGGAAACAGGGTAAGGACGAAGTGTTGATTAGAGAGAAGATTGCCTGTATTTCCTATACCTGATGTTTCAAGCATGAAGAGTAAAAGACAACACTGCCAGATGCTATAACTGGCGCGAATCTTACGCCATCCCAGGATAGCCAGAAGAATAAAGCCTAACGTCGCGCTGAGATTAAGAAGCAGGGAGGCTTGAGCGACAGAGCCAAAGGGCTGGAGATGGGCCCAAAACAACTCAGATAGTGCTTGCCAGGGCCAAATAAGGGAATGTGACCAAGTATCTAATGTCTTGACAAATGCTAAAGGGTCTCCAAATGCCTGCCAACAGTAGATGGCGTAGATAGTGGTTCCTAGGGGAATCAGAATGACAGGTAGCAAAGTATATAGTAAGGCATGAAAGTAGGAGCCAGGAGAAGTTCGCTGCATCCATAGTTCATAAAGATATGGTATAACCAGGAAAATGCCATCGAGACGGGCGAGTGTTGCTAGCAATCCTACAAGGCCAGCCAGCCACCAGTTCTGCCGTTGGATAGCGAGAAAGGTTCCTGTAACCAGAAGTAAATAGAGTGCTTCATTGTAGGAGACAAAGAAAGAAAAGGCCGTTGGGAAGATACAGAGGTAGAGCAAAGTTCGCTGGGCTGCATGATCTCCTACTGCATCGACTATCAGGCGATAGATAATCAATAGCGTGCCCAGTAGTGTGGCGTTGCTAATCAAGGTCCCGACCAATAAATAACTCCAGCTTCCCAAGAAGTGACTGATACCCGCGATGAGCCACGGAAAGAGCGGGAAGAAGGCTAGGTCGGCAAGTGTCCGATATCCGTACTGGGCAATCCGAAGATAAGTCGTGACTTCCTGGCGGTCCCAACTGGTGAGCAGTGCAAAAATATCCACAGGTGTATTAGAGTATTTTGGTGCTGTAAACAAGATATAGGAGGTATAAGTAATAAATATCAGCAGCAGCCGAGTAGCGATGAAAAGCCATACAATATCTCGAACAGGCGTACGTTTCAATTCCACTACCCTCTTCCTATGAGATTAGGTGAGGTGCGTGCAGTGATGTAGCAGTAAGTAGTATTGCCTCCTGAAATAGCATGGATGATATGATATTTCCAAGGGGCAGGAATAGTTAAGCCACGTTGTATCAGGTTTGTGGGGAAGATCAAGTAATCATAAACAGGAATTACCTGGCCAGGATAGATTTCGGCCAAGTGATATCGGGCGGAGAAGCCCTTATTATAGTAATACCAGGAGGAAATATACTGGCTACCTATTCCGATATCCGAAATAGTAATAATCCCGACACTTGCTGAGCCATGTGTATGTTCTTGCAGCCATTGCAAGGCATCACGATAACCGGGATAGGCTACCTGTAGCGTGGCATTCTCACCGTGAAAGAGTTCGCTGCTATATCCCTCTGCATCAGGGATGCTTACTAGGCCAATGAAATGCGGACCGACCAGCATTATGGTAAGTAAGACAACTACTGCAGCTGCACGAGGGTTCAGCTTTGGTTTATAAGGTAGAAGTGCTGTCTGTGTCTGTAACGCCTCTTTGGGTGCTGTCTCTGAAGTGGGTCGTGAGAGCAAATGCCCTCGGCGATAGCTCACGACCGTTACAAGTCCATAAGCTCCTGCCAAAGCTACGGGGGGAGCTGCTGGAAGCTCATAATGTGTCCCTACAACTATAGTGAGGAGGCTAAACATTCCTATTATGGCAATGAGCCAGATGAGAATAAACGAGAGGCTGGTCACATCTGATATCTTGATCCCAGGAGCATGCAAGTGGAACCGGATCAACTGTATCAAAGCATAGCATGCAAAAAATGCGGCAGATAATGTAATAAATATACTCATCTTGGTAAGAAGGATATCCAGAATGGCCCAGTGGGGAGCATGCAAGCTGCTTCGCCCGGCAATAAAGCTTAGATGCCCTTCTACAGAGTGTCCCCACTCAAAGCGAAAGCTGCGGATAAGCAGATTGTAAGGAGAGGGCCAAATCGTCGGGTCTGTGGCTAGAAAGGTTAGAGGAGCTACAATGATAGCACTAATCCACCAGCCCCAGGGCATCCTAGGGCGTTGCTCTACAGGGAGGCGTGGCCGAATCAAGAAAAAGTAGTAGGCGGTGAAGAGAAACATACCTGGAATAACCAGCACTGCTGTATATTTACTGGCTGCTCCCAATCCTACCAGAACTGCGGAAAGTAAGTAGAGTGCTGGCCGTTGAGGAGCATGCCACAACAGAAGATAGGCTATAGTAATAAACGCCGTCATTGTCATATCGAGATAGGCAAGGGCGCTAAAATAGACCAGCCAGGGGCTAAAGGCAAGGCCGAGGGCAGCGAGCAGAGCAATGACACGCCCTGTGGAAGCACGCCCTAACCAGTAGATTGCAAGCACAAGCAAAGTGCCCATTATGATGCTGGGGACGCGTGCTGCCAGTAGTTCACCTAAAGGATGCGCGAGTCTGGCGTTAAGAGAGACAGACAGACCGATGAGCAGTTTGACCAGCGGGGGATGTTCGTAATTGTAGCTCCATCCGCTTGCACCAATTTGTAAGTGTTCTAAAAGCGGCCAATATATTTTGCCTCCCCCAATATAGGTAGCTTCGTCAGTGACCATGTCAAGTTGAAGTGCAAGGATGATGCGTGGTAGCAGGGCGGCGAGGGTCAGCCCTATTAGAATGGCGATATCTACGAAAGGGATGCGTGATTGCCTACCTGTCTGAATGATTGTTGTCGAAAGAGGTTCTTTATCCTTGGCGGTGCTATCAAGCCCAGTGTACATCGTATACCTCGAAGATTAAGAAGATAATACGTAACAGTATCGAGCCCGGTTGCAGACAGACACTGTCTGCTTGTGATCCTGTGAGTATAGCATATGGCACAGGAAAATATAAGGACAGCTATATGGCAGGTATCTAGCACATATCTGTCTTGCGCAAGATTGAGGCTCTAATACGGCAACTCTCGGACAAGTTCTGCTGCTCACTAGAACGGACCACGATATGAGTTAGTTTCAACTGTGTAGCTAGCTAGAGGCCTCTTGTTGAGGAATTGAGTAGGGAAAGAGGGGCAGATTGGCTCAATGTAGCATGCACAGATGGGGGTGACCGATGGGGCTCGAACCCACAACCGCTGGAGCCACAATCCAGAGCTCTGCCATTGAGCTACGGTCACCATGCAATGGTGTCTCTCAACACCGCTACCAGTATAGCGAACCGCTAATGTCTTGTCAATAGGCAATTTCTGTTTTTCAGGGCTCTTTAAAAGTCCGGTGGTCTCCCCGTCAAATGTTGATAGATCGTGGAACAAGCACCATGGTCAAGAGTTCCTTCACTGTCCAGATATGATCAGTCAGTGACGTTGACTATCCTCGTCTCTCTTGGTCCCAAACGTCCGAAAAACAGCCACCAGTAATCCTCTTGTAGCGGTAAACTTCCTTCTGGTCTAGGGAGATTATTTGCTAGGGCGGCAAGGTTGCCTTGATGAGGATATCCTCAGTGGCAGCCAGATAGGAATCGGGATCTTTGCGAAAGCGGAATTGGAGCCGATGCTGTTCCTGTCGAGCGGCAAGGTGATCTCGTAGGTGATACCAGGCCTGCGTATTGTGCGGTTGAAGTGCTTGGACACACAAACATTGAGAATGGGAGGCAACCGCTGCCAGGACCCGAACGGGGCCGCGCACAACGAAACCTGGAACGGTTGTGCGCCCTGGTGCGCGTCGCTCATGCCAGCGAACCGAGCCAAAGCACTGTTCCAATGCATTATTGGTAGGTGGCACATCCGGGACATCATAGGTGTAGAAGAGACCGGGAGCATAATTGGCGGTGACCTTTCTGAAAATCTCAACCACATTGCCCAAAACGGCAACTTGGTCCTGTTGCTCTTGCATCGTGCTCAACGGTGCTTGCAGTTGCTCTTGCACCCCGGCTCCATCACGCTGCTCATGGTTCTGCAAGATGGAGGCCACTTGATGAATCCACTGCCAAGCGATTTGCAGAGCAGGCCAGATCGCTTGCGTCTTGCAGAGAGCCGTGGTCAGCAGCATCTGAAGCTGGGCTAGCTCCGCAGGAAGTTCCCCCTTTTTTCCGCCACCCGAGCAATGGAGGTGCGAATCAGCTCAAGCCGTTGGTGCAATTGCAGTCCGGGTGGACGCAAGGGAGGATGACCATCATCAGAAATGGCACTGCGTGCTGCCAAGCAATAGCGAACCGTGGCCACCGCATCAGCATCGGTCCGGTCTTGCAGGGCTCGGTCGATGGGTCGCACTCCTCGGATCTGCTTTTTGAGTTCCTTTTTGGCGTGCTGATCGGCCTCGACAATGGGTTTGCTGGCCTGGCGCAGATAGTGAAACTGGCACAGTTGATGAGCGACATTGGGCAAGACTTCTCTGACAGCGGCCCGGATAGCAGGCTCGGCATCGGAGATGACTGCCGTGATCGGGACGGGAAGGGTCCGTTTGGCCTCCTCAAGCAGGGCAACCAGATCGGTTTTGCTGCTCGAAAGCAAGGCCCGTGCCAGCAGGGGTTCGCCAGAGAGGCAGTCCCGCAGTACCCAGAGCACCTCGTGCTCGGCATCCGGCTCGAGCCCATCAATCGCCAGGATGACCCGGCCCTGCTTGCGGAGCACTTCTTGCAGCCGACTCTCATCACTGAGGCGCAAAGCCACCAACTCCTCATAGCGCTCGACCAAATGGGTCACATTGCGCTCGCTCATCTGTATTCCCGGCAGACGTAACTGCTGATGAATTTGGGGAATCGAGCGATGCTCACCGCAGCGCAAGGCTCCCACCAGCGCGATAATTTCCAAGCCGAATTCGGCCTGGGGCAGGGCCCAAATCCCTTCTTCTTCAGGGTGATAAGCTACATGATACCGCTCACAGGATGGGTTCTGACAACACCGGATCACCACGGTTAATCGGCAAAGCCCGGTCAGTGTACACACCGTCCTCCTATTGTGATAGCTTACTCTCATCAGTTTTCCGCAGCTACTACACTGCTCTCTTTGCACTCTGAGCACACACTCTCGGCTTGCTTCTGGTCTGGACTCTCGTCTGCTCATGGTCAGGACTCCTTTGTTCTGCTTTCGTCTGCTCATGGTCAGGACTCCTTTGTTCTGCTTTCGTCTTCGTTGGCTCCTTTTCCTGTTCTATGCCTCTCATGCAAGAATAAGGCCGCATCCTTGCACGAACAAAGAGCAATGAGCATTCACCACAACGTCTCTTGTACGTACTCCTCATGCCCTCTCTGTGGGCTGGAAGTGTCTTGAGAAGAGGTTGATGTGGAAGCAGCGTGATTGGTCTCTCAATCGCTATGACATGCGTTTGTGGACAGTTCTCCAGCGATCGCTCAGCCTCTCGTTGTCTTCAGATGGTTTTTTCGCTCATGACCACACGATGAAGGCTCTCGACCCAGATTTGGTGACCTCGCCACAGGTTGCTGGCAAGCCATGGTCGACCCAGACTGATGAGGAGACCTGCCTGTGTCTCTTCTGTGATCACATGGCTCTCGTGTCCATCGAAGTCGATCTTCCATCCATGATAAGCGCGAATGCCTGCGGGTCCTCTGGCGTTCCACTCAATGGCTTTCCCTGGCTCGAAGACGGTCACCGTACTCTCTATGACGACTCCAAATGTTTTCCAGGTAAATGTGCTTCCTGATTCAAGCTCCTGGGTAGAAAGACGTGTCCAAGAACAGTTGGAGTACCACTCAGGCCACTGCTTGGCACGAATAAGCCACCGCCAGACACGCTCAGGCTCTGCGGGAATTCCTACCTCATTGCAGGCATAGACGGGAGCACGCTGTGGGGTCATATTCTCTGGCCAGTTCATCCTCTTTCCTCTCTTGCTTTGTAAAACTTCCTGCTGTCACAAAGACGGAATGTGCAAGTGTTCCTCAAGGTAGGAATACCACCCTAACGCTTGCTCATCCGAGCTATAGGCATCTACAATGATCTCCATACTGATGCGCTCTTCACGCTCGTCATCTTTGGGTGGACGGGTCATCTGTCTCCTCCTAACTAGTGAGCGCGATAACGTAGCAATACAACGTTCTGGGATCTTGGCTTCTGTCACTGCGAATAGTATATCAGGTGTGACGTTGGGGCGTGAAGATGAGAGAAAGAAATGCCCTATTTAATTGCAGAAAGGAGAAGTCAACCGGATGATACCAGACAAAGCAGTTCTAACAGTTACATCTAATACACTGATAGCTGTAGATATACCTGATATCTATGCTCTTCTGTTCTGGAATACGAGCGTCTGAACTTTCTACACTTACCCACGATCAAATTGTTACGCACAAAGATGGATACACGCTTTTGATCTGTGGGAAGACAGACACAGGATACCGTGAAGCACACCTATCAACAGAAGCCCACAGGAAAATAGAGCAGTGGATAGCTGCGCGTCCGATTGATATTCACCTCATTCACTACAAGGGCCACAATTCCCAATGAGAAGCCGCTCAGTGAGGTTGCAGTGTGGAAGATAGTCCAGAAGTATGCTAACCTGTGTGACCTCTCTCATGTCAAACCTCATGACTTTAGGAGATTTGTCGGTACCCAGTTAGCCGCTAGTGACTTCCGAAAAGCCCAAAAGGCGTTAGGGCATAAATCGATAGAGACCACAGCACGTCATTATGTCCTCGATACGTTGAAAGTGGGGTTATATGAGTTAAAGTAGATTTCATGTAGATTTAGTGTATTTAATGCTTAAACAAATAAAAACAGAGAATCGGTAAAACAGTGTCCCCTTTGTCTCAGTAAAAGATTTTTTGCACGTTTTACATCGATAGCACTGCACGTCTTTATCAGTTTTACCGCATTTCACCACATTTACCAGATCCATTTTTTATAATCTACACAGGCTTCATTCAAGCAGAACGAGCCAATTATTGCTATTTGCAGTTCTTCCATGGTGAGTGTTCCCTCTGATTGCACGAAGGCTTTTCGCTCTACGCTACCATGCACAGTCAAGAGGGAGACTATCAAATTATGAACTCCACTAATTGACATGCCACACCTGTGCAAGTTTATTGTAGCCAGCTGTTACGATGCGGGTATCATCCGGCGACCAGGCAACGCCGTATATCTGGGCCGAAGCATAGCTATGGACAAGGTTGCCTGTATCTGCCTCCCATACATGAGTTTGGACATCGTTTCCTCCCGAAGCGATGTAGCGACCGCGGTGTGACCAAGCTACAGCATTCACCATCCCACCGACATGCTTTGTATAGGTGATTAGCGTATGGCCTGAAACGGAGTCCCAGACCTGAGCTGTGCCATCCCACCCGCCAGAAACAATGCGTGTGTCATCCGGCGACCAGGCAACAGAGCGTAAATTATCGTGATGGCCCTTATAGTTGAGAAGTGTCTGTCCACTCAATGGGTCCCAGACTTTTACCTGACTATCCCATGCACCCGATGCTACACGTTTTCCATCGTGCGACCATGCTACAGCTGAAATGAAGTCGGTATGCTCTGCATAGGTCGTGACGATCTTGCCGCTTGCAACCTCATAGACATAGATTTTGTCGTCCATATTGCCAGCAGCAACATATTTCCCATCAGGTGACCAGCTCGCTGCTGCAAAACCGGGACCAGGGATCGTGCCATCGCTATTTGTGTATCTTGCGAGCCCTTTGTCATCAGATACCTCCACGACCTGCACGGTTCCATCATTAAAAGCGATAGCAATCATTTTGTTATCAGGTGACCATGTAACTTTGTTGGCCCAATCATCTGACTGAGCTGGTTGAATATTACTGCGGTAGGAGAATAGGCGTTGCCCGTTATCTGCATTCCAGACATGGGCTGTTCCATCTTGCGAACCAGAGGCAATATATTTCCCATCGGGGGACCAGGCAACAGAGTATACATAATCAGTATGACCCGAGTACGTGAGGAGGGCAGATGACGACTGTGGAGCAGACGAAACGTTCGATGATCCAGATGCTGAATGAGGTACAAAGGGGTTACTACTGGCTGGTGGAGAAGAAAATGGCTTTGCAGAGAGCACGAACCAAGTGCCTGCACTGCTTGCGGCAGCTAGACCAACTGCCCCAATCACAAAAGCACGGCGAGAGATGGGACGTTGGGGATGTTGCGGTCGTGCATAAGATGGGACATCTGTCGGTGGAAAGTATGATGGAGCTGGCGTCGGCATAGAAGTTGGGAGGAAATATGGTGGAGCAGTCTGTGGATGCGCCAATGGGGTTGAGTGTACATCAGTGCCTAGTAAACTCTGTGGAAGAGCATTAGAAGGTGGCATCTGAGGTGATATCATCGTGGGCATTCCAGATATCCCAGAAGCAGGCGTGCTCGGTATGACTGGTGGTCTGGAAGCGACAGGCCTGCCGGATAGAGATGCCATTGGTGCTACAAACGGCTGGGGAGTGACAGGCGGCCTGACGAAGGTAGTACTTGGTTGATACTGTTGTGATTGCTGGTTGGCCTGTTCCAGGGCTTGGGCAAAGGTATGGATATTAGCAAAGCGCTGGTGCGGATCTTTATTCAGAGCTGCCATCACAACTTGCTCGATAGCGGGGGAGAGAGTCGGAAGTAGGTTGCGCAACGGAGGAGGAGGTGCCATGCTGTGTTTGACTGCGATCTCTGTGTATGAGCCCTGAAAGGGACGCTGTCCGCAGAGCCATTCGTACGCAACGACGCCAAGCGAATATTGATCGCTAGCAGGGCGTGGATGGGCCTGGATCTGCTCTGGTGCCATATATGCAATGGTGCCAGCGATGTTCTGCGTATTCTGGTACTGAGAGCTTTGCGTGATCAGGGCAATGCCAAAATCGCTCAGCAATACTTCCTGATTGCGACCCAGCAACATATTTTCTGGCTTCACATCGCGGTGAATCAACCGTTGGTCATGTGCATATTGTAGGGCTTCTGCCACCTGTTTTATATAGTCTACCACTGTTGCTAGTGGGAGAGGAGTGCCACGAGGATGGCGCTGGCGCAGGGTCCCATTAGGGGCATAATCCATCACCAGGTAAGCTGTGTTTCCTTCTACTCCGAAATCAAGAACACGTACAATATGTGGGTGGAGTAGACGAGCAATCGTTTGTGCTTCCTGCTTGAAGTTCTCTCTATCATCGTCGGTGATTTGCGTATGCAGCAACTTCACCGCGACTTGTGTATGGAGGTGAACATGCTCTCCGAGATATACCTCGGCGAAGCCTCCTGTTCCTAGCAAGCGGACTAGGTGATAGTGACCCAACTGCTGCCCAATGCGAGATTCCCTGGCTGTCATAAACACTCCTCTTTGCTGTTGTCATAGACCGGATAGATTGTAGAGTATGGATGAGATAAAAGGCAAGAAGAGTAGTATGTTTGGGTCTTCATCGACACCCTTGACAAGGGGAATCTCCTGTCCTACACTTCTCAAAAGAGCATTTTTGAAAAAGACCGATGCTAGCCAAAGAGAAGGATGCTATCAGGTATGTCACAAAAACCACAAGGTGTTTCGGAAGAGCCAAGACAGGATGCAGCGTTCGTCGCAGAAGAGGAGCAAGAGTACAGCAACGAGTCAGATTTGTCGGCTCTTCCTAAATTGCCTCCTGGCATCGTTATGCCAGCTCCCAGCAAGACTCCACGCCGCAGGACATGGTGGCCAGATGCCATCGATGTTATTTTCGAAAAAGACCCTGCGTGCAAAAATGTTTTCGAGGCTCTTCTCTATCCAGGGCTCTGGGCCGTCTTCTATCATTATATTGCTCATGCTCTTTATAAATTATATATACCTTTCCTGCCGCGCCTGATCTCGCTACTTGCCCGTTTCTTGACTGGCGGTATCGAGATTCATCCGGGGGCTCGAATCGGTAAACGCTTTTTCATCGATCATGGTGCTGGTGTGGTAATTGGCGAAACGACTGTGATTGGGAATAATGTGATGCTCTATCACCAGATTACGCTTGGAGCAACTGGCTGGTGGCGTGCCAGTCCTGGGCGCAAGCGGAAGCGTCACCCCACTCTCGAAGATGATGTGACTGTCGGCGTTGGAGCTGCCATTTTGGGACCAATTACCATTGGCAAAGGCAGCAGAATTGGTGCTATGGCACTAGTGTTTGAGTCAGTTCCTCCTAACTCGGTAGTAGCCTCCAAACCCGCCGAATTACTAGTTAAAGGTGGTGAGGCGCTAGAAAAGCACCAGGAATTGACACAGGGCTGGAATGGGACTGATCCCTGGGAAATGGACTATCAAATCTAGTTGTAGTATGCACCTTTGGGCCAGCATGTTACCTCTCATGCTAATAGTGCCACTAGTATTTAGGAGTGTTTTATTGTCATCAGAAAAACCAGAAAATCTAATTATTGGACAATCTGGCGGGGCTACTGCGGTAATCAATGCTAGCCTGGTTGGAGCTGTCGAAGCAGCATTTACGGATAGGCGCATTGGAGCTGTCTATGGGATGCTCCATGGCATTGAAGGGCTGCTCAAAGAGCAACTGATCGACCTGCGTCAACAGCCAGTGGGTATATGGCAGCAGCTACTGCATACCCCATCAGCAGCCTTGGGTTCCTGTCGATATAAGTTACATGACCATGATCTTGAGCGTACAATCGAGATCCTGAGACGCTACGATATATGCTATATGCTCTATATCGGTGGCAATGATTCGGCGGATACAGCCCATCGCCTGGCTGAGACGGCACAGCAGATGAGCTATGACCTCTCTATTCTTAGCATACCCAAGACCATTGATAACGACCTGCCTTTCACCGATCATTGTCCTGGCTATGGTAGTGCCGCCCGCTTCATTGCCCAGGCTACCCAGGACTCCGCCTTGAACACGATCTCTATTCCCTGGCACTATCCCGTGAAAATCATCGAGACTATGGGACGTGACGCTGGTTGGTTGACTGCCTCCTCGGCTCTTGGGAAGCATGATGAGAGCGATCCTCCACATATTCTTCTTATTCCTGAGCAACCTTTTATCGCCGATCGCTTCCTGGCCCAAGTTGAGGATGTCTACAAGAAGCTTGGCTATGTCATTGTTGTCACGGCAGAAACTATCAAGAATGAGAAAGGTCAGGCACTTGGCTCGCTAGGGCAGGTTGGTGTTGACGCCTTTCAGCATCCCTTGTTAAGCGGGGCCGCTCAATATCTGGTTGATCTGGTTAAGAGTGAACTGAAGCTTCGTGCCCGTTTTGATAAGCCTGGAGACTTGCAACGCATGTCCTCTGCGCACATCTCTAGTACCGATCGCGATGAAGCCTACCTGGTTGGCAAGATGGGTGTGCATGCACTGCTCGATGGTGAAAACAATAAAATGGTGACCCTTGTCCGCCATGACGAGCCGACCTATCATTGCATTACGGGATTGGCGAAACTTGATAAGGTCGCAAACGTACAGCGTTTGTTGCCAGATGAATATTTGAACCGGGATAAGACCATGGTCACGCCTCCGTTCTACGACTATGCTCTGCCTTTAATTGGAGGACCACTCACACAACATGCTCGATTGGATATGAGCAGGTGAGGGTTGGCTAATCTGATAGAATATGATTGGGTGGGTACTTGTGGTGATGGAACACTTGGGGCTGGCATAAGTTTTGCACAGTAATGGGGTAACTATGACTGATGTACAGCGTGAGATTAAGATGAAACAAGCTACAGGTCTGCTTCTCCACGGCGAGCGTGTTTACCTCCATCGCCCGACGATAGATGATGCTGCGAACGTCTTTCGTTGGGAACGCGACGACGAGGTATGGCGCTACGACCCTCATCGCCCATACTCACACACCATGGCCGAGTTCCTACCAATTTTTAAGCGCAACTATGTACGCGGCGGCGGACACCAGTGCTGGTTTATCATTGAGGACGAAGAGCATATTCCTATTGGGACGATCACCTATTTTAACGTTGATACGCGTCTGGGTCAGGCAGAGATCGGATTGGGGTTGGGCGATAAAACCCGTTGGGGACAAGGGTATGGTCCCGATGCTATTCGTACGCTGGTGCGCTATTTGTTCACATTTTCACAGATTGCACGTGTCTATGCAGAGACGGCTGTGGCCAATCGCCCAGCCCGGTGTGCCTTTGCCAAAGCCGGTTTTGCCGAAGTCGGTCAAATTTTCGATCCCCGTAGCTCTGGCCAACCATGGCTATTGCTGGAAATATACAGATCAAACGCGCTATGATATTTGCTAATTCAAGAAAGGAGCTAGGCATTTCTAATCGTATCTATAAATAATACGTACAAGAAATGTCTGTTGATAATACTGTTATGGGTACATCTCATGTAACCGTCGATCCATCTATTTTCAAAGCATATGATGTCCGTGGGGTCTATGGAGAGAATCTGAACGAAGAGGTGGCTTATCGCATCGGGCGAGCAGCTGCTCAGTATCTGAATGTCTCGGATATCGCTGTTGGCCGCGATATGCGCTTATCCTCGCCTCAGATTGCCGCCGCTCTTATTCGAGGCATTACTGATCAAGGTGCCAACGCTGTTGATCTTGGCCTGACTCCCACTGATGGTCTCTACTTTGCGGTTGGCAAGTTTAACTATCCAGCTGGTATCATGATCACTGCCTCCCACAATCCAGGCAAATATAACGGCATGAAATTCTGTCGGGCCGAGGCTTTCCCAATCAGTCTGGATACTGGTTTGGCCGAGATACGTGATCTTGCTATCAGTGGCAACTTTATCGAACCACAGCGCAAGGGAGAGGTGAAAAAACGTGAAATAATTGATGATTTCGTCAATCATGCCCTCTCATTTATTGACGTTAAGAAGATCCAGCCGCTCAAGGTTGTGATTGATGCTGGTAACGGCATGGCGGGTTTGGTTATGCCTCGTGTCTTCAAGTACCTGCCCTGTGAGCTTATTCCCCTCTATTTTGAGCTAGATGGAAGTTTCCCCAATCATCCTGCTAGCCCTATTGAACCAGAGAATATGATGGATGTGCAAAGGAAGGTGCGTGAGACTGGAGCAGATGTCGGCGCGGCCTTCGATGGCGATGCGGACCGGATGTTCCCTGTTGATGAGCATGGCAATCTTGTTGATGGCTCTCAGGTCACCGCAGTGGTCGCCAACAGTCTACTTCATAAATATCCAGGTGCAACCATTCTCCATAATTTGATTGTTTCAAAGAGCGTGCCAGAACTCGTCACTAAACTGGGCGGCAAAGCAGTGCGCACACGTGTCGGTCACTCATTCATCAAAGCTGACATGCGCAGAGTCAATGGCATCTTTGGTGGTGAACATTCCGGTCACTTTTACTTCCGCGACAATTGGTATGCAGACTCCGGCCTGATTGCCTTGCTGATTATGCTGGAACTGATCTCGGTTGAAGGCAAGCCTCTTTCAGAGATCATTAAACCCCTTGATACCTGGGTCCGCAGCGGCGAGATCAACAGCACTGTGGCTGATGCGAATGCCAAACTCCAGGCGCTGAAAGCACAATTTGGCAAGGGAGCACAGTCTATTGATAATCTGGATGGTCTCACTGTAGATTACGGTAACTGGTGGTTTAATGTTCGTGCATCCAATACTGAGCCATTGCTGCGCTTGAATGTCGAGGCGAAAGATCAGGCTTTGCTGGAACGGAAGCGCGATGAATTGCTAGCATTTATACGCGCTTGAATAGAGAAGAGAAGCGTTTTTAAGGTTTGATAGAAAGTCTGTTAAGGGGGATGTGTGATGGCCTACTTTGATACTTCTGCAAACAAAGATCTAGTGAGTACTACGCCTCCAAATCTTCGATCCTCTATTGACGTACAGCCTCCTATTGGCGAAACACCCTTGCAATTGCTTGCTCAGGAGGCAACTGAGGGCCGCCGAGGTGCTGCATGGCGTTTAATGCACTTGATCATGGAGGGTGATCCGCGTGCTATTGTTGCGGTCACTTCGTTGGATGATGATCGTCTGGCACAACACCTTCTGGAGTTCCTCGCGCTGGGCACCTGGGCTGGTAAACCGTTTGTTCCTCCTTTGTCTGTGCGCACTCCACACGCCAAGACACGCCTGAGAACTCTTTTCCTGCCTGCTTCCGGTATGGAACCTGCGCGTGCTCTACGTGTACTGCTAGCTGCTGTACACGATAAACGTTCCGCCATGCGTGAGGCTGCTATACATATTCTGGGCATTATTGGAAATCGTGAGGTGGTTCCTGTTCTCCTCGACGCCTTAAATGATCCAGTACCTACTGTTCGCCTGCAAGCAGTAAAAGCTCTGGGACGTATTGGAGATCCTTCGGTAGTACCTGCCCTACTACATGCTTTGCATTCGGCTGATGAGCAGATGGGAAGCCAGATTTTCCTTGCGTTGATGGAACTGGGGTCAGCTGCGGTGCCTGCTTTGATCGCTGAGAGTAATAGTAGCTCAGCCTGGATTCGCTGGCATTGTATACGTGCTCTTGGGCAAATCTCTGATGATCGAGCATTACCCGTTCTGATACGTGCTCTTGCTGACCAGGATCATGCTGTTGCCTGGGTAGCCGCTAAAGAACTGCCTGCCTTTGGCAAAATGAGCATTGAGCCAGTGCTACGGCTGCTTATGACAGAGGAAACATCACCCTGGCTGGTCGAAACCCCCTCTTACGTGTTAAGAGATCAATGTCAGCATCATAAGGAGCTAAAGCCATACCTGGAGCCCTTGCTCAAAGAGATGCATAGTGTGGGATACCGTCTGGCGACTCCTAACGCTGCACGTAAGGCACTGGAACAGCTCAGCGCAAATGGCTTACTGGTCAATTCTTTGTCTTTATAAATACCTCATTCAGATTATAGAATGAAAGGAGGGGAACTTTTATGTCTCGAAAGGTTCTGTTAACAGGGGCTGCAGGACGTGTTGGATCAGCATTTCGTGAATATGCCGGGAATCGATACTGGCTTCGTCTGGCAGATCGTGCTACAGAGAAGCTGGCTGATGCCAGAAGCGAGGGACAAGAGGTCTTTGAGTTCGATATTGCTGATCTAGAAGCTTGTAATATGGCTTGTAAGGACATTGATACGGTTATCCATTTAGCGGCTGATCCTAGCGAAAAGGCCACATTCTACGAATCACTCCTGGATAATAATGTTAAAGGGGTCTATAATATTTTTCGTGCTGCAAAGGATCAGGGTTGTCGGCGAGTCATCTTCGCCAGTAGTATTCACGCAGTCGAGGCCTATCCGCTAGATACTCAGATTCATCCAAGTATGCCCGTGCGTCCGGCGAATATGTATGGTGTCTGCAAGTGTTTTGGCGAGGCGGTGGCATCCTATTTTGCATATGCTGAAGGACTTTCGAGTATCGCTATCCGCATTGGTGCATTTGATCACAATCACCTACCAAAAGAGTATTGGAGTGTATTCATCAGTCGAAGAGATCTCAGTCATCTACTCGTGCAATGTATTGAAACACCTAATATTCAGTTTGCCCTGGTTCACGGAGTCTCGAATAATCGTTTTAAGCGGCTCGATCTTATGGAGACGAGAGAACTCCTCAATTATCAACCTCAGGATGATGCCTTCGAAATCTTCGACGTCGGCTTCCATGGATGAAGATGAAGCTGGGCCAGAAAAGGAATATTTCCCGTTCTGGTCCTGTTCATAAACGTATGGATATCTAAGGATACAAAGGAACACCACCCCCGGTATAGCTCTGCTTTTCTTGACAACAACAGAAAAGACGTGGTACTCTTTGATTAAGGAATTTGAAACTAATTTGATCAAATTAGTCAACATTGAGGTAAGAAAAATATGGGTGAGGCTTTTCGTGAGATCATAAAGCGAGCACGTCAACAGGTGTCAGAATGGTCTCCAGCACAAGTCAATGAGGCACTTGTTCATCGACAGAAACACGACGAGGAATTTGTGCTCGTCGATGTGCGAGAAAAAGTTGAGTGGAACGAAGGCTATATTCCTGGCGCGGTCCATGTCCCTCGCGGACACCTCGAATCGCGTATTGAGGAGGTAGTCCCCGACAAGTCGAAAAAAGTTGTGTTGTACTGTGCTGGTGGCGTACGCTCGCTTATGGCTGGAACAACTCTCCAACAGATGGGGTATAGAGATGTTATCTCTATGGCTGGTGGTTTTGGTCAATGGAAGGGTGCAGGCCATAAGTTCGTAGCTCCTCGTACGTTGACCGAGGCCCAAGCCAAACGCTACAGCCGTCACGTGCTCATTCCCGAGGTCGGTGAAGAAGGGCAATGGAAATTGTTGGATTCCCGAGTCCTATTTATCGGTGCAGGTGGTCTGGGATCGCCCGCTGCACTGTATCTTGCAGCTGCTGGCGTAGGCACAATCGGTATCATTGATGCTGATACTGTCGACGATAGCAATCTCCAGCGTCAGATTTTGCATAATACTGACCGCATCGGAAAGTACAAGGCCGAGTCAGCGCGTGAAACGATCAAGGCCCTCAATCCTGATATCAATGTCATCACCTATATTGATCTCCTAAATGAGACCAATGTCCGGCAACTGGTTGCTGAGTACGATGTAATCATCGATGGCACTGATAATTTCCCTACCCGCTATCTGTTGAATGATGCCGCACTTCTGGCTAATAAACCAGTCGTGCATGGCAGCGTTTTCCGTTTCGAGGGTCAGGTGACCATCTTCAAACCGTACGACGGACCATGCTATCGCTGTCTCTACCCTGAGCCTCCTCCACCAACTCTTGCGCCGAGCTGTGCAGAGGCAGGTGTGCTTGGTGTGCTCCCTGGCATTATTGGAGTATTACAAGCAACTGAAGCATTGAAATTGTTGCTAGGAATTGGTGATCCGCTAGTTGGCCGCCTCTTGACCTATGATGCGCTGGCTGGTGAATTCAATGAACTACGCCTTTTCTGTGATCCTAAGTGCCCGGCGTGTGGTGAAAATGCCCACCCCACGGATCTGCCGACGTATGAAGAAGTTTGCGCTGTGCCCGAGCGGACGCGATAAATCGGGTCCCTACCTTTTCTCGCAATAAATTGCGGTTAAGCGCATAGTGATGAATAATTACAATATGCATTTAAGCCGCTTTAGACGCAATAATACCTCGCAATTTATTGCGCGTGGTGTAGGGACCCGATTTATCGGGTCCGCCGTGACCCGATGTGTATGATATGGAGGACATAGATATGGCAACTATTCGTTTAGCACCTGTATTGCGCTCTTCTGCAGGCGGCTCAAAATTGGTAACTGCTGAGGGCAGCACGCTTGGTGAGGTCTTGTCTGACCTGTACCGACGTTATCCGGCATTGAAAGAGCAGATTCAGCCGGAGCAAGAACTGAGTCGTTTTGTGAATGTGTATGTGAATGACCAGGATGTACGTTACTTGCAGGGACTTGATACGGCTGTTGGTTCTAATGATACGGTCACCCTTTTGCCAGCGATGGCGGGCGGCTTTTAGGAGAAATGTATGCGCTACGGCAGCATACTGGAAACCATTGGAAATACTCCTCTGGTACAGTTAAAGAACTTCAGTCCCCGTGCGAGCGTAGAGATTTATGCCAAGCTAGAAGGGATGAACCCCTCTGGCAGCGTTAAAGATCGTGTCGCCAAAAAGATGATTGATGAGGCTGAGGCAGGTGGTAAGCTCACCCCTGGCTCTATTCTGCTGGAACCGACCAGTGGGAATACAGGCATCTCTCTGGCTATGATTTCGCGTATTAAAGGCTATCAATTCGTGGCGGTTATGCCTGACAACGTCACTAGCGAACGTCGCAAGATACTGGAACTCTACGGTGCACAAATCATCTTCTCCGATGGGAAGTTGGGAAGTAATGGAGCTGTCAAGCTTGCCCAAGAGCTGGTACAGCGGGACGAGCGTTATGTCATGCTTTACCAGTATGGCAATCAAGCCAATCCTCGTGCTCACTATGAAGGTACTGCGCTGGAGATTATCAAAGACCTGCCAGATTTAGATGTGTTTGTGGCTGGTTTAGGAACGGGCGGTACTCTCACGGGAACTGGTCGTCGGCTAAAAGAGTATAACCCGGCGATTAAAGTTGTTGCTGCCGAACCGTTACAAGGCGATGGTGTACAGGGATTGCGCAACCTAACGGATGGTTTCGTTCCTCCTATCCTGGATAGTACTTTGCTTGATGCAAAGATCCTTGTCTCAAGCATGGATGCAATCCGGCGTACTCGCCAGTTGAAAGACCAGGAAGGGATCTTTGCAGGTCCATCATGTGGGGCTGCACTTCATGCCGCCTTGCGTGTCGCTGCAAGCTTGGAGCATGGCAAGATTGTGACTATCCTCGCCGACGGTGGCTGGAAGTACCTGAGTGAAGATCTATGGACGTGTGAGCTGAATGATCTCGAAGATACATTAGAGGCAAAGGTATTATGGTAGCTGAGAACAATTTTGTTGTACATATTCCCGCATCAATCTATAACGAGATGATTGAGCATGTCCTCGCAGGTTATCCCGACGAGGCATGTGGAGCCCTGGGTAGTAAGGGAAATCAAGTCGTCAAGCATTATCCCACTGCCAATGCTGCCGCTGATAAAGGCTATCGGCCCGATGATTTCTCAATCATTGGCGAAGCCGATATGGTTCGTATCTACAACGAAATTGACGACTATGATGGCGAACTGATCTACTATCATTCCCATCCAGTATCTGAGGCTTACCCTTCGGCCCGTGATATTGAATGGGCTAAGGTTGGTGGATACCTTTATCTCATCTTCTCTCTTCAATACCGTCCTAAGCCTCCATATGCTCGTATCTTCAAGATTGCTGGGGATGGTACGGTTACTGAGGGCACTATCGAACTCATGTAGCTTGCCCAAGCTATCGTCGAGATTGTAGAGGAGGGACCTAGCTGAAAGAACAGATAACTAAAGGTGAACGAAGAAGACGGAATCGGATTGAGAGGGACCGCATGTTTGCAGCCTTCCGCAAGACACTTCTTCAACACACCGATGAGCAGATTGTGAGCATCATTAGCAACTGGATGAATAGGCTCATAGGTGACGGTTTCGAACTCCTCGGACCTGATGAGGACGGCGGACCAACTGAGGATAAGCTGGACGATTTCTGTGAGCTTTTAGGATTCCACCTTGTTTCTAATGCAACCGGACAAACTTATGCATCCTGCTCAGCCTGGAGAGACATTGAAGCTGACCAAGAGGATTGTGGTGCCGAGTTTAAGCTTGATGACCTGACAGGCTTCCGCTGTCGCATGAAAGCTTTGACGCTTAAGCAGATCGATGCCATTGTAGATTTAGCTCACTGGTGCAAGACTGTCGAGGCCGAGGATGAATGTCGTCCTGGGCCTTCCCTTTATCCTCAGTTCCTCATCGAATTAACCGAGGAGATTTCGCAGTAGGAGGCTTAAGCTTGCCTATGTTTTTGTCTTCCTCGGTCGAGCAGGCTTTGACCAATCCGGCTTAGGCCAGTTCTTGTACTTCTCTGCTAGCTCCCACTTGTTATTGAACATGCGATCGCCACTATAGATGTTCCTCTTTGTGAACTCTACTGGTGATGAAGAAATCAGCGATTCACGGAGTCGCTCTTCAGAGTCATAGTACCAGGGATCTGGTAACACATACTTTGGATCGTGGACCCATTCAGGACAAGGCTCGTTGTATTTTGCACAGAGATGCTCGACGGAGGCAGCACAATAGGTGGCCCAACGCTGGCAATACTCATTGGCTGGTGCCTCTGGCAACGGCTCACTCACCAGATCGTAGCGGTGATCCTTGGCGTCATCAAACCAGTAATTCAGAAAATTTCCCAACGCGATCCACGGTCCTTCGCCTGCACAGATATTTTGAAATGCCCTGCTCATGGTACGCAGAGGTGGACGGGGGCGAACAGTTTGCATAGTTCCCTCTTTGCTTCCTTTCGTCAGACAACTTCTTCCTGTCTAAGTATAGCATATTATTCCTGGCTAAAAAAACGATTGAGCTTCTTTTGGACCTCTTCACTTTCCTGGATATCCTTGTTTGTGATGTACTTGTCTACAATCTTTTGTGCTTGCTCGCGTTTCGTAACGTGCAGACTATGCATGAGCGCTTTGGTATCTTCCCTATCTTTTCTCCGTCCAGCAACTAGCTTATGAGCTAAAATGAACTCTTGCGGCGGGATATAGACCTCCAGGTAGCGCCCAAATCGTCGCCATAACTCTCCCTTGGGTACTGGCCCCGCCATGCGCAAAAAGTCGCCGATGTTGTCGCTTAGCCATGAGTCCCTGAGTCCAGCGTCATGTGCGACAAAGTGTACCGCATTCTTAAAAATGCGGTAGTCATCGGAGTGCAGTGGATCGCTGATATCTACTAGCACGTCAATATCATCGGTCGTGGCGCGGTTGCCAATCTGGGTCAGCATGAACCCTCCGCCAATCATCAGCAGCCGAATGGTGGTCTGTATGCCCAATTCCTCGAGCTGGCTTCCTAGCAGAGACAGGTTGTGTTCAATGTCTTGCTTTTGCATGTCTGTACTGTGTACCTACTTCTTTTTCGTTCTCTGGCCTTTGCTCACTTTATCCAAGCGTGCTTTGGTGTCTACTGAAGAGCTTTTTGAAGAGTTAGAAAACGCCCCCCCATTAGAAGGGCTCAATATTTCGCTTCTGTAGCAAACAAGAGCACTTCACAGCTCTTCAAGAGAGGACGAAAAAGCGCGACAAGGACGCAACTGACTTATGTATCTGGTGCGCCTGTCACAAAGCGTATAGAGAGCGATGTCACACAAAGCGCACTTGATACCCACCCATTGATGGAGTAGTGGGACCCAGTTCACTCTGATCTTCGGGGCTATTGAGATAGGCTTCAATCTGCCACTCTGCTGTCGGAATCATGATTCGGCAGTAATGCCAGCCGGGTCTGATCTGAGACAAACCCTCATCGATCATCGCATTATAGTTGTCCTCGTCGAATGTACGTGTCATGAGTATCCTTTCAGACCTCTGTGTTGTAGGATCAAACTGTATCCACACTACATGTTTTGGCCAATTTAAATATTTATATATATCAGGATAATCATATGTTTTTTTACACCATTCCTGATGTTTAAGAAGAATATCCCAATTTTCACTGAGACACCTCTTCGCTAAGGAGCGTGGAATATAAATGTACTTTTTTCCTTCGGGGTCAGCATCTTTGGATAATGGAATACCACACTTTCTACAGAAAGTGTCATCATACTGGTGTTTTGTTCCACATTTTGTGCAGTATATCATATATGTCTCCTTTGGCTCTAAGAGAGTGTTTGGTTCTGGTCGCCATGCGATTCTTGCAGAAGAATCGCATCGTCAAGGGAGGCTCAAAACACTCTGTGCAGCTAAATCACTTAATGCCTGTTGGTTTGAGCTAAGAGAGTGTTTGGTTAGCACTCTCTTAGAGATCAGGCCTCTTATAGACCCTTTAACAAAACTACAATCCTAAGCCCCATTATCTATCTTAACTCAAATCCAGCAGATTTTAAGGCTTAGGTCGTTTAAAGAAGAGATAACCACCGTGACTAGATAGGGCACCTGTCATTTCCCAACCATCTTGACCAAGTTGGCTTATAAATGTATGGATAGAGATATTCTTCCAGTTTCTTACCTCTTGGTCGTTGACAAAACGAGCAACAGCGTCAACAGTACTCCACTTCTCGATACCCCCTAATCGGATCGTCAGATATTCCCACCTTTGCATGGTATTACCCCTTTTCAGTTAGCTGTGTCTAATCAAGCAAAGTTGCCTTAATAGTCTAATACTATAAAATATGACTAATTCCAGATATAATCATCTGAAGTTTACTCATGAATGATATTCTTTCCATCTGAAGTTTACTCATGAATGATATTCTTTCCATCTGATCACATCTCTTTTATACTGAAATAACTTTGAAACTACTAATAGTAAGCTCTACTCCCTTATCCCAAAATCCCACGCTTCCCCCTGCTAAGGACTTATTGTCTGTCACATCAGTAACAAAGCCTCCATCAATAAAGACTTCAATGTGATTGTCCTTCACAATAATAGTATAGGTACGTATTGCTGTGCCAGGAACAAAATCGATGTTCTCTATGAATGAACCCATATCAGATGCAGGAGCAATGCTCAACGTGCTTAGAGGGTCACCACTGTCTCCAACCATATAACCACTGTTGCTGTCTGGTCTGTAGCGCACATAAAATCCAAAGCCAGGATACCCATAGAGATGACCAGAACTCTGGCTTTGCATTTGAATCTTCACTTCCACCTTGTAATTTGGAACACTATTCAAGTCACAAGGTGCTAGTAGCGTTGGTGGGTCTTGAGCACCAGAATTCGTTCCATCATTAAGCAACATACCATTAAGTGTTTTCCAATCTGGTGTTCCAGTCCATCCATTCATACCTGATGACCAGTCTGCTTGGCACAAAATTGTACCAGAAGTTAATGGAGGAGATAGAGTTGGAGTTGGCTGAATTGGAAGTTCTGTAGATTGATTGTGCACAATGACCGTTTTGACGATTGGAGCAGGCGAAAGCTGGTTGCTTCCACCCCTACTCAAGCCTAAAAACGCGATTAGGGGTACAGCCGCAATAAGCAGTAACACAATTCCACCAATAACAAGGTTCCTTGGTGTTAACGCGATACTTGGAGGCCGTGGCTGTACCTTGCCATCCCTACTTGAGCCATCAATTTGTGATTGAAAGATATTTCTTCTACATGAAGGACATGTTGGGGCGGAAGGATCAAGAAATTCACCACAAAAGGGACATCTACCATCTTGTCGACTCATCGTATTTCTCCTTGCGTATAAAGCCGCCTGCAGAGTAGATATACACGTCGTGAAAAACGTTCAAAACGTATGAGAATATATGTCGTATACGTGCGGGTCATTGCAAAAAGTGCATCGAGATAAGGTATCTTAGGAGGAGTATAGCACATCTATAGACGGAAGTGTATGGAATTGTCTCCTCTCGGTATGTCTATTCCATGCTTGCCATCCAAATTCCTCGACGATATAATATGTCAGCTCAAATATTTTCTCGTCGAGGAATTCCAATGTCAACCAATGCCCAAATGGACTCCAGGATCGCCAAGCGGCTCCTTCAGAAAAAGAAAAAGCTGGACGAGTATCGCCCTATGGAGTCATTTACCGTTCAGAGACTCCACAATGATCTACGTCTCATGCTCACCTACCACAGCAATGCGATCGAAGGAAACACGTTGTCGTTGGCAGAAACCCAGATGGTTCTTGAGTATGGGGTTACCATTGATGGACACCCTTTGCGCGAATACTTAGAAGCGACAAACCATGCTGAGGCCTTCGATACTCTCCCGCATCTCGTCAAGAATCCCATTGCTCTTGAAACGGTCCATGGACTACATCGTCTGGTCATGGCGAAGATTGATCCTCATGCAGGAGAGCTACGAACTGTGCCAGTCTATATCCGGGGCGCTGACTTTACGCCGCCACGAGCAAAGGATGTACCCCTGTACCTAGCGCAATGGGTTGAGTGGCTCACCAGCGAGACTGCTTTGCGCTATGATCCAGTTGTACGCGCCACGATTGCCCACCACGACTTTGAAGCCATACATCCCTACACCGATGGCAACGGCAGAGTTGGGCGTTTGCTGCTCAATCTAATGCTCATGCAAGATGGCTACCCACCAGCACTCGTCCTCAGGGAGTGGCGTATTCGCTACATCCAGGCGCTGAGGCAAGCTCATCTGGGTGACTATACTCGGCTCATTGATCTGATTGGCCTTGCTGTAGAGCATACGTTTGATCTCTATCTAGAGGCCTGCGTGGAAAGTACGGCACACCTCTTGCCCATGAGCGAACTGGCTCCGCTGTTCAACACCACGGTGGATTACCTCGGCCAGCTTGCCAGACAAGGCAAATTTGAGGCAAAGAAGCGAGGACAATACTGGTATGCTTCAGAGAAGATGGTACGGCAATACTTCCGGGAAGCTGGTAGCCAACCGCGTGGACGGCCTCGTAACAAACAGTAATATAATAACAAAATAGCCACTCCGAAGAGTGGCATGTAAAAAAAATATAAGATGGAATAGTTGTAATTTCTAATCTTAAATAATGTAGCTGTATTATGGGGAAGATTTGGGGAGAATGGCTATGAAAGATTTCTTTCATAATATTACTTATTATTAAAGGTTCAATGATCTCTAGATGCGCTGGGATGGAGTGTCGGAACTCTTTTGTACAGATTGTGAGAATTCCTCACCACAGGGCTGGCAAAAGAAGCCACTCCCGTTATGATGGGTTCCACCAATGGCTGTCAGTTGCTGTTCTGCTGGCTTATCACACCACTCACAGTTCTTTCCATCTGGAGCTGAGTCCGTAGAAACAGGACGATTGAATTCATTATTAGACAAGGATAACCTCCTTTATTTTATTTACTGGATAATATAGGCTATACATGCAAAAAAGTACGCACTACAAAAGGCTCTATATAAGTACAATATAAGGGAAATCTGCACATTTCTCCAGGGGGAAAGAGGGACAATTTATTAAGAGTACAGATTATAGACATTTCGTACAGTAAAGAAGGGGAGGTTATGTTGCTTATCGGTTAATGTGTGACACTCTGCAGGGATTGAAGTCCCGCAGCTTCTGACACTCCTACGTAGTCGGCTTCCTGAGAAGATGAGGCGTGGCCTCTACTCGAGTGGAAGCCGTAGTTGGTGAGGAATATCGCGAACAGGTTCAACCATCCTTGAACTCCTGTTCTGAGCGGTGCCATGCTCGTTGATGCTCCCGTGCCTTTCGAGAAGGGATGAATGGCCCACAACTCTCGTTTTTGGCGTCCTGGGAAGGCCCAACACCCGCCTCTTTCGAGGCTTAATCCCGGGGAACATACCCACCAGGGTGGAGGCTTTTCCTACGCTATTCTTTGGAAGACGTGACACTTCCTAAAGCCCTTTGGATTGGTTACCGGAACCTTCGCACGCCGAAATAGCTTGTACATCTGGAAGAACACGTTCGTATTTTTACCCGCAGTACTTCACTGCGGAACCCGTACACGATTCAGTTTTCAAGGTGCTCTCCTATCTAGAACGAAGCATATTCAAATCTGTAACATTGAAATATCCAACAAAGTAGGATAGTATGAGAAAAAAGAGCGACGAATCATCTACTCGACTTTCTTTGGGTTGAAACCACGACGCCTAACCGCTTGGGTTAAAATCCAGCGGCTTGCGGTGGGCTAAAGCCCTTTTCTGTCATGGTTTTAGGTTGTGGCGTTTGCTGATTGTCTCCTCTTAGCATATTTGTTCCGTGCTCTATATAGCTATTATGCAAACTTTATTGTTAGTGGATGACGAACCAAGGGGGTTGCGAAGATATCGGCAAAGAGCCAGGAAAGGTAGATCAACGATGGCGACAATAGTTATGGTGCCGCAATTGGTACAACAGAAACTGGAGGCTTTTACGCGTCTGGAGCCAGAATTTGAAAATTGCTTTCAGTTTGTTCAAGACGTGCATGGGCAGAAACGTTTCTCTTCGTTTCCCATTGCCTATACAGTACGCTACCTCCATTCCCTGTGGATCTGTGAATGCAAGGCGAACCTGCTTAGCGTGTCAAAGACAGTGAAAGAGTACGAGGGAGCCGTCTGCCTGCAACTCCTGCGACGCTGGCAGGAAGAGGAAGATACAGCCGATGTGGTTGCTTTCCTGCATCGCAAGTTGGATATGCTGCCGCTAGCTGATATTACTCGTCAGGTTCATGAAGCATCCCGCGTTCATGCCAATGATAGATTGGCGCAGCGCCTTATGCACGGCAGGACTGTTTTGCTCAACCGTGGCATGAATCTGATGCAGGCACTGGATGCTCTCTTTGCTTTGCCTGAAGATGCATTGTTTAGGAGTGTGCGCGAAACCTGCACGCAATATGGACATCTTCCTGAGCAAATAGCGGTACAGTTGGAAGAGATGCAATTACCGCTATACTCATTTGTTCCTCATCAACTCCTAGCGCAGCGCAACATGCAGATCATGAATAAGCTAGGAGTGAATGTCGTGCAAAAACCAGCAGATCTTCCTGGAGAACGTTCATCGAGAGTGACGAAATCGACAGAGCCGCTGCGACCTTTCGCTGAACATGTTGTGCAGGGCTATCAGGAACTCACTGCTCCGTGGCATAATAATATCATGGGGAAACGTTTTGTTGATCGACCTGAACGTAGTGATGCTGGAACGATCTAGTTTGACATGTGATACATTATACAAGGAGTTAAAGTTATGCATGACGAACAATCAAACAAGCGATCGTGGATTTTAGTTGGTGCCTGGTTCGGCACGATTGTCTTTCTTGGTGTGCTAAAACGCGTTCTCGAACGCCAGAGACCGGGATAATATTCGGTAGTGAGATTTGTCCCTGTTTCCCCCTGTATAAGCATGCAAAGTTCTCCTATACTGACTTTTAGCCAATGCAACAGGATAATTATGAGTTCTATCTTTCTAAGAATTGCTGCGTCACGTCACGAGGTGAGTAAGTTGTGCAAGAGCTGATGAGCAATGCATTGTTGGTTCATCCTCCCTCATAATCACTAAGTTGACGGAAAGCTTCGTCCTCTAGGCAAGGTGGGATATATACTATAAAGGAGAACTCTGGGATGAAACGCGCGTTTTTCTCAGCTCTGCTCATGTTTGCAGTGATGCTGGTCTTGACGATTTCTTTGCGCTTTAGCTGGCCCTCTCTAGCCAAAGCTACCACCCGGACCCTTGTCTGGAGCGATGAATTCAACGGGGCTGTTGGTACTGGTGTCAATACCGCCAACTGGCTGTACGACACCGGTACTGGGTATGGATGTTCAGGTTGTTCCTGGGGTACTGGTGAGATCGAAAAGATGTCAGACAGCAGGGCCAATGTCTATCTGGATGGTGCTGGTCACCTCGCCATTAAGCCGATCCGCAGTGCAAGTGGTGCCTGGACCTCGGGACGCATCGAGACGCGGCGGACGAACTTCGCTGCTCCAATCGGTGGCATTATGGCCGTCGAGGCGTCAATCCAGATGCCCAATGTCACGGGTGCTGCTGCTGCGGGTTACTGGCCAGCCTTCTGGATGCTCGGCACGCAATTCCGTGGTAACTATCTCAACTGGCCAAGCGTCGGCGAGATCGACATTATGGAGAACGTCAACGGCCTAAATAAGGAGTGGGGCACGCTCCATTGCGGGATCAGCCAGGGAGGTCCATGTAAGGAGACGGTTGGGATCGGTGGCCAGCGTGTTTGCTCGCCAAAAACCTGTCAGGCTGGATTCCACACATATCGGGTAGATTATGATAGAAGCGTCTCGCCTGAGGAGATCCGCTGGTATCTGGATGGCGTGAAATTCTGGCAGGTTAACTCCAATCAAGTGGATACTACCACGTGGGCTAATGCACTGCACCATGGATTCTTCATCATCCTTAATGTCGCGATGGGTGGTGGCTTTCCTGCTGCATTCGGCGGAGGTCCGACAGACTCTACGATCTCCGGGATACCCATGCTCGTCGACTACGTCCGAGTTTACGCTAGTATACCTGGCATAAATAGACCCCTAGTATAAATGGGCTTTTAAAGGCTGAAGTAGGATAACCTAAACTCCGTGGCTTTATGCCTCGCTGCGCTAGGAAGAAACTGAGATATGGAGCTGCTCTAGATGACTTTCTCTTCCCGCCATTTCTCTATGTCTTCTGAGGATGCACCCAAGAGTTCAGTCAATATGGCTTCAGTATCCGCACCAACCGATCGGCCTGTATGAGATATATAGCCGGGTGTACGAGCAAGCTGGGGAACAACACCAGGCATCAGTACAGCTTCACCCTCCTCAATTGGAACACGCACGATGCTTTGCCGATCTATGAACTGTGGGTCATTCACTACTTCGGCTGCACTATTGATGGGAGCAACTGGTACACCAGCTGCTTGGAGGCGCTCCAACAAATCGGCTAGAGTGTGCTGCTTGGTCCACTCGCCTATCAGGGCATCAAGTTCTTCGCTACGTACAGCTCGGGCTTTGTCAGTGGCATAGCGGACATCCTCTGCGAGTTTCGGTCGACCTAGAGCCCCAACAAGCCTCCGGAAAACATTGTTATTGTTTCCCCCTATCACAATCCATTTCCCATCACTGGTTGGGTAATTATTCGAGGGAGCAATACCTGGTATGGCACCACCAGCACGCTCACGCACTAAACCCAGACAATCATAAGCTGGAATAATGTCATCCAAGACGCTAAGGATTCCCTCAGTCAATGCCATGTCGACTACCTGGCCACGTCCAGTGCGCTGGCGTTCATGCAGAGCAACCATAGCGCCAAATGCACCATACACACCTGCCAGACTATCAGCTAGCGACACACCAGTTCTGGATGGCGAGCCATTGGGAGAACCCGTCAGATAAGTGAGACCCGCTATCGCCTCAGCCACGCTTGCAAAACCAGGTGCATGTTTTTTAGGGCCAGTTTGTCCAAAACCACTGATGCGCACCATAACCAGCCCTGGATTCTCCGTACTTAGCTGCTCATACCCTAATCCCCAGCTTTCCATCGTACCGGGAGAGAAATTCTCCACCACGACATCGCAACAGGCTGCTAATCTACGGACAATATTCTGCCCCGCTGGATGACGTAAGTTGAGCGTAATGGTCTTTTTATTGCGTCCCAATATCATCCAGAAGAGCGACATCCCCTTATATTGCGCACGCCAGCCTCGTAACGGATCTCCACTGGGTAACTCTACTTTGATTACTTCTGCCCCAAAATCCGCTAACATATGACTGCAGAATGGGCCAGCAATCATATTCCCCAAATCCAACACCCGGAGATCTGCTAAAGGCAACGTTGCTTCACGAGAAATATTCTGCTCATTGGCTAGTCTCGCCTTTGATTCTTCTGCAAACATAGGAGTGGTTTATCCTTCTTGACTTGTATACTTTTCGATGCGACTAATTGCTTCTTGAATATCATGCAATCGCTCGCGTGTTTCTCTCAAAGCACAACTGCCTCCCGTAAAACGCGTTCCCGAATACGATCTCGTAGCCCTTGCTCTGTCACAACGTCCACGTTACAGCCTAAAAGTTCCTCTAGCTCTGTTAGGAGACCTCCCAGGTCGAAAAGGCTGCGGCCAGCCTCCATATCGACAAGTAAATCCAAATCGCTCTGCTCGTCTGCGTCACCTCGCGCAACTGAGCCGAAAACGCGAACATTGAATGCACCATACTTCGTTGCGGTGTGCAGGATATCATCGCGCTTGGCTCGTATTAGCTCGTCTAGGACCATGTCCTCTTCCTCTTTATGGTGATCATCATCAAAAACGTTTAAAAGGCGTTTACTGTTGTATTTTCCCATGGGTCTACGGACTTGTCAAGGCGGATTGTGAATAGGGGCGATTCAAACTGCGGAATGTGGGGTCTACCATTGCATTTCCATGGGACCTTTTCTCCTGACTTTTCTGGCTCCTTGTCCTTGGCCCTCTCTAGAAGGAGTACTTTGTTCGATATCTATCTGGTAATGACGGTGGTAAGTATGCGAGCTCGGCCGTGCGAGGTGGCGAGGAAAGCAACTTTGTTCGATATCTATCTGGTAGTGACGGTGGTAAGTATGCGAAGTGGGTGGGTGGATCGTTTTTGCTAACGGGATACCATGAAAACTGCCTGTGCGCTAGCGAAGCATTAAGGGGAGAGAAAAATGGGCAAATTTGATAAATATAGTGCCGATGTACGTCTGGCAATATCCTATGCTCGCGAGGAGGCTCAGCGTGTAAGGCATAGGCTAGTTGGGCCTGAGCACCTCCTGATGGGTATACTCAAGTTGCACAATCCTCTCATCGAAGGGCTATTTGCGTCTTTGCATGTCAGTACGGCAAGTATTTCTCAAGCGCTCGATTTTGTGATGGGGCATGGCAATAAGGCTCTTTTGAGCGAACCTGCCTTGAGTGTTGGCGCTCGTGCGGTTCTGGCTCGTGCCGAGGAAAAAGCAGAGAGTGAAGAGGGCCAAATTATTGAAATAGAACATTTGTTTGCGGCTCTGTTTGAAGAACAAAATGGGATTGCCGTCGGTGTATTAGAAAGTTTTGGTGTCTACTTAGATTTGGCTCGTGCACAGCTGTCTCTGTTGATGCGCAATGGATACGAGCATCTCGTTCTCGCCACGCAGTTTCATTCGCGTTACCAAGCTACTCCCACGCTGAATTTAGTTAGCCGTGATTTAACAATAGCAGCGCTGGAAGATGCTATTGACCCTTTGATTGGTCGTGAGGCTGAATTAGAGCGCATGATGCAGATTCTTTCTCGCCGCTCAAAAAACAATCCTGTGCTCGTTGGTCCTGCTGGAGTAGGTAAAACAGCTATTGCGGAAGGATTAGCTTTATCCATTGTCCAGGAAAAGGTCCCAGATAATCTCCAGCATTGCCGCATTGTTGCGCTGGATGTAGGGCTACTCTCTATCGGGACTCGCTTCCGGGGTGATTTTGAAGAACGCCTGAAACGTATTCTGCGGGAAATAACCACTACTCCTGGTTTAATAGTCTTCATTGATGAGTTGCATACTCTTGTACAGGTTGGTGTTGCTGAAGGATCTATTGATGCCTCTAACCTTTTCAAACCGATGTTGGCACGCAGTGAATTCCAGTGTATCGGTGCAACCACATTAGATGAGTACCGAAAAACCATAGAAATGGATCCTGCCCTGGAGCGACGTTTTCAGCCCGTGCTTGTATCCGAGGCTACGGAGCAGGATACACTGAGGGTCTTGCGTGGCCTGCGTTCACGTTACGAAGCTTTTCATCGGGTAAAGATCTGTGATGAAGCCTTACAAGCTGCTGTTAAGATGTCTTCACGCTACATCCAGAAGCGTTTCCTTCCTGACAAAGCACTTGACCTAATCGATGAAGCTGCATCTCACGTCCGGGTACAATGCTCAGTTGTGCCTGATAGCGTTCGCGAGTACCGCGATGAGATTGCAGCAGTGCAACATGAGAAAGATGAAGCCATTGCTCATTCTAATTTCCCTTGTGCTGCATACCTGCTCAAGTGTGAACGCCAGCTTCGACAGAGCCTTTGGCAGGCCGAACATGGGTGGCTTCTCTGTCAAGAACAGCAGTGTCCAACCGTGAGTGTAGAAGATATTGCCAAGATCGTGTCAATGTGGACTGGTATTCCTGTTGTATGTGTGACTGAAGAGGAGAGTCTGCATCTCATGAGCCTAGAGCAAGACTTACACCGACGAGTTGTTGGACAGGATGAACCTGTGCAAGCTCTGGCAAAAGCAGTTCGGCGTTCTCGTACACAAATGCGCAATGCTCGTCGACCTATTGGCTCATTTATTTTTATCGGACCAACAGGAGTAGGCAAGACAGAATTAGCGCGTGCGCTTGCTGTTGCTCTCTTTGATGATGAGGGTGCCATGCTCAAACTCGATATGTCTGAGTTTATGGAGAGTCATACTGTCTCTCGCCTGATCGGTTCCCCTCCAGGGTATGTCGGTTATGACCAGGCAGGACAGTTAACCGAGACTGTTCGGCGCCGTCCCTACAGTGTGGTACTCTTTGATGAAGCGGAGAAAGCCCATCCCAGAATATTCGACCTCCTGCTACAGATCCTTGAGGATGGTTGCCTTACCGACGCTCGGGGACAGGCTATCGATTTCAAGCATACCATTATTATTCTTACATCGAACGCTGGTACTGTCCATGAGGGGCAAGGACCAATGATCTTTACACCATCATCTGCTGAACGGGATGTGATGAGTTACGAGCAGATGCGCGAACAGGCTATTCATGGATTACAAGAAGTGTTTCGTTCCGAATTGCTTGACCGGATCGATGAAGTACTAGTGTTTCATGCCCTAGAGCGCACGCATTTACGCCAGATTATTGATCTCATGGTCGCACAGACTCAAAAGCGTCTGGCTGCTCAATCAATTGATCTGCAGGTCACGGATGATGCACGTGTACTACTTGCTACACGAGATTATGATGCGCAGTATGGAGCTCGTTCTCTGCGTCGAGCGGTGCAACATCTACTGGAGGATAGGTTGGCAGAGGCCATCTTGCGTGGCTCATGTAGCAAAGGAGATAGTGTAATTGTCGATGTTGTTGATGATCAGCTCTGTATCCATATCCAGATGTGCGCTGTTTCTACGAAAAGCAATGGACAAGGACATGCAGCTGCATAAGTTGTTAGATACGTGCTCGCCATTCTCCTGAACAGGCTATGCTACTTGCCTCTATCCATTTCGATACCTTTCTTGAACTCACGGCATCAGTCATGTTATCATTAAGCCAGCTGTGAGTATATCAAATCTCACAGGAGGGAAGTCATACGAAGTCAGGAACCTAATCCTCTTCTGGGGATGGCTTGTAGAGATGGAGTGGCATCTGCCCGTCTTCTCTGCAAGTTCACCTGACCAGACTCAGTCACCAGAGCTTGCTCTGACGGGGCTACGTTAGAGGCGAATAGATAGGTACCATAGGATGCGAGGCCAGTCCGATGCTCTACGGTCAGTGGTTAAACCACCTAAAGGTGGCACGGCAGGTCTATGAGGGTTAAGCCAGTGCTGCTGATACACAAACCGCTTTCTAACATTGTCGAGGCCACCATTACCCGGGAAACCGGTGAGGGTTGAGGCGTTCCCACCAAAAGCGCCTTCCCGCAAGGGATCAAAAGGACCTACCTGCGGGCAGCTTTTCTTTTCTCCCATCCCCTCAAGGAGATGAGTCCCTAGAAAGGATTTTTAATGGAAACATCCTCTTGTACCAACATGTATTATCAGCCTTTCAGGACATGATGGAGACGATGCAAAACCGTATCAGGAAAAACATGTACGTGACTTGTTGCAGCAAGTAGCAAAGAAACGGAGGAGTGAGGAGATATGAGCGATCAACATCTTCACTATTCGATGCTCATCGAGTGGTCAGAAGAAGATCAGACCTATCTAGTTACCTTGCCAGAATGGGCAGGCTATGTCCTTATGCCTGTAACCCATGGAGAAACCTACACGGAAGCAGTTCAACACGGACAAGAGGTCCTAGAAATGCTCATTCATAATGCAATACAAGACAGTGAGCCTCTTCCTCCACCCAAATCCCACGCAGCTGCCTAAGTGTCTGGGCAATCGCATCGAAAAAAGGAGAACGACATGGAACTCTTTCCCAATTAATGGGACGGAGAGAGAACAGCATGTATTTTGATGATGAAGAAGAAGGTCATTATTCGCTGGAAACCTTTGGCTCTGGGAGCCTTGTGTCTTTGTGGCTTCCTCTTGCGGCTATACGGTCTCAATTGGGACCAAGGAAATAGTTTTCATCCTGATGAGCGTGAGATTCTTTTCCACGTCACTGCTTTAGGCTGGCCAACAAGCTGGGCGCAGTTTCTTAATCCAAAGCAATCTCCGCTCGATCCTCATTTTTTTGCTTATGGTTCTTTCCCGATCTATCTTCTGGCTTTGATTGGCTTTATTTTGCATTATAATTTTTCAAGCCCGACAGCATTTGTCAATTTGACGCTCATTGGGCGTGCTATTTCGGCTCTCTTTGATGGTGGGACCATCCTCTTGACTGCCTTGTTAGGGTTGTGGCTAGTCCAAGACGATCTTCCCGGACGTCCTTATAGTTGGAGAGTTGCTTTGTTTGCGGGAAGTCTGGTGGTGTTTACTCCTCTGCAATTACAACTCTCGCACTTCTATACTGTCGATACCATACTTCTCTTCTTTGTAATGCTTACAATACTGGCCTGTGTAGCATTGGTCGATACCAAAGCGCCTATACGCTGGGTTTTGGTGGCTGGTTTGGGTTATGGTCTGGCGCTCGGTACGAAGTTCAGTGCTGCACCTCTAGCCGTTCCTTTGCTAGCTGCGATTAGCTTGCGCTGGTATAAAAAACGTGATTTCCTAGGCTCTTTTTCCCTTTTACTCTTAGCTGCCTCTGTTACTCTTGATATTTTTTTGCTCGTTGAACCTTATGCATTGCTGGATTTTAGCAGCTTCCGCGATCTGGTTATCCAGGAGAGTGATATAGCACGCGGTGTGTTTGATGTACCCTATACCGAGCAATTTGCTGGGACAATACCCTATCTCTACCAAGGACAGAATCTGGTTCTCTGGGGTATGGGGATGATGTTGGGATGCAGCGCGGTTGCTGCACTGCTGTGGTTTATCTGGCGTGTCTTGAGGCGCGATGCTGGTTCCTGGCTGGTTGTACTTTCTTGGATACTCGTCTATACTGCCATTGTTGGGAGTTTCTATACCAAGTTTATGCGCTATATGCTACCTGTCTATCCACTACTTACGCTGATGGCGGCAGTAGGAGTGCTAGCGCTGGTCCAACGTCTCCTATGGTCATTGCAGTATCCTCCGACGGATCGAAGAGAAAGAGAAAACCTGATGCTGCCCCCCACACATCCCGATGTGGGTCATTCTAACGGAACAATGCTTCACATGTCAAGTCGTTTTGCATTAGGTGTCGGCTTACTGGTAATTGTACTGGGCGGAACGATTTTTCAAGGGTTAGCATTACTCAACGTCTATAGCCAGCCAAATACACGTGTCCAGGCTTCGCTTTGGATCTATCATCATCTGCGTCCTGGCGGTGTACTGACCTATGAGCAATGGGATGATTCTTTGCCAGTTGCTGTCGATGAGTACAGCCCATTTGTGTTTACTCAGGCTGAGTATAAGGGAGCCCTCGGGCACTTTGGGCCTGGGCTGGATCTCTATGGTGACGATACAGAACTGAAGGCACGGCAACTGGCCGATCTTCTCCCTACAGTCAATGCCATTACGATGGCCACTGATCGTCTGGATAAGTCTATTCCACGTCTCCCTCAGCGCTATCCTTTGACCATCCACTACTATCAGTTACTCTTTAGTGGGCAACTTGGTTTTCATTTGGCAGCACAGTTTGACAATTATCCTCATTTCTTTGGAATAACTCTTAATGATCGTGGTGCTGATGAAAGCTACTCAGTCTTTGATCATCCAACGTGCCGCATTTTTGTACGTGATACTCCTTACCCTTATACTTCCGATCAACTCTTTCACAAACTGCTAGAAGGTGTCCATTTACCTTTGGTCAGTACGGCAGGAGTGATCAAGACATCTTAATCGAGCCGCGTTTAGGGAGAGTTTATGTTTGAGCTGTTTCAGATATGGTCTTTGGTTGAAATCCTGGGGTTGCTATGCTTGCCGCTGACCTTTAGTGTGTTTCGCAATTTGCCTGACCGTGGATGGGCTTTCAGCAAGGCACTGGGTATGCTATTGTTGGCATTCTGTGTCTGGCTGCCATTGATGTGTGTGCCTGCTTTGCCTTTCAACCAGTTGTTTATTGCTGGTATTGCACTTCTTTTGCTTATTGGTAGCTCGATTAAGTTTATGCATCTGCGTTATGCTATTATGAAGATGGTGCGTCAAAATAAATTGTATATTCTGGCGGTTGAAATTCTGTTTCTCGGGATGGTTTTCCTATTAGGGTGGGTACGTTCCTTTGGACCAGATATTCGTAGCTATGAGATGTTTATGGATGAGGGTTTTATCGCTGCAATTATGCGTAGTCCGCATCTACCACCCAACGATATGTGGTTTGCTGGCTACAGTATCAATTATTATTATTATGCGCACTATACCATCGCTGTGCTGGCTAAATTGCTGGGGCAGTCTCCGTCCATCGCCTTCAATACGGGCATCTGTATCATCTTTGGTTTATGTGCTGTGAATCTGTTTGGGATCACATGCAATATTGTCACGTGGGCTCGCTATCTGCGTTTGCGAGTGCCGCAATACTCCAATGTTCTGTCGGAGCGCCCTGATATTGTTCTTCGATCTTTATTGCCTGCTACCCCGTATGGACTGCTGAGCATGCTGATGGCGCTTGTCTTTGGCAATCTGGCCTCGACACAGCAGTGGTGGGTTGCTCACGACAGCTCAAGCCCTAATTTGTATAATCTTTGGTTTAATCCTTCGCGTGTTGTTTCTGGTACTATCAATGAGTTCCCCGCCTTTAGTTTTCTGCTCTCTTGCTTTCATGCTCATGTGCTGAGTCTGGCTTTTACTATTATGGCAATTGGATTGGCCTTTAATCTTCTGCTAGAAGCGGAGGGAAGAGGAATCTTCATCTTTGGCCGTGGCTGGTCCATTCCTTTAAATCTTAGTGGTACAGCGCTTGTGCTCGGCAGCTTATTTGTGATGAACGGGTGGGATTATCCGACCTATATGGGACTGACTGTGGTCTGTATCATCGGTCAGCAATGGTTTGCGTATCATGAGCGTTTTTCCTTTTCCTTGCTCCTTGGTATCCTGACTGCCGGGACAAGCCTGATTGCTCTCTCGTTTATCTTCTATCTGCCGTTCTATTTAACTTTTATTTCTCCTGCTCAGGGTATCGGCTTGGTATCTGCGCAATCACGTTCGATGCTCAGCGATGAGTTGTTAGTTTTTGGCCTTTTTGCTTTTATTTTCTTCTCGCTTTTGCTGGTGAGCGCAGTGAAAGAACCACTTTTTGAACGATCGCAAGAAGATACTCTTGTTAGAAGTAGCAGGGCTAGCAACGTGTCTCTCCCAGCAGACGGAATCCAGGCTGCTATTTCCTCTACTGGCAGAAAACTACTGGCTATGCCTCTGGTCTTTGCTGCTTACCCTGTGCTTCTAGTTTGCTTGGTCCCCTGGGCATTCTCTCTCCTGATGTTGGGATTTGTGCCCAATAGTGCTACCTTTGTCATCGGTAGCGACTTTGCAATCCTGGGTGTTATGCTGATGTGCTATCACTGTCGGGATCGTTCGCATGTATTTGTTCTGCTGTTGGGGGCTACTGCATTTGCTCTCGTGGCTGGTTGTGAGATATTTTTCCTTAAAGATGCATTCGCAGCTACTGAGTTAGATCGCATGAATACCGTCTTTAAGTTTTATTTTCAAGCCTGGGTATTGCTCTCTGTAGCCTGTTCGGCGGGCCTTTTCTTCATCCTGGACGGTTTTCGTTCTGTCTCGAAAAACTCTCCATTTCTGTTCCAAATAGTGAGTAATGTACAGCGCGGGTGGAGCCTAATTTTGCTGATATTCGTGCTTGCTAGTATGGTGTATCCTTTAACTGCGCCTTATGAGCGCTATGCTAGTGATGGTGGGGTAATTTCTCCTACTTACCAGGGATCTACGAATAGCCTGGGTTGGCTGGGATCTCTGGAAAATCTGGAGCGTGCGAATAGCCTGGACGGGCTAGAATATCTAAAGAGTTGTCTCCCTTTGAGTTGTCCTTATCCTAATAGTGTGGGCGATTATGCTGCAATTCGCTGGCTTAATGCTAACGTCCAGGGTGATCCTGTGATTGTAGAGGCGATGGGCGATGACTATTCGCTCTACGGCCGAATTTCGGCGTTTACTGGCCTACCGACGTTGATGGGTTGGGCGGGACATGAGGATCAGTGGCGCTTGACTTGGCTTAAGGATCCTGCTAATAAGTCTGAGTATTACCGCCGTAGTCCAGACATTGATCAGATCTATACAAGTCCAGATCCCCGCGTTGTTTTGTCTTTAATGGCTCGTTACAAAGCTCAGTATCTGTATGTCGGACCATTAGAGATTGCAAAATATCCTAATACTAATTTATATCGATATAGTGCGTTTATGCATGTTGTATATAAAGCTAGAGGAGTTGCTATCTACAAGGTCAGTTGAGATCTCCCCGGCATAAATGACAGAGGGTTCGGCTTAGCTCCCCTCTTAAAGGAGTATGGTCTTTTGACGCAACAAAAGTATCCCGGTGCCCAAGCCCCAGATGTGGCTGAGACAGTTCCTACCAAGGAAGGAAAATGGCTTCAGCTCAATACTCTCCGCCCATCTAATGTTGCTAAGGGCAAATCTCCCTTCAGAGTATTTCAGGAGGCAAAATTTTCTCGTCCTTCCCTGACGGCTATTGCTTTCTGGGGAATCGTTTTATTGGGGGCTGTACTGCGTTTCTGGGGGCTAGGCGATAGGCCCCTGCATCATGATGAGAGTATGCATGCATATTTCGCCTTGCAATTGATGAAGAATTTGCAGAGTTACCAGTATGATCCACTTTTGCATGGACCGTTCCAATTTCACGTCATCGCACTTGTTTATAAGATCGGTGGGTTGTTAGGGGCTCCTGACTATGGAGTAAATATGACGACGGTGCGCATTGCGGCTGCTACACTAGGGACGGTAATTGTGGGTCTGCCGTTCTTCATGCGCGACTATCTAGGGAAGCTCGGGGCTTGGTTGGCATGTTTCTTGCTCGCTATTTCACCAAGCATGGTGTATTTCTCTCGTTTTGCACGCGAAGATATCTATATGGCGTGCTTTACTCTGCTGCTAGTTGTTGCGATGGGTCGTTATGTGCGCAGTCGTAAGGGATTCTGGCTGGTGATTGCAGCAGGTGCTTTCTCGCTATCTTATGCGACAAAGGAAGCAACATTTTTGACAATTGCCGTTTTTGGCAGTTTTCTGGGCGCTGTAGCGATATGGGAATTTGGCTTAAAATGGTCTGTCCGCTCGTCGGTCTCCGATACAGTGGTTGCCCGCTACCTGCCTGTTCAATATCTACCCAAAACTGGAGCTCCTATTACTCTCCTACTGTACTTCCTGATCCTTTTGCCCATCGCCAAGGTAGTTTTGGGCTGGATCAACAACCTATCTATCTATGTCAATGATTCCAAGACCACGGACACAGCAAATGCGTTTGTACAGAGCTTGAAGGATCATACGGTAGCTATCTTACCCTGGCTAGGTGTGCTGTTGGCTCTTTATGTGTTTAGTATTATTGTGCGGGAGATGATTGGAATACTACCTCGGCCAGAAAGGCGAAGCCTCGCTGCTCATGTCGATTCTAAGCGTCAACCCTTGCTCGATAGCATCGTTTCAATGCCTTGGACACACTGGTTCACGGCCATTCTGTGCGCTTTTTTGATCTTTCTGCTCCTTTTTACTGTCCTCTTTACAAATATAAAGCAAGGCATCGGAGATGGCATCTGGCAAGGTCTCTATTACTGGATGCAGCAGCAACAGCAGGCTCGTGGTGGACAACCCTGGTACTACTATTTGTTACTCATCCCTTTGTATGAGCAGATTGGGGTAGTCTTTGGCATCGTGGGGATCGTTGTCTGCCTGTGCCGTCCTTCGCGTTTCCGTCTCTTTCTGGTGTACTGGTTTGTAGGAAACGTCTTCATCTATTCCTGGGCTGGCGAGAAGATGCCCTGGTTGATGATCCATATGACAATGCCACTGATGCTGCTGGCTGCAATTGGTTTACAGATACTGATAATCGGACTGCTGAATCTGGTGGTGCAGTGGCGCTCGCATCACTTTAGAAAGATAGCCATAGATGGCCAGATTGGTCAGAGTGTTGCGAGAGTATCCAGGCGTCCGGTAGCGCATGGAGCAATGCTACTAAGTGTGCCTGTTACACTCTTTTTGTTGGTGCTGACCCTACAGAATATGTTCCAGGTGACTTATGTGCACGCTGCTGATGGGCCGCATGAAATGATGATCTATGTACAGACGACAACAGATATAGATACCGTGATGGCAAAAATTGATGCCCTTGACCAGAAAGTCGACGGTGGAAAACACCAGTTGCCTATAGGTGTGATGACTGGTGCCGAATGGCCTTTTTACTGGTATCTGCGTGACTATATCAATGTATGTTATGGGTTTCCGACTGGGTGTTCAGATCCTAAACCTGCTGTTATCATTAGTGCAGTAGATAGTCTATCTACTTCGCAAGCGGATTATGCTACACCAACCACCAATGGAGGGCAGCCAGATTATCTGTTCAAGAGCTATCATTTGCGTACGTGGTGGGATGAAGGATATAAGCCTCTGGCAGGGGGAGGCGTTGGTTTGCTCCGCTGGCTAAGTTACGGAGATACTCCTCCTTCCTCTAATGCTTCTTTTGATCTTGGTCGGGCTGTTAAGAATGTTTGGCTGTGGTGGTGGCAACGTAAGCCCTTTAGTAGTACAATGGGCTCTACCGACATGGGCTTATTGATTCGAAGAGATTTAAGAATGCAACCGTAAGGAGGAAATGCTTTGAAGAGTCAGAAAGATGAGCCGAAGGCAGTTGTAAGCACGGCTGATAGAATCGGGGAAAAGGAAGGTAAGAGCGAGGAAAAAACCTCTGTTTCCCTTGCTCTTGATAAGACGGCTGTCTCATTTGAAGAGATATCTGAAATTCCTGAAGGTGCTCCTGTTAAGCGTGCGTTCTGGAGAGCTGGGTTTTCACCTTCACGTGAACAAGTACTGACGGCAATTGCCTTCTGGGGAGTCATTCTGCTTGGAGCCATCTTGCGTTTCTGGGGACTTGGAGATAGGCCATTGCATCATGATGAAAGTTTGCATGGGTATTTCTCCTTGCAGCTTCTGCATAATAACATAGAGCAATGGCTTTCCTGTTTCAAACCTCTTGGCAATTGCTATCATTACGACCCGCTTACGCATGGTCCATTCCAGTTTCATGCTATCGCGGTTGTTTATCTGATTGCTCAGTTCTTACGGGTTCCTGATTATGGGGTGAATACGACGACGGTACGTATCGCTGCTGCGTTGCTGGGCACTGTGATTGTAGCTTTGCCATACTTCTTGCGCCACTACCTTGGTAAAGTCGGAGCTTGGTTGGCCTGTTTCTTGCTGGCTATTTCCCCGAGTATGGTCTATTTCTCGCGCTTTGCCCGTGAAGATATTTACATGGCTTGCTTTACACTCCTGCTGGTTGTTGCTGTTGCTCAATATATGCGAACACGTAGTCTATTGTGGTTCATCACAGCAGCAGTGGCTTTCTCGCTTTCGTATGCGACAAAAGAAGCAACATTCTTAACTATCGGGGTCTTTGGAAGCTTTTTTGGGGCATTAATAGCCTGGGAATTAGGCTCTCGTTGGTCGTTTCCTCTCCATTTTCATTTCAAACAGTTTACTGCTAAGGGTAATGGGGCGCATGAGCCAGGAATGCTGCCTCAAGAGAAGTTCGTATCTCGTATTGCTGCTTCCATTGCTCTGCTCTTCTATTTCATTGTGCTTGGTGTGTTTGCTAAGTGGCTTTTTAGCTGGCTCAAGAACCTGTCAATCTATATTACTGATCCTAAGAGCACGAAGTTGGCTGATGCTTTCGTTAATCAGTTGAAAGAGAACACACAGCATGTTGTCCCATGGCTCGGCATGGCGCTTGCGGTTGTTGTAATGGTTGTTTTGTTCTGCGAAAAGAGTGAAGAAGAAGCCCAATTGGAGGAGAGACGGGGTCTGGCCAAGTGGGTGGATCCCAAGAAACAGCCACTGCTTGATATGGTTGTGACTATGCCCTGGCAGCATTTGTTCTTTGGATTTGTGCTTGCTTGGACTATATTCTTCATCCTGTTTACTGCCCTGTTCACCAATGTACCGAAGGGGATCGGGGATGGTATCTGGCAAGGTCTCTATTACTGGATTCAGCAGCAGCAGGTGGCGCGTGGTGGTCAGCCCTGGTACTATTATTTGATGCTCATTCCTCTATACGAGCAGATTGGCCTGGTTTTTGGCCTCGTGGGGATTGTCTACTGTTTCCGGCATCCTTCACGTTTCCGCCTCTTCCTGGTGTACTGGTTTGTGGGCAATGTCTTTATCTACTCCTGGGCTGCAGAGAAGATGCCCTGGCTGATGATTCACATGACAATGCCGCTGATGCTGCTGGCAGCTATTGGCTTGCAGCCAATTGTGCTCAAACTGTTTGAGGTGGTGAAGGGGTGGCGCACAGCGCTTTTGGCAAGGCAGACAAAGGTGAGTTCGGATAGCAGCAGTCTACCCACATTTACTCCTCGCCTTCAGCCATCTGTTGGTGGAGGAATTGTTATTGGGAGTTCCATTTTTGGCGCTATTGTTGCTGTGTTTACCCTGGTGTTAACCTTACAAAATATGTTCCAGGTTGTGTATGTACATCCTGCTGATGCTCCGCACGAGATGATGATTTATGTGCAGACGACACCCGACGTTAACACTGTTATGGCAAAGGTTGATCAGCTTGATCGGAAATTAGATGGTGGCAGGCATTTGATGCCTATAGCTGTGATGAGCGATGCGACATGGCCTTTTGCCTGGTATCTACGGGATTATCCTAATACTTGCTTCGTGTCCCCCAATAAACAATGTCCTGCTACAGCGCACTGGCCAATAATTATCGCAGGTGGCGATAATTTATCTGGTGGCGGTGCTGTGCCCTCGATACACGACCAATACAGCCAGGAGTATGCCTATCACGAATATGAAATGCGCTCTCAGTGGGATCAGGGGTATATGCCACCGCCATGCATTGGTACGCTGGCCAATCCTTGTCCACCACAGACATATACAGGCGTTAGCCTTCTTCCATGGTTGAGCTATGGCAATTATCCCCCCCATTCAGGCCAATTTGATCTTGGCTTGATTGCAAAGAACGTATGGCAATGGTGGTGGCATCGCACGCCTTTCGGCGGTATAGATCCTGGTTATGACATGGCTTTACTCATTCGTAAGGCATGCGTCAAATCTGGTTGACAGTTTGAAAGTAGAGGTATTTTCGAGAGAAAGGCACAAGTATCTAAGCCTCGCAAGATGAGGAGTTAAAATTGATCAAAGCCGTATTAGGAGCTGAGAACGAAAAAC